>Ga0209324_10001169_pt1 | contig 17956 bp, 20 predicted proteins | sample Rifsed19ft3_FD_184015 | JGI IMG/M metagenome (GOLD analysis project Ga0209324, IMG submission 184015) | Soil microbial communities from Rifle, Colorado, USA - sediment 19ft 3 (version 2) | ecosystem: Environmental > Terrestrial > Deep subsurface > Rock core/Sediment | place: Rifle, Colorado...
GAGCAACAATCCTTTCTCATTACAGAGTTTTCTAATGCCTTGCATGAATTCTTTTGTGGCGATGTTAATCCCACCTTCACCCTGAATAGGTTCCAGCATGATGGCGCAGGTTATATCGTCTATTGATTCTTTTAGCGCTTCCAGATCATTAAAAGGAACGTAGGAGAATCCTTCGACCAGTGGTGCAAATCCCTTATGATATTTTGGTTGCGCGGTCGCTGTCACCGTGGCAATCGTCCTGCCGTGGAACGAATTGGAAAAGGTAATTATCTTATATTTACCTGAACTTGAGTTGTGTATGCGTGCGAGCTTGATTGCCGCTTCATTCGCCTCAGCGCCGCTATTGCAAAAGAAACACTGTCCGCCAAAAGATTTTTCAGAGATATGTTTTGCCAGTAATCCTTGTGGTTCTGTGTAATAGATATTAGGGGCGTGCTGGAGTTTTGCGGCCTGGTTTTGAATTGCCGCAACGACGTTGGGATGACAGTGTCCCAGCAGGCTGACTGCCCAGCCTGAAAAAAGGTCGAGGTATCGTTTGCCTTCCGCATCCCAAACATCCACACCGCTTCCTCTGACCAGCAGAATGGGATTTCGAATATAATTCTGGATGACATAGCGATCATAAATTTCTTTAATCTCTTTTGTGTTCATGATTTTATTTATATTATAATCTGTGTTCCGACGCCCTTGTCGGTGAAAATTTCCAATAAGAGCGCGTGCGGTATCAGCCCATTGATAATATGCGCCTTCTTTACCCCTGCCTTAAGGGCGCTAATACAAGCCAGCGCCTTTGGGAGCATACCGTCTTTGATTACCTTTTTATCAATGAGTTCGTGGACTTCGTTTTCGTGTAATGTGGAAGCAAAGGAAGTATCGTCATCGGGCCTTGTCATGATACCGTGCGTGTTTGAAAGAAAAACGAGCTTTTCTGCGCCGAGCGCCTTCGCAATAAACGCTGCTACGTTGTCTGCATTGACGTTATAAACATCACCATTGGTTCCTTTTGCAATGGGTGGTACAATGGGAATCGTACACGTGTTGCATAAATTCAAAAACCTGTCGCTGTCAATTGATGTTACCTTACCGACAAAACCGATATCTAACTTTTTGGAGGTACCGTTATCAGTTTTCGTCTCGATGTAGTGCTTTTCTGCCTTTAATGGACAGTCTCCATCTTCCCAGATGCAGGCAGCTTCATTGCCCAACTCTGAAATTCTCTTTACTATGGAGGCGCTGATCTGATTGATCAGGACATCTTTGGCTATATCAAGTGTTTCGCGGTCTGTTATGCGATGTCCTTCAATGAACGTTGGGGTCAAATTCCGTTTTGCCATCTCCTCGCTGATGCGCGGGCCGCCGCCATGAACCAATATGGGCATAATGCCGACTGTTTTCATGAATACAATGTCCTGAAGTACATTTGTCAGCACATCTTCATTGGACATTGCACTGCCGCCAAACTTGATTACGACGATCTTATTTCTAAAAGAACGTATATAGGGAAGCGCTTCAATCAGTATGTTCGCCTTCCGTATGGCATTTTCCATGCAGTAATATACCAAAAATTATTCTGATAATAAAAAAGAATTTGGAATTATAACAAAAGAGACTCTCGTGTCAAGGGTAAACAAGTTGGCTGTTTAATTTTTAACAAAGGAAAGAGAATGTTTGATACAAAGGCTTTGTTTATGGGTACAACCCTTATTATGTGCGTCATTAGTTTATCCGTGGCTAATGAGCAAAATTTAGTTTGAACAGCTACTGTACGATTAATTCCTTAAACATAATTCCGACAAGATTGGATTATTCTTTGGTCTTCTTACCTCGATTTTGTATATAACTATCCTGGAGTGCAATATACGGGTCGATGGCTGGCTCTGTTATGTTTTCATACGTTTGTCCTTTGTCTATAGAGAAATCGTTAACAGCGTCATAAGAATAATTCCCAAAGCCCTCGAGTGGTGTGAGGAAGAAATATGAAATCCAGCTTAACGGATTCAATGCTGCATCTCCCACAAGTCCTACAGTATCACGCACAGTTGATGGTCCGAGAAAAGGCCACACTATGTAAATGCCGGAATTCATCTTGTGTTTGGCAAGAGTCTGACCAAAATCTCTCTCGTGTCTTTCCAAATGGAATTTTGATTTTGCCGGATCAAATAATCCTGCTACCCCAACGGTGCTATTAATAACGAAACGCGCCAACTCTGTGCCTGCGCCTTTTAATTTTCCCTGGAAGAGACAATTGAAAAAACGTACAGGCATTTTGATGTTTGTAAAAAAATTCTTGACACTTACCCGTGCCTTTTCAGGCACCATGGAATTGTATCCGGTGTATATTGGTTTAACAAAATAATGGTAGGTCTTGTCATTAAAGGTAAAGATAGCACGATTGTATGGCTGAAGAGGGTCTTTAATCAATGGAGGTTCCGATTCTACATCATCATGCTGTAATTCTTCGTCTGCTTGGGTTGTATTGGCAGGGGTTGTATCTTCTTTTCTCGTGTTATCGGGTTGCTGCGCTGAAACGGTATGTTTCAATTCTCCGTCTTCATTCGCTTTGTTGATGACAGGAGTTTTTTCTTCTTGTGGAATTTCAGTTGGTTGTCCTAATGAAACTGGTGAAGATTCTGCCCGGACAGACGCCTTGCATACACAAATTGTAAAAATAAAAACGAACATCAATAAAACGGAACTTCTCATGTGTTTTTCTCCTTTTTCAATGCCCAGCAGTATTGTAATGTTATTTTCTCACTTTGTTGATGTTTCTTCTTTACTTTGTTTCGCTTTTATCTTCTGAATGAGTTCCTTGTATGAAGATTTAATCAAGATATTATTAAATTGACTGCGATAATTATTAACCAGGCTTACCCCTTCGATAATCACATCGTAAATCGTCCATCTTCCCGGGTTGTTGTGCATATTATAATCCACCGATATTTCTGTTCCTGTGTTTGTGATAAACCTGGTTTGTACAGTGGCATAATTTTTATCTTGCTTTTCACTGATAATAACAACTTTTTCACCAGAATACGTATCGGTTTTTCCTATATAAGCGTCTTTCAGTATGTTGGTAAACAATTCCACAAATTCCTTTTTTTCCTCAGGTGTCCGGCTTTTCCAATGCTGGCCAAGAGACCTTTTGGACATTTCTTCAAAATTAAAAACGGGGGAAATTTCTTTCCATAACATTTGCCTGCGTTCCTGCACCTTTTCATCGCCTTTCAGGGAAGGATCTTTGAGAATGGCAAAGCCTTTGTCTATCGTTTCCATAAGTAATTTTCCCGGTTCCCCTGCCCACAAAAGAGGAGGCATGCATGTCAATGAAAATACACCAATACATATTGCAGATGTAATTTTTCTATATTTCATCTCGTTATTCCTTTACCTTCCCAAAAACAAAATTTCCTATCAATTTTTCTAAATCAATTGGCGGTTCTGTCTGATGTAATGAATCACCGGGTTTTATCAAGGTATCCGATCCTCCAGGTGTTATTTCTACATATTTTTCACCTAAAAGTCCTTTGGTGCGAATCGATGCAATGGCATCTTCCTGGAGTTCTATGTCATCTCGAATGAGTAAGGAAACCACAGCCTGATAATCGATCAGCTTGATATTGTCAACCTTACCAACTTCAACTCCTGATATTTCCACCACCGTATCTTTTTTAAGCCCTTTGACAGAGCTAAAGACGGCGTTTACCGGGTAATAGTGGTCCCCCAACAGGTTGATTTTCCCAAGCCTTACAGACATGTAAGCCAGACAAAGCAACCCACAGAAAACAAAGATACCAACAATAATTTCAACGTCAAATTTTTTCATAATATTTGTCACCTTTTAGATTGTTGGGAACGCGTTTATTGTATGGGAATAGGGCCTTCCAATTCTCCATGTACGAACTGATGAATCACAGGGTCTTGTGAGGTCTCTATTTCTTCTGGAGTTCCCGAAGCAATAATTTTACCATTGTATAACATAGCAACACGATCTACCAAAGAAAAAATTGCCGGTATTTCGTGAGTAACCATGAGTGCAGTAAAATTGAGACTTTTCTGGCAATCTCTGATCAGTTTGTGTATTGCTTTTCCAATTAATGGATCGAGTCCGGTCGTCGGTTCATCAAAAAGGACTATTTCGGGTTTCATAACGAGGCAGCGTGCAAGGGCAACTCGTTTTTTCATGCCGCCGCTTATCTCGGCAGGATATTTACTTTCAGCGTCCGAGAGTCCCACTCTGGCCAACTCCGCAAGCGCCGTATCTCGAATTTGCGATTCTTTCATCCTGGTTTTTTCCTTGAGAGGGAATGCGACATTATCAAATACGGTAAGGGAATCGAAGAGGGCTCCTCCCTGAAAGACAATGCCAAATCGCTGTTTTAATTGTTTTAATAACTTTCCTCTCAGCTTGCTGATATCCTGATTGTTTATTAATATCTTGCCCCGATCGGGTTTTGTAAGGCCGATAATAAGCTTGAGAAGTACCGATTTTCCCTTCCCACTACCTCCTATCAAGGCCAGAGTTTGTCCCTTTTCTATCTTTAGGTTAACACCGCGAAGCACCTCGTGGTTGTTAAAACTTTTGTATAAATCTACAACCTCAATCATAGTATCTTACAAAAAATATTTTGACACTTTTAGCAAAAATTTACGATTTACAAATTACGAGGTACGATTTAAATCTCAAATCGTAATTCGTAAATCTAAAATCGCAAATTCCCATTCAAGGACTCTTCCGACTTGTTCTGGTTAGGTTATCCAGATTAAGTCAATAATATCGATGTCATAAAGTAATCCCATATCAATATCGTGACAGATGAAAGCACCACTGCCTGGGTGGTTGCCTTGCTTACGCCTTCTGCCCCGTATCCGGTAAAATATCCCTTATAGCAGCTTATCCAGGTTATCAGCAAGCCAAAGCTTAAGGATTTGTACAGACCCTCAAGGATGTCTTTCGCATCAACGAAATCTCTGATGCCGCCAAAATAGGTTCCACTGGAGACGCCCGTAAGTCCAACGCCCACAGCGTATCCTCCCCAAACGCCAACTACAACGAAGATAGCATTTAAGAGAGGGAGCGATATGATGCCTGCAAGTAAATTGGGGATGATGAGATACTTGTATGGATTTAAGGCCATTGCGTCAAGTGCGTCAATTTGTTCGGAAATTCTCATAATACCAATTTCTGCCGTTAGTGCAGAACCGGCGCGTCCGGCAACCATCAAGGCAGCAATAACCGGTCCCAGTTCCCGGATTAATGAAAGAGCCACCACGGGACCCAGGCTCGTTTCAGCGCCGAACTTGACTAATGCGTAATAAGTCTGCAATGCCAGCACCATTCCCGTAAATGACCCTGTCAGAACGATGACCAGGGTGGTCTTTACGCCAATAAAATTAATTTGCTTAACAATTCTTCTGAGTAAATATGGAGGGAACAATACCCAGAAGAAGGCGGTTGTGAGAAAACACACCATCCTCCCTGATTCCCTTATAAATGTATGGGCAAAATTTCCAATAATTTTAAATGGCGTAAGAATCCAGTTCACGAGAAAATTTTCTCTGCAATATACTTTTGTTCTAAAACTCTCTTGAGAAAAAACATAATAGTATTATCGGTATTTCTTTAAGATTTTTTATACTCATATGTGAGATTGTGACTATGACAAATTGCGATGGCAAGCGCATCGGAAGCATCCTTGGACGCCGGGATTTCTGGCAAGCCGAGGATGATTTTTACCATTTCCTGCACCTGTTCCTTGTGGGCATTACCGTTGCCTACAACTGCTTTCTTTACGACCGTTGCAGCATATTCAGTAATGGGGATATTTGCAGATGCCGCGCACAGAAAGACAATGCCCCTTCCTTCGCCAATCTTTATTGCCGCTTTTATGTTTTTGCCGTAAAAAACATCTTCGATAGCCATTTGATCGGGTTGATGTTTAGAAATAATAGCCATAATCTTACAGTAGATTGTCTTGAGTCTTTGGGGAAAATCCAGGTTTTTACCGGCTTTGATAGAGCCATACTCGATGGCATGTGTCTTTGAGCCTATCGTTTCTATCACGCCGTAACCGGCAACCTGTGTCCCTGGATCGATTCCAAGAATTTTCATAAATAGTTGACAACCGTCTGGTCGTAGTATTTAATCTTTGTTTCCCAAATAATTTATATTAGTTTATTTGATTGTCAAGTAAATCTTATAATAAATCATTATAAAATTATTTTTACATTTACACTACGGGCACTATAATACTTAATCTAATGTCCAAAATAAACTTATCTGTCAACTTATGTAATATCCAATTAACGAATCCTACCATCCTGGCGTCAGGGATACTAGGCACGACAAAGGCATTATTGAAACGGGTTGCAGAGAATGGTGCGGGTGCTGTAACGATTAAGTCTGTTAGTGTAGAACCTCGGGAAGGACATAAAAATCCTACGGTTATTACCTTTGAAGCAGGAATGCTAAATGCCGTTGGTTATTCGAATCCTGGCGTTGATGCAGCCTCCAGGGAATTTACCAACCTTCAGGATGTCGGCGTACCGGTTATTGCCAGTGTAATTGGCACACAAAAGGAGGATTTTGTGAGAGTGGTTGAAGGCCTTTCTACCCAAAGGTTTTCAGCAATAGAGATTCCTCTTTCCTGTCCGCACACACCGGGGTTTGGGCTTCTTGCAGGACAAGGCACACCGCAAGCAACCTTTGATATAACATCTACAGTAAGAAAGGTGACCAAATTACCGATATTCGTTAAGCTATCTCCCAACATTCCGGAGATTTGTACGATCGCAAAGGCTGCGGAGGATGCAGGCGCTGATGCCATAACTGCTGTCAACTCGATGGGACCGGGTATGATCATCAATATAGAAGCCCAAAAGCCTATTTTGAGTTTCAAGGTGGGTGGGGTTACCGGTGATGCCCTGAGACCCATTGCGGTAAGATGCGTGTATGATTTATATAAGGCCATAAAGATTCCTATTATTGGCGTTGGGGGCATTTCCACGGGACGCCATGCCATTGAAATGGTAATGGCAGGGGCGTCCGCTGTTGGGATAGGGACGGGTGTTTATTCTCGCGGCATTGATGTTTTTAGAAAAGTGTGCGAAGAGATTTGTCTATGGATGCAGGAAAACGGTTTTGACAGTATAAAAAGCATTGTAGGTGCAGCACATGATTGAACAGCCAGTGACGGTGAAAATCTGCGATAGTCTGGAAGAATCTCAGGGTGTTAAAACCTTCTTTTTCAAGCTTGATTTAAATTTTGAGCCGGGGCAATTTCTCATGGTGTGGATACCACTCCTTGATGAGAAGCCCTTTACCATATCATATATTCAAAAGGGTCTCGTGGGTATCTCTGTTTTAAAGAGGGGGATGTTCACCAACATACTACATAGTAAAAAGGTAGGGGATATACTTGGAATACGCGGTCCTTATGGCAGGGGATTTAGCTTAAAACCAGATTCAAATTCGTGTGTTGTGGGAGGCGGCATCGGGATGGCATCTCTGGCAACGCTTGTGGATAGGTTAAATCCCCTGCCAGATAATCAACGAGGGCATGTAACCGTCATACAGGGAGCAAGAACGGCCGCGGAGATCATCTATCAGAAGCGTTTCAGAGATATGAAATTATGCACCGAAGACGGGACTGCCGGATTCAAAGGAACAACCGTTGACTTACTCAAGGACTTACTCAAAAAACAACGCTTCCAGAGAGTTTACACCTGCGGTTCGGAGAAGATGTTGCATAAGGTGGTTGAGTTATGTAGAGGATATGGTATTGAATGTGAGGTGTCTTTGGAAAGGTACATCAAATGCGGTTTTGGTATATGCGGCCAATGTGACTGTAGTGGCCAGCGGATATGTATTGATGGGCCTATTTTCAATACGGAGGAATTAAGCAGGATGGAGGACTTTGGCAAAATAACAATAACGGAAACAGGAGAAAGGGTTATTCACTAATGAATCATAAACAGTCAAAACAACTGGACCTCCTGAGAAAATTGATGCGTCGCATGTATCGTACCGTGCCGCGTGTTGTGGCAAAGGCAGCGCCAAATGGTACTGAACCCCTTCCTGATTTAAGGATGGCAAAGCGGATTCTGCTTGTGCTCGTGAATTACCGCATGGGTAATACGATATTCACAACGCCTGCTGCGCCTTAAAACATGTTAGTATTTCAAGGCGTATTTTAAAACAAAGTAATGTCTAAATTTTATTGACTTCGCAAAATAAATATAGTATTTTCTACTCATAAATATATGTTATAGGTAGGATCTTACAAGTCTTTATAATTTCCTTTGCATTTTCATGCCCCCATCGTCTAGTGGCCCAGGATGTCAGGTTCTCAGCCTGAAGACAGGGGTTCAAATCCCCTTGGGGGTACATATAATTGCGGCAATAGATGCAATGGAAACAATCCATCCAATAAAAAGAATCTCTTCTCCTGTTTCTGCTAAAAAAAATCCATGTAAATCCCATTTTCTGTTATTTCCGGACATGGGAATCCAGTCTTCGATGCGAAAAGAATGAATAAGCATCTGTATTTACCAATCTATTAATGGTTTTGTATGAATATCAATAAAAAAAGATTGCTCGTCTTATCTTTTATAAATCTATTGATCATTGTACACATCACCCTGTGGTATAAGTTTGGCTGTCAAAAAGTCGGGACATTTAGTCTGAATGGGGTTGTAAGCCTTTTTGGAATGGGTTTATTAAACTCCGCCGCCGCATTTTTCATTTTTGTGGTTCTCATGACGGCCTTTTTTGGAAGGCTCTTTTGCGGATGGGGATGCCATTTTGCCTTCTTTCAAGAATGTGCCTTAAAAATTTTTGGTAAATTTGGAATAAACCCCAAAATCATCCACTCGAATGCAAACATCATCCAATACGTCTTTCTTCTGAAGACATTAACGGCTATCTATGAATTCTGGCTTATTTATGGCCCTCCGCAATTCCACATAGGACTTGGTGACACGCAGGTGATGACCGTCGACCTGCCCAGGAGTCCCATTATCATTATTTTGTTTGTCCTGTTTGATGCATTTCTGTTTATTTATCTTATGGGATCGAGGGCATTTTGCCGATATGTATGTCCGTGGGCACCCATGCTTGCAATCTTCGACAATTTCAGCTTCTGGCGTATCCGGAAGGTTAACGAGTGTAAGGGTTGTATGAGTTGCACCAATAGCTGTACTATGGGAATTCGTGTGCACGAAGAAATTGCCCAATACAGTGTCGTAGTAAATACGAACTGTATCCGATGTCTTGCCTGTACAAATGCGTGTCCGAATGGGACATTAAGTTACAGATGGAGTTTAAATGTAATATCGGTTACCCGACGGATACAATGGCTGATTCCGCAGCAACGGGATTATAACTGGTATTACGAGATTATGCTCATCTTTTGCGGGTTAATCGTTGCGTATTATACACAAAGGTGGCTGGGGAGTTTCCAGACATTTCTGGGCGCGGCATGGGGGCTGTGTTTTGGTATGTTGATTATAAAATTTCTTGACAGCAGGCGTGTACCATTATTAGAAACTATTCAACACAAAAGAAGGTTTTTGGTTGCGGGTTTGATAACATTATCTACGTTGGCATGGTGTTGGACAACAAGCACTTCGTATGACATCCGCTTATTGTTAAGGGGAAATAGATATATGGATCTCCTGGAATACGAGAGGGCCATATCAATATACAATCAGGCGATCAATGAATTTCCATCAAATAACGAAGTCCGTGCCGCACTTGCACTGGCTTACAAAATGAATGGCGATTATAATCGTGCAATTACAGAGTATAAAACCCTCATTAGCAACAATCCAGACAATGCAGCATTACATAACAACTTAGGGACAGTTTACTATAGAAATGGAAATTATGCGCAGGCTATCGTAGAATATAAAAAGTCTATTCAATTAGATGGACATTTAACAGCGGCTTATGGTAATATAGGACTTATATTTTTAAAGCAGGGGAATGTTGAGGAGGCCATTCCTTTTTTAAGAAAAGTCTTTCCAAGGGAAGAAGAAATGTTAAAATATATTTTAACTTTATATAATCCTAATCAGGAAAAAATGGATAGAAAGGGAGGATAATTATGGGTAATGTTTATACTTGTCAGACATGTGGTCTGGTCGCAACAGATAAAGGACACCTGTGTAACCCGGTAACAGCAAGGAAGGTTGTTGCCTGCAGATTTTGTGGTACGGTAACGGGTGATCCCAGACATGTGTGTGCCCCCAAGGTTGTCAATTTGAAATACGTTTGTGATTCCTGCGGTCGTCTTGCGCCAAAACGTGAACTGCTCTGCCGTCCTTTGCCTCTTGCAAAACCAAAGAAAGCAGTTAAAAAGTCAGTTTCAAAAAAGGTAGTGAAATCTAAAAAGAGGAAATAAAAACACGCCCAATAACGATGGCTTTGTAATTCAGCTACAAACCAAATAAACTACTCTTCACCTTTAGTAACAAACAAAAGGCTGACAGATGCTTTTTTGTTGGAGGTCAGTGTATTGTTATTTTAAAGGGAGGGTTGTTCAACCGTAGGTGTATTAAAGTGGTCGGGGCGAGAGGATTTGAACCTCCGACCTCCTGCTCCCAAGGCAGGCGCGCTAGCCAAACTGCGCTACGCCCCGTTAAATCTATGTTAGAAAATTAAGAGATGATATTATACGCTACATCTCTTTAAATACAAGTAAAAATAATATTCTATTTAAGTAGTTATAGTGTTTAGAGTTAGTATATATTTTAAAAAATAATTTAAACATTTGGAACAATATTGTATATTATTCTGTTTTTTAAGTCGAAATTGTAATGTTATATTTTTAACTTTTTTAGGAGTCCATTGTGGTGAGTGTCCAGCAGAAAGAAAAACCAAGGCATAAACTTCTTAAAAAATATAATGAAAAAAATCTTTCCTTAAAGAATGTTTATGCTGATAAAGCAGAAAGGAGCTGCCTTATGTGTGGGAGAAGGTTTATAAGCCGGGGTCCACACAACAGGAGGTGTCCAAAATGCAATCAAAAGATAGATCAGGCAGCAGAAAATACTTTTTACATGCCAACGGTATATACAAACGATGGTGGCGTTACGGGAGAATTTATGCCTATTGTTGAATAGATGGCGACAAGTCTATAAAATTGACTAATCAAAAGGGTTGTGTTGCAAATGCTACACAACCCTTTTTTATTTATCCTCTTTTAAAACCTTCCTTTTAAATTATTCGCAATATTTATTTTTAAAATATGCTTGACAATTTATTAAATTTATTTATCATATTGAAACTGAGTCTCATTATTTCCTGGAAAGCCCATGATAAAAGAATCCAAAATCAGAGACCCGGAAGCAAGTGCGTGGTATTATTAAAAAAATTAGTTGGAATTGTACCAGTTCCTCTTGCCGCAGAGATTTTTAGAGAGAATAGACAGAGAAATTATACGGGTTTTTCCCCTCTCCCTTTATCCCCCACCGTGAGGGGGACAGGGGGAGGAATCCGCATTTCTCTGCGTTCTCTGCGCCCTTTGCGGTAAGCTATTAATTAAATTTGTATCTTACTTATTCTACTGGGGGGGGTAAATTATGCGTTAATGAGTAATTTATATAATTTTCTAAATGTATTGAGAGTGAGTCTTAGTCAATCTTATTGAGGAGGTCTAATTATGCGTTATTTGAGTCTTTTTATCGTAGTATCGTTAGCGATAACTTTTTGTATTAACGATGTATTCGCACAATCGTCGGAAACGGAGCCTTTAAAAAGCAAGGTTGAAATGCTCGAAAAGGAATTGAAAGAAATAAAGGATCTGCTCAAGCAGCAAATTGTAAAAGACGAACTGAAAGAAAAAGAAATAGCGTCATTAAAAGGAAAAGACGCTCAGAAGGAAAAGGAAATTGCGTCAATAAAAGAAGAAGTAAAGAAAAAAGAATTGAAGGCAGCCGCTTTAGTGCCAGGCGAAGAGTCTTATTTTGCTAAGAAGAGGACGGAATTTGAAGAAAAGAAACTAGGTCCCGCATTTGCAACACCCTATACAAAACCATTTTTAAGGAGATTCGGTAGAAATACCTATCTCGGCGGTTATATGGACTTCCAATTCAGGCAGGATGAAAATGGTGATGGTAGCCATGGTTTTGACCAGACAAGATTCATACCCTTCATATATTCAGATATCTCGGATCGTGTAAAACTTGCAGCAGAAATAGAATTTGAGCATGGAGGGGTAGGAGGTGGCAGGGATGGAGAGACAATTTTGGAATTTGCGACCATAGATTTTTTAATAACAGATTGGATCAATTGGAGAGGCGGTTTTATTCTTAGCCCACTAGGAAAATTTAATTTAGTTCATGATTCCCCACTACAAGATCTTACTGACCGCCCATTGGTCAATCAATTCATTATTCCAACTACCCTTACCGATACAGGCATGGGCTTCTTTGGCAGCCTTTACCCATCGGAATTAAGCAAATTGGATTATGAGATTTACGTTACCAATGGTGTATTTCATGGTTTGGATGAGAGTGGTAAATCGTTTTTTAACGCAAGCAGGGGGTTAAGAAGTTCCAGGGGAGGATTTGAGTTCGATAATGAGAATCAAAGCCCTGGTGTTGTAGGACGTGTCGCATTTAGTCCATTTATAGGCTTAGAGTTTGGTGGTTCTGCTTATACACAACGATATGATGATAATAACGAGAATCAAATAACCATTCCTGCATTGGATTTCGCATACCAAAGAGGGGCTTTTGAATTGGTTGGTGAAGGTGCTTATGCCTTTATCGAAACGGATGATTTTGCCACGAGTAAAGGTATTGCTGATTCAATGTGGGGTTATTACGTAGAAGGTCGTTATCATTTTATGCCACCTCGTTTAAAAAGTGGGTCTCCTCGTATTTTTACGGAGAATTCGACATTTACCGGTGTCCTGAGATGGGATCAGGTACAGACTTCGGAAATAAAAAGCGGCGAACGTCTTAACTGGTTGAGGAACCGTATTACTCCCGGGTTAAATTATCGTTATACAGAGGACACCGTGTTTAAATTAGATTATCAAATTAACATGGAAGAAAAGGACATGACTGATATATCCAATAACGCCTTCATATTTTCTGTCGCAACATATTTTTAAGGAGTGCTGGAAGTGAAGAAAAAAATACTTGTGCTTGGCGGTGGGCCTTGCGGTCTATCAGCGGCATGGGAACTATCTAAGTATGGATATGATGTTACCGTGATCGAAAAAGAATCTAAAGTGGGTGGGTTATGTATTACCAATGAATACAAGGGTTATCGGTTTGACCTTGGGGGTCACCGTTTCCTATCCAAAAATAAAGAACTTGTTGAGAATGTTTGCAGGATAATGGGTAATGATCTCTTAACCTCTGACAGAAAGAGCGCCATCCTCTTGAAGGGCAAGACCTTTGATTACCCGCTATCTGCCAGGGATATCTTTCTAAAGATGGATCTTTGGACAAACGTGAAGGCCTTTACATCGTACTTGATAGCCGTTTTTACCAAAATTGTCTTCCGAAAAAAAGATATTTCTTTTGAGGATTGGATTGTCAATCGCTTTGGGATGACCCTTTATAATTTATTCTTTGGTCCATATACGGAGAAATTGTGGGGCATATCTCCTAAATTCATCTCATCAGATTGGGCTTCTCAGAGAATTTCATTGCTGAACCTTAAAGACGTTCTTTTCCGGCTCTTGAAATTGAAGAAGGGCACGACGCGGACTTATGCCAAAGGTTATTTTTATCCCAAAAAGGGTATAGGGCAGATGTTCGATATTATGAGCGATGAAATTACCGGAATGGGTGGAAAAATTATCTTGAACGCAACGGTCTCGGGTATAAATTTAAACAATGATACCGTCGAAGGTATAAGTTACATTCAACAGGGTATTAAAAAGACAATTGATTGCGATGCGGTTATTTCCACAATCCCGCTGCCGGAGCTTATAAAGGCATTCCCAGGATACCTTACGAAGGACATTATGAGTAATGCATCCGCGCTAAAATTTCGTTCCGTGAGATTTTTAAATATCATGGTAGATCAACCCGATATTAGCGATAACACATGGATGTATGTTTCCGAAGGGAAATATATCGTGACTCGCATTCAGGAACCAAAACGCCGAAGTCCTTTTAGCGCACCTGAAGGGAAGACCTCTGTTATGCTGGAAATACCATGCAACGAGAACGATGATACCTGGAATTGTCCCAAAGAAAGCTTGTTGAAACGTTGCCTTGCTGATTTAAAAGAGCTGGGGATTGATATTCAGGATAAGATTATAGATTATTTTACAACGAGCGTGATCCATGGGTATCCCGTTTATAGCCTTGATTATTCAATGCACCGCCAGAAGCTCTTTGATTTTCTGGATTGCTACGAGAACTTGATTACCTGCGGCAGACAGGGGACCTTCAGGTACTTTTTTATGGATACAGCCATGGAAATGGGGATTGCTGCCGCGCAAAATCTTATGTTGGATAATTTATGGAAGAAGGAAGATGTACGATTGATGCGTTCTGAAAAAGAATTAATAGAGGCAACGTCTGTAACTGCTTAAAAAGACGTAATAGTTAACCGGAGGAAAAAGATTTGACAAGATAACAGGATAGACATGATATAAATTAATTTCTGACAGGATATACAGGATTGCTTTTGTACAGACGCTCCGCCGGGGCGTCTCTACCTGTTTTTAATCCTGTTCATCCTGTCTAAGGTAGCTGAACTATTGCCAAAGAATTAAATTGTGTTGACATTTTATATTTTTTTAATACGATGATGAGACTGAGTCTTATTCTAATTAAATTTAAAGTAAAGGAGGATTGGAAAAATGTCTGTACTTATTGTAGGTGGCGACCATTTAGGGAGCATCCCAAAGGAGCTTGATAAACTCGGCGTGAACGAAGTTCGGCACTTAACGGGCAGGAGTGGCCAAAAAATCCGTGATGGAATACCTGAAACCATGGATTTTATTATCATGCTGTACGACTTTGTGAACCATAATCTGGCACATAAAATAAAGAATTTTGCAGAAAATAGGGGAGTTCCTATCATCTATGCGAAAAGGTCATGGTCGTCTATTTACCAAAAGATGAAGGAAGGTCAGCAACAGTTTAAAAAAGTAGGATTACAACTTTTCTTAAATTAATTAAACTTTTGACAATACGTAATACTTCACAAGGAGATTGTATATGATAATGAACACATTCTTTGTATGTCCAGAATGCGGTAATACCGAAAAATTTAAAGTATTCACGAGTAACTTTCAAATAGTTAAACAGTCTACAGACGGACACCACTCAATATGAATTTCAGACAATTGATAGCAATTCCTCTGTGTCTTTGTGGTTAGCCGCGAGAGTGCGAACAAAGTGTTTGTAAAAGATAAATATTTCTGCTAGTATTTTTAAATTATGGACAGGAAAAGATTGTCACATACTGGATATTCCGTTGTCATGACGCTGTTGATTATAACTCTATGTACCGCTATTCTCACAGGATGTGCTACAACTGGTCGGGGACATAGAGACATGACAGCCGTTTCAGGTTATTTTAACAAAGACGTAAAAACTGTCTGGGATGCGGTAACTCAAGCGGTTGAAGGGATACCAATTGAAATTAAAGACACTGAAAAAGGTATTTTAAGAACTCGCTGGGTCACTGGATGGTCAAAAACAAAAACCACTGGGATACTATTGGAGGGACAATGGCAGGAACGCTATCGTTTGCTGATTAGAGTAATCAGTGAACAAAACAAGACCTATGTTTCTGTAAACGCACAGGTGGAAACTAAGGCTCCAGGCGGTAGTCAGGCGTATCGTTGGAACAGAGTCGTGTCAGATGGCGCTATCGAACAGGAGTTTTTGAAAAGATTGGAAACCATCCTTGGCAGCCAATGAACATTGGATAAACATACATTATCGGCTGTAGATTTTATCTCATTCCCAAGCATATACTTGGGAATGCTATTTTTAGAGGGGCGACATGACAACAAGGCGAATCTTTTCAATACTCATATTATTTTCTTTATCACTTTTTTCAGTTTCATTCACTTCGAATACGTTAAAGGCACAAACGGAGCCGGAGCCGGCAGACAATTTTCAACTCCAGACTTACCTGACAGAAGAGCAAGCGCTTGCCCTTGTATTCCCTGAATGCGACGAGATTGTGGCAGATGAATTTGTTATGACCCCTGAGGAGAAAAGCAGCCTTGAAAAACTGCTCAGCAGAAGGTTGTACGAGGATGGGTTTAGGGTGTATATCGGAAAGAAAAAAGGCGATATTCAGGGATATGCGATTATTACGGAAGAGATTGGGAAGTTCCATCCTTTTACCTTTATTGTGGGCGTGAATCCGGATGGAAAAATTAGTAATGTGGCCGTCCTGGTTTACCGTGAGAGCCGCGGCGGCGAGATTGCCAAGAAGCGTTTTCTCTATCAGTTCATGGGGAAATCCTTCAAAAATCCAATCAGGATCAATAAAGACATCATCAACATTACCGGGGCCACCATGTCCGTGCAGTATATGTGTGCAGGTGTAAGAAAGGTAATTGTTGTTATTAATGAATATTACCTCAGCGGTAAACGAAGTGTGAGCGACCTCAAGGTAGCAAATAACCATGTGGTAATGCAAGTAAAAGAGAATGCCATTGAAGAAACAAGCAAATCTCAAAACACAAAGACCAAAGAAAAGTCCCCGCCTTTTTCACCCCCTTCGCAAGGGAAGGAGAGGGGGGGGGAAGAATCAATCTCCGATATAAAACTCATCAAACAAACGCGCATGATTATGGGCACCTTTGCCGAGGTATCGATATACTCGAATAATGAAAAAACTGCCGGCAATGCCATTGAGGGGGCATTAGACGAGATGGAACGCATGGATCGCATTATGAGCAACTACAAAAATGACAGCGAGCTTTCAAAAGTGAACAAAAAGGCTGCAAAGTCGCCTGTTCCATGCAACGAAGAACTTCTCGATGTGATGGAGCAATCACAATATTACAGTGAATTGAGCGGGGGCGCCTTTGATATTACAGTATCTCCAATTGTTGCGCTCTGGGGATTTTTTAGTGAAAAAGGGCATGTCCCACCAGATAAGGAGATAGAAAAACTCCTGCCTGCTGTCTCTTATAAGAATATTGTGATAGACAGAGGTAACAATCCTAAAAAGCCAGGTACCGTATTTTTAAAAAACATGAAGACCCAAATCGATCTGGGCGCCATTGGGAAGGGATATGCTGTTGATAAGGCGTTGGAAATTATCAAGAAATGCGGTATCGATAATGGTTGTATAAATCTTGGTGGAAATATTTATGTGCTGGGCACGCCTCCGGGCAAAAATGCGTGGAAGATTGGCGTACAGCACCCACGCGACGGAAATGAAATCCTGGGCTATCTTGAACTCAAGAACGAGGCAACGGCTACTTCGGGGGATTATGAACGATTCTTTGAGTTTAATGGGAAACGTTATTCCCACATCATAAACCCGCAAACAGGAAGACCGGTGAGCGGAGTCCTTGCAACGACGATTATTGCCCCCACGGGTACGGAGGTTGATGCGCTGTCGACCATCGTCTTTGTTTTAGGCCGTGAAAAAGGCATGGAACTTATCAAAAAAATTCCCAATGTTGACGCCATGATTGCGTACGAAGAAAAGGATGGGAAAATAGCAATAGATATGACGCAGGGGTTCAAGGACAAATTCAAAAAAATTGGTAATAGTTCACCGGAGGAAAAAGATTTGACAAGATAACAGGATAGACATGATATAAATTAAATTAATTTCTGACAGGATATACAGGATAAAACAGGATTGCTTTTTAGCTTATTTTTATCTTGTTAATCCTGTATATCCTGTCTAAGATAGCTGAACTATTACGGTTTTTTGAAGGAGATAACAATGTCAAGCGGCATGTGGTCACTCCCAATCAGCAATAAGATATTTTTTACCTTTTTCCTG
>Ga0209324_10001171_pt1 | contig 17938 bp, 17 predicted proteins | sample Rifsed19ft3_FD_184015 | JGI IMG/M metagenome (GOLD analysis project Ga0209324, IMG submission 184015) | Soil microbial communities from Rifle, Colorado, USA - sediment 19ft 3 (version 2) | ecosystem: Environmental > Terrestrial > Deep subsurface > Rock core/Sediment | place: Rifle, Colorado...
CTCAGGCTCCAACGAGTTTATGTTATCAACCAGAGGCTGAAGGCGCCTCACTTCTCTCTCGTTGGAATCAACCAGATTGCTAAGCCACTTAAGCATCGTTTGATAAAACCCTAAACCCTAATTTCTAAGCCCTAAACAAATCCAAAATCTCAATGCTCTAAATCCAGAACCCTCTCCTGCCTTGGTCATTGGAGTTTTGAGTTTTGATATTGTTTAGTATTTCGTGCTTAGGATTTAGTATTTGCTAACCTCTCTACTATCCCTCAAACATCGCTCCCACTGATAAGCCGGTGTGAATGCGATGAATGGCTTCGCCAACAAGCGAAGCTATAGGCAAGACGGTGATCTTGTTCAGTTTCTTATCCTTATTAACAGGTATGGTATCGGTAACGACTACCTCTTTCACTGGACTCGTGGCTATCCTCTGGATAGCGGGACCAGAGAAAACGGGGTGACTACAGCAAGCATAAACCTTAGTAACGCCACGTTCTAAAAGAGCATTCACTACCCCGACCAGAGAACCAGCGGTATCAATCTCATCATCAACGGTCAGGGCACACATTCCCTCAACCTCGCCAATGACGTTGAGGGTTTCAGCGGCATCGGCATTTCCCAAGCGCCTCTTTTCAATTATAGCCAGAGGGGCTCCCAGTTTAGCAGCCATATCACGGGCTACCTTGGAAATACCAATATCAGTAGCAACCACTACCAGGTTACCCAAAGCTTTTTCCTTGAAATACCGAGCCAAGAGGGGCCGAGCGGTGAGTTCATCCACAGGGATGGTGAAGAATCCTTGAATTTGAGGGGCGTGAAGGTCTACGGTGAGTAATCTATTAGCTCCAGCGGTAGTAATCAGGTCGGCAACCAGGCGAGCAGTGATAGGAACCCTGGGTTGGTCTTTTTTATCAGTGCGGCTATAGCCATAATAGGGAACGACAGCGGTAATTCGCCCCGCTGAAGCGCGCCTGAAGGCATCGAGCATGATAAGTAACTCGACCAGGCTTCTGTTAACTGGAGAGCAGATTGGCTGAATGATAAAAACGTCTCGTTCCCGGACATTCTCGAGAATGCGCACAAAAATGTTTTCATTGCTAAACTCGAAGACCTCAGCCTCCCCCAGGGGTATGCCTAAGTAATCACACACAGCCCCTGTTAAGGCAGGATGAGCAGTGCCGCTGAACACTTTTAATTCGTCCATCATCACCTCTTAGCTATTTGAATACTGACGTGATTATAGCATGAAATCATCGCTGTTTCCTGAGTAGGGTTAGGAAAAGGTAATAGTTTAGTTTTTCCAATAATTTCCCCCTAAGATAAGGGGGATAAAGGGAGTTATGAGCAAGTTAATCTTCGTCCAGGACAGCAAAACCGAAAGATGCTTATCCATAACTCTCCCTCGCCCCCTCTTATTCTTAAGAGGGGATGTTACGGAGCCATCTCTTGGAAAAACTTGCCTGTTACATTCGGGGGAAGAGATGTCTTATGCCAGCCCGGGAATGGGGAACTGTTGGCACATCTCTCGTACTTCCTGGCGGACTTGTTCTTGTGTCCGCTTATCCCCCGCAGGAGAAAGCACTTTGGCGATGAAAGAAGCGATGCGCTTCATCTCCTCTGTGCCAAAACCTCTGGTGGTCACTGCCGGGGTGCCCAGCCGGATACCGCTTGTAATCAGTGGTGGCTTGGGGTCAAAGGGAATGGTATTTCTATTTACCGAGATGCCCGCAACCCCTAAGGCTTCCTCAGCATCCTTGCCGCTTATCCCCTGACGGGAAAGGTCAACGGGGACAATGTGGTTATCCGTGCCCCCGGAAACGATACGCATCCCATATCTCTGGAGTTCGGAAGACAAAACGCGGGCATTCTCCAGCACTGCCTTCTGGTAATCAACAAACTCGGGTTGCATAGCTTCAAAGAAGCACACGGCTTTAGCGGCGATGATATGCATGAAAGGACCACCCTGCATCCCGGGGAAAACTGCAGCATTAATAGCTGAAGCCAGCTCTTTATCACATAAAATAAAGCCACCACGAGGTCCCCGCAAGGTCTTCTGCGTGGTGGCAGTAGTAACTTGAGCATAGGGCACAGGAGAAGGATGAAGTCCAGCGGCTATTATCCCCGCTATGTGAGCCATGTCAACCAATAGCTTGGCACCTACCTTATCAGCTATATAGCGAAGCCTCTCAAAATCAATAATACGAGAATAACTACTCGCCCCAGCTATTATTAATTTAGGTTTATGCTTCAGAGCTAACCTTCCAATTTCATCGTAGTTGAGCATCTCGGTTTCAGGATTGACTCCATAAGGGATAAAGTTATACCATTTCCCGGAGAAATTGACCTCAGAGCCATGGGTGAGATGCCCGCCATGGCTGAGGCTCATTCCCATAACAGTATCTCCGTGTTCCAGTAAAATTGAATAGGCTGCCATGTTGGCTTGACTGCCACTATGAGCCTGGACATTGGCATGTTCGGCTTTAAAGAGCTTTTTAGCCCTTTCGATAGCCAAACTTTCAATTTCGTCTATGTGAACACAACCGCCATAATAGCGATGCCCGGGGTATCCTTCAGCATATTTGTCAGTTAGCACCGAGCTTTGGGCCTCAAGCACTGCCCGGCTGGCATGGTTTTCAGAGGCAATAAGATCTATGGTGCTTGCTTGCCTCTCTGCCTCCAGGCTGAGGATGTGAGCTACTTTGCTATCACGCTGCGCCAAGGAAAATGCCTTTGCGGTTTTCACATTTGCGTTATAATATTACTTGATATTCCATTCTCGGTCAATAAGAAAAACCCATCAACAGAGGTCTCAACTGTGTCATTGACAGAACGTGTTTACAGTGATAAATTAATCTATTTAGCAATTAAAAGGGGAGAGTGCTAAATGGCTTTAAGGGAAAGAAGAGAAACCGTTCTCAGGGTGATAATCGAAGATTATATCACTGGAGCAGTGCCAGTAGCTTCAAGTGCTATCGTGGCAAAGTACGGCTTGAAGGTAAGCCCGGCTACCATTCGCAATGATACAGCATACCTGGAACGAGAAGGATATGTTATCCACCCTCACCGTTCGGCCGGAAGCATGCCTACTGATAAGGCTTACCGCTACTATGTGGAATTGATAGGGGAAGAGATTGAACTTCCTCCTGTTGAGCAGTATCTAATTCATCAGATATCTCAAGAAGCAAAGGAGGAGCTAGAGCAATGGCTAAAAACGGTGGCAGCACTTTTAGCGCGCCTTGTTCATAACCTGGTAGTAATAACCACCCCCAAAGCGGTTCGCTGTCGCTTTAAGCATCTCGATTTGGTAGCCTTGCAGGATTTTATGGCTTTGCTGATCGTGGTCTTGTATGAAGCAAAGGTTAGACGGCAGGTCGTATCTTTCAATAGAAAAGTAAGCCAAGATGAGCTAACAAAGATAGCTAATAAGCTTACTTCTATTTATGGCGGAATGACCAGCAGCGAGATCCTGGTTAAAAAGGAGGGACTTTCTTCTGAAGAAGGGCAGATATCTCAATATTTAGCAGAAATTATGGCTGCTGAAGACAAGCTAGAATATGGCGAGCCTTATCTTGAAGGATTGTGTTTGCTGCTGAGTCAACCAGAGTTTACTAGCAATCCTAGAATACTTGGAATTTTAGAAGTGCTGGAAGGGGAGGATTGGCTTAGAAATATATTTTGCCAGGAATCGAACAAGGGAGGGGTAAAGGTAATCATCGGGGAAGAAAACCCGGAGCCAGCATTACAGGGCTTGAGCTTAATAGCCAGTCAGTATGGTATCCCTGATAAGGCCAGTGGTATTGTGGGAGTGATTGGTCCCAAACGAATGGACTACGCTAAGGCTATTTCTTCGCTTAGCTGCCTCTCAGCATTGCTAAGCGACACAGTGGCTGAATACATCTAGAGGAGGTACAACGGTGGCTGAGAGTGACGAGGTCGTTGAAACAGGAATTGAGCAAGCTGAGGATATCCCGACGAAGTCGGTACAGCAGGCTCTGGCTGAGGAGAAGGAAAAGGCAGAAAGATATTTAGCCAATTGGCAAAGAAGCCAGGCGGACCTTGAGAATTATGCAAAACGCGCTGAGCAGGAGAAATCAGAGACAGTTGAGTTTGCTAACAGGATACTTATCTTGGACTTGCTACCTATCCTGGATGATTTTGAGAGAGCACTTGCTGCTCTGCCGGTTGAGCTTGATGAGCAAGATTGGACTAAAGGTATAAAACTCATCTATAATAAGCTTAAAACTATTTTAGAAGCGGAAGGGCTGGCTGAAATTAAGGCCAAAGGGGAATATTTCGATCCCTACTTTCATGAAGCAGCAGGCCAACTAGAAGGGGAAGAGGGCATCATCATAGAAGAAATTCGCAAAGGTTATAAGTTTAGGGATAAGCTGCTTCGCCCCAGTATGGTCATAGTCGGCACAGGTAAAAAGACTAAGACTCAAGAGGAAAGCTCAGAGGAGAAATAGTATGGCTAAAGCAGTAGGTATCGACCTAGGAACAACATTGAGCGAGGTCGCTGTTATAGAGGGGGGAAAACCGAAGCTTATCCCCAGTTCGGAAGGCTCTAACTTGTATCCTTCAGTAGTGGCAATAAGCAAGAACGGCGAGCGATTAGTAGGGCAAGTAGCTAAACGTCAGTCTATTGTTAACCCGGAAAACACTGTTTATAGTATCAAACGCTTCATGGGCAGAAAATGGGGGGAACCACCGGGAAGAGAATTACCTGTGGAAGAGGACGCACGCCGCGTCTCTTACAAGACAACTCGCGGTCCCAATAACGAAGTCAAGGTAGTCATGGGTGGAAAAGAATACACTCCGTCAGAAATATCGGCAATGATATTACAGAAACTAAAAGCCGATGCCGAAGCCTACCTTGGCGACAAAGTGACCGAGGCCGTGATTACAGTGCCAGCTTATTTCAATGATAGCCAGCGCCAGGCAACCAAGGATGCCGGCGCAATCGCCGGATTGAATGTCCTTCGTATCATTAATGAGCCCACTGCTGCGGCTCTAGCTTACGGTGCAGATACAAAGAAAGAGGGAATAATTGCAGTGTATGACCTTGGTGGAGGCACCTTCGATATCTCTATCCTGGAGATAGGGGAAGGGACCTTCCAGGTCAAGTCTACGAGTGGTAATACCCACTTGGGTGGGGATGACTTCGACCAGCGTATTATCGAATGGTTATGCAATGAGTTCAAGCGAGACCAAGGAATCGACTTAAGGAACGACCGCATGGCAATGCAGCGTCTTAGAGAAGCAGCAGAACGGGCGAAGATTGAACTTTCTACAGTGCAACAGACTGAGATAAGCCTTCCTTTTATTACCGCTGATGCCTCGGGACCTAAACACCTTAGTATCACCTTGACCCGTTCCAAGTTAGAACAACTGGTCATGGATTTGGTGGAGCAGACTCTAGAGCCATGTAGTCAAGCGCTAAAGGACGCTGGACTGACTTCAGGCAAGATTAATGAAGTTCTCCTTGTCGGCGGTCAAACTAGAATGCCTTTAGTGCAAGAAAAGGTGAAAAAGTTCTTCGGCAAAGAGCCATCGAAGGGAATCAACCCCGACGAGGTTGTAGCCATGGGGGCTGCCATTCAAGCTGGAGTGCTTAAGGGTGAAGTAGGAGAGGTTCTCCTTCTTGACGTAACTCCACTTACTCTAGGAATAGAAACGTTGGGAGGAGTAGCGACACCTCTTATTTCCCGCAACACCACTATACCCACTTCAAAGAGCCAGATTTTCAGCACTGCTAGCGATCACCAGTCAAGCGTGGAGATACACGTTCTGCAAGGGGAACGTCCTATGGCTGCCGATAACCGAACCCTGGGACGTTTCATACTCGATGGCATTCTACCGGCGCCGCGAGGTGTACCACAGATTGAGGTGACTTTCGATATAGATGCCAATGGCATCCTTAACGTTAGCGCTCGTGATAAGGGCACGGGAAAAGAACAAAAGATTACCATTACTGCCTCGAGCGGGCTGAACAAGGAAGAAGTGGAGAAGATGAGGCGAGAGGCTGAGCAGCATGCTGCTGAGGATACTAAACGTAAAGAGGAAGTGGAGGTGCGCAATTCTGCTGACAGCCTGGCTTATACCGCAGAAAAAACTCTCCGTGACTACGGAGATAAGATACCCGCCGATGTAAAGAAGGACGTAGATGCTAAGATAGCCATTGTAAAGTCGGCTCTTCAAGGGAAGGACGTAAACGCCATTCGTAATGCGATGCAAGAGTTATCGCAGGCTCTGCAGAAAGCTGGGGCGTCGGCTTATCAGCAACCAGGGCAGCCTCCACCTGGTGGAGAGGAACCTGGCGGTGGAGATGAAGGCACGGTAGAAGGGGAGTTCCGCGAGGTCTAAGCAATCCCGACTTCATCGGGATTAGCCCCTGATTCCCGGGAAATTGATAACACGAAATTATATTTCTCTTAGGGAGCATGATGGTAATGTTTGACTTGGAACAATTCGTCATAACTGCTGACAGAATCTGGCAAAAGGCACGAGCAGAAAAACGGTTGACTCATAACCCCTCTGATGAGGAATTGAGAAAGCTTGTGGAAAAACAGCCAGGGGTTAGGAAAACGATGTATGGCAACTTTGTCGCCCAAAGTGAGCCTACTTCCAGGTCGGCAATGTTTACCAAAAACAGTGTTGACCATACCTTTGGTGAGGATGAACTAAGGCTATTAGCTCAGTGTGCAGAGGTTTTGGGCAAGGAAAGATTGATTTCCATAGACAGCATTGTGGGCAATGAAAATAGTAACACCACGGTCAGGTTAATTGTCTCAGAGCGGTTTGCCCATGTCGCCTATGGAGGCAAGAACCTTTTTATATCCCCGAAGGGGGAAGTCAAAAAGCCGACCTATTACATCTTATTCTTCGCTGACAAGGCTTTTGAAACTAACCAGTCAAAGCCGCTCCCCGAGAAAGATATCACTATCAGATTGGCTATGCTGGATGATGGGAGGTTTGTCAAGATAATCAGGAATGGTAACTACATAGGTGAATATAAGAAAGGGGTTTTCGCCGCTGAGGATTGGGTAGTTAAGACGAGAAGAGGGGGCATCTTTTTGCATACTGGTTGTAGAGAGGATTACATTCAATCAGTAAGTGGGGACTATCGGATGGCGAGGACGTTGCTTGTGGCATTAAGTGCCAACGGGAAAACGACTACGACCTGTAGAATCCTGGCCAGAAAAGGGAAGGAGAAATCCTGGCTCATTCAGGACGACGGGGGGACTCTCATGCCGGATGGTTCCTTTCATGGCTTTGAAGCCGGGGGAATATTTGTCAAAACAGAAGGCGTGAACCCCGGGGAGCAAATCGAAATATTCTACGGACTGTTGAAACCGGAAACTGTCTGCGAGAATGTGTACGTAACCGAAGACGGAGATTTTGACCTTTACAATTTAGACAGAACTTCCAATGGCCGAGCAGTGGTATTAAGAAGAGATTTCATGCATGCCAGTCGCTATATCGATGTGGATAGGATTGACAATCTGGTTCTTATCACCAGAGGGCCACTGATTCCGGCAATATCAAAGCTAACCCGGGAGCAAGCAGCAGCCCTGATGGTTCTGGGACAGGCAATGGAATCCTCGGCTGGTGACCCAACCCAGGCCGGGAAAATTAGAAGCGAATTTTTCTACGATCCCTTTGTCGCCGGAGACCTGGCTGAGCATGCTAATATATTTTATGAGATAATAAAAGGTATTCCCCACCTAAATTACTATTTGATAAATACTGGAGGGATAGGAGAAGGGGAACGTTACAAAGATATAAGATTAGAATTTACCATGGCAATACTCGATTCTCTACTAAGAGGGGGGTTAGAGGATTGGGCAGATTCCCCCACGGGCTTTAAGGTGCCTAAGGCGATAAGATATGTAGATGATATTTACCTGCATCCTGAGAAACTTTACTCCAGAACTGAGTTTGGAGAAAAGCAAAGGGAACTTAACAAAATTAGATACGAATCCGTGCAAAAACTGGGAGACTCCTTACATCCTGATATAAGAGGGGTTTTTGGCAAGCCCAACTCCGATAAAATCGGAGTATAGTAGGACTGCAAGTCTCACACAGTTCGTGTGGAATTCTGGTGTAGGATAGCTGTAAAACATCGGGAGGACGAGAAGTGATAGAGGCCGCTGAACTTTATGAAAGATTGAAGAAGGAGAAAGCAGAGCTGTTAGAAAAGATAGAACAGTTGAGAGCTCTTGGTCAACCATCGGCAGAGAGAAAGGAAGGCAGTCCATTCGGCAAAAGGGAAGAAGGAGCCGATGAAGCCTCCGAACTAGAGAAAAGACTGGCCTTGGAAAAAAGGCTGAGAGAGTCTCTTAATGAAGTTGAGCATGCCATAGAAAAATATGAAGCCGGCACTTATGGATTGTGTGATTCTTGTGGGCAAGCTTGTGCTTGAACTGCAAGGCAAGCCGCGAAAAGGATGTAAAAGGTGCAAGATAATGGGTCTCCAGGTGAATTGGAAGTCCGTAAAGCAACAGGTTTTGTGGGTGAAGATAAATCAAAAGTTTCTCCAGGCAGGTATAGGGGAAAATTAAGGTTATTTCTGATTGTTGTTGCTGTGGTGGTTGTTCTTGACCAACTGAGCAAGCTGTGGGCCAGAGTCAATGTGTCTGAGATATGGAACACAGAGCTGTTGCCAGGCTTTCTCGATTTAATTCGCGTTGCAAATACTGGTGCCATTTTTGGTTTGTTTTCCGACTACACCGGGGTTCTCATCGCTCTAGGCATAGCTGGTTCGGTCATTATCTTGGTATTTCTCTATTACTTTCCCCCAGTTAACAAAGTGGGTGTGGTGTCTTTCGCTCTGATTCTGGGTGGGGCTGTGGGCAATCTCATAGACCGCATCCGTTTTGGCTACGTAACCGATTTTATCAGTATTCATTTGCGAGATTTTTTCTACTGGTTTCCTTTCAACATCGCTGACGCAGCTTTAACGGTGGGTATCTGTATTCTCATTTATTACTTTTGTAAGTCAGGGGTGTTTAGAAAAGCATATGAGCGCAAACACAGCCCCCAAAATTAAGACGTTGCAATTCAACTCACCTGTTCCTGACATCCGCCTTGATAAGTATTTAACCCAGGTCCTTCCACAATTCTCGCGCGCTTATTTACAGAAATTAATTGTGCAAGGTTATGTTCTGGTCAACGGACAAAGAACAAAGGCGAACCAGAGATTAAATAAGGTCGATAGGGTAACGGTCGAGCTTCCTTCTTTACCTGTCTATCCTGTAGCTGAACCAATCCCTTTAACTATAATTTATGAAGATGAGGACATATTGGTCATAGATAAACCGGCTGGCTTGACAGTCCACCCTGCCCCGGGGCATCCCAGTCATACTTTAGTCAATGCTGTCTTAGCTCATTATCCCGGCCTGGTCACGGGCAACGAACTGATGCGCCCGGGCATAGTCCACAGACTAGATAAAGATACCTCAGGGCTCATAGTTATTGCTAAAAATGACCCTGCCCGGGAATATTTAGCCGCACAGTTCAAAGGCCGTACTGTAACCAAGGGATATCTTGTCCTTGTTAAAGGGAGGCTATCCCCGGAACAGGGGATAATTGAAGCACCTATCGGGCGAGACCCTCATAATAGGCGAAGGATGGCGATAGTGGAAGCGGGAAAAGAGGCTAGCACCCAGTATCAAGTCCGGAAATACCTGGATACCTACACTTTAGTCGAAGTCACCCCGCTAACAGGGCGCACACATCAAATTAGAATACACCTGTCAGCTATTGGCTATCCGGTCGTTGGTGACCCCGTTTATGGAATAAAATCGGCTCATCTTAACAGGCAGTTTATTCATGCCTATCGCCTTGGCTTTCGTCTACCATCAACTAAACAATACCAGGAATTTACCTCGCCCTTACCTGTGGACTTGGAGCAAGCTTTGGAGTACTTAGCCCGAAATGTCTAACATGCTTGTGGCATCACTACTCAGATGAAGGGGTGCAGTTTCTGAGCTAGTTCAGATAGATGGGTGACACTTTATATGTTTGTAACGTTGGGTAATAACCTCCTGTGTCATTGCGAGCCCCGACCTGTCGGGGCGTGGCAATCTCTATCCCCAGCAGCCCCACAAGATTGCTTCGTCACTTCCGTTCCTCGCAATGACAAAAAAGAAGTGTCACTACTTAGATGAATGAGCGTAGTCTCTTGCAAGGAGAAGCCTTGTCTGGTATGATGGGGGAGATAAAATGGACAAAATAGAGTTGAAGGTTGCTAAGCGAGGCATTCTCGGTAAAAAAGTCAAGCATTTGCGCCGCCAGGGGATTACTCCGGTGCATGTTTTCGGGCACGGTATCGAGTCTCTAGCACTACAGTGCAACACTGGCGAACTCGAACGAGTGTTAGCTCAAGCCGGGCAGACAGGGCTTATTGACCTCAAGCTCGATAAGGAGAAGAAACCAAGGACCGTTGTGGTTCGCGAATTTGATAGAGATTGGCGGAGGGGACGATTGGTCCATGTGGACTTTTATCAGGTAAGAATGGAGGAAAAGATAAAGTTAGAGATTCCTGTTGTCTTAGTCGGAGAAGCGCCAGCCCTGAAGTCTAAAGACAATATGCTGGAGCATGCGCTTGAGACTTTGACTATAGAGTGCTTACCGGCAAAAATCCCCGCTAGCGTAGAAGTGGGTATCAGTTCCCTCACCGAGACCGGGCAAGCGATAAGGGTCAAAGATATCGCCTTAGGTAAAGATATTACTATTCTTAACGATCCGGAGTTAGTTGTAGTGAAAATTAGTTTCCGACCTGTGGAAAAGATAGAAGAGGTGGTGGTAGAGAAGCCAGCAGAGGCGGTGGAGGAAGCGGTTGAAGCTCCCGAAGAGGCTGTGCCAGGTGCAGAGAAACCAACAGAGAAGTCAAAAGAAACATAATCGGCTGACTTACCTGGCAATTGCTTCTGTATCTATGCGGATACACCCGATTTGACAGGCTGGCAAACCCCTGATATAATACCCACGCTTAAGTGTTAGCTCTCTCCGAGCTGTCTTGCCTAAAGAAAATCCATGGCAAGCAGACGGTGGGCTGAAAAGCCTCGAGGGCACAGATAGAAATGCCTGTGCCTCCCGTGCTTGGAAAGGAGGGAATATGGAACTTGGTTTTGGGACAGCACCGTTTTTTATGACGGTGCTTTTTTATTCCCGCTTGTTGCTTCCTTATTACCTGCCAGGCGTTTGCTGAACTTAAATTGAGAAGGGGGAAGTAGGGAGCACATTTAGGGCTTCGGCAATTCATGTCTTGTAAAAAAGGTTCTAAAGATAAAGGAAGATTTTTAATGAAAGGGATTTTGCCTAAGATAGCTTCGATTGTTTTGGTTTTGACATTGCTCGTAACGGTTCTCGGCGGTACCGGGCGAACAGAACCAGAAGTACTAAGGGGAGCAACCACTACCAGCCTTTACGACACAGGCTTGTGGGATTATCTGGAGGACATATTTGAGGAAAGATATAACGCCGACTTGCAGATAACAGCTAAAGGCACTGGTATGGCTTTGCAGTTGGGTAAAAATGGCGATGTGGATGTGGTTACCGTCCATGACCCCGCTCAAGAGGCAGCATTTATAGCCGGTAACTACTCCGCTACAGCACAAAACTTTAGTGCGGAGCGAGTCACCTGGGCTTATAACTATTTCATCATCGTAGGCCCGGAAACTGACCCCGCAGGCGTTGGTAACTTGACTGGCAGCCTGGCTCCAGAAGAAGCCTTCGAAAAAATTCAGATAGAGGGGGCGGCTCACAATGAGACGGTAAAATTCGTCTCTCGAGGGGATAACTCGGGAACTCACGGCAAGGAAAAAGCCATCTGGGCATCAGCCGGCTATAATTATACAGCGGATATTCAAGGGGAAGGAGCGGCTGCTGGCTGGTATATCGAAGCGGGGACAGGCATGGGGGCAACACTGGTTATGGCTGACGAGATGATGGCTTACACCCTGACAGATAAGGGAACCTTCCTGGCTTACCAGGGTGACCTGGATTTGGTACCCTTGGTAGTCGCAGGGGATATTCTGCTCAATGTCTATGCGGCTATCATCTGCAAAAACGGTAGCCATTATGAGATGGCTAATAATCTGGTAAATTTCCTCAGAGCACCTGATATCCAGGCTTTAATCGCCGGATTCGGCGTGCCAGAATATGGAGAATCACTGTTCAACCCTTGGGATCCAGATATTTGCGGGTTGCCCTAACTATTAGGAGGTGTGACATTCTGGTAATAGCAGCGATAGTGAAGTGTAAGAAGTGCGGTGCTGAGGGCAGGTCAGACTGGAAGTTCTGCCCTAAGTGCGCTGCCAAGATTACCTGCACTGGCAAGTACGAAGCCTGTGCCAAGAAATCCCGACAGAGTCGGGATTAAAGTAGGTAGGAGCAATTGACTGAAATATGGGACGGCCTTACTAAGGCCATAGAACTCTTGATCTCCCTCGACCCGGAAGTGATGGAGATAGCTGGAAGGTCCTTGACTATTTCGGGGACAGCTTGCGTTCTGGCTTCTCTGATCTGTATACCGCTGGGGAGCTTAATACACTTCCATCACTTCCGGGGGAAGAGGGCCTTAATAAATATCATCCAGACGCTGTTCACTGTGCCCACAGTCCTTGTTGGCTTGTTTGTTCTGGTGTTATTTTCCCGGGCCGGGCCACTGGGTTTCTTCGGTATACTTTTTACGCCCCCTGTTATGGTGGTTGGCCAGATGATATTAATCACTCCTCTGCTGCTTGGTTTCACCATTTCCGCGTTGAACGGTGTAAGCAAGGAGATTGCGGATACTGCCACGTCGCTTGGTGCCAGCGGTTTTCAGACCGCCTGGCTTGTGCTGAAGGAGGCGAGGTATGCTGTGCTGGCGGCTGTGATAATGGGTTTTGCCAGAGCCATATCGGAAGTCGGATGTGCTCTGATGGTCGGCGGAAATATCAGAGGAGCCACCAGGGTCATTACCACAGTAATATCATTGGAGGCATCCAAAGGCAACTTAGAGTTGTCAATAGCGCTAGGCATAATTCTTTTATTCCTGGCACTCATCATTAACATTGTCCTGAATAGGTTGCAGCAGAGGTAATTATGTCTTTAATACAAGTGGCTGGTTTAACCCATACTTATGGTGAACGAGAGGTATTACAAGACTTGAACCTGAGTATCGGCAGGGGTGAGGTTTTCGCCTTGATTGGCCCGACCGGGGCGGGCAAAACAACGCTCTTACGTATTATAGGCCTGCTGGAAGTCCCTGGCGCGGGGGAAATCTATTTTGACGGCAAATGCATCCCCCGGTCAGGGAAACAAAGATTGGAAATACGTCGTCGGATGTCATTTATACACCAGAAACCTCAGGTATTTAATTTGAGCGTCTATGACAATGTTGCCTGTGGCTTAAGATGGAGGGGAGAAAAAAGGAATAGGATTGCTGAGAAAGTTGACCATATTCTGGAAATGGTGGGGTTAGAAGGCTATAAGAATAGAAACGGCCGGACGCTTTCTGGAGGAGAGGCGCAGAGAGTAGCTTTAGCCAGGTCCCTGGTGCTCGAACCCGAGGTGTTGCTATTGGACGAGCCGACGGCTAACCTTGACCCTGTTTCCACAGCAAAGATTGAGCAATTGATTTCATATGTTGCCAGGCAATGCAACACTACCATGATAATGGCCACGCATGATATGTCTCAAGGGCAGCAACTCGCTGACAGGATAGGGGTGCTTCTTGCTGGCCGACTTGTCCAAACAGGCAATGCCACCGATATATTCCGCTTGCCCCAAAACGAAGAAGTGGCTAATTTTGTCGGTATGGAGAACATCATAGAAGGCATAATAGTTGCCAGCAACGACGGTATAGCCACAGTCAATATAAGTGGCAATCCCGATGGGATCGGGATACAGGCAATTTCCAGCTATCCGGTCGGAAAGGAAGTATATGCTTGCATCAGGCCTGAAGATATCACTTTAGCTTTATCTGGCACCCAGAGTTCGGCGAGGAATTCCTTTCAGGCCAAGGTTACCCGAGTAACTACGCTGGGACCGCTTAGCCGGGTGGAAATAAATTGTGGCTTCCGATTAATAGCCCTGGTCACCAAAATATCAGTAGAGGAATTGAACTTGCAAGCGGGCAGGGAAGTCTATGCTACTTTCAAAGCTACCGGCGTGCATATTATGGAAAGGGACTCCAGTCAATGACTAAAATCCTGGACGATTTAATTTCCAGCTTAAGCGGAGACAGCGTAGTCCGTGAGGTATATACATGTGTCTTCTGGACCGCAGTGCTTGCTCAGCACTGCGGTCTGGCCTCTACTTTCCATGAGCCACATCCATCTCACAGGTCAGTGAGAAATGCGGGGAGCTTAACTGGACTATCGGCATTAGAGCTGGCACAGTATGCCAGGTCGGATAATGTTCTGGAGGCATCTATTGGAATGGCAGCCATTAATTCGCTAGTAGATATTGATGAAGCTAGGTGTGTTAAAGAAAATGCATTTGATGTTCTGGCACGGAAAGGCAGGGGCAAAAATATAGCTATAGTAGGTCGCTTTCCGTGGATTCCCAAGCTGCGAGCGGTAGCAAGAACGCTTTGGGTCATCGAGCAAAGCCCTCAAGAGGGAGAATTGCCAGCAGAGGCGGTGGCAGAGGTATTGCCTCAAGCTGACGTGGTTGGGCTTACGGGGACTTCATTCATAAATCACACTGTTGACAGGTTGCTAGACTTAAGTAAGAATAGCTTTGTTGTAATGGTGGGGCCCACCACGCCTTTATTGCCAGTTTTGTTTGATTACGGTGTGGATATCCTTGCTGGAGTGAGGGTAGTCGAACCTGACAAGACAATTCGTTCTATCAGCCAGGGTGCCATTTTCAGCCAGGTGGAAGGGGTGAGGCTTGTAACCATGGCTAAGGGAGAGAAAGAATGACTGGAATTCTTGATTCTTTCGGACGGAGCATAAATTACCTCCGGATTTCAGTTACCGACCGTTGTAACCTGCGCTGTATCTATTGCATGCCCCCCGGAGGTGTCCCACAAATTTCTCATAGCGAGGTTCTTTCTTACGAGGAAATTCGGACTGTTGTACTGGCGGCAGCAGAGCTGGGCATCAACAAGGTAAGGCTCACTGGTGGTGAGCCTTTGGTTAGGGCTGACTTCCCCCAGCTTGTTAAGATGCTCTCTAAAATTGAGGGAATCGAAGAGCTGTCTTTGACGACAAACGGGACAGTTCTCAAGAAATATGCTCTGGAGCTTAAGGAAGCGGGCTTGTCCAGAGTTAATGTTAGCCTGGACACACTTAAACCCGATAAATTTCGATACATAACCCGTCTGGGAGAATTAAAAGCTGTTCTTGAGGGCATCGAGGCAGCCAAGGAAGCTGGCTTCGATCCGGTCAAAATAAACACCGTAGTCATGCGGGGCATAAACGATGATGAAATACTGGATTTCGCCAGGATGACCTATGAAGATGGGTGGCATGTCCGGTTCATCGAGCTTATGCCCTTCAAGGGTGTAGCGGAGTTTGTGCCTTCCGCTGAATTGCGACAACATATTAGTTTGCTTGGCAAGCTTGAGCTTTGTATGCCTGTAGCCAGCAATGGACCTGCTATGTACTACCGCTTATCGGGAGCCAAGGGCACTATAGGCTTCATCAGCCCCCTCACCGAGCTTTCTTTTTGCTCCCGGTGTAACCGTATGCGACTTACTCCAGATGGCAAGCTACGTCCTTGCCTTCTAGGAGAAGATGAGATTGACTTAAGGGTGCCGCTACGCAATAATGTCTCGATTGAGGAGCTAAAGAGCCTGATTCTGAAGGCAGTTGCTTCCAAGCCGGAGCATCACCAACTGAATGGAGGCACTACTAGGTTGGTAAAGCGAAAAATGTCGCAGATTGGAGGTTGAGAATGGAGTCAAGGCAAATTCGCATGATAGACGTTACCCAGAAAAAAGAAACAGAACGCCAGGCGATAGCTAAAGGCAAGGTGCAGATGAAGCCTACTACCCTGGAACTTATCCGTAAAGGGGAACTAAAAAAGGGGGACGTCTTAGCCGTAGCGAAAACGGCTGGAATCATGGCTGCCAAAGAGACTTACCGCCTTATACCTTTGTGTCACCCTCTCCAGCTCACCCACATTGCAGTTGAATTTGATCTGCCCGAAAAAGGCTCCGACGAAGTCGGAGTTGAAATCACCGCCAGCGTCAAAGGAGTTGGGAAAACAGGATTTGAAATGGAAGCGCTGGTAGCGGTATCTGTGAGTGCTCTGACTATTTATGACATGTGCAAAGCAGTGGATAGAGGTATGACCATCGGAGAGATTCACCTGGTAAGGAAGAGTGGAGGTAAAAGCGGGCTTTATCTAGCCGACTAACTCTTGCAGCACCATCTTAACCACTTCGGGAATTGCCTGCTCCACCTCAGGCGTGCATTTCTCGCTAAAGCTAGTAATGTCTTTGGCCTCCACAGCGAATATAGTGATTGTTGGAGGCATGGCTAAGTCAAGCATCTTTCCTAATTCCAGAGCAGTGGCAAGGTTTATTTGATGAGGCGAGGAAAAGTGTTTGGTGAGGGAGAAATCTTCGGGCCCAATACGATATATCTGGCCGGTATTCCCTTCCCTGGTTTGGATGGCATCAATGATAATAACTTTATCATAGCCTACAATAGAATCTAAAAGGTTGAGGCCAGCTCCGCTTGTTTCAGCTACAGTTACCTGGGGGCTGTTGAGTTGCTTCCCAACCTCTCGCGCCACCCTAATCCCCGCTCCGTCATCAGAGAGAATGGGATTTCCAATGCCTAAAACCAGGGTTTTCACCTTTCCTCTACAAGAACAATAATCACTCACCCTGCTGTCATTCTGAGCCCCGACTTGTCGGGGCGAAGAATCTTGGTGCTCTTTTTAGACCCTTCGCTTCGCTCAGGGTGACATGGAGTGGTTGAATGCTTTTGCGAAAACTTACTATGAGATGCCCTGGCTCAGTTTCTTAAGCTCGTTGCCCTGGGCATCATAGATGGTCACTTCCAGAGGCAATTGCCCGGGGAGAGAGTGTGTGGCACAGGACAAGCAGGGGTCATAGGGGCGCCACGCCATCTCAATACGGTTAAGCAATCCCTCAGTTATCACTACTCCGGGCTTTATGAAGTCTTCGGCTGCTTTCTTAATTGACATAAACAAAGGAGCATAGTTATTGGTAGTGCCCACGATCAAGTTACACTTCTTTATCACCCCTCTTTCATCAGTTATGTAATGATGGGTGAGGGTACCTCGCGGTGCCTCCACGATGCCCACTCCTTCATCGGGCGTTGCCGTCGGTATGTTGCGAATATCCGTGCTGGTTATTTCAGGGTCTTGACTGAGCTCCAGCAACCTTTCAGCAGCATAAAGGAGTTCAATCAAACGTGCCCAGTGGGTGGCCAGAGTATAGTTAGCTGGCTTGCCCCCGAGAGTGGAGTACATTTTTTCATACTCTTTCTGGGCTAGAGGAGTTGCCATACCATCAGCGGCATTCAACCGGGACAGAGGTGTAGCTCGATACACTCCACTATTTTTGCCGTCAACAAAACCTTTCCAGCCAATTTTCTTGAGATAGGGAAACTTGAGATAAGTCCAGGGCTCGACTCGTTCAGCTATATGGTCCAGATAGTCCCGGGGAGCATACTTGCAGAACTCTTTACCGTCAGGGCCAACTACTCGTACTTTACCATCATAAAAGTTGACCTTATTGTTTTTATCAACCAAGCCCATATTATAGGACTTTTGAGTAAACGTATCGCTCAGAATCATGTCCAAGTACACTTTATTTTTGAGAACAACGTCGTCGAAGACTTTGAGCGATAATTTGCCAAACTCCACCGACGCTTTGGCTATTTCTTCTATCTTGGCTCTTTCCTCTTCATTTATGGTTCTGCTCACGCCGCCGGGCAGTCCAAAACAGGGGTGTATGGGACGGCCACCGACT
>Ga0209324_10001175_pt1 | contig 17918 bp, 17 predicted proteins | sample Rifsed19ft3_FD_184015 | JGI IMG/M metagenome (GOLD analysis project Ga0209324, IMG submission 184015) | Soil microbial communities from Rifle, Colorado, USA - sediment 19ft 3 (version 2) | ecosystem: Environmental > Terrestrial > Deep subsurface > Rock core/Sediment | place: Rifle, Colorado...
AATGAGAACAGGAAGAGATTTGAACTGTTCTAACACGATGCTAAACCATGACCTGGGCGGTGACTCAGGCAGGATATTAAGACCGTATTTCTTTAAACGCATATCGGTAACGTCACGGGATAATCCCATATCTTTATCGGTCATGAAACGATTTAAAACATAATCGACACCCTTGAGGTGCCAGGGTTCTATCATTTGGTCTTCGGTATCGACAATGCATTTCCTGAGGTTTTTTATCGTGCGAACATCGAGAGCGCTCGCTCCTGAGCGTCTTCTATCAGGAGTCAGGAACCTCCCTTTTCGTTTTTTTTGATCTCTAATCTCAAACTGGTGATTACCGTTTTTCTTTTTGTACTCAATTACAACACCTTCAATGAAAGTTGCAACTGCATAACGAGTACTGGTGGAGTTGTAAAATATAAGGATGTTTCCGGTTAATATACTTACGGAAAAACCTTTGATTCCATCATGGTTCGAAAATCTTGATTCGAGGTGTTTTTTCATACGCTCAGAATCATAGAGGCCGCCTACTTTAAACCTTGCCCTTCCATTAACTGACGTGTGGATAGGCTGCACCAGAGTTTTTTGCATATTTTACCTTTTCTGATTATCGAGAAAGATATTCGAAACAGGGAATGCTATTCTTCTTGAGTTTCGGAAGGTTCGGAGCGCCCTCTTTTCTTAGGAAGGGCAGAACCTGCAACTTCTTTTACTCCTTCCACGACACCGATAAGGATACCCTTAACTGATTTCACAACCGTGTTTCCAATAGCACCTGCAGCCTCAATCGCCTCAGTAACAGCCACCCTTGCCGTCTCTTCGGCATTTCCACCTATTTCTTTGGTTGCTTCAATAACGCCATCCACAGCCCTTCGTGCCACTAACGCCACATCGGCCCCCGCCTCAGAAGCACCTTTTACTGCACCCCTTACTGTGAGTTCTGTAGCCGTCAGGACGTCACCACCGATGTCGTTTATACCCATAACAACGCCTTTTGCTACGCTCTTTGTACTCACCATGAGACCCGCCCCCACTTCTGAGGTAGCTTCCATAGCTCCCTTTAGTACGTCCTTTGTCACCGTAACACTCTCGCTAGTCATCTCTCCTGTTGCCTTAAAGGTATTTGAAACTGTGCTTCTTACAATGGTTACAATTTCAGCCTCGATTTCATTAATACCTTTCAAGCAGCCTATAATGCCATCCTTAACCTGTGTCCCCACCTTGCCAAGTCCCCGTTCTTTACCACATGTATTGCCAGCGGATTCATTATTCGTCATTTTACCCTCCTATAATTTTGTATTTTTCATAACTAACTTTCACATTGATACTTTATCATGTTTTGTATATTACTTATCGTGCAGGCTTTTTCCAAAATATGTTCAGTGCGTACCAGATGGCTGCGTCCCAGGGAACAGCCCGCAAGTTTCCCTTTCTGATTTGTATGATAGCATGTACCACAAGTGCTATAACTACAATACTTGTAATATTTAATTCCTTACCGGTAACCTTCTTCACCTTTTCATCCAGAGTAGAGAATTGAGATGAAATTCTATTGAACAGTGGTATTGATGCATCATTTTTCAAGAGAAAGAGTTTGTTTTTTTCGGCATAGCGCTTAATTGATTCGATGTCTACCGAGTGGATAAAAAGTATACTTCCCGTAACAGCATTAATTTCAAGTGTTTCTATGCCTGTGTATTTTTTAAATTGTTCACCCACATGGGTAAAATATGGCTTGTCTGCACGCTTTGAAGGCACTTTTATCCGCAGACGGCGGAAACTCTGATGACTCAAATAGGCATCAGGGATCATGCTTTAACTCCTTCGCCTGATGGAGAAGCGGGGGACTCCTGTTCCGCAACTGCTTCGGCTTTTGCTTCTGCCACAACGTCCTCTGCCACCTCTTTCACTTCAGCAAACGTTTCCCTGCCTTTTCTATACATTTTTATGCCGCCTTTTATAGTCGACTTCGCCAGGGGTTTTGCTGCTGCCGCAATAATAGGAATAACAATGGGCGCGATAACCGCGGCGCCGATTCCTATCGCCAGGCCAATAATAATGTTTTTCCCTTTGAAATTATCCAAAAATGCCATACATTACCTCCCGTAAAATTAAATAAATATGGTTAATAAAGATACAGCAGTATGACTTATTCTAGAGACTGCTGTACGAATATACTGGTCGTTTGACATTGCATTTGAAGAATCAAAGTACCCCGATTCTTCAAGCACACTCACAATCTTGTCTTCAGATACATCCTGGGGATTATAATTGATTATTATACTGCCCGTGACGGTATTGATTTCGTAAAATTCTATTCCGGGAAGTGCGTTTAACAATTGTTTAATCTCTTCAACAATAAACCTGTTTTTCTTTACGTGTGGCGTTTTAACCCTCAATCTTCCCGGAACATGGTGTAAATAATAACTCATGAACAACTCCTTTCTTCCCCGCATTTTAAAATGCACGGGAAAGCGTGAGGAATCCACCTTCCCATGTTACGCATGATTACGGCAATATGTTGTGTGATATGTTATTGAAATTTTAAAAATAGTATAGAGTTTGAATGTTAAGGAAATGTTGAGGAATTGTTAATTTTGTGTTAAATTTTTATTATTGACAGGAGTACTCACCGGGGGATAAACCCGGCATTCGTGCGTGTGAAAACCAAACAGTGAGAAGTGATTGGCGTTAGTGAATCACATATTCATATGGGTCAATACACCAGTTCAATTTTTTTGTCCTTGAGAAAATCCGAGAGATCACGGGCCTTTTATCTTCACCGCCAAAGGTTTTGTCTATCCAGTCTTCAATGGCATTCCGGGTATGCCTGAAAAAAGCGAGTTTTTCTTCTTCGCTTCCTTCAACTTGAGAAGGGTCTTCAAAATTGCTGTGGAGGTATTCCTTTCCTCCCTGAAAGAAGGGACAACTCTCTTTCGCCTGATTACAAACGGTAACGACGTAATCCAATTTTATTCCATAAAATACATCGATATGCTTTGCATGATGTGAGGAGATGTCAATACCAACTTCTGCCATGACCTTGATGGCATACGGACTGACCCGCGATGGCTGCGTACCGGCACTGTATACCTCATAACGGTTACCGTACATTGACCTAAGTAATCCCTCTGCTATCTGAGACCGGGCAGAATTATGAGTACAGATAAATAAAACCTTTTTCTTCATACGATTTCCTTTCTATAAAACTATGTCTTGAGTATGACAGATTTTTGTTTACACTGAGGCAAATCGAGATTGCATTCCCTAAAAATATGGCATGTTTTCCTGCACAACGAGACCAGCATCAGCATTACAGGGACTTCAATCAAAACACCCACAACTGTTGCAAGGGAAGCGCCGGAATTTAGTCCAAAAAGCATCGCCGATGTTGCTATTGCCACCTCAAAATGATTGGATGCGCCGATCATTGCAACGGGGGCTGCATCTTCATAGGAAAGTCCCAGTAATCGGGACACACCATATCCCAGCGCAAAGATGAATATTGTTTGAATAAAAAGTGGAATGGCGATCCATACTATCGTCAGGGGATATTTCAGGATAACCTCCCCTTTAAAAGAAAACAAAAGTACCAATGTTGAAAGGAGTGCAATGATGCTCACAGGGGTAAGCCATTGCAAGAACTGTGTCTTAAACCATTCACGTCCCTTAAATTTGATGAGCCACTTTCGAGAAAAATAACCAGCTATCAGAGGCAAGGCTACATAAATCAACACGGAAAGCAGAATCGTCTGCCATGGGATAGGCATAGCGTTTACACCCAGCAAGAACCCACCGAGTGGTGCATAAAGTATCAGCATGGAAAGGGAGTTTATGGCAACCATTACCAGGGTAAGGCCGTCGTTGCCTTTTGCCAGGGAACCCCACATTAATACCATTGCAGTGCACGGGGCAACACCTAAGAGGATTGCCCCTGAAATATAGCTTCTCCACAGCTCAACTTCCTGTCCGGATTTTATAACTTCCATTCCGGGCAAGAATTTTTTAAATAGATACCCCAAAAAGAACGATGCGATCAGATACATGGTAAAGGGTTTAATTGCCCAGTTGACGAATAAGGTCAAGGCCACGGGTTTCGGTGTTTTTGCAGCCTTTACTACCTCTGCAAAATCGATCTTAACCATGATAGGGTACATCATAAAAAACAGGCAGATAGCGATAGGAATGGAAACTTGAGATACTGCAAATGCGTCTAACTTTACGGCAACTTCGGGTGCTAATTTTCCTAAAACAATACCAGCGCCAATACACAACAACACCCAGAGTGTCAGGTATTTTTCAAAAATGGATAACCTTCTTTTCTCAACCATATTTAATCCTTCCTCTGATCTACTAAAAAGATGCTTCCCTTAATTGTTTTAGCTTTTTTCTTAATTTCGGCAGTGACCTTGCTTATTTCAAGGAATGAATGAAACCGCGAATTTTCATGCGACACAACAACGGCTAATGATATTGACATTAAGGGGTATCTGCATTTTTCATTTTTTCTGTCCAATGTTTCTATGTAACCATTTTTAATATCGCTGTCGGCATATAATGATGATGCCATGTCATCGAATTCTTTTATAAATCGAGTGCATAACTCATGTATTTCTTCGGGATGGATAACGGCAATGAAATCATCTCCTCCGATATGCCCGATATAGCCGATTCTGGAAAGTTTAAATACCTCGGTAATTAAGCAGGCAGTTCTTTTAATAACTTCGTCGCCTCTGCAAAACCCGTAGTAATCGTTATAAGATTTAAAGTGATCTATATCGCAATAGACGCATGCGAAATCAAGGCCGTTTTTTATTTGTTTTTCAACAAAGGTCTTTATGGAAATGTTTCCTGGAAGTCCGGTCAGGGGGTTAGACTGGGATGCATATTTTATTTTTAAAGCAGTCATTCTTTCAAGCAGGGAATGAACTGTTGAAATTCCATAATACTTGCCGTCCTTCAATACAATAAACACATCGTAAAGCCTGGAAAAATCTCTTAAAAGAACTTGTTTTGCCACAAAATCAATGCTTTGATTTACATCGACTGTCAGGAAATTCTCATTCATTACATAAGACACAGGGCGACGATAAAACAGGTCAAAGCCGAACTGCTTGCCAAGCTTTGCAAAGAGTTCCGTTTTCATGACAAGTCCCACTGGAACACCAACATTTACAACAGGAACGCCAAGAAGATCACGGTTTTTATTAAACATTTTCACCAGGGTACCCACTGTGGCAGAAGAATGGACAACAGGCACATTAAGAGAAGTGATATCCCCGACTTTAGTTTCATCGGAAAAGTTTTCTTCATTAGTTTCCGCAATTGAATGATGAGACGTAATCCTGTTCCGAACAAACGCAGGAATGGATTCCAGTGTTGTAGAAGGCTTTCCCAAAAGGTATCCCTGCCCCCAGTCTATTCCCAGTTCTTTAACAGTTATTAGTTCTTCTGCGGTTTCTATTCCTTCTGCCACAACTTTCGAGGAGAAAAGCTTATGGCACATTTCCACAATCATTTTTAAAATACCCTGTTTCTTTGTGGATTTATCAATATTTTCCGTGAGGAATTTGTCAATTTTGACGATTTGCGGGCTTGTTTCAGAGATAAGCTTTATGCCAGCGCTTCCCGAACCAAAATCGTCTATAGCAATTGAAAACCCCTGTGATTGATAATGTTCTAAAACACTATAGAATAACCCCGGGTTCTTTATAAAAGCCCTTTCTGTAACTTCAAGAGCTATATTTTTAATTTCAAATCCAAATTCTTCTATCAGGGATTTTGTTTCACCCTTATTATGTCTCGTACCCACCATACTTGCCGCATCTATATTGATAAACAATTTCGTAGCCTTTGTGTCCAAGGCCAGCTTCTTGGCATTCGAAATGGCCTTCTTTCTGCACAACATATCAAGGTCTTCTATGAAATTAAGTTCATCTGCAATTTCGAATAGGGTTACCGGATTTTCAAAAATACTTCCCTCTGGTCCCCTGCTCAGCGCCTCGTAAGCCACAACATCTCCTGTTACGAGACAAACTATAGGCTGGAATTTAGTAGAAATTAATTCATGCGCCAGGATATTTATAAATTCCGCTACAAATTCTTTATTAATGTCCGATTTCTGGTTTTTCTCAGACGCGAAAGTAATTTTGGCTACCATATCACCACTCCTCCTTTATCTTCAAGGCCGGATATTGCCATGAAAAGGCAATCTGCCCTGGCTCTCTAAGTTTGATGAATGATTACATCCGAATCAGGATAATTGTCGTGAAGTGTTACAAAAGTTCGATTGACATAATGAGGCATCAGTCTTGGCCGCTTCTCTTCGAGCACAAATGAGTAATATGAAAATGTGTTAGGGGTGACTATAATTCAGAACTTTGCTAATTTATTATAATCGGGCGGAGTTCTTCCGTTGAAGAAACCACATGCCGAGAAATATTTGAGGTCTTTGTACCATAATTTCATATATGTCCTGTCTTTCATATTCCTTTCGATAAAGGAGGCAGGCTCTGTAAACAGGCTCAGCAACGGGCCGAACATTTCTGATGGGTCTCTGAAACATTCCCAGTCACATTTTCTGCATAGTTCTTTTCTGCCTGTTCCGAGCAGGTCGAGACGCCAGAATTTACCGAGATTTTCATCACCTCTGTAACCGCAGGGATAGGTATCGCCATTCCTGGCATCGATAAAGAAAAATTCCTTACCGCCTCTGCAGGGATAACAGGAATCTTCTCCCACCGCATATTGCCGCATAAGGGAATAGAGTGAACTTTTTGGGGAAAATATCCGTATCTTTGATCTAAATTCAGTTATCGTCTCAGAAAGGGTCTGGAACATTACAACCTTTTCACCCGAACTGAACTGTACCAGGTGAGATTCAGACGTCGCTCCGTAAACGGCATGCAGGGCATCGTTTCTGTCATTATTGCTGCTCATCGGATAACACGCATTTACCATAGTAAATCCAAGGTCTATTATAAAGCGATAATATTTTCTAAATGCTTCTCTGTATACTTCGTAAATATCCGAAACATGCGAAGCCCCGGATTGATATGAATCTATGATGTTTCTGTTTATCCCCAGATTCGCAGAAGGATAGATACCATGTTCGCGGAATATCGGGAGGGCTTTTTCAATACCGGAAATTACGCCCGGCAACCCTCTCATATTTTCATGCAACGCAGGAATTGCAGCATCTATACTGATCCAGAACGTGTATATCCCCGATTCTGCAAGAGACTCTGCAACCCTTGCGATGCGCGCCTTGTAATCATCCCTTCCGGATTCTATGAAAACGAATCCGTTTGTACCCGTTCGTGTATACCTGATTCCGGCATCTTTTGCATATTTAAGGAGAACCACGATTTCATCGAAAAAAAGAAGAGGCTCGCCTCCTGTAAAGGAAATGGCATGAATGCCGTTTTCTACCGCATAATCGATAATTTTCCTTGCTGTATCCATATCCAGCTTTGAACGGTTGAATGGTTCGCTTACCCTCATGCTGCATTGCGGACATTTCGCATTACACTTGTCCGTATACTGGATTACAAGCTGTCCGGGAACCCTGCCCTTAAAAAGACATCCCATCTTTTTCAATGACGAGATCGAGGTAATGATAGGCTTCATACCAAAATTAAATTCTCAGATGTTGCATAATGTTTTTCCTCTCCAGGGAAGGAATTAAGTATCGCATGATAGGCTTCGTTCGGATTTATTCCGTTTGCTTCTGTGAAAAGTCTTGCAGTTCTTCCCATGGTTGCGATCTTCTCTTTATTTATTAAAAAGAATGATAGCGCATCTGCCAGCGCAGAGATACTGTTTGCCTTCACTACTAAACCTGTTTCCCCATCAACCATCAACTCCTTTGGTCCGCCTTCGTCCGACACGATTACGGGAAGCCCTGATGCCTGTGCCTCAAGGACAACGTTCCCAAAGGTATCCGTTGCGCTGGGAAAAACAAAAACATCAGAAGACGCATAGATTTGTGAAAGCTCGTCTCCGGTCAGAAATCCCGTAAATAATACAGGATACCCTTTTAACAGATTTTCCAACTCATTTCGATAAGGCCCGTCGCCTACAATAATCAGACTGCTGCAAAAACCCTTGTTGGTAATGTCAATAAAAGCGTCAGCCAGGAGTTTTAAGTTCTTTTCCTTCGATACCCGTCCGACATAAAGGAACTTCGTGTCTCCGTTTAATCCGTAGAGATAATGATTCCTTTTTGAAGGGGAAAATACTTCTGTGTTTACCCATCGCGGCAAGGGTTTTACTTTTTCTGCCGCCAACCCCCTTTGTACAAGCTGCGTCCGCGTACTTGATGACGGCACCAGGACTTCTCCCATTTGACTGTAGAACCAGATCATGTAACTCCATGCGGCGTTTTCAAGGAATGAATCGTTCGTAAGTTTTTTCACGTATTGGGGAATATCGGTGTGATAGGTTCCCGATATGGGAATATCCATAAGTTTGGCTATAAAAAGGGCAATGAGCCCCAGGGTTCCCGGCGTGCTTGCATGAATCTTCGTAAACCCCTCTTTTTCGAAGTAATCGATCACATCGAGAATTGGCGGGAAGTGGAGCTTAAGCTCGGCGTACTCAGGAAGGGCAAAGTCGCCAACTGCCTTGAAGTTCATCACCCCATTCTCAAATGCAGTTTTTTCTGATGACGAAGTAATCACCACCAATTCCACCCCCTGGTTCTTTGCCGTTTCTATAAGCCGTTTTATGGTTATGGCTACTCCGTTGATCTCATGGAGGGTATCCGTGAAAAGGGCCATCTTCTGCTTCTTTACTGATTTGTTTCCCGGTAAAAATCTGTTTTCGAGTTCGCTCATCAGTTTCTTGCTTCTATGCTGCTGATGAAATGCAATGTAATAGGGCGAAACGAAAAAGTGGATGAGTCCCATGGTGCTCAATGAATGGATGAGACTCGTAATGCCCATCGGAAAAGACATCCTTGTTAATCGGTCCGTATAAATGTATATTAACTTGTTTGCAAGATAACTTATTACGCTGAAAATTTTTCTGTTTACACCCTCGGAGTGTATGCTTTCCAGAAAATATTTATCATTGAGCAGTCTCTTTGCTTCATTGTCCAATACCTCTTCAAAAGTCCTTCCTTCATAATCCTGTGAAATTTCCGGCAGATTCTTCATGATGAAGAGCTTGAATTTTTCAAACGGCGAAGACCTTTCCTGACTGACATAAAAAACCCTATTCAAAAGCGCATTAATAAAGGGAAGCGAATTGCCTTTTTTAGAGCGGAATCTCTCTTTAAAAAAACTGTATCCTATAGCATAGATACTGTGCGCAAGAGTCAAAGGGTCGCCGTCTTCACCTTCTGCCCAAATCTCTTGCTCCTTTATGGAGGCAATAAACTCCTTTATCGTAGCGCCCCGCCTTGAAGCGGTGTATGTCCTGCCGACAAACAAACCGCTGTGGTCATCCGAACCTCCAACCATGTCCTTAATCCACGGTGTCTTACCGCAAGGAATTATATTATGTTTGTTTGCAAGAGATTCCAGTTTCTCCCGGCTAAGAGAGTGGAGAATGTTTGTAATAAGCCGGTTGAAGTGCCTGGTTCTGGAACCGTTTTTCACTTCAAATACACCAAACAACAAGAGTATTTTTTCGACAGTTTCGACCGAAAGTTTTGCATTGTCATACAGCGGATGCGCTATAAAATGGGCGATGGTATTTTTCTGAAGATAAGCAACAAGATGATAAACATTTGTCCGCAAACGCATGACTTCTTTAAATATCTCCTCATTTATGTCGAGGATAACGATATGAAGTTTGCAGCCATCTTCAGGAAAGTAAGCAGTGACTTCCGCGCTGATAAATACTCCGGGCAGATGCGCTATTTCAAGCGCTCCCTGGATGGTGTTATGATCCGTTATCGTCACATAGTCCATCCCTATCTTTTGGGCAGACTTATAGATAAATTCGGGAGAGGTAAAACTTTCGGGACAATTAATTTTTTTAAGCGCCCAGATAGTGGGCTTATTGGAATACTTCGAGTGGACGTGAATATCTGATTTATAAATACGATTCATAGAAACCTCCTAATCAGACGCTTCGAAAATAATTAAAGGCGGCACATTAAGCAGTTCAAAACCGGTGTGAATTTCTTCAAAATGGTGTTGTAAATATTTTTTTATACGCGACGAAAACTGATACACGATAAGCCTTCCTCCTTTCCTCAATACCCTCTTGCTATTTGCAATAATCCTGTGATTCAGTTCATTATCTGTGAAAGAAAAAGGGATTCCCAGGATTACATAATTAACATCGCCTATACCAAGCTGCTTTACGATGCAAGGCAGGTTGATTGCATTATCATAAAATACGAATACCCGTCTATCGTTAATATGGCGTTGTAAATATTCATAAAAGTCTCTATTGCTTTCTATCAGAATGAGTTTGGAATTTTGGGACATCTTATTCAAAATAGCGAAGGAAAAACCCCCGCTTCCCGGTCCGCATTCCACGATGACATTGTCCCTGGTAAAATCTATTTTGCCGCATATTCTTTTCACTGCGAAGGACGAAGATGGAGTTACCGAGGCTATCTTCCTGTCTTTCCAATATGTCCTGATGTACTGAAAGGTTTGTCCGATGTTCTTCATCAATCCGAAGCGGGAATACTCCGCCGGTTATATCCTGTCTTTATGAATATGAAAGGTGACGGTCGATCCGGTAACGGTACTTCGTCCGGTATAGAGAAAGATGGCAAGCCATACTCCAAGCGAAAAGAATATTATCGCAGGGTTCCAGAGTGATAGTAATCCTACCGTTATGCCGGCTTCTATAGTCAAGGCGGACGGCAGGAATGGAATTATTCCCAATGAATACCCTATCGCAATAATCGCCATGATCTGGTAAATGGAAATTTTTCTACCGCCCCGATAATCTGCCCTCAATACCTCGGAAAAAGACCGCCATGCCTGCGTTACTACCATAGTCATAGCAAAGGCGGCGACGTAATAAGACTGCAGGAAAAGGAACGTGCCGATGATACCCGTTGTGATGTACAATACTGCTGTAATTGCCTGTATCGGTATGACCTTTATACCATCCAGACCACCTTCATAAGCAATTTTTTTAGTCTTCCCGGAGAACATGAAACAATAATTATGAAACAGCTTTTGTATTACATTGTGGCTGCGGGAGAGCGGTTTCCCATAGCAGCAGCCGAAACTAATGCATGCGAGGCGTCCCATTCCTTCTCCAAAGGCATACGCAATCATGAATACAGCCAGGGTCGGGATCAGGGGAATGTGGCACCCCAGCCGGGACCCTATTGTTGTATTCGTAAGCCATATAGCCCAGGGAGCAATCATGATCCCCACGAAAGAAGCGCCGCCAATAGTAAAAGTATGTGCCTTTTTTTCGACGACTCTTGCCATAAGTCTTGACGCCGGTACGCAAATCAGGAGCAGTATCGAGACCATTGCAAATGTCCCCTTTAGAGGGACACCGATAGCCCCCGTGAGGACAAACAGCATGGTTATCGCTGTAACATAAGCGTTGGCAGAAAATAAACCGTAATAAGTCACATTGACCCCTTTCCAGAGGCCTGATTCGTCTCTCGAAATAGGCATGGAAGCAATAATTTGCCATTCTTCACCGGGCAGGGTCTTAAACCCCCATCTTAAAAATAATAGAAAAAACACTGCGAGTGAGAAAATGAACAATCCATTTGCCATAATAGTATCTCCACAAAGATTCGAAGGAAAAAACACCCGCTACCGCACATCAACAATATGAGCAATGAGGGAGCGAACAGCAACCTCGGTTTCCACCAGGGGCATTCCAAAACCCCTGGAAAAGCGGCTTTCTACACCCTGAGAGAACATATTCCGAATTAAATCTTCCGCAAACCGTACCCGTCCTCTCTGAAAGATAAGCACGGTAGTGCTGCTGCCGGGACGATACAGGCTTTTGGGAAGACCTTTCTTAAGAAACATTCCAATACTCACCGGCTTCGGAAAATCATATTTTTCTTCACTGTAGCGTTGAACAACTTTGCCGATCATCAGGGCGACAATTTCTATCATTGCCACGAGACCCGCCCCTGACCCGTTTGGAACGTCAGTATCAATAACGGTGACGATCCTCTTATTCTTTGAATACGGAGACACCATAGTCACCACTGCTCCCGGATTACAGGCATGAAATTCGCCGTCTAACTCGTAAATATCAACGACCTTTCCTGCTACCGGCGTATGGTTATAATGATACTTCTCCGGCGTTAACCGGAATATCGCAAAAGTTCCATCCAAAAAAGCGCTAAGCCATTGTCTTTTATTCAAACCGAAGAGCTCTCTATAACTAAAAAACTTGTTTTTCAGGCACAGGGCTGACGTCTCATGAAACGAACCAAGAATGACCCGTGAATCCGATGGAGAAACGATTGCGCGGGGATCCTCCGGCATTGGACGGCAATCCCAATAGCGTATATTCCTTTCGAATATTTTTTCGTACGTGTCCAGATTGTTTGGGTCATCCACACACTCGTCGCGATTAATGCCGATTGACTGGAAAACAGCCCTTTTCCGCAGGATAGTATGGTAATTGAGGTATCCGATCAAACTCGACCCCCAGGCGCTTGTGATCGCCCTAAAAATCGTAGGCGCATGTTCCCTGGCGTGGGAGTAGAGAAATCTGACGGCAGCATCCGCATAAAGCCGTTCCGTGCAAACCCTGCCGCTATCCCGCTGTATATATTGGTGTTTTATTGAAAACATCTCTTCTTGTTTGCTCCATAAGTATTTTGGATTGTTTGGCATCGTAGTCTAAAATAATCAGTACAAGATAAATACATTTTCTTAAATCATCTTCCGGCACAATTTCCGCTATCACATCATTTTTGATAGCATCAAGATACTCCAGCGGATTCTTATCCTTGAGAATCTTGTGAATTGCCTCTTTATACACTTCGTTATCAATACCCATACGGGCGCTATACAATTCAGCGAGCCCCTTTTCTAAAATTTGGAAAGCCTCGAGTAAATGAAATTTCTTTAGGCGGTTACGATAATACCTCTCCGCAGCCTGATTAAACTCGTCGGCTTGCACATTCATGGGAGATTTAACACCCAGTTCATCAAGAATTTCCCGGGTTAATTTTCCAACCACAGAGTATTTATCCGGATTGTCCAGCCTTTGTTGTAAATCTTCCATGGTTTCCTGTAGGTTTAACATTTCTATCAGGTCAGCCGCATCATTCTGGAGAACTCTCATCAATGCCTTGCAATACTCGGCATTATATATCCGCAAATATCCGGGATATCTGCGGCTGGGGCGCACCGTTTTTATTTGCTCCACAATCTTTCTAAGAAATAAATTACCGGTATCTTTGCGAATGAAAAACGTGGGGATACCGATGGCCGCTCCAAAAAATATCTGCCGGCGTTCGCTTTCCACGATGGGTTCGTCTGGTATATGCTGGTGGGTAAGCTTACCCTCTGCGATATATTTGAACGCCAATGCATTCAGGAGCATTTGTAGATCAACAGCCCTGCCCATGTCTGCCTCAAGACTCGAAAAAAGACTGTAATACCGCCCTTCGAAACCAGAAAAACCCATAGCTTCAAATTCTCTTAATCTGTACAAGAGGTAAGGCGGCATCCTGGTATCGAATACCCCAAGATCGGAAAGGTCTTTCTTTAGCCTCGTACCGTTACCGACCATTCCATTTAATGCCGGACTCTGATCCGTGCTTAACAGTGCTACAAAGTAATCGATCAGGCGAAAGTCGGGGACGAAATCTCCTTTCAACTGAAAGACCGTGCTAATCAATTTGTCTAGCCATATCGGTCCAAATGGCGTAATCGGTCCGCCAAGAAATTTCAGATTGGCTTTTTTCTTCCATCTGCGCCAGATCATCCGCAAATGAGTATAATCGAGTTCATGAGGAAGAAATCCTAAGGCCTTTTCCGGTAGAAAATCAGTAAAATCCAGCCGGTACGGAGCGGCGCTATAGGTTCCAACAAAAAGCGGCAGAAAATGTTCAACCATCTTAATAACCAGGTCTCCGAGGTATTTTTCATGCGCCTTGGTAAATCCGGAGGATTTATCCTGAAGATAATTAGATAATTTTATACTGCCTAAACTTATGTGAGTCCCGTTGTTTGCAAGACTGATATTTGACGTATTGGGCAACACCACGAGGTTGTTGGTAATAATATCGGCCTCTCTCAGCTTCGCCACTGCGTTCAATTGGCTGCGGCTCAAGACCTGATGACACAAATGCATATAATTGTATTTGGCCTCTCCTATATCCCAGCCTGAGAGGCATGGATTTATAAACAATTCCCGGTAGAAAGAGTCTGAAATAATCTCATTGAGCTTCTTCAGTCGTATAGGCGGGTGCGTCGAGAAATAAACCTTCACTGCTTGACCACTTGCCCTGAGCAAAAACTTCTCATTGGCGTACATTGCTAATAGTTGTGTAAGCAGGTATCTCTTTGAAGTTTCTCTTGCTATAGCCTTGCCCATGCCTGTTTCTTGCCGTAAAGGAGTTACATAAAACGAAAAAGTTTCAGGAGAGGTATTATCGTTGAGAAAATGATGCATGACCCTTTCCCCGGACTGGCGGGCTATGCCAGGAATAGCGCTTTGCGAGCCAATGACGTCTGCCAGGGAAAGTTTGAGAAGATAGCTGGCCGGGATACGGACAAACTCCTCGCCATTTTCGTAAAAAATGAACTTGTGGATATCCGCCCTCGGTTCGCTGTAAGGGTCTTTTTTATCAGAGCGTAGATCACCGTTGAATATAGCGCTGGCAAATTGGCATAAAGCCCTGCGTGGAAATCTCACCCAGCTATTTTCCCAGACATTTTCTGTATTGTCGTTGAGGAATTTTTCAAGATCCGTAATAACCGTTTTCGGTGCGTCACCTGCTGCTGCACGTTTTATAATATTTCTAAAATAATTAGACTGTTCTATCGTTATCGGAAGATCAACGTTGTGTTTCTTCCCTTCTACAATAGTTTGAAGTTCATTTTCGGATCCTGCGGTAGTATCATTTACCGAAAAGGGAAGAGTTTCTAAAAATCGGTCTGACAAACCAGCTTCAATGCCCAAATGTTTTAGGATCTCCCTGGGTTCCTGAAGACTCCTGCGGCCAGTCGTTAGGCTGTTTAACAGTGGTTCAAGTGTATTGATATTGGATTGACTCAAAATATCTCCTTGAATAAAAATTACTTTTCTTGCAGTCTTAGGCTTGTTTGGGCGTATTTTCTACCGATGGCAGAGGCGCTGTCATACTCAAATCTTTGAAAGCATAGTTTGCATTCAATATAAGTGTCAGTCTGTCGCAAATTTGGCAGGGCGTCACTCTCTTCTATGCGTATTCCAAGCTCAGGCGATTGTCTGATATCCCGAAAGGCGCTTGCAAAAATTCTAAATTCTTTGTTATTACCGCAATTAGGACATATAAAAAACGTATCCATCACCATAATAGTGTTCTCCTGAATAGGGGTTTCGTAAAGTAAACTTACTGGTTACTGCTTATCACCAGAATACGACCCGCATAACTATGCCGGGTAATATCGTAATCTTCTGCAATATTAAACAAATGTTACATTAAGAAATTATGAAGAATTTGTTAATTTCCTATTAAAAATAAGCTGAATTGTGGATGCTTAATGCTGGGAGAGTATTTAACGGAAAATAATATACTCTGCTGATATTAAAGCACTATTAAGGGAATATTAATTTTATGTTAATTTAGAGTTCCTTATTTTTTGAAATAAAAAGGTAGACAAATCCCTTTAAAATCTTCATAATAACCAGGCAAAAGTTGATTTATTTTTTCGTAATTGATTTCAAAATATTTGTCTAAAGGTGGGGGCGCAATGAAAAAAATTAGTTCTTTTATTATCATGCTTGCTTTTTGTGCTTTGGTATCTTATGGGTGTAATCCTAAACAAACGGCTTTATCAGACAAAGGCGGTATCTGGGCTGTCTATGACAGGGAATGCAGGAAATGTCACAAGGTAAATGGAAAGGGTTGTCTCGTAGGGCGATGGATATTTAAGACTCCTAATTTCACCAATACCAAATGGCAGGATAATGCCTCTGATTCACGATTAATTATAGCGATAGCCAATGGGAAGAGAAAGATGCCGGGTTTTAAAGGCAAGCTAAAGGACGAAGAGATTGTAGACCTCGTCAAGATATGTGTTAGAAGTTATTATCCACCGGCGAAACCATAAGGATTAATATTGATTTTGATGTAGTTTAAGATAAAATTTGTACATTGTAATCTGTTTTCATCTGCGTCCAAAAAACTTTTTTGCAATCAAACTATTGGGGAGAAACAATGCTGCGGGAGATGTGCAGATCAAAGATTCATGCCGCAACGGTAACGGAAACCAATCTTAATTATAATGGAAGTATCACCATTGACAAAGCCCTTCTCGAAGCGGTAGACATCCTGCATTACGAACGGGTACAGGTGCTTAATATCAACAACGGGACGCGTGTTGAGACCTATGTTATTGAAGGTGAGCGTGATTCAGGCGTCATCTGCTTAAACGGAGCCGCGGCACGATGGGCACAACCGGGTGACAAGGTCATTATCATTTCGTATTGCCTCATGGAAGATAAAGACGCGAGGAGCTGGAAACCAAAAATTATTTTGGTAGATGGGAACAACAAGCTCACCAAAACTCTCCAGTCATGAGAAGAATCTTATTCGAAATTCCCCTCCCCTTTTTACAGAAAAGCCTACCTATTTATTCCTATGGTTTCATGTTGATGGTTGCTTTTTTTGCGGCCATTACCATCGCTCGCTGGAGGGCCAGGAAAGAAGGCATCGATCCCAATAAGATTACAGACCTTGGAATTTATATTGTCTGTGCTGGAATTCTGGGCGCGCGGGTTTTTTATATTGTCCAATTCTTCGATGATTATAGAAACAATTTCTTAAGCATCTTTAAGGTTTATGAAGGTGGCTTAGTTTATTACGGAGGATTGTTTGCCGCTGTCATTACCTTGTTTGTTTTCGCTAGGAAGCACCGGTTGTCCTTCCTTAATATTCTCGATATTGTTACTCCCTCTGCTGCATTAGGACTCGGTTTTGGTCGCATCGGATGTTTTCTGAACGGATGCTGTTTCGGAAAAATTGCACCGTATATCCCATGGGCAATCCAATTCCCAAGAACGATGGACAAAACGGGCATGGTTGATGGCAGTCCTGCATTTCTCCATCAGTACGAACTCGGGCTGGTTCACCTTTCTGATACGCATGCGCTTCCCATCCATCCTACCCAATTGTATTCATTTCTTTCAGATGTTGCGCTTTTCTTTATCCTCAGCGTGTTCTTCAAGTATCGGAAGAGGAATGGGGAGGTCTTTTTGCTCTTTGGAATAATTTATCCCATCATAAGATTTTGCATGGAAGCGCTCCGAAGTGATAACCCGCTGTTCTTTATCCTCAGTGTATTCTTTAAATATCGGAAGAGGAATGGAGAGGTCTTTTTGCTCTTTGGAATAATTTATCCCATCATAAGATTTTGCATGGAAGCGCTCCGAAGTGATAACCCGCTGTTCTTCAATCTTTTCACCATAGCTCAAATTATAAGCATCTCCGTGTTTGTAGTGTCCGTGCCGCTTTTTGTCATCTCAAGGATTAAGCCAACAAGCAGCGTTTCCAAAACCAAAATATAAGGCTTGTCATTCCCGCATGTTCCCCGCTAACATCCTGCGAGGACAAGCTTTAGCGGGAATCCAGACTTGTCCTCTGTGCTGGTTCAGGGCTTGTAGCCTGAACCGAACCCCCCCCCGATTGCAGCTGTCGGGGGCGAGGACGATTGATAATCATATAGAAGGCACCTCCGAGTGTGCCCTTCATGGTACAATGTGACAATGAAGGGTGGGTAAATATTAACAAAAATAGGAGGAGG
>Ga0209324_10001180_pt1 | contig 17831 bp, 15 predicted proteins | sample Rifsed19ft3_FD_184015 | JGI IMG/M metagenome (GOLD analysis project Ga0209324, IMG submission 184015) | Soil microbial communities from Rifle, Colorado, USA - sediment 19ft 3 (version 2) | ecosystem: Environmental > Terrestrial > Deep subsurface > Rock core/Sediment | place: Rifle, Colorado...
AAGGTTTCTGACTTGCTTGGGGCACAGGCGGTGCTGCTTTTGGCAATGGTGTTGTCTTGCCGCCCTTGCCATTAAGTGAATCATTTATCTTCTGGATAAAGTTATCCAGACCTAAATTGTGCACCTTGCACACCTGCTTTATTGTTATCATCTTTGCAAAGGTAGCCCTTGCAGTTGGATTTGCAAGTGCCGCAAAACCGCTCTCAACAAAAACAGCCAGGAGATGCGGCCATTTTTCAAGCACATCAGAGACCTTCATTTCTGCAGTTATAACCTCTTTTTGTATAGCAACTGGAGATGGTGTCTCTTTTACTGGTTCCTTTGCCTTCTCCTCTGTTTTTGGCTGTGGAACAGGGGCTGGAGGGGTAAGGACTGTATATATATTGGCTATGAATAACATTATAGATACAGCAGTTACTGTTGAGAATATGTGAAACAGTATTGTCTTCCAGTCAGAAGACCAGAAACCCCCTATCAGATAGGCAAACAACATTCCGATTAGACCAATATTCACTCCATAAAAATGAATGGGAACTAATTTGGGCCACTTCAAAGGTTGTGCATTAAACCTCGGCAATATATGATAGGCTACGCCGAATAGCATCATGGACATAAAACCAATAAGATTGAAATGGACATGGACAAATGTATAGTTTAATCCGCTGACGACATTTGTAGCCATCAGAAGTCCGAAGACTATACCGAACAAGAGATAAAATATACTTACCTTAACAAAAAGCTTTGGATACTTCTCCATTTTTTAAAACCCTCCCTTTTTAACTTTGAGATTCTTCGGGCTTTGCCCTCAGAATGACAGCTTTGCTGTCACCTTGCCAGTTTGGCAGCAAAAAATATTACTAATACTGCAAATACTGTATTTAATCTTGCAAGCCATGAGACCTGCCATCTCATTTTTTGTAATTCAGAATTCTGTTCCCCTGTCTTACTGTTTTGCAGGAGTGCAGTCATACGGGGACCTACAAAAAAATCATGTATTGTGCTTAATATAATCATCAAGGTAACAACTATCAATTTTAGTAATAGTGTCCTCCCAAATTCTGTCCCAAAAATTTGTTCAGGCAGGAATATCTCATGGGTCATTCCCCTGTTGAATATATTTAAGAACCCTGTAATAATAAGTGTTACTATACATATCCACCCGACAATCCTGAACCTTGCTCCAATTACCTTTAATAGATTTCCCCTCAGTGAAGGCGGGTCAATCTTCCGTGAAACAGGTGCAAGCACTAATGCAAGAAACAGCATTCCCCCAAGCCAGATAAATGCTGCAAGCATATGAATATAGACTGTAAATAAATAAAAATTCATGCTATATATAATACTATAGAACACCGAAGTTTAAAACCATGATGTAAATCATAATTATAAAAACCTTGAATTTCTAAAGGTTCTGTAAGATAATCACTTGCAGTGATAGATTTTTATTAACACTTGTCACCAAACACTTACCATTAATTTTGGAGGTTATTATGAAGGCACTGATACTTGCAGCTGGAGAAGGGAAAAATTTAGTCCCCTTTACAACCACGAGACCAAAGCCAATGATTAATGTAGGGGGTAGGTTTATATTGGAGAACACCATCAAATTGCTGAAGGAGAGCGGGATAAATGTAATCAATATCGTCGTAGGGCATGAGTCGGATAAAATTGTTCAGTATTTTGAGAGAGGAGCAGATTTTGGTGTGAACATTCATTATTCATATCAGAAAAAACTGTCAGGTATAGGTGATGCTGTCTATAAGGTAAAGGAAAGGTTTAACCCTGGTGAATACTTCATGCTTATATATGGTGATATTATAACATCTGCAAATATATTTAACTATACACTCCATTCCTTTAATATGTCAAAGGAGCCTGTTGCCTCTGTCTGCCTGACCCCTTCAACAAAGATGTTCGGAAATGTCTATCTTGACAATGAAATGAAAATTACAAAGATAATAGAAAAACCAAAAAAAGGGGATTTAGGAAATTATGTGCTGTCTGGTGTCTTCATACTGCCAAGCAGGTTCTTCTCAGTCTTAGAGAAGACAAAATTCAATATGGAACTGGCTCTTGGGAGGCTTATCGGAGAAATAGGTCTGAAGGCATCAATATGGGAAGGAGAATGGATAGATATCGCATATCCATGGGATATACTTATTGCAAATAAAATAATAATGGATTCGTGGGGGGAAGCAACAATTTCAAAATCTGCACACCTGATAGGAGATGTGAGGATTGAGGGCCCTGTCCAGATTGAGGATAATGTAGAGATAAGGTCAGGGACTATCATTGAAGGTCCTTCATTCATAGGTTCAGGCAGTTTTATAGGCAATAATGTCCTGATAAGAAAATATACATCTGTGGGTAAGAGTTGCATTGTGGGTTATGGCGTTGAACTTAAAAACTGCATACTCTCCGGAAATTCGCGGATTGGGAGGCTATCATTTATAGGTGATAGTGTTATCGGAAATAATGTTGATATTGGCTCAGGGGTAATGACCATAAATGAAAATCTTGATAGAAGCACTTTGAAATCTACTGTAAATAAAAAGAGCATGGATACAAATCTAAATAAACTTGGTGCCTTTATCGGCGATGATGCGATAATTGGCTCAGGCAATACAACAATGGCAGGGACAGTGATTAATTCGCAGGTCAAGATTCCCCATCATTATACATACCCGAAGGAAGGCAGGTAAAGGAGAAGGCAGAGGTAGAGATATTTACTTTACCTATACCTTTACCTTGAATTTGGAGGCTTTATGTGCGGCATCAGTGGGATTGCTGGATTTAAAAATATAGCAGTGCCTTTACTTGATAGTATAAGACACTTGGAGTATAGGGGCTATGACGCATGTGGTATTGCGATACTTGGGCTACATGGGATTGAGGTTAGAAAGAATATCGGCTCTGTTGATGAGGTAAATGAAAGAGAGAGGTTATCAGAGCCTGATGGAAAGCTGGGGATTGCCCATACGAGATGGGCAACACATGGCGGCGTGACAAAGGAGAATACCCACCCTCATTTAAGCTGTAAAGGTGATTTTGCCCTCGTCCATAATGGGATTATATCCAATTATCGAGAATTAAAAAAAGAGCTTATCAAAGAAGGGCATAAGTTTTACTCAGAGACAGATACAGAGGTTATTGTCCATCTTGTGGAAAAATATTTTGCACCATCAAAAGATACAGAAAAAGCATTTATAAAGGCTATCAAGAGGCTTGAGGGGACATATGCTGTAGCCATGATAACCATTTATGAAAAAGATAAGATATTCTGTGCAAAGAAGGAAAGCCCTCTGGTAATAGGATTGGGGGGGGATACAAATTATATCGGCTCAGACTTTAACGCCTTTATAGATTATACAAAAAATGCAGTTGTCCTTGATGATGATGAATATGCAGTTGTATCAAAAGACCGCTACTTTATAAAAAATACTACAAATGGAGAAACTGTCAGAAAAAAAATTACAGAGATACACTGGGATAGTGATATGGCTAAAAAGGGCGGCTATCCCCACTACATGCTCAAGGAGATATATGAACAGCCGCAGTGCATTATAAATGCCTCACAGGTTGACAGACAGCATATCAAAAAAATATCAGACATGATAATGGAGAGCAAAAAGACTTATCTGATAGGGGTTGGCACCACTTATTATGTATCCCTTATGGGTGAGTATCAATTCTCTTCCGTTGCAGGTATTTTTACACCTGCGATAAGCTCGGATGAGTTTAAAAATCTCGCACATATAGATAAAGATACACTTGTCATAGCCATATCGCAGTCAGGTGAAACATACGATACCTTAAATGCACTGAAATATGCAAAAAATAAAGGTGCAAAGACTGCAGCCATTGTTAATGTAATGGGGTCATCCATTGCCCGTCTTGTTGACCTTACAATACTGCAAGGTTCTGGTCCTGAGATATGCGTAATCAGCACAAAGGCAGCCCTTTCACAGATGATTATACTACTAATGATTGCCCTTGAGATAGCAGTCAGAAATAAGAGGCTCGCTTCAAAGAATAAAATTGAGATTGAGAGGCATATATCTAATCTCCCTGAAATCATCCAGAAGGTGCTTAATGAAAAATCAGGCTTCATACATACAATAGCCCAAAAGTATTCCCACATAAATAACTGGCTCTATCTTGGGAGGGGGAAATATTATCCCATAGCACTTGAGTCATCCCTGAAGATGAAAGAGGTTGCGTATGTCCATGCAGAGGGGATGCCTGCGGGTTTCCTAAAACATGGGACCATTGCACTTATTGACGAAAACCTATACTCAATTATCTTCATGCCTCCAAAGAGTGACGAAGACCTCTACAGGCTTTCTTCCGGAAGTGCAGAGGAGATAAAGGCAAGAAAGGGATTTATTATAGGTTTTCACTTTGGAGACAAAAAGGAGAGCGAGAAGCTGTTCAATGAAGAGATTGCATTGCCGACGGTGCCTGATGTCATTGCCCCATTTTTAGAATTAGTTGTCGCACAGCTCTTTGCCTACTTCACAGCAGTAGCCTTAAAGAGAAACATAGACAAGCCAAGGTCTCTTGCAAAATCCGTTACAGTGGCATAAAACAAGGTGTAGAGATAAAAGGGATAAGCTATAACTTATTCCTTACACATTATCACTTAATACAGACTCTGCACCTGTCTTCAAATGGGAGATCATATCTGTTTAACAATTCCTGATTTTTTAATATCTCCCATGTCTCACCTTCTGCCACAATCTCTCCATTAAATAAGATTATAAGGCGATTACAAATATCGCCTGCCATATAAAGGTCATGGGTAACGATTATTTTTGTTGAGGGGAGTGATTTTATAGTATGTATAAGCATCTTTTGGGAATATGTGTCCAAATTTGCAGACGGCTCATCAAAGGCAATTATATCAGGAGTCATTGAAAGGACTGTTGCAAGAGATACCCTCTTTTTTTCTCCGAGGCTTAAATGATGCGGACTCCTCTTTTCAAATCCAGTTAATCTGACCGTCTCCATTGCCTTTTTTACCTTTTTATTTATATCATCTTCAGAAAAACCCATGTTCTGAGGTCCAAATGCAACATCCTCCCACACGGTTGGGCAGAATAACTGGTCATCAGGGTTTTGAAAGACGATACCAATCTTTTCTCTTATTTCCTTCAGGTTTTTTTTGTTAACCTCCATACCCATTACTTCTATCCGCCCATCCCCGATGAGAATTCCATTCAGATTGAGGAGGAGTGTTGATTTGCCTGCCCCGTTTGGCCCTATAATCCCAACAGACTCCCCTTTATATATTGAAAGGGTGATATCCTTCAATACATCGTTCCCGTCAGGATACTGAAAAGAGAGTTCTTCAATTAAAATTGCCTTCCCGTTTTCCACTTTAGTATAACCTCACTAATGATGTTATCAATATTATTGCTATAATAAATAGTATGTCCTGACTGTTGATTGATGTCTGGTATCTTGCGACTTTTAAATTCCCCTCAAACCCCCTTGATGCCATTGCCATATAAACCCTTTCTCCCCTCTCATAACTTCTTACAAAAAGCACCCCTATCATATTGCCTATTGTCTTTGCATGCCATATCCATCTCCCTTTAAAACAGCGGGAATCACATGCCTGTCTTATCCTCATCACCTCATCAAGGAGAACAAATAGATAGCGGTAAGTAAAACTTGTAAGAAGTATGAATATATTTGGAACTTTAAGTCTGCGAAAACCGTTAAGCAGGGCAGGGAATGGGGTTGTAGAAGATAACAGTATCAGACATAGAACCCCTATATAGGATTTTATTACAACATTCCACGCCGCTATAAACCCTGATGTAGTAATTAAAAATATTGATGTTAAAAGTGCAAATGGTATGACTACAGCAGAGCGAGAGAGGATAAATGAAATGGGAACTTTTGACAGAAATATAAGTGTAAATACAACTGATAAATAGATTCCAAAGTGATTAAAGTTTTTGGATGGTGTAGTAACACTTATTACAATAATCCATAAGAAAGAGATTATTTTTACACTTGGGTCAAGTCTGTGGATAGGGCTTTCAATACTGCTATATTTATCAAGAAAGGCATGTTTCATGGCGGTATTATCGGAAAGCAAAAAACAAAAGCAAGGAGCTATATATAATAGTTTTTCGCCTTCTGCCTTAAAAAATTTTCTTAATCAGTTTATCGGCACTGAAGATGGGATTGGTGTATAGGTTCTTTCATCAGGTTCTGCTTCTATCTTTGGTGCAGGGGCTGGAGATTCTTCAAGTGCAACCCTTAAGACCTCGTCCATATTTTCAACCAGATTAATCTTAAGCACCTTCTTTATGTTTGCCGGTATATCTTTTAAGTCTCTTTCATTTTCTCTTGGCAGTATGATGTTAAAAATCTCGCTCCTGTGGGCAGCAAGGAGCTTCTCCTTAACCCCGCCAATTGGAAGAACCTTTCCCCTTAATGTAATTTCGCCTGTCATTGCTAAATCTCTCTTCACAGCCCTCTTTGTAAGAGCGGAAACAAGGGCTGTTGCCATTGTAATACCTGCCGACGGCCCATCCTTTGGAATGGCGCCTTCAGGAACATGGATATGAATATCAACCTTCTGATAAAAATTTCTATTAAGTTCCATCTCTTTAGCCTTTGATCTTACATAGCTTAATGCCGCCTGTGCAGACTCCTGCATTACATCGCCTAATTGTCCTGTAAGCGTAAGATTCCCCCTCCCGTCCATGAGTGTAACCTCTGTCGTGAGAATCTCACCCCCTACCTCTGTCCATGCAAGACCTGTTGCAAGCCCGACCTCACTCTTCTCAGTCTTTTTACTTACACGATAAATTGGGATACCAAGGTATTTCGCAAGACTCTTCGGTGATATAATTATCAACTTAGAAATTTTCTTTTCTGTAGCTATCTTCTTTGCTACCTTTCTGCATATATTGGCAATCTCCCTCTCAAGATTTCTTACCCCTGCCTCTTTTGTATAGTGCCTTATAATTTTTCTCACAGCCGAATCGGTAAACTGAATCTGCTTTTCTTTAAGCCCGTGGTCTTTGATATTTTTAGGCATAAGGAAGAGTTTTGCAATGTTCAGTTTCTCCTCCTCTGTATACCCCGGCATCCTCAATACCTCCATCCTGTCAAGCAGAGGCTGGGGGATTGTGTGAAGGACATTTGCAGTTGTAATGAACATCACCTCAGAGAGGTCAAAGTCCACTTCAAGATAATGGTCATTGAAGGCATAATTCTGTTCAGGGTCAAGCACCTCTAATAGAGCGGCAGACGGATCGCCCCTGAAGTCCATACTCATCTTGTCAATCTCATCAAGCATAAATACCGGATTTTTTGTCCCTGCCTTTTTGACTGACTGTATAATCCTTCCGGGTAAGGCACCTATATAAGTCCTCCTGTGTCCCCGTATCTCAGCCTCATCCCTGACACCGCCAAGAGAAACACGGACAAACTTTCTCCCCGTAGCCCTTGCTATTGATTTACCGAGAGATGTCTTCCCGACACCCGGCGGTCCTGCCAGGCACAATATAGGCCCCTTCATCTCCTTTACAAGTTTTCGGACAGCCAGATACTCAAGCACCCTCACTTTTACCTTATCCAATCCGTAGTGGTCTTCATTTAAAATCTTTTCAGCCTCTTTTATATCAAGCTTCTCCTTTGTCTTTACAGCCCATGGTATATCAACAAGCCAGTCAATATAGTTTCTCACCACTGTCCCTTCTGCAGACATGGGAGGCATCATCTCAAGACGTTTCAGTTCTTTCAGTGCCTTTTTATTTATATCTTCAGGCATCTTTGCCTTCTTTATCTTTTCTCTTAACTCCTCTATTTCAGTCTTGAACTCATTAAATTTGCCCAGTTCTTTCTGAATAGCCTTCATCTGCTCTTGCAGGTAATACTCTTTCTGGCTCTGCTCCATCTGTTTTTTCACCCTTCCACGCACCTTTTTTTCCAGATTAAGTATCTCAATCTCCGACTCTATTATGCTGTAGAGTTCTTCAAGACGGGCATGATGGGATATTATTTCAAGGAGCCTCTGTTTATCTGTAGTCTTCATTGAAAGATGTGCTGCTATAGAATCCGCAAAATGTCCGGGGTCGTTTATATTTTGTATAGACATTAATATTTCGGCAGGCATCTTCTGGCTAAGTTTCACATATTCTTCAAAAAGCCCCATGAGGCTCCTCATCAGCGCCTCAATTTCTGGAAAGGTTTCACCTTTTTTTTCAGGAAAAGAAACCTTGACCTCAAAAAAATTGATGTTTTCAATAAACGAATCTATTCTGACCCTGTTTATTCCTTCTACCAGAACCTTTACAGTTCCATCAGACAGTCTCAGTATCTGAAGTATCTCAGCTGCCGTCCCTATCTCATATACATCTTCAGGGGCGGGGTCATTTGTCTTTGGTTTTTTCTGTGCGGCAAGAACAATCCGCTTCTCCCCTGATATTGCATTCTCAAGCCCCCTTATAGATTTATCCCTTCCCACAAAAAGAGGAATAACCATATGAGGAAAAACCACAATATCTCTTAAAGGCAGAAGCGGCAATATATTGGTCTGTATCTTTTTCTTTTCTTCCATAGGCATTAAATATGAGGGGACAAAGGGTCAAGCATTCAAGTGGTCAAGTGTTTTTATTTCTGCTAACCTTTGAACCCTTGAATCCTATTTTAATTCAGCTTGCCTGTTTCTCGTATACTATAAGGGGCTGTTCTCTTTTGGTTATAACCTCTTCGCTTATAATGCACTCCTTTATTCCTATCTGTGATGGCAGTTCATACATGGTATCAAGCATTACCTCTTCCAATATCGCCCTTAACCCTCTTGCCCCTGATTTTCTCTTTGTCGCCTCTCTGGCTATTGTCCTTAAGCCGCCTTCAGTAAATCTCAGCTTAACCCTCTCAAATTCAAAAAACTTCTGATACTGTTTTGCAAGGGCATTTTTGGGTTCTGTTAGAATCTTAACCAGCGCATCTTCATCTAAATCATCCAGTGTGGCAATAACAGGGAGTCTGCCTATAAATTCAGGTATCAAGCCATATTTAAGAAGATCTTCGGGCTGGATCTGCCTTAATGTATCACCTATATTTTTTTCTGTCCTGGCTTTAGGATTTGAGCCAAAACCGATAGACTGTTTTCCTGTCCTCTGTTCTATAATCTTATCAAGCCCCACAAAGGCACCTCCGCAGATGAATAGGATATTCGTTGTATCAATCTGGAGAAATTCCTGATGGGGATGCTTCCTACCGCCCTGAGGGGGGACATTTGCAACCGTCCCCTCTATTATCTTTAACAGTGCCTGCTGAACCCCCTCGCCAGACACATCCCTTGTAATAGATGGATTCTCAGATTTCCTGCTTATCTTGTCAATTTCGTCTATATATACGATGCCTTTTTCAGTCTTTTCTACATCATAATCTGATGCCTGAAGGAGCCTTAAGATTACATTCTCCACATCCTCACCAACATAACCTGCCTCGGTGAGTGTCGTAGCATCTGCTATTGTAAATGGCACATTTAATATCTTTGCAAGTGTCTGTGCAAGGAGTGTCTTTCCAGTCCCTGTGGGGCCTATAAGCACGATATTGCTCTTCTGTAGATCCACATCATTTATATTGACATGGCTGTCTATCCTCTTGTAATGGTTGTGGACTGCAACAGATAGGATTTTCTTTGCCCTGTCCTGCCCTATCACATACTCATCCAGTATCCTCTTTATCTCCTTTGGCTTTGGTATGTGCTGAAATATATTCTCCTTATCATGCCCCCACTCTTCTACCATTATGTCGTTGCATAACTCTATACATTCATCACAGATATATACAGTGGGTCCTGCGATTAGTTTTTTTACCTCGTCCTGGCTCTTCCCGCAAAATGAACAACGGAGGTCAATCTCATTGCCTCTCTTTACCATTAGATATCCTCCTCTAAAGTTAAATGTTTATTCATTTGGTTTTTCTTTTTTGGATTTTGGGAATTCATGGCTTTCTATAACATCATCAATGATTCCATAAACCTTTGCATCTTCTCCTGACATAAAAAAGTCTCTGTCTGTATCCACCCTGATTTTTTTCAAGGGCTGACCGGTATGTTTTGATAATATGCCATCAAGGGTCTCCCTCATCTTTAATATCTCTTTTGCGTGTATCTCAATATCTGCAGATGGCCCCTGAAACCCGCCTGAGGGCTGATGTATCATCATCCTTGAGTGAGGAAGGGCAAATCTCTTACCCTTTTCCCCTGCTGATAATAAGAGCGCCCCCATACTCGCCGCCTGTCCAATACATATAGTCTGTACGGCAGGCTTTATATACTGCATTGTGTCATATATGGCAAGCCCAGATGTAACAATACCCCCCGGACAATTTATATATATATAAATATCCTGCTCAGGGTCTTCAGCCTCTAAAAACAAAAGCTGTGCAATTATAAGATTTGACATGTAATCATCAATAGGCGCGCCTAAAAATATTATCCTGTCCTTCAAAAGACGGGAATATATGTCATACGCCCTCTCGCCTCGTGGTGTCTGCTCCACAACCATAGGAATCAAACTCATTTACTTACCTCACTTTCTCTATCGGTATAAATATCGCTCACCTTAAGCAACTTAATTATAGCATCAAAGGTTTTGTCAATCAATAATCTCTTTCTCAACCTGTCAATTGAACTATTATCCTGCATCTTCCTTTTCAATACCTGAAAGTTTTCCCTTATTGATAATGCATACTTTTTTACCTCATCATCCAATTCTGTATCGATGACTGTTATAGACCTTTTCTCTGCAATATTTTCAAGTATGATATCTGACTTCAGGTTTCTGATAGCCGAGTCCCTGAAACCATCCCTCATCTTATTCATGTCAACACCCGATTTATCCAGATCAATCCCCTGCGAGGCAAACTGATGACGGGTGCTATGGACCATAGAGTCCATCTCTTCCTCTATGAGCTGGGGTGGGAGTTCAAAGGGGTTCATTTCAATCAGCTTATTAACCAATTCATTCCTAATCTTTGAATCGGCTGCCTTTCTTTCCCTGTCCTCCAAATCACCTCTCACCTTGCTTTTTAATACCTCAAGATTCTCAAACCCTCCAAGCTCCTTTGCAAAATTATCATCTATTGGCTTCAGCCTCCTCTTTTTTACCTCTCTGACAGTTGTCTTGAAATTCACCTCTTTCCCTGCAAGCTCCTTATCATGGTGATTGGCAGGGAATGTTATATTAATATCCCTTGATTCGCCTTTTTTGAGTCCTATCAATCTTTCTTCAAACTCAGGTATAAAAGACTTTGAACCGATAAAAACAGGATGGTTCACACCTTTTCGCACAAGATGATTATTTGAAAAACCCTCATAATCAATTATCACATAGTCATTGCTCTCAAGCAGATGGTCATCACTGCTTTCAAACTCTGCCTGCATCTCCTGAATTCCTTTTAATCCCTTTTCAACATCCTCATCTGTAACTCTCACTATAGTTCTTGTAAATTCAAGATGACTGAAGTCTTTAACGGTTATATCGGGGAGTGTTTCCACTGTAACACTGAATGAAAGAGGTGCGCCATGCTCCATCTTTATATCCTCAACATTGGGCTGGGTTACAGGACGGATTTTGTGCTCCTTTATTGCCTCAGCAAATGTCTTTGGGATTATCCTCTGCAGGACATCGGATTCCACTCTATCTTTATAATGCTGCTCAAGTATCTTTCTTGGAGCCTTCCCCTTTCTGAAACCTTGAATATTGGCAGACTTGCTAATATTCTTATATGCCTCATCAATCTCCCTGTTCACTATTTCAATTGGAACCTCAATCTTCAATTTTTTTACACTCGGTTTTATATCAGATACCTCTACCTTCAAGATTATCCTCCTTCCCCAAATTTCGCTTCGCTGGAATTTAATAAATAAAAAAGAGGCTTCAGCAAATTTTCTTATTTTTTATTTTAGCATATCATAATACAAAATAAAATCTGATTTATCTATTGCTCTCTTTAAATGCCTTTTCTATCTCCCTCATAGCGGTCTTCTTTTTTATATCTTCTCTCTTGTCATGCAGTTTTTTACCTTTTGCAAGTGCCAGCTCTACCTTTGCAACGCCTCTTTTGAAATAGAACTTTAATGGTATTAAGGTAAGCCCTTTCTCAACAGTCTTTCCGATTAATTTATTTATCTCGCTTTTGTGGAGGAGAAGCTTACGGATTCTCAATGGGTCGTGATTATATATATTCCCGTGTGTATAGGGGCTTATGTGGCAGTTGTGGAGAAAAACCTCTTCATCTTCCACCATTGCAAAGCTGTCTTTTAAGTTTGCCTTCCCTTCTCTCAGGGATTTTACCTCGGTCCCTCTTAGGACAATACCTGCCTCAAAGGTTTCTATAATAGAATAATCATGCCTCGCCTTCCTGTTTTCTGTAATAATTTTTATTGACATAGATAATGGTGGTATAAAACTGTCTATGACCAAGTGATTTCCCTTGTAGTCATTATCATATATTGACCTCATAAAAGCAATATACTGCGAAAGCTTAAATACTCATCCAAACGAAGTCCGCAACCATAAGTCAATATTGCCATAAATGAGAGCCGAATCTTTTTTCCTTGTTTTTTTCATATTATCAGTGGTGTTTAACATTCCCTGTTGAAAAAATGCAGATTGGACGCACCATAGATGAAATTAAAAGTGAGATTCCTGCTATTCCTAAAACAAAATTACTTAATTAACAGACCCAGAAAGTGTCTGGGTTTTAAAACACCACTTGAAGCAGCTTCTTCTTTTGTTGCACTTCAAGGTTGAATGTGGGATTATTTAAAAATGGCTTTTTCTGCAAACTCGTTAGATACAAAATAATATACAGATATGTGGACTTCGAATAAGCATTAGCATCGCTGCACCGGACGGCAATTCCGCTGCGCTTCATTGCCATCCAGTTATGCGGAGCGTTAATTTTTGGCATGTAACAATTTTCTGACGCTTAGATATTTGGATATGTTATAATTTTGTATAATTAAAATATAGGAGGGTTAATATGCACAAGATATTCGGATATATTGAGAGAGATACAGAAACAGGATTGTATGTGGGGATTGTTCCGGGCATCCCCGGCGCCCATACTCAAGCTGAAACACTGGATGAATTACAGAAGAATCTCAAAGAAGTAGTTGAATTATGCTTAGAAGAAATGAACACTGAAACAAAGAGCAATTTGCCGGAATTCGTTGGTATTCAGCAATTTGAGGTTGCAGTTTGAGTAAGTTGCGACTTGTTGATGCGAAGGTTGCCGAGAAATTATTGTTCTCGCTTGGTTTTGATAGGGTTCGTCAGAAAGGGAGTCATGCATTTTACAAGCATCCTGATGGGAGAATAACTACATTACCTCATCACAAAGGAAGGATGTTGTCCCGCCCATTACTAAGAGAAATTTTGAGAGAAATAGAAATTACTGTCGACGACTACAACAGATATATAGAAAAACTATAAATAAAAAAAGACAGATAACTAGTCAGTGCAGCCGATGTTTCACACGACTGATTTTAATCTCTTGCCTCGCTAATTAGACTTTATAATCTCACTTCCTCCATGGGATTCGGCACATAGGCACTCATTATAAATTTTTCATGGACTGCCTTTGAAAATTCCAGAGATGTTTTTTCTTCACCGTGGACTATAAACACCCTTCTTGGCTTTGTCTTAAAATGGGCAAGCCAGTCCATCAGCCCATTTTTATCTGCATGTGCGGATAGTCCGCCGATTGTATATACCCTTGCCCTGACTGCTACCGCTTCGCCAAATAACTTTACTGTCTTTGCACCATCTACAATCTGTCTCCCAAGTGTCCCCTGCGCCTGAAAGCCTACAAAAACTATACTACACTCCTCCCGCCACAGGTTATGCTTCAGGTGATGCCTCACTCTGCCTGCCTCGCACATTCCGCTTGAGGCTATTATTATTGCACCGCTTTTTATTCTATTAATTGACATTGACTCCTCTGGTGTCTCTGAAAATTTAAGTATCGGAGTCCCCTTTGGAAATTGTCCTTTTGTAATAAGTTCCAGTGTCTCCTTATCAAAACATTCGGGGTGTTTTAAAAAGACCCTTGTTGCATTTGTGGCAAGAGGACTGTCAATAAAGACATTTAGATTATTAAGCCTCCCTTCTCTTGAAAACTGGTTGAGGATATATAAAATATCCTGAGTCCTTCCGACTGCAAATGAAGGGATAATGACATTTCCCCCTTTTCTGAGTGTCTCTGCTATTGCACCTGCAAATTCATTAATAGTTTCCTTCATCCCCTTATGCTGGCGATTGCCATAAGTAGATTCAAGAAGGATATAATCTGCATCACTTATATAAGTAGGGTCTTTTATAATTGGGGCACCTTTCTGCCCTAAGTCACCCGAAAATACAATCTTTACTTTTCTGCCCTTTTCCATTACCCATAACTCCAGTATTGCAGAGCCGAGTATATGTCCTGCATCTTTGAACCTAACCTCTATATTTGGGGCAACTTTTAGGATAACATCGTAGTCTATCCCTTCAATATGGCTTAAAGATTCTGCGGCATCTGCGATATTGTAAAGAGGGGCGACTGCCTTCCTCCCCTTCCTCATCCTTTTTCTCGTCTCCCACTCCGCATCCCTTTCATGGATATGGGCAGAGTCAAGAAGCAATATTCCGCACAGGTCAACAGATGCCCTTGTTGTAAAAATCTTCCCCTTAAAGCCGTCTTTAACAAGTTTTGGAATTAGTCCTGAGTGGTCTATATGTGCGTGTGTCAATAAAACAACAGATATCTCAGATGGCTTAAAAGGAAATGGGCGAAGGTTTCTTTTCTCGCCGTCATTCATCCCCTGAAACATGCCGCAGTCAACTAAAACTTTTGCGGTATCAGTTGTAATTAAATAAGAGCTTCCTGTTACAGACCTTACACCGCCAATAAATTGAATTTTCATTTTCTAAAATCTCCGCACCCCACTTTTCTTTAATTGTCTAAAAGCCTTTAGCGTAATTAGTTTTTAAATTATATAGCATGCGATATAATTTGTAACTAAAATTTATTTCCCTTATTATTTAACAATGCAATAGATAAATTAGAACGCAGATTTACAAGATTTTAAGAGATTTACGCAGATAAACATTTAGAACACGAATTTCACGAATATACAAATGGCACAAATAGGTGCAAGATGCAATAACCAAGAAAAATCTTTCATCTTCCCTCTGGCTTCTTATTTCTTATTTTTCGTGTAATTCGTCCATTCGTGTCATTCGTGTTTAAGTCTTTATTATTTTTAAATCATGTAGTTTCTGCGTTCATCTGCGTCCAATTGCATTTTTTGGGTTAAGGGGTTAAAAAGATATTTCAGCAAATTTCCCCTTGATTCGCCGCATAAGTTGTCCTAAAATTCACTAAAAGATGTATATCGACATAAAAAGATGTTAGCCATGAAAAAAGTGAAGAACAAAAAGGAAGAATGGCTGTACTACTACTGCCTGTACCACATGATCGCTCACTGGTGCGCTCTGATGGTGACTATCGGGCTGTTGGTCACAGTCTGGGTTGCCTCAGTTGTTTCAGGAAAACCGCATCGAGGCGCTGGCGTGTGGGTACCAACGCTTTCAATCTATACTGCCAGTCTGTGGTTCAACTATCGAATGTACGTCTTTAGCAACTTCGTGCATTCGAAGATTGAACCGCAAGTGAGGAATCTTTGGTCGCTTCCGCATCGAAGTGCAAACGTCTTGGCGTTCATTCTGAGCACGCTGTTGTTGGTTGCTAACCTGTGGTAATCGCGGCCTATCCGAAGAGGGAATCCGCGTCTAACACGACGCTTTTTGAGCTTGCATTGTGATGAGATGTGCAAATCAGTTTTAGGCATTTGTTTATCATGCAGTGATACATACGTTATGCCAATAAATAAAGGAGGCACTATATGGACAATGTAAAAGAGACAATGACAAAAATCATTCAGGAACAACCTGATGATACCTCGTATGAAGAAATAGTGCGTGAACTTGTTTTTGAGAGAATGATTGAGCGAGGGTTAGATGATTCACGCAAGGGTAAAGTGGTCAGCAATGAAGAAATGGAGCATCGCATCCGTTCATGGCAAAGATAAGGTGGACAGCAGAAGCTGAAAAATGGATGAGAGATATTTATGACTATATTGCCCAGGATAATGAAAAAACAGCACAAAGGATTATTACTGGGATTTATGATAAGGTGCAAATTCTGAAAGATTTTCCAGAAATTGGATATAAATACAGGTCGGAACTTGAGGGGGATATAAGAATACTGCTGTATGGACACTACCGCGTTGCGTATCTTATTAGAAGTAAGGAACTTATTGATATTTTAGGAGTTTTTCATGGTGCAATGGAAATGGAAAGATACTTAAAAATTCTGGCATAATACATCATTCCAGTGGAAATACTACCGCACACCACTTTAAGCCTCTAAACCTTTATACATTTTTCATCTTTCCCCATTTCTCCTTATTATTTTCCTCTGTGATCTCTGTGAACCCTGTGGCAAATATTATTTTTGAATTATTCGTGTTATTCGTCAATTCGTGTTCAAGCTTTTGTTTTTCTCCGTGTCTCGGTGTCTCTTGTGGTTAAATGTCTTTTTCAATTAGATTTTATTTTAAAGAAAAATGGTAATATGCTACGATAAAAACATTATGTTATCTGTTGAAAAAACCTTACAGATTGTAATAAAAAATGATTGGTATATTTCATAGAATGACATTCAGGGGTGGTGTTTACCTCCCAGAAGATAAGGGCAGGACAAAGGGACTTTCTATTCAAAACATACCAGTCCCTGAAAAGGTAATAATTCCCTTAAGCCAGCATACAGGTGCAATATGTGAACCTCTGCTCAAAGTCGACGATTTGGTAAAGAAGGGGCAGAAGATTGGAGAAGGGAAGGGGCTTATAACCTCACCTGTCCATTCTTCTATATCGGGGAAGGTTATTGATATATCATTTCAGCCTCATCCACTTGGCAATGATATTGTTTCAATCACAATTGAATCAGATGGAAAAGATGAATGGGTTGATAATTTAAAGCAAAATGAGGATTATCTGTCTGTTGAGCCAGAAAGGCTGAGAGAAATTATAAAGGAAGCAGGGATAGTTGGAATGGGCGGGGCACAATTTCCTGCACATATAAAACTGTCACCCACTAACGGAAACAAAGTTGACTATGTAATACTAAATGGTGCTGAGTGTGAGCCATTTATCACCTCAGACCACAGGCTGATGATTGAAAAATCCCCTGAGATTATAGAGGGGCTGAAGATTATTATGAGGATTCTATCAGCAAAGAAGGGGTTTATTGGGATAGAAAAGAATAAGCCTGATGCCATCAAAGCAATGCAGATTGCGGATTGCAGAATGCGGAATGGGGATAAATCAGCAATTGAGGTGGTTGGTTTAAATGTCAAATACCCTCAGGGCTCAGAGAAACAGCTTATAAAGTCAGTCTTAAAAAGAGAAGTTCCTTCTGGTAAACTTCCAATGGATGTAGGTGTAGTAGTCAATAATGTAGGCACTGCTTATGCAATCTATAATGCGGTAAGATATGGCAAGCCTCTCATTGAAAGGGTTGTTACAGTAACAGGAGACGGTATAAAAGAGCCTAAGAATATTCTTGCAAAAATCGGAACATCATTTGATTTTTTGATTCAAAACTGCGGTGGTTTTTCAGGCGAGCCCGAAAAGGTGATTATGGGTGGGCCAATGATGGGAATAGCACAATATACATTGAAAGTCCCTGTAATAAAAGGCACTTCGGGCATAGTGGTTTTTTCAAAAAAATCAGAAAAG
>Ga0209324_10001181_pt1 | contig 17818 bp, 14 predicted proteins | sample Rifsed19ft3_FD_184015 | JGI IMG/M metagenome (GOLD analysis project Ga0209324, IMG submission 184015) | Soil microbial communities from Rifle, Colorado, USA - sediment 19ft 3 (version 2) | ecosystem: Environmental > Terrestrial > Deep subsurface > Rock core/Sediment | place: Rifle, Colorado...
CTTTCGCCATAAATTCTGTATTAAAACTCTTTCTCATTTTTCAGACCCCCTTTGTTATTCTATCTTACCAAAATGACTCTTAACTACTGGTCTGAAAAAGCCAGTCCATTATACCCCACGAGATACTTAACATAAATAATACCGCCTAAATGCGGTATTATTTTACGGCTATTTATAAATTTCATGGTGGACAAATGCCTAGGGTCACCCTTCATTTTTCAATTATCAAAATCCTTTTATGTTTTCAAATTTACATAGCCAGGAGTTTTTCGATTTCTTCATCAGTAAATTTCAATTGCCTTAAAACCCGTTTGCAGTATACAGGATCGAGACTTTTCTTTCCCATTTGAACGGGAGCAGAGTATCTTCTGCCCTCAATAACCCTTGAATAAATTGCATGGTCTGTAGACCCCTGCCTTACAAAAACCGCCCCTCCTTTTCCCAGTAATCGCGTTAAATCTTTGCTTGACATGGAAGGTACTTTAGGCATACACCGGTACCTCGTGCACCTCCAATGGCCGCAGGATAAACCCTGTCCCGGCGTCTTTGTGCCATTCCGGTTCTGTATCTCTCAGGAATTCTATAAATTCCTCTGTAGAAATGGGAGATGAGACGGTTTCAGGGTGTTTCTTTATATCCTCCTGATATAACTCTATTGCCGTCCTCAGGTTTTTTTCAACATCAGCCAAATCATCGCCACGGGCTGTTACATTGAGTTCCAGGCATACCGCTACATATTCAAGCTTACTTTTACGAACTATTGCCGTATATTTTCTTTCCATAATTTTATCCTCCTGAGCATGGTAAATTTGTCATTCCAAACAAAATGAGGAATCTCGTTTTCGAAAATCAGTGTTTATTTTTACGCCGAATCCACTCCACCGATTTTGTAAATGGTGGGTTCGCTTCGCTTAACCCACCGCTATGCGTAAATTCAAGCAAATAATTACTTTTCAATTATTAATAACAACCCGCAGTCAGGACATTCTTTCGTGTCGGGACCTACACAATAACCACAAGCGGGGCATTTCCCTTCTGATTCCCATTCCCGGGAAGTTTTGATTTCGGGATGCTTTTGTGTATGGTATTCCTCAATGCAATCATGTGCGGTACGCGCATCTGTTTTCGCTGTCAAAAGAAGATACCGGCATCCGCACTTTCCCGTACTGCAACCCGGAGCCAATGCAATTTTAGAAGAAATGCCCTTTCTCGAAAGTAAATCCGATAACTCCCGGATGCCTTCTTTCTCTTCTTCCCGGATTGCGACCCATTCGTCGTTGAGATGCGCGGTAACGTCTGGTTTATTATCATTCTTTTTCACGATCTCTTCAGGCATTTTCAAAGGGACGCCGCAGTCGGCGCATGCTGATATATGCGCATAATACTCTGATCCGCATTCCGGGCACAGTTTTGTTTTCTCAGGAGACATGTGCCATTATCCAGCAATATTTACTCATTTTAAAAAGTGTTTATAAGTATAATAGTATCTTCCCAAAATTATTTTGACACCTTTAGCAAAAATTTACGATTTACGAATTACGATTTGAGATTTTAAAAAATCGTAATTCCCCCTCAAAGAACCTTTCCGACCCGTTCTGGTATAGGACATTCATAATTCAATATTTTATTTATCTCTACTGTTGATGGTTGAAATATGAAGGTTTGGTAATACATCTCCCAAGCCTCAGTTCAATTGCCGCCGGCGATGGCGGGCACTATGGAAATATGGTCTCCGTCTTTTACCGGCGTGTTTATGTTGCCTATAAAACGGATGTCCTCGTCGTTGAGGTAGAAATTAACAAACCGCCTGATCTGGCCCTCGTTATCACAGATTCTCTCTTTAATCCCCTTATAATTTGCCTCAAGACTTTCGATAACTTCTTTAATATTCTTTCCTTCCACCTTTACCTCGTCAGCGCCCTTGGTGAGCGTCCTGAGCGGCGTTGGAATACGTACGCTTACCGGCATAATTATACCCCTTTCAAATTTTTAAAATAACCACAAAACTTCAGACCGATAAAAAACATTTGGAACCACAGATTTCTCAGATTACACAGATTTTTGATAATGCAATTTCACAGATTATTTATATTTCTATCTGTAAATTCTGTGCAATCTGTGGATAAAAACCTCAATGGACAGCGGCCATTTTCTCATCCATAATGGCGTCAAATTCGGCAAGGGAAGGATTGATAATCCTGGGGACTTCCAGCTTGTTCAATACCGCTTCCTGGGTTTTCAGTCCATTCCCCGTAACACTGATGACAATGGACTCATCCTTTGGAATCTTGCCCTGCTCAATAAGTTTTTTCGTGACTGCCACCGTCACACCGCCCGCTGTTTCCGTAAAAATACCTTCCGTTCTGGCAAGTAATTTAATGCCTTCCACAAGTTCATCATCAGTTACATCCTCTGCCCATCCGCCGGATACATTAATTGACTTCACAGAATAATAGCCGTCGGCTGGATTGCCAATCGCTATTGACTGCGCAATGGTATTTGGTTTTACGGGTTTAATCACATCCGTTTCAGCCTTAACGGCCGTGGTTATAGGCGAACTGCCGCTGGCCTGGGCGCCGTGGAGTTTCGTATCCGCACTATCAATAAGTCCCAGTTTTACGAATTCTTTTATGGACTTTTCTATCTTTGTGATTAACGACCCGCCTGCCATGGGAACGACAATATGTTTCGGCGCCTTCCATCCGAGTTGCTCCAGGATTTCATATCCAAAGGTCTTTGAACCTTCTCCATAGTATGGCCTTAAATTCACATTTACAATAGCCCATCCGTATTTATCAGCAATCTCAGAGCAAAGTTTATTTACAGTATCATAATTACCCTTTACTTTTATAACATTCGCGCCATAAATCAGCGTTCCGATGATCTTCCCTTGTTCAAGATCGGCCGGCATGATGATATAACTTTCCAGTCCTGCCTGTACGGCCTGGGCGGCAACTGCATTCCCCAGATTTCCTGTTGTGGCGCATCCTACCGTTTTAAAACCAAACTCTTTCGCCTTTGTCAGTGCGGTAGAAACGACCCTGTCCTTAAACGAAAAGGTGGGATAATTCACAGAATCATTCTTTACATACAGTTCTTTTACTCCGAGCACCCTGGCAAGGTTGTTTGCCTTGACGAGGGGCGTAAAACCCACCTGTGCGCCAACCGTCGGTTCTCCATCAATGGGAAGCAGTTCCTGGTAACGCCACATCGTCTTGCCGCGTGACTCGATCAGTTTTCTTGTCAAAACCTTCTTGATTCCATCGTAATCATAGTCGACTTCCAGAGGGCCAAAACAAAAGCTGCATACATGCAGCGGCTCTTTTGGATATGCCTTCCCACACTCCCGGCATTTCAGACCTTTTACAAAACCCATCTATTGCCTCCATTTATTTAATTAGGACGCAGATTTTCGCAGATAAACACAGATGTCATTCCTGCGAAAGCAGGAATCCAGTCAATCTGTGTTCATCCGCATCCAAACTATTCCACAAATAAAAAAGCCTCTTTCTATTTGAATAAGATAGGAAGAGGCTTTCGTGTCCCTATCTTATCTTTTCCCAATGTATGAGACAGGAATTAGCACCTGCATCTCGTTCAGCACATGCGCTGGACAAGACCGGTTGCTGTGGCTTCATAGGGCCAGTCCCTCTGCCACTCTAGATAAGACGAACAATGATGAAATTCTAACTAAAAGTATATGTTATGTCAATTATTAAACCAAAAAAACACAAAAAACGAAAGGCATTTCGCTATTTTCGCGTCTTTCGTGGATAAATTGAAATTCCTTGCATCTAAAAATATCTCCAGGTTTTCAACATAGCGCCATTGATTTTGGTTTGACATACGCTATTCCACGAGATAGTATCAAAACATATCTTTGAAAACTGGCAATTATTAGAAGACGACTTACGCACTCAAATTTTATCGCTTGATGCTATACCGGCTGAAAACACAAATTACGGGCAGATGTACGAGATTAGAGGAAAGCTAACTGGGCCAAATGGGAATACTTTGGCCGTATGTACGATGTGGATGACAGAGGCTGCGACAGGCGACACAAAATTCATTACTATGTATCCAGATAAGGAGAGTAAAAATGACCTATAATTTATTTGAAGAAGTTGTTTTATTAAAAGACATATCTGAAAAAGGATTGAAGAAAGGTGATGTGGCAACAATTGTCGAGCATCATCCTGTTGCCGGTGGTGAAGATGGATATACGTTAGAAGTATTTAATACACTTGGTAATACAATAGCCGTGATTACGGTATCAGAGTCTGCTATTGCACCATTAACAGAGAAAGAGATTTTCAGTGTACGGTCATTGGCAGGGTAAGGGAAATACTTTATGACCTGCCCCATAACCAATAACTATGTAAGGCTATTTATTACGATACCCGTTATTAACTTCGGATAAAAATATGTCGACTTCGGAGGCATTACCTTGCGAGCCATGGCAATTTCTCTGACCTGTTCAATGCGGGTAGGTCTCAGAAAGAATGCCAGCTGGTATTGCCCCGACTTCACCAGCGATATAGCCTCCGTTTCTTCTTTTACATATTTGACATAATCCTTTAAGGTCACATCTGTAGAATGGATACCCAATATCTTATGTATGATCGCACTGTGAAGGATTCCTGCATCCAGGTGTCTCCATTCGGGATGGTCGTTAGCAAATACTGCGTCTAATAATTTTTCATTGCTTAACAACAATTTATAATAGGCGTCTTCCTGGCCGACATACATCACAAAGGTATGATTTTCGGCTCCATTATTGAGTCTCGACATAAACTCTTCCACACAACACCCCTTGCCGATCAATTCAACCGTGAAAGATTCTTTGAGAGACTTAAGAATCCGGTCGAAGCTAAAATCCTTTATGTTGCGAACAAGCCGATGCGCCGGAAGAATCTGTAATCCGGGGTTATTCATAGACACACACACCATCATCACATAATCTAAGGGTAAATCGCCTGAAAGCCTGCCATTTTCCTTACGCATCTGCTCTTTATAAGCCAACGAAGTCTCATAACGATGATGCCCATCAGCAATAAATAGCGGTTTCTCCTTCATAAGAGCAACCAATCTGTCAATGGTCTGTTTCTCTTTTATTACCCAGAGCTTGTTTTTTACACCCGTATCATCTGTAAAATCGATTTCTGGTTTTGCAACAGCCATCGCTGATAGATATCTATCGACCTCACTATTCCCGTCGGGAAAAAGGGCAAAAATGGAACTCAGGTTTGCCTGGCATGACTGAGTGAGTTTTAAACGGTCAGCCTTGGGACCGGGAAGTGTTTGCTCGTGAGGATAGATGTATCCTTTGTCAAAAGGCTCCAGCTTTACCAAAGCAACGAAGCCTCTTCGAACCAGCAGCCGCTCGCCAGATAAAAACTCCTGGTCATAAATATAAATCGCCGGGGCATCTTCTTGCTTGAGTATCCCCTGCTTTCTCCAATTACTGAGAAATTCGGCAGCACGGGCATATTTGTTGGTTTTCTCGGTATCTCCAGAGAAATCTTTTCCAAAATCCAAACGGATGATATTGTTTGGATGAATCTGATAGTACCGCTCTTGCCCCTCTGGTGAAATTACATCATAAGGAGGCGTAACAACGGACGACATGTCCGCAATAATCTTCTGGTTGTACCTTAACCCACGAAATGGTTTTATAATGGCCATGTAAAATTTACGATTTATGATTTGTGATTTGCGATTTACGATTTTAAATCCAAAATCGTTCGACTGATCCTTCGACAAGCTCAGGATGCAGTGCCGTTCATGGTGAGTCTGTCGAACCATCACGACGAAGTCCAAAATCGTAACTTTGATGTTGACCTATCCACATTCTTATCTTTAAGGCAGGTTCATGTCAACCGTCCCTACGGGACTATTTTCTTCCCATCTTCTATGCAGGCAATAAATTACCTGCCTACTATCAATAGCCCTCATGGGCTAAAGATGTGGGAAATACACATTAGGTGCCTTCTTCCCACGAAGCAAGATATTTCTCTTGTTCTTTTGTGAGTGTATCAATAGTTATTCCCATTGATTTCAATTTTAAGCTGGCTACCCACTGGTCTATCTCTTTTGGTACATCATACACCTTCGAACCAAATTTGCCTTTATTCTTTATCACATATTCAGTGGTCAATGCCTGAGTTGCAAAACTCATATCCATAACGCATGCAGGGTGCCCTTCTGCAGCGGCCAGATTAATGAGCCGTCCCTCGCCAAGTAAGTAAATAGACTTGCCATTTTTTAACACATACTGATCAACAAAATTCCTTACTGATTTATTAACCTTTGTTGCTATTGATTCAAGCGATTTAATATCAATTTCCACATTAAAGTGTCCTGAATTGCAAACGATTGCGCCGTTTTTCATAACCTCAAAATGTTCTTTTCCAATTACACTTACATTACCAGTCAGGGTACAAAACAGGTCGCCAATCTTTGCAGCCTCAATCATGGGCATTACCAGGAATCCGTCCATAGCAGCCTCGAGGGATTTAATTGGATTGATTTCTGTAACAACAACATTTGCGCCCATACCCTTAGCCCTCATGGCGAATCCCTTCCCGCACCATCCGTAACCTGCAACTACGACTGTTTTCCCGGCAAACAGGATGTCAGTTGCCCGAATAATTCCATCAAGCGTGGACTGTCCGGTTCCGTAACGATTGTCAAAAAGATGTTTTGTATCAGCATTGTTTACTGCAAAAACCGGTATTTTCAGGGCACCATCCCTTTCCATTGCCTTCAATCTTATCACACCCGTTGTCGTTTCTTCCATACTCCCCAGTATTTGCGGTATCAGTTCTTTCCGTTCCTTATGAATAGCTGAAACCAAATCAGCGCCATCATCCATTGTTATTGTTGGCTTGTGATCCAGCGCCGATGAAATATGTTTGTAATAGGTTTTATTATCTTCACCTTTAATTGCGAAGACAGGGATACCGTAATCCTTCACGAGAGAAGAAGCAACATCGTCCTGCGTGGACAGAGGATTTGAGGCACAAAGGACAACATCAGCTCCACCGGCCTTGAGCGTTCTAACCAGGTTTGCCGTTTCCGCTGTTACGTGAAGGCAGGCAGACATCTTCGTCCCCATTAATGGCTTTTCCTCCTCAAATCTCGCCATCACCTGCGCCAGGACGGGCATATCATTACTTGCCCATTCAATGCGTTTCTTGCCGCCTGGTGCAAGGTTTACATCTTTTACATCATAGTTCATGAATTCTCCTTTTCTTGTTCGATTATTTACTCTCTGAATTTATCTATGAAATCTTTTGTGACTTTGATAGCATCTTTCACTAATGTTGCGTTATAAATAAGTCCTCTATAATATCCAGCAATGTGCAATGTATCGTAAAGGCTCTCAAAGGATCTCATAAGCTTGCCGTTATGTATGGCAAAGTATCTTTTCAATACCTTTCTGTACTCATCAACCGATTTGGGTAGTTCTTTTTTGTTTAGTCCCTTTTTAAGTAGCGCTTCGTTAATTGCCTCCAACATCGCCAAATATGCAGTACCAAATGCTTCTCGTACTGGTTTGATATCTGTATATTCGTTGTCTTCAACGGGGGTCTTTGCAAGTATCTCTTTTGCATTCTGTAAATATCTCAACGATTCTTTCATTGTTTTAGCCCCCCCTTAAAAAAACTTATCGACTAATACCTTTAGATATTTACCGTAAAATTCAAATAAAAACTGAAATATTTGGAATAGTTTAGCTCACCACAGAGAACGCTAAGGTCGCAGAGAAAAACCAGAAGGTGAGAAACTGAGCATGTGGAAAGTTGGGAAGCGCAATTTCCCAACCTCCCAATTTCTCAATCTCTTGGTATCTCTGCACCCTACGTGGTAAAGTACGTCAAATTTTAAACGCCTGCGGCCTTTCGCAAGGCATCTACCATATCCGTCTTTTCCCAGGTAAAAGTATCCTCAGAACGGCCAAAATGGCCATGTCGGGCGGTAATCTTGTAAATTGGTCTTCTTAGTTTCAGCCGATCAATAATACCTCTAGGTGTCATATCAAAGACCTTTTCACAAATTTGGGTGAGTTTCTCATCAGAAACCTTGCCCGTGCCTTCCGTTGTAATATGGATAGCAAGTGGTTTGGCAACACCGATGGCATAAGCCACCTGTGCCTCGCATCGATCTGCAAGACCTGAAGCTACCACATTCTTTGCAATATGCCTGGCTGCATAGCAGGCGCTTCGGTCAACCTTCGTTGGATCTTTTCCCGAAAATGCACCGCCACCGTGACGTCCCCAGCCGCCATACGTATCCACAATAATCTTTCGCCCTGTCAGACCACAGTCTCCCTGAGGACCACCGACTACGAAACGCCCCGTTGGGTTTATATGATAAATCGTTTTGCTATCCAATAAATTTGCGGGAATCACCTGTTTTGCAACTTTTTCAATCATATCGGCTTTAATCGTTTCGTACTTTACATCAGGCGCATGCTGTGTAGAAACAACCACCGTATGCACCCGGACAGGTTTATGGTCTTCATACTCTACGGTTACCTGTGATTTTGCATCAGGACGTAAATATTTCAATGTTCCATTTTGTCGTAACTCGGCATGTTTTATTATAATCCGGTGAGCCAGCATAATAGGAAGCGGCATCAATTCCGGCGTGTCATTGCACGCATAACCAAACATCATACCCTGATCGCCTGCGCCTTGCTCCTGATAAAGACCTTCACCTTCGGTTACCCCTTGTGAAATATCAGGGGATTGTTTTCCAATACTGGTAATGACCGCACATGAGTTATAATCAAACCCCATAGAGGCGTCAGTATAGCCAATTTCTTTTATTGTATTCCTTACGATATCGGAAATGTTTACATTTGCCTTTGTGGTAATTTCGCCTGCTACAAAGGCTACTCCGGTAGTAACCAATGTCTCACATGCCACCCTGCTCATAGAGTCTTGCTCAAGCATCGCATCCAATACGGCATCAGATATCTGGTCAGCAACCTTATCTGGATGTCCCATAGATACTGATTCTGAGGTAAATAAATGCCTTCCTTTCTTCATACTGATACTGTCCTCTCCTTCAATAAAATGTTCCTTAATACTTTTAAATTACGTTCGGTAGCGCCCCTTTGTTTCATTACGACTGTTTGCGCCCTCTTTCCTAATTCCTGGGCTTCGTACGGATGCTCCAATAAATACATAAATTCGTTCGATAGCGACGCCTCATCCTGAACAATCTTTATGGCATCAGCTTCTTTCAGTAACTGAACCTCCTCATTAAAATTAAAGGTATGAGTTCCCACGATAATTGGTTTGGCCAGTCCTGCCGGTTCCATCATATTTTGTCCGCCTTGTGGCACAAGACTTTTCCCAACAAATACGCAGTCTGCAACACTATAGATAGTGAGCAATTCCCCAATAGTATCGCCCAAAATTACCGTTTCATATTTGTCCGAGCCTATTTTGCTGCCTTTATCAAGCGCAGTCTTTCTTACACATCTGAGACCGGCAGACTCGATTTGTTTTATTACTTCAGAAACCCTTTCGATGTGCCGTGGCACCAACACCAATCTTAGGTTGTCAACCTTTGTGCGTATTTGCTTAAAAATTCTCAGAAGAATAGCCTCTTCACCCTCGTGTGTACTGCCACAGACAACAACCTTGTCGTCCTTGCCGATTTCAAAGAGACACAACAACCGTTCTTTCGTATCGTCCGAAACAGCAGTTACCATATTATCAAACTTCATATTCCCCGTAGTAAAAATTTGCGCCTCCGGTATACCAAGATTCCTGAGCCGTTTTGTATCGGTCTCTGTCCTTGCGCAAAACACATTCTCTTTATTTGTCAAACTTTCAAAGAACCCCTTTGAAATCTTACATAAAACACGATACCATTTCAGCGACTTTTCGGAAATCCTGGCATTCACCAGAATTACAGGTATATGTCTCTTTGTTACTGCTATCAAAAAATTGGGCCATACCTCCAACTCGACCAATATTACATAAGCAGGGTCTATGGCGTTTAATACCTTGTCCACTATCCAACTCAGGTCGAGAGGAAAATAAAAAATTTCCTTACCGCCAAAGCACCTTTCAGCAACGGACAACCCTGTATTGGTATTGGTAGATACTACTATATCCAGATTATTAAACTCTTTTTCGATGGATTTTACAAGCGCTTTTACTGTTAAAATCTCTCCTACGGAAGCGCCATGAATCCATATACAAGAGTTTTTCCCTTTTCTTGTGTCAAGCCAACCCAACCGCTGTGTTATGCCGGAACGGTATCGTTTACTTAATATGAGTTTCAAAAAAAAGTATGGTGAACCACAGACGAGCGCCGTTCCATAAACAGCATCAAAGATAGTAGGCATGGGGGATGGAGTGAATTATCAGATTATTTAAGTCCATAGTATAGGTATTTTCATTCGAGTTATTCCGTTTAAGTCCCCCTTAAAAAAGGGGGACTTCGTCGTGAGCTCAGTCGAACGATTCAGGGGGTTGTGTTTTTTCTGGGCTATCCCCGTTTTCACGAGGACAAGTTTACAACCCCCTAGCCCCCTTTTCTAAGGGGGATTCTCTATGCCATACATCGTATAAACCGCTTAAATAAAATAAAAATCCTATACGATTTAATTTAGCTCATTTAAACCATAATTATCTCAACCTGCCACAACACTGTTTGAATTTTTTACCACTACCGCATGTGCAAGGTTGATTTCTTCCTATCTTGATCCCAACTTTAATAGGCGCTAGTTTCTGCTCAGCCTGCTCTTCTGTGTCCTTACCCGCACTCTGAAGAGCGCTGGCAGCGGCGACGGGAGATTCCTGCATCCTCTCCTCCAATCCCGAAACTTCCTGGTGAACATAGTGGTCTGGATGCCATATATCTTTCCTCTCTGCCTCTTTTCCCAGTTGTAATTTAAATATGAGATCGGTTACCTCATCTCTAATAGCCAAATTCATGGTTTCAAACATACCTAATGCTTCTCTTTTATATTCAATCTTTGGGTCTACCTGGGCATATCCGCGGAGACCGATACCTGATCGCAGGTGATCCATGGCATAGAGGTGGTCTTTCCATTTTGTGTCAATCTTTTCCATCAAGAGGATTTGGGCAATCTTTTCCATTTGTTCTTTGCCAAGGGTAGTTTCCTTTATTTCATAGGCCTCCACGGCTTTCTTTAGCAAATATTCCTCTACATTCCCACGAGTTTTCTCCTCAACCTCATTCAAATCAACCGCCAAATCGAATTTCTGCTTAAACCAGGCTGCGAGGTCAAATGGATTTTCTTCGTCAGTAACGTTCTTCGTGTCATAAGCAAAAAACACCATCTCACTGATACTGTCCTCCATCATCCGGAAAACGTAGTCATGAAGGTTCTTCCCTTCAAGCACATCCTGTCTCAGTGTATAAATTGTCTTTCGCTGTTGATCCATGACCTCGTCATATTCGAGCAGGTGTTTCCGTATTTCGAAATTGTGTTCTTCGACCTTTTTCTGCGCCCTTTCGATAGATTTTGAAACCATCGAGTGCTCGATTGCCATACCCTCTTCCATCCCGAAGGTTTTCAAGAGGGAACTCACACGCTCAGAGGCGAAGATGCGCATTAAATCATCCTGAAGCGACACATAAAAACGGGACGAACCTGGATCTCCTTGGCGACCGGCACGCCCACGAAGCTGATTATCAATACGCCTGGCCTCGTGCCTTTCGGTGCCTATAATGTGAAGACCTCCGAGGGCAGCAACGCCTTCGCCTAAAACAATGTCCGTACCACGGCCGGCCATGTTCGTTGCAATCGTGACATTTCCACGCTGTCCTGCCTCTGCAACGATATGCGCCTCTCGTTCATGTTGCTTGGCGTTTAACACCTCATGTTCAATACCCTCTCTCATGAGTTTTTCACTCAGCACTTCAGATTTTTCAATAGAAACTGTTCCAACCAGCGTGGGCCTCCCCTGTTTGTGGACTTCCACAATTTCTTTTATAATGGCATCAAACTTCTCTTTTTCGGTTCGATAAACACGATCTGGATGGTTTGTACGATACATGGGTTTGTTTGTAGGTATCGTAACGACTTCCAGTTTGTATATCTTGTCAAATTCTGCCGCCTCTGTCATCGCAGTGCCTGTCATCCCCGCAAGCTTTTTATACAATCTATAAAAATTCTGGAGGGTAATCGTGGCAAGGGTCTGGTTTTCTTCCTTAATGCGCTGATGCTCCTTCGCCTGTATGGCCTGATGCAAGCCATCGCTCCATACGCGACCTTCCATCAAGCGTCCTGTAAATTCATCCACGATGATAACCTCACCGTTTTTGACGATGTAGTCCCTATCGTTTTTAAACATATGATGGGCGCGAAGGGACTGTTCTATATAGTGAGGCCACTCCATATTCGTACCTGTATAAAGGCTGTCTACATTTAGCTGTTTTTCAACCTCTTCAATACCTTCCTCATTCAGATGCACCATACGCTCTTTTTCTTTTATTTCGAAATGTTTCCCAACTTTCATACGTCTGGCAATCCTATCTGCTATATAATATTTTTCTGTAGACTCTTCTGCAGAACCAGAAATAATTAAAGGAGTACGCGCCTCATCAATCAATATACTATCCACCTCATCGACAATGGCATAATTCAGACCACGGCTAATCTGAACTTGTTCTTCAGACCTGATCCTCATATTGTCACGAAGATAATCAAAGCCGAATTCATTATTTGTCCCGTACGTAATATCGCACAAATAAGCGGCCTTTTTCTCTTCGTATTCCTGATGTGATTGAATAGCGCCGGCTTTCATTCCTAAAAATTCATATACTGGAGACATCCAGTCTCTGTCACGTTTTGCCAGATAATCATTAACCGTAACAATATGGACACCATTTCCTGTCAGTGCGTTCAGGTAGGCGGGTAACGTAGCGACCAGGGTTTTCCCTTCACCAGTTGCCATTTCAGCAATCTTTCCCTGATGCAAAACAACACCGCCAATTAGCTGGACATCAAAGTGCCTCATGGTACGATTGGGACTGTCGGGATTGGGGGCGATAAGTACCCTCCGGCTCGCCTCCCTTACGGCAGCAAATGCCTCTGGCAGGATATCATACAGAGTTTCCCCCCTGGATAACCTTTCTTTAAATTCATCTGTTTTTTGACGGAGTTCGGCATCAGTCAAAGCCATCATCTTTGGTTCAAGGGCATTAATCTGTTCTACGAGAGGTTTTATACTTTTCAGTATCCTCTCATTTGATGTTCCAAATATTTTAGTTAGGAAGCTCACGGTTTAATGTAAAAAACACTTTATAGCTGGTTGGTAAAATAAAATTCCCGACTCTCGTCGAAATACACCATATTAAGCAAAGTCAAGGTATGTCCAAAAAATCTCAATATTGAGATTATCTTAATTATTTTAAGCAAATAGAGACATATATGTCAAGGTAATGTTGTAATTGTTTACCTTAAATATATTGCAAACTTAGAGGTTTCGTGAATCCTTGTATTGCGTTCTTATAGCAAAAATAAAAGTGTCTCAAATATTCATAAAATTTCAATGACCGACTCTCCTAAAAAAGAAAGCTGCTGAACTAAAATAGTTCAGCAGCTTTTTATGAACGGTAGCTTTTACGGCTGCCGATTGAGAAATGTTACCGTTGACCTATCTAACCCCTTCCAAAAGACGCCCAATCTTTTAATAATCGCAGAAGGTATCCCGTCGTACCGGTTTTTCTACAAGCGCCTTGCTATAACTACGTAAGGAATTAGAAAACGCCCTTTACCTTTCCTGTTTTTACATCCACATCCACACGTCTGAATGCAGGGTCAGAACTCGTTCCCGGCATGAGTTTAATATCTCCTGCCATTGGGACTACAAATCCTGCTCCTTTAAAGACCAATATATCACGGATACGTAATCTCCAGCCCTTCGGCACCCCTTTTAATTGTGGATTATCGGTGATAGAAAGATGGGTTTTAACCATGCAGGTTCCCATTTCTGAAATATCAGGATCACTTTCTAATGCCTTAACTTTTGTCAAAGCCTCTGGAGTAAAATCAACGCCATCCGCACCGTATACTTGCTCCGCAATCATCTCAATACGTGTCCTTAAAGGGACGTTTAATTCGTAGAGGAATTTAAAGTTATTTGGTTGGTTGCATGCGTCAATTACCGCATCAGCCAATTCTATGGCGCCCTCGCCTCCTTTTAGCCAATGGTGGGATAGAGCAACTCGGGCCCCTGCTTTTTCAGCCTGTCTGCGGATTGCTTTAATTTCGGCATCCGTATCCGTATAGAAGTGATTGATACAAACGACAGGGTTAATGCCGGCTTTCTTTATCGTGTTGATATGGTGGATGAGATTTTCTGTCCCCTTTTCTACCCATCCTATATTTTCTTTTTTATAACACTCGTCTAATGGACGTCCTGGTACCGGAATGGGTGCGCCACCATGACATTTCATTCCGCGGACTGTGGTTACAATTACCGCCGCATTTGGACGATGCCCTGAGTAACGGCATTTTAAATTCCAGAATTTTTCAAATCCGATATCCGCTCCGAACCCTGATTCAGTCACATGGTAATCACCCAATTTCAAACCCAGCCTATCCGCAATAATTGAGGACTGACCAATGGCAATATTGGCAAACGGCCCTGCATGTACGAATACCGGTTGTCCTTCAATAGTTTGCATGAGATTCGGATTAATAGCTTCCACCATCCATGCAGTCATAGCGCCAGCCACTTCAAGATCGGTAGTCGTTATCGGCTTGCCTTTTTTGTCATAGGCGACAACCATCTTACCGATACGTTCCCTCATGTCTTTTAAGTCTTTTGCCACTGAAAGAATCGCCATGATTTCGGAAGATACTGCAATGGCGAATCCAGACTCCATCATGAAACCATCCATCCTGCTGCCTATACCGATGATTATTTTTCTCAATGCCTGGGCGCAAAAGTCCATAATCCACTTAAGTTCGATTCTATCGGTATCAATATCAAGGCGTTTTAAATTACTTTTTGCAAGCCTTTCGTCATCATAATTAAATTCATGTTGTATCCTGGAGGTAAGGGCTACCATAGCCAAATTGTGAGCATTCATAATGGCGTTTATATCGCCTGTCAATCCAAGTGAAAAAGGTGTTAAAGGGATGCATTGGGAAAGCCCGCCACCTGCAGCAGAACCTTTGATATTCATAGTCGGTCCTCCCGATGGTTGACGAATGGCGCCAACAACCTTTTTGCCTCTTTTTCCCAAACCCTGCACCAGTCCCATGGTTGTGGTTGATTTTCCCTCACCCAGCGGTGTTGGAGTTATAGCTGTTACATCAATGAATTTCCCGTCGTGTTTTTTCTCAACCCGTTTCAAAACCTTATTAAAATCAACCTTTGCGACGTAATGTCCGTGGGGAAGCAACTCTTCTTTCTCCAGACCTAATTCTTCGGCTAATTGATACACCGTTTTCATTCGAGTTTCAGCATCTTCTGCTATTTCCCAATCTGCGTGCTTGGTGGGATCCAATGCCATTGTTTTTTACCTCCTTACATTGATAGTATAGTATCTTAAAATTAAATCCAAACGCCTCATAAAAAATGGTCGCTTAATCTTAATAATTACGTTATTGAGTATATAAATTTGCAGATCCAAATAATTAAGTCCGGTAATTGTACTAATAAAATTTTCAAGGTCAAGAAAAATGATTCAAGATTGTTAAGTTTCTTAAGATTTTTGTTGACAACAGCCTTTATAAATATAAAATGATGCATGTTTTGGAATACCTAAAACTAATTAACTGTCTCATATCATCCACTTTATTGCTAAATTGCTAAATTCCAGACAGGTGTAAAGGATGCCAAAGGGTTCTTTATTCTTGTATACTCGAAACCAAACTTCTGTACTTTCACCTGCTTATTTGTAGTTGTTGATATTGTAAGTTATTATATTCTGGCTATTTGCTGAAGTACTCCTACTCTTTTTTTAGTTAATGAATAGTTTAATAATAATAAATTATTTATTTACACCATATAACACATTTAAAAAGGTATCTATTTTGCTAATTTAGCCTCAAGTTAAGAAAGGAGGGGCGAATTAATTTAAATTCGCAATAATTTTATTTTTGGTTGATCTAGTTAATTGTTCAGTCCTTAAAAAGCGCGTAAATTTAAATAAACACTATATCCTTTAAAGGAAAGGAGGACGTTTTAATGAAGAATTTATACAAGTTGGGGTTGGTTGGTATATTGTGTGGTGCAATGGTAACATTTGCTACATCAAGTTTTGCAGAAGAAGCCGCGCCAGCAGTAGCGCCGGCAGAAGAAGAAGGCCAGATAGCCAGCTTCTTCAAGAGTGTAGAGGTGAGTGGTTTTATTGATACATATTATAGTTATAACTACACGAACCCAAAAGATAACCTGGGGTCAGGTGGCGATTTTGTGCGTCCGGATTTGCTAGAAATAAGGGCATTCGATAGGGAACATAACTCATTTACTTTAGATAACGTCGAAATTTCTGTTTTCAAACCATCTACAGAAAAAGACCCTATTGGTTTTGGGTTCACAACAAACTATGGCGAAATTGCACGAAGGTTAACTTTTGTACCCGCCGAGATGGTTGGAGGTATTAGGGTTGATAATGACGATTTCACCATAAGCCAGGGTTTTGTAACTTACAAGGCGCCTGTGGGAAAGGGTATTGATTTTAAGTTTGGTAAATTTGCTACCTGGATTGGCGCGGAACTCTGGGAGAGCGTAGATAATCCTAACTACTCCCGTTCGCTCCTTTATCAGAATGCGATCCCATTTACCAATACAGGTTTAGCCGTCAGCTACCCTTTATTGGATAATTTAACCGTAACAGGATATTTGGTAAATGGTTGGGATACCTTTGCAGACAATAACGATAGTAAAACTTTTGGTTATCAATTTAACTGGGCAGTAGCAGAAAACACCAGTTTTATTCTGAATGCTAGCCATGGCCCTGAACAAGATGATGATTTAGCCGGTAGCAGCGCTGATGGAAATTGGCGTCATTTCTGGGATATTATTATAGCACTCAAACCACTTGATAAGACAAGTATTAACCTCAATTTCGATTTTGGTACGGAAGAAGGCGCTCATGGTATAGCCAGTGGTTTTTTACCATCAGACACCGGAGGAAATGGTAAATGGTGGGGTTTCTCAGGTATTCTCAGTCAAGACATTACAGATTCCTTTGGACTAGCATTTAGGGGTGAGTATTTTGATGACAATGATGGTGCCAGGCTAGGCGTTAGTGGTCTCCGATTGTGGGAAGTTACCCTTACTGCCAATATAAAAATCAGGGAAAACCTCCTTGTCAGACCAGAGATTCGTTATGATGACGCAGATGATGATGAAGTATTTGCAGGGAGTGATAATCAACTCACAACAGCTATTGGTGTTGCCTATATGTTCTAAGCAAATTACTGTTGTTGTTTAAAACAAAGGCTTCGCGCCTTTGTGAATGGTAAAAAACATAATCCCCCTATATCCCCTTCATAAAAGGGAGGTATAGGGGGATTTTTATTTCCCCCCTTTTTCCACAAATTTTCTATTTAAGAGAATAAGGGGGGTGTAATAGAATAACATTAACATCTTGCCTAGTATTTTCATTGATATAGCTTGAATTATAGGTTAATTATGTAACACTTATATTATTACACCCCCTAAAGCTAGACTTGCAGTAATAATGTTTTATAGTATCAGGACCCACCCCTGACCCCTCCCAAGAGGGGAATAAAGAGAAGTCCCCTCTTGGGAGGGGGACTTCGTCGTGAGCGCTCAGTCGAACGATTTAGGGGGGGGAAAGG
>Ga0209324_10001182_pt1 | contig 17814 bp, 21 predicted proteins | sample Rifsed19ft3_FD_184015 | JGI IMG/M metagenome (GOLD analysis project Ga0209324, IMG submission 184015) | Soil microbial communities from Rifle, Colorado, USA - sediment 19ft 3 (version 2) | ecosystem: Environmental > Terrestrial > Deep subsurface > Rock core/Sediment | place: Rifle, Colorado...
CTAGTTTTTATCGTAAAGTAGGGGAATATGATCCCAGAGTACATGATGAAATAAAAGTGTTAGGTTGGTCTCCTATATCTTGTAGAAAATGTGAAAAACATAAAGAATTTATACCAACACAATATTTGTTTTAGGGTAATCTCTAAAATACATGTTCTCCTATTTGTCTTGTATTTCCAAGGTATAAAGGATTAGTGATAAAATGTAGAAATTGAATTGTTTGTTCTTCTGGGATTTCTTTTTCATGGATTTCAATTAGAGAAAGGACCCATTCTGAGCTTTCTCCAATAAGTTTCCAGGCATAGCCCCAATTTTTATCTTGGAGAAAGGAAGAATCCAATTTGTAAATATTTGACAAAGTAACTTGTGTTGGATTAAGAAAATGTTTAGGTAGCTCTTTGATAAAGTCATTGATATCTATACAACCTTTAGGTTCAAGGCGTATATGAATATATGATTTATTATCTATAGGTTCTCGTTTATTTAACTCTTTGGGGCCATGAATTAAAAAGGAAAACCAATTGAGTAAGTCTCTTTTTTGTAATTCTCTTATGTAAGGAATTAGTTCTTGTCGTAATTGATTGTAATAATTGTTCAAGTTTCCTGAGTTAATAGGAATATACGTATCGACAATTCTATTAAGATCTGGAAGATTCATGTTTCAATTTCCTTTCGTGTTTGGATGTTTAATTTCCTAACATAGAGTTCAGTGGTGCGAACGCTAGTGAGCATCCACTGGAATGACTGGTTAGGAACTTTCTTTGTCAACGGATATGGAGCAGAGAAAATGGAACAGATTACCGAACCCCAAAAAAAGATGTTTTTATCAGACGAGGATGCAAAAAGAATTTATGAAAACTTATCCCCTGCTTTATTGAATGAAATTATTACATCATGGAGAAATCAGGCAAAATATTTCTCGGAATTACGTGAGTGTTATAAAACCATAGAATATTATGATGAAAAAGGATCAATATATTGCAATACCAAATTTTGGGCTTTATTTAATTGTATCCAAACAATTAGAAATTGTAAATTAAGTGATGGAGATTGGAAAGTTTAAAGAAGTCCTAATTGTTGTTCTGATATTTTGTTTAATAAATTTAGTATAACTGAGAAAGAAGCAGTTCCTGCTTTGTTTTTTATTGTTTCTTTTGTCTAGAATAATATCACATTATTTATTGACAAACAAGAACATATATGCTAAAATATTCTCACTATGAAAATTTCAGATTTTGCCAAAAAACAAGGTGTATCCTACAAAACAGCCTGGAGATGGTTCAGGGATAACCAAATTCCAGGAGTTAAAATGCCTTCGGGAACAATTATTATTTCTGAAGATTCTTCTTTGAAACCTGAGAAGTATGTTGTTTATGCCAGGGTATCTTCTCCAACCAAGAAGGATGATCTTCTTAGACAAGCACAAGAAGTTGAACAAGCTGTTATAGCTTCCGGAAAAATTGTTGATGCTATTGTTGTAGAAATAGCTTCTGGGATGAATGATAACAGGCCAAAACTTAAAAAAATACTTGAAGATGACTCCATAACTCATATTGTTGTAAGGAATAAAGATAGATTGACAAGGTTTGGATTCAACTATATTGAAACTCTGTTGAACAAACAACAGAGATTTATTGTAGTTCTTAATCGTCAAGCTGAAGATGAGAAAGATTTGTTTGAAGATTTGGTTTCTATTATCACTTCTTTCTGTGCAAGATTGTATGGTAAACGTCGTGGTGGGCAAAAAGCAAAAATTATCAAAAACAGTTTGAAGCATGATTCTTAAACGTTCAGCTACAGTTTCTTTAAAGTTCTCTACAGAAGAGAAGAAGCAACAGGTAGAATCTCTTCTTGAAGAGTACAAGTCTGTTTCACAAAGATACATCGATCTCTGTTGGGAAGACTCTTCTTTAAAGCTCAACAAAGAGAGTTTGGCTTCTATTGAAGATACCTCTCTTTCTGAGAGGTTTAAATCCAATGCTTTGAGACAGGCTTTAAGCATAGTTATCAACACCAAGAAATCAGCAAAAGTATTGAATAAAGAAGCAACCAAACCTAATTTCAATGGAACTGCTTTATTAGACGCTAAGTTTGTGTTTATCAATCTTGATGCTCCAAATTCTTTTGATGGATGGATACGTTTATCTACTTTGAATAAAGGAGAACGAATCTGGATTCCTTTTAAGAGAACTAAGCCTTTGAATAAATGGTTGAATAAAGGTTTTAAACTGTTACACTCTATTAGACTACGTAAATACAATGGCAATTTGTATGCGGATTTAATCCTAGAAAAAGAAGTTGCTTTAAAAGAAACTGGGCAATCTTTAGGCATTGATTCAGGCATTAATAAAGCACTTTCTCTTTCTGATGGTTCTTATCTTGGATCAAACTATAAATACTACACAGATAAGATCAACAGAAAGCAAAGAAAATCCAAAGCTTATGATAGAGCACTCAAAGAAAGAGATAACTATCTTCGACAAGAGATCAACAAAATTGATTTCTCTTCTTACAAAGTAATTTTTGTTGAAGATATCAAAAATATTCAGCAAAAAACAAAACAAACCAAAAGAGTCAATAAAAAAGTTAGAAAACTTTTCTCTGTTTGGGTACAAGGAAAGACTTTTGGGTGGTTGAAGAACAAAAGTGAAGAGAACTGTGTTCAGTTCACTTTTGTTCCAGCCAGACATACCAGTCAAACTTGTTCCAAATGTAGACATAGAGAAAAATCCAATAGACATAAAGAATTATTCAAATGTAAACAGTGTTCGTTTACTGCCGATGCCGATTATAATGCTTCCAGGAATATTCTTTCTGTTGGATTGAGGAGTTTAGAGCCCCTCAGTTAAAACCCGGTTAGATGGATATTTGTCCATAAAACTGGTAACTCTTTCGCCTTGCCGAAGATGAGATATCCGGGCTTCAAAGTGAATCCCGCTTATCCCTGAAAGCCAGCGAAACTTATTGGTTCTTCTCCTCCGATAATTCTTGTTTCATGTTGTAAAAAGTTTTGTGATTTGTAATAATAAGATAGAAAGCCAGGTTGCTTATTTTAGTTTTTTAAATTCCTGGAGGGAAAATAAAGAATAGGGAATTATTATGAGTTATAATAATGCCAAAGGTTTTAAGAGAAGAGAAATTTACACTTCCTTTGTGGAGCAAATTTCGTAAAGAAGTTCTTCTTTCTGAAGCTGAAAAACTAGGTTCCAGGAGAAATTTTGACCGTGGTTTTCATCTTCGTGTTTATAGTGATAATGAGCTTAGTTTTCCTTCCTTCCAAAAAATCAAGCATGATACAGATGTTTCAGATATTGTAGATAAAGAATGGCCGCGTTATGCTGGAGTTGATCCTTTTGGTAAGAACATTGTCATTTTTGTAATTACAATTTCTCCTAAAGGCATTCGCTATCCTGTGGAAATTATGATTCAGATTCCACGGGATCAGCTTTTTGATGCCTTGATTGAAGCCCGCCAGCGTCATAAAATCAAACTTTTCTGTGTAGAATCTAATGCCGCCCAAATTTTTATTTGTGATGGGGTGAAGCTTAAGGCCCAGCTCCGGGATGGGAAAGTTGACTTTCCGGTAGCAGCTTGTACAACTGGGGGAGCTACAAAGAAAATTGGCTTTGCTTCCTTAGAAGTAGAGTTTGCAAACAACTTGTGGTATTGGGCAGCCGGGAGAGAGGAACATGATTTTGATTGTGTCTGTGGAGGGTGTCTTTGGAAACAAGAAATGGAGGGGCATCCTGATTTTGGAACCTGGGATACAATCATAGCTTGTTATTATGCCAGAGAGGCCGCGAGAATTGAGGGGGAAGAGGTTTTTACTGGTTATGAAACAATAAGTTTTGGGTAACTATTCCTTTTATTAAAACAGGGGGAGTAGTCACAAGGATGGCACGTTTTTATGAGTGAGAATGATAAAGTACTGGCAATTCTTGGTAAAACTGACATTCAAGTTGATGAAGAAGAATTAGAACTTAAGAAGCTTTTTTTGGAAAGTTTGAAAGTACAAGTAGAAATTGATACAGAAATTAATCGATATGAACTAAGGAAAATTTTATCAGAAAAAGAAAAAATTGTATTAAATGGTATAACAAAAGAAAAAGTAGATAAAGAATCATCAAAGTCTTTGTCTGAAGCATTTATGGCTTTTATTAAAGCTGGCCAATTATTAGAAGGGAAACCTACTGAGATTAATAAGCATGAGTTTGAAAATTTGACAGACGAAGAGATTGATCGGGAAGAAGCTCGGATTGTTCAACTTCTTTCAGCATATTCTTCTTCTGAAATAAATAACCAGATTGAGGAGGAAAGTTTTGTAAAGGAAATTGAAGGGCAAGTTATTGAACTTGAATCTGAATAGTAGGTTTACAAAGCTTATACAAAATGGTATTATATTTGAAATATGTTGTTGGACTTATGTTTTGTTTTTAAAGGGGGAGGGCATGAAAAGGATTGGAAAGAGAGGCGCGTGGAAAACATTTATTCGCTGATATTTGGGAAGTCCCGGAAGATTTAGGATTAAGTGGAGTATTTGTTTTAGGGCTTATGTCTGAGGCTGCTCAAGAAATGGGGGCAACTATAGTTCATAAACATGTTAAAATGTTATCAGACCCCCCTGGATTTACCAGTGTAGTTTTATTAGATGAATCTCATATAACTTGTCATACCTATGCCAATCAAAGAAAGATGGCAATTGATATTTTTGTTTGTGGAGAGGGAAAAGATCCTTTGGTTGGATGGGAGTATTTAAAAGAAAAATTAGGAGTTACCAAAGAGAACTATTATTGGGAAATTCACCCCAGGTTTTTGGTGAGATTTTGAACAAAGATAAAGTAACAACAATTTTGGGTTTTATTTCTGCTTTATGTGTATTGGTTGCTTCAACTTATCCAGATGCAGTAACTATAGTTGGTCCAATAGGAGCTGTGTTTTCAGCACTGTGGGCTTATTTTACAAATAAAAAATAAAGGGAGAAATTTTGGGAAAATACCGTATTAGAAGAGGCCGGAAAGACCGGCATGATTCAAGAAATCATAAGAGAATTTCTTTTGAGAAGAAGACGTTTGGAAATTGTGTAGAGAACTTTATTGCAACAAATTGGGAACAAATCCCGGTTGGGAAAAAGAAGTATGTGGAAGATAATGGAAGCTTGAAATAAACCTTGGCTCTTTCAGAGATAATTTCTCGTTATTTTGGTCGCTCTTTTAAATCCTCAGAACAACTGACTTTGGTTCGTAGACAAGTAGATGGTCTTCAAAAGGACCTGATTCGGGCCAGACGAGCAATACGTTCTGAATGGAAAACAGAAGTTCTTTCTGGAAGAGCTTCTCCTTCAATTGTTCGTGGCGTAGATCGTCTGCCATTTTTAACCTGTCGTAGAATCTATCGCAAATCTTCTACTGTTCGGGCTTGTGTGGATGCTATTGTAAGAGAAGTATGTAATCTGCCTTGGGACATCAGACCCAAGGCAGATTCACAAGCCTCTCCTGAAGAGATTAATCGCCAAAGAAAAATTGCCCGAGACTTCTTTGATAATCCTAATTTTGATCAGGAATCCTTTCGGCAACTATTAACAAAGATCGGAGAAGATCTTTTAGTTTTAGATGCAGGAGTTATTGAAAAAGTTTGGAGCATTGATAAAACCAAACTTTTAGAGATTGTAGCCAGGGATGGAGCAGAATATGTTCCAATTGTAGACAATTTAGGATATCTTTTGGGGTATGAGCAACGTCCTGAAATTATGATTGGGAATATAATCCCATTTTCTCGGGATGAAATTATTTATTTAATGCTTTTTCCTCAAACAGATAGTATTTTTGGTCTCCCAATTATTGAAAGTATTGTAAACGAAGTAGCCACTCTTTTATATGCAATTGATTTTATTGGGACTTCGTTTACTGAAGATGAAATCCCACCTGGTATTTTGAATTTGGGTTCAATTGGAAAAGAAGCCTATGAACGGTTCAAAGATGATGTGCGAGAGAAACGAGGAACCAAGAAAGAAAGAATGCTTCGGGTGATTTATGGGACTGATAAAGTTCAATGGGTAGATTTGAAGCGCGCCAACCGAGAGATGCAGACTGCTGAACTCTTAACAAGAATTGAGCGGATTGTTTACCGGAATTTTGGGATTACTCCTGTTGAAATGGGGCAGACAGAAAAGGTTCCCAGAGCCTCAGCAGAAGTTCAGCTTCAGGTTTCTGAGGATCGGATGATGTCACCAGTGATGAATGCAATTAACTTTGCATTTAATCAGGATGTGGTTCCAGCATTAGGGTGCCCAGATGTTTTCTTTTTACTTCTTCCTCGGGATAAGAAAGAAGATGATGAACGGGAATCAAGAGCAGCTCAGAATTATAAAGAAGCTGGAATTGCAAGTGCAGACGAAGTTAGAAAGCGTTATCTTGATCTTCCTCCTCTTCCCAATGGGTCAGGATCTCGATATTATAAAGTAATGCAATCTGGGCAAATTATTTATCTTGATGAACTTCCTAAGTTTGGTCAGGTAATTCCAAATTTGTTACAGGTAATGAATCCTGCTTCTTTAAATAACTTTGATGAAGAAGAGTCAATTACAGTAGAAATTGAGCAAGATTTAGATGAAGCAATTGAAGAGGATGAAAATGAAGATAACAGAAATATTATTCCCCTGGTAATTTTAGATAAAATGATTGCAGATTATGAGATCAGCCTAAAAGAAAAGTGGGAAAGTGTTAAAAATAATGCCTTAGCCCGAGGAGAAACAAAAATTTCTCCTGCAACAATAAAATCTTTAAGTAATTTGCTTTATGTAAGACTAAAAAATATAGCCAGGTCTTTTTATCCTAAAGCTTTAGATTTAGGTATTTCTTCTGCTGAGAAAGCTGTGGGGAAAGACAGCATTCTTTCTAAAGAAGAACGAAGAGAAATCTTAGAAGAAGTGTATGCTGTAAATGAAGGGTATCTCAAAGAAAGTTTAGTAAAAGATCTTAGAAACAAGTTTTCTGAAGCTACAAAAGAAGAAAATGAAGAAGATCCGATTGCTCCGGTTTCCAAAGCTTTTGATGATCTCACATTTAGATTAGCTTTATATGCAGGAGCCTTATCAGGTGTAGCACACGAAGGATTTGCCAGAGTTATCTTTAAACAGGGTGGAAAGATTCATTGGATAGATCGTAAAGATACAAATGAGTGTGAGGATTGTATTGCAATGGGAGCAGGTTCTCCTTATCGTTCTACGGCAGAGATGAAATTTATGCCTGGATGGGGAGTAAGGTGTAATGGAAGATGCAGATGTTACTTATCAGCTTCGGCGGATACGTAGGGGGTAAGTAGTTCCTAAACCTATATAATTAATTAAGGAAAATAAAATGGTTGTTCACATATTTAGTGCTTTAATGGATGAATTTTTATCTTCTGGTGGTCCATCAATCCGAAGATTAGGGGGATGTAGATTTACCAGGCCAGTTTGTTATGGTGTTCTTAATATGTGCATATTTTAATTTTTATAAAGGAAGATAATCATCGCAAATTCGGCTAGTCATGGAGCAATACCTTATCCTGTAAAAGGGGTTCGTTTTAGTGTACTAATCCCATTTCTTGATGCTGATGGAGATCCGACTGATCCTACTACTCCTGATACAGAAGTAAGCATTGATGCAGGGGCTTTTGCTGATTGCACTGAAGAAATTACTACGATTACTGGGTCAAATGGAATTGGGTATATAACACTAACAGGGGATGAAACCAATGGATCTCTTATTGCTTTGGCTGCCAAAGTAGCCAGTGGTCCTAAAAACACATTACTTACACTCTATCCTAGAGTTCTTCCTTCTTTAACAACAGGCACAGCCCAGGCTGGGGCTGCTGGATCAATTACATTGGCTTCTGGTGGCCCGGCTTATGATCTTTCAGGTTGTATTGTAAAAACTACTGGAGGAACTGGAGGAGGAGGAGGTTCTGGTTCTTTAGGAAACCAGGCGCGAATTATTACTGCATATAATACTACAACCAAAGTTGCTACAATTGAACCCAATTGGGAAACGAACCCAGATGTAACTACAACTTATGCTGTTCTCTTAACGGAAATGGCAGCAAATTCTCCTGTGGGAAGATTTTTGCGCTCTACAACAGATGAGCGAACTTTAGATGTAACAGCTACTGGAGAGGCGGGAATTGATTGGGCAAATGTAGGTTCTCCAACAACTACTGTAGGTTTAACTGGAACTACTATTTCTTCTGCTCAAACAGTAGATGCTACTAAAATTAATGGTGTATCTTCTTCAAATTTACAAAAATCATCGTCTACTATTGTCCAGGCTAGTGCAATTACAGGAACTTTATCTACAACACAAATGACAACAGATTTAACAGAAGCTACAGATGATCATTATAATGGAAGAGTTATTATTTGGACTTCTGGTAATTTACAGAATCAGGCGACTGCTATAACTGATTATACTGGATCTACCAAACTATTAACTTATACAGCGGTTACAGAAGTTCCTTCTAATGGTGATACGTTTGTAATAGTTTAAATTAATGGCGCAGATAACTCAGTTATCAGTTAATGCACTTCCTGGAAAAGTTCTAACATTTTCAGCTAAAACTGAGGCCCCTCCTTTAGGAGAGCGGCCACAAATAACTCAGTTATCGGTTAATGCACTTCCTGGAAAAGTTCTAACATTTTCAGCTAAAACTGAGGCCCCTCCTCCAGGAGAGCGACCACAAATAACTCAGTTATCAGTTAATGCACTTCCTGGAAAAGTTCTAACATTTTCAGCTAAAGCAGGAAGTCGTAGAAAAAGGATTCGTGGAGTAGGTGTGTTGTCTAAGGTGATTGGGAGTTAAAAATAATGTTGAAACAGGAATCAAGGACTAATTAGCTATGCCTTTGGAAATAGGACGTGCTGGAGTTTGGCCGGAGGGATATTATTTATCTTCTGGAAAGCACACGGTTTCTGAATCCATTTTTGCTGGAAGAGGTGTTATTGGAGGAGTAACAGTTCAAACAGATGGAACCAATGATGTTACTGTAACTCTTTATGATGATTCTGTAGGTGCTGTTGGGACTATTTTAATAGATCTTTTGGTTCCAGGAGCAGACAAAGTTGGGGGGATGGTTTTGGGAGCTATTCCTATTTATGCTCAAGTAGGATGTTATCTTTCTATTTCAGGAACAGGGGGAAGTTGCGTTGTCTACTATCGTACTTGAGAAGTCTGAGCTTCTTTTTCCTGGTTTAAAGCAGCCACAAAACAAGGGGGATCGGTTGCTTTTGCAGAGATTTCTTTTAAAGCTTTCTCCTGAGATGTTAGAATCTATAGAAGATGAAGCTCTACGCAGAGCATATATTTTGGCTCACGTTTTCTTGGTGGGAGAAGAATTAAAAGAAGCTACAGAAAAATTGATTCCAGCACTTTCAGCCAGAGGATTGCCTTTGGATTTAGGACAATTTGCAGTAGACAGAGAACTATCTTCAGTTCCGCAAGAGATAGAGTCCCTTTCAGATAATGATCTTATATCCTTGCATGGGATTCTTCATGAAACAAAAGGTGCATTACAAACTGATTCTCCTCTTTGTGAGATTGTTTGTCTATTAGATGCCCTGGCAAACTTGCTTCGGAGGTTTATTTAATTGCCTCTTCCATTACCACAAGAAAATGAATCTCAATCAGATTGGATAAAAAGGTTTATGTCTGATGAGTCAATGGTAAGAGAATACCCTGACCAGAAACAACGCCTTGCTGTGGGATTTTCTCAATGGAGGCAGCGTCATGGCAAGCATAAAAAGATTAAAGAAGGACAATTTAATGACCATTTTTGGGTTGTTAAGGAAATGCAACGCCGTGGGATTTTGCATAAATATGAAGAAAATGTATTAGATCAAGAGACAGATGATCTTTTGAAGGTTTTATCTGAAGAGTCAGCTCCAGGACTTCATGAGGATATTATTGATCCAGATTTAAAACACTTACGAGATGAACTCCTTTCTTTGACTATTGATAGAGTTTTAGGTTTATCTGATAATATGCTTCAGGAGTATAATCATCAGGCAGGATTGATTCTAAATGAGCGGGATCTTCAAAGAGTTCAGGATCTTTTGGGGCATGAAATTCAAAGAAGAGAACTAGAAAAAAAGCAAGAAAAGGCAGAAAAAACTGATCCTGTAATTAAAGCTTATTCTATTCAGGAAGTTTTGTCTTTAGATCAACAGGAGACTATAAATAAAGAACTAGATCGTATTGGTAAAATGCCTTTAGTAAAACAGGTTAAACAACTTCAAGGACTTTGGAAAAGCTATTGTTTAGGTTTAAAGTCTTTGGATAATTTAGAAGTTATAAGTCAAGATTTTCCTATTCGAGCTGATTTTGATCGAAGTAGATTAGTAGTTCTTCAAAATAAAAAAGAAGAATTTCAAGCTACCTTTGAAATTACCAAGGTAATTAAAGAAGAACGAATGATCTATGGTCCGGTTTTGATACCTGAGATAACAGACGGGCAAGAAGACAAAGTTTCAGCAAAAGAGATACGCAATGCCATGTGGCATTATATGGATGAACATGCTATAGTAGGTTTTATGCACTCGGTTCAACATACTGTTGAGGGGATCAAAGGACAGGTTGAACGAGCTATATCCATGAAGTATACAGTAGAACAGCTTTATAAGGGAGTTCCTACTGATTCTATGGTTCCAGGAATTTCCCCTGTTTTAGCTAAGCCTAGAACATTTATAGATAAATTTAAGATTCGTGAAATTTATCAAGCTCCTGTAGATTTTACTTTGAATAATCAATTAGTTCGTAAGGGAACCTGGGTGATGGGTATTTATGTTGCAGATGAGTTTTTGTGGGAACAGGTAAAATTAGGAAAGATTACTGGATTTTCCATTGGTGGAGAATCTGAAAGATTACCACTATGAACAAACATTTTGGTTCTAATTTTGATGATTTTCTTTCTGAGTTAGAAATTTTAGAACATTGTGTTACTGTTGCTGAAGAAAGAGTTCAACTTCTCCATGGCCTTGGAGATGAATGGGTAAAATCCTGTCCCTTGTGTGGACAAATACTGAGAAAAAAAGATCCAGAACAACCATGGGAATGTTCTTGTGGCTGGTCAACGAGGGATTATGGCAGTTCATCGGTTAAGAAATCTAATTGTACGTGAGGTTTCTCTGGTTGATAGACCAGCAATTAAAGAAAGCTTTTACATTGTAAAACGATTAAATGAGGAAAAAATGGCTGAGGATCAGAAGTTGACAATGGAAGAGGTAATTAAGCGGCACACCGAATATCAGACGGGTGTAAGCACCCGAATTCAGGAGACCAAAGCCTTTCTGGAAGGGGCTTTGGAAAGGGAAGTTGACACCGAAACCAGAGGAACTCTTTCTAAGGCATTAGAATCTTTGGATGCTCTTGCCAAAATGAAACACCCTGGTCCCATGATGATGGAACCAGAAGAAGAAGATGAAGAGCACATGAAGGGGAAGAAGAAAGCTAAGAAGGCTGAAAGTGAAGAAACCCAAAAAGTTTTAGTAGAAGGAGCTTCTTTTGATTTTACCAAGCAAAATGAAGTCCTGGCAGGTGCTGTAACTAAAGGCTTAGAAGTTCCTCTTATGAATCTTACCAAGGCCCTGGAAGGAATTGGTAAGATGGTGGAAGATGTTTCCAAAGAACAAGAAGCTATTAAGAGGGATCTTGAAACCAAGGCAAATCGAGATGAGGTTGCAAATCGTAAGGGTGTAACTAAGAATTCAACTGAACTTCCCAAAGAAGAAGATGTAATTGGGATGAAGAAGAAGCTTGAGGAAGGAGAAGGCTTTGAAACAATCCGAAAGTCTGATGCCTACGATAAAGCTAATCCCCAAGAGCGTCTGCGGATGTTTGCCAGGCATTTTGCACGGCAATGATAAGGGGAAGTTTAAATAATTACCCCTGGCGGGGGTTTACTAGAAGGAGATTTGTTATGAAAGAAAATTGAAATAAAGGAAAATAAAAGTGGATATTTACAAGGCTCTTGGTATAACTTCTTCAGGAGATCTGGTAGCCCAGCAGGCTGGAGATGTTTTGAAGCAGCCGGAAATTGACGTTATTGTTGGGCAATTGGTTGATTATAAGAATCCTCTTCGGCAGAATCTCCCTCGAAAGGGTGGAGAAGGATCTGCCTGGATCATTAACCGACGGCAAGAAGGGTCTACTGGTCCTCAGTGGGTAGCTGATACTGATACGATTAACCAGGACCAGGGGCAATACAGTCAGCATACGTTTACCTACCGGACTTTGGCAAGTAGTGGAAGAGTAACTCGGAAGCTTCAGGCGGTAGGTCGAAGTTATGCTAACATTCTGGCGGATGAAATTGAAGCTCGTACTGTTGAGTTCAAAGACATTGAGGACAAGGGAGTTGTTATTGGTAACAATACCTCTAATGCTAATCAGTTTGATGGTTTAAAGGTATTGATTCCAGTCTCTCAGGCAATCTTTGCAGGGGGTTCTGGAGTAGCTGCTGGAGGCGTATTAACTCTTTCTCTTATGGATCAGGTAGTTGACAAGGCGATTTATGATCCAGATATGATTATAGGCAGTAGGAAGATGCGCCGGAGCTTAAATGCGCTTCTTCAGGCTGATCAACGGTTTGTAGACAAGATTGAAATTAAAGGTGGTTTTAAGGTAATGTCTTATAATGACATTGCCATTTATACCTCAACCAATGCAGTAGATACCCAGCAATTTGATGGATTTACTGTAACAAGTGAGACAGGGGGGACCTTCTCCAGTATTTATGTACTGGATTCGGAACAGATTTGGATGGGGGTTTTAACTGAGGTGTCTATAATGCCGTTGGCAAAAGTTTCCAGCCAATATGATGAATTTGATTTATTTGTTGATGAAGCGCTGGTTCTTAGAAATACACTTGCGGTAGCAAAGTTAATTGGCCTAACTGGATAAATTTTAATTGGTGTCAAGTTTAAAATAAAGTAAAAGTGATAAAATAAATAATAACTTAAAGTGATTTATTGATTTGTATCGCTTTTACTTTATAAATAAAAAGAAACTCTGTGGCAGAAAAATTTATGTGTGTAACAATTCTTGTTGATCGGAAGCTCATAGAAAATTTATTGGCAGCTATTGCCAATCAAAAGTTTATTCATGAACTCCATCCCTGGCAACGTGAGGAAATTCAAATTGCAATTGACCGTGTTTTTGGTGAAGGCATGAAAGTCCTTTCTGAAAACAAAAAGAAGGAAATTTTATGAAGTTAAAATCTGGGAGACTTCAGTTTTATAATAAGCAGGGTAATTGGATTGGTCCTACTGAAATGAAAGAACCTACTTATTATGAAACATTAAGAGTTGTCAATGGAGTCGTAGAAACTGATCATCCTATAACTATTCAGTGGTTAATTACCCGGGGGTACATAATAATTAATGGGAAAAAAGAAGAAGAACAAGAAAGGGAATCCATCCAAGAGCAGTTCTCAGCAGCCCAAGAAGGAGAGAAAGAAGAAGTAATTGGTGAAATAGTAGTTGAAAAAGCAAAACGGGATTGGTCCCAATGGAAGAATTCTCCTGGTAGACCAAGGAAAAGCTGACGATGGTAATGCTAGTTGGCCTGGATGCTTTCAAATCTTATGCAGGTATTACTAATACAACTGGGGCAGAAGATGAAAATATTACTGCAATAATTGAGGGCATTTCAGATGCAGTAGAAAAGCATTGCCATCGTCAGTTTTCCTATGGAAGCTATGACCAATATTGGGATATCCAGGAATGGGATGAAACATCCGTTCAGGTGGATAATCCACCACTTGTTTCTGTAGTAGCATTAACAGATAATGGTACGTTGGTTAGTACAGACAAGTATCATGTCTATACGGGTAAAAGTAAAATTGCTTTAATAGAACAGACGTATATTTCTCAGCATTACAGAAGAGACCAATATTTTACCAGGGGGTATAGAAAGGTTGTAGCAACATATTATGGAGGATTTCAGGACATTCCTAAGTCTATTCAATTAATAGCTAAAAGAATAACCAGTAGGATTTATAATTCTGCTGGAAAAGAAGAAATGGAAAGTGAAACAATCGGAGATTACAAATATGTAAGAGCAAAAATGGATCCAGAAAGTTTGTTTTTAGCTGAAGATAGAATGTTAATGTCTCCATATGTATTAATTAATTAAATTTTAAATTATGCGAGTAGCGTTTGGGGTAAAATCTTATGTCTTATCATTTGCAAAACCTAAAAACTACCTTCCTTAAAGAGCTTCTTCTTCGTAAATCTCAAGCTTTTTCCTTTGTTTTATATCGTACTAAATGGCATCTATTTCCTAAATTTGATATTATTCATGCTTTTCCTTTGCATGTGGATATTGAAACTACAAGTAGATGTAATCTTAGATGTACAATGTGTATACAGTCTTCCTCTGAAGGGAGAAAAAATCAGGGGGATATAGATTTTAATATGGCTTGTAGAATTTTAGAAGCCATAGGAGGAAAGGTTTATTCAGTTAAGTTTAATTGGCGTGGGGAACCTCTTCTTTATCAGAAGCTTCCTGAATTAATCAGGTATGCCAAACAATGCAAAATTCCAGAAGTTCAAATTAATACCAATGGAACTTTACTAACTGCTGATCTTTCACGTAAATTAATTGATGCAGGCCTGGATCGGATTATTTTTTCAGTGGATGGGTATTCTTCTGAGACATACGAAAAGATTCGGATAGGAGGAAATTATCGTCAATTAATGAAAAATATTGGTGATTTTCTCTATGAAAAGGATCAAGGGAATAGTCAAAAAAATAAGCGCCCTTTTGTTCGTATTCAAATGGTGGTAGGAGATAAAAATAAACATGAAGTTGATTCATTCGTAAAATATTGGGAAGATGTTGGAATTTCTGTAGGATTAATTGATAAACAGAATAGAATAAAGAAACTAAACCAAACTAATTTTGTGATTAATCCAATAGTAAAATGTAAACAGCCCTGGCAAAGACTTACAATTTCTTGGCAGGGGAAAGTATTTGGGTGTTGTGCAGATTGGTATGAAAAATCACCTTTTCTTTGGAAAGTATCTAATAAGCAGATTTCAAGTGAAAAATTACAAGCTCAACTTTCTTCTTCTTGGAGGGAAGGAAAAATTATTAGTCAGATTCGCCAGACTATAAAATCAGGGGATTTTACTAATTCTTTCTGTGCGAATTGTCCATTTGTGACTAATGGGGAGTAAATTTTATGGCTGATTCTTTGAAAATTGTTTTGGTTGAACCAGGAAGCGAATTTGCTGAAACTGGTTGTGATATATTAAGCAAACAAACCCCATCATTGGGCTTAGTTTCTATTGCTACATATTTAAATAAACATGGATTTTCTGCACGGGTATTTGATCAGCAAGTAGGTCATAGAGGAAAAGATCCTTTCCCAACTTTCTTAAAGGCTTTTTCTCCTCAAGTTGTTGGAATTCAAGCTTATTCATATAATCTTGAAACTGCTTATCAAACCGCAAAGTTAGTTCGGTCTATTATCCCTTCTACAAGAATCCTTTTGGGCGGGGTTCACCCCTCAGTGCAACCTTATGAAACCTTACAAGGTTGCACTGAAGTTGATGTTGTAGTTATAGGGGAAGGAGAGGAAACTTTACTTGAATACTGTCAAAGTATTTTAGATAAAACAAATATACCGATTCCTGGTATAATAAATAGAGATGATAATCAATTTGTTTTACGTCCTTTTATTGAAAATTTGGATTTTCTTCCTTTCCCAGATTGGGGTATTTTAAACTATACAATGTATCACAAAGCATATTCTGAAGGGTTTCAGAAGATGGAAACCCTTGTACCAATCTCTTCTAGTCGGGGATGTGGTCAAGGTTGTTCGTATTGTGTAACTGGATGGCTTGGAAATAAAATCCGGATGCGGTCTCCGGAATCTGTAGTTCAAGAAATTGTTCAAAACTATGACAAAGGATTTCGGTTTTTTTATTTTACTGATCCCAATTTTCTTTTTAATAAAAATAGAGTGGAGAGGATTTGTGATCTTCTTCATGAAACAATCTTTACTCAACGAAGAGGAAGAATTTATTGGAAGTGTCAATCCAGGGCTTGTTTTGCTGATCAGAAACTCTTTCGGAAGATGCGTATGAATGGTTGTGAATTAATCTTTTTTGGAATTGAAAGCGGAAATGATGAAGTATTACGGCAGAACAAGCCTAATCAAACAAGAGAAATGGTAATAAATGGTGTACTGGCAGCTCGTCAGGCAGGTCTCAAAGTTCGTGGGTCTTTCATACTAGGACTTCCTTTTGATACTAAACAAAGTATGGAGGAAACTCTTCAATTTTCTCAAGATCTCCAGTTAGATGGTTCTACTTTTCATGTTTTAGATATTTATCCAGGAACAGGATTAAGTAAGCTTTTACAAAAGAGTCCTCATTGGGGAGGATTAACCATTCTTGAAGGAGGAAAATTTTCTCGGGGAACCTCACAGGTTCAAGTAAATGATGCTACTTCTGAAGATATTGAAGAAATTAGATCCAGGGCAATATATCAGAATTTCAAGCAAGATGCTTCCAGAATTAGGAAGAATTTGACAGAGTTAAGATATTATCTTGATCATGATAAGAATACTTTTCAAAGAATTTTAAAAGATAGAATGAGGGAGATTAGCCTTCCATGCAAGGAAGGAATATAATGTTAAAAGTTTCTATTATAATTATTATTCGAGATAAGGATAACTTATCTTTTTTAAGTGAGTGCCTACAAAGTTTATGGAATCAAACTTATAAAAATTGGGAAGTTGTTTTTGTCGTTTTAGGAAGAGTGCCAGGAATTTGTTTTGTTCCATCTTTGGATATTCAAGAAACCCAGATATGGAAATCTAAGGTCCGTCTCATTCAAATTAATTCAACTTTTAATGTTTCACAAGCTAGTAATCAGGGAATCTCCGAAGCTAAAGGTGAGTTTGTTTCTCGTTTAGATCCAGATGATAAGTTAGATGAAAATTTTTTGTCTGCAATAATTCCACATTTGGAATCAGGAAGTTATGGGGCAGTGCATCCAGACTTTTATGGAATAGATGAGACTGGTAAGATTATTGATTATGGCAGTCCTGAAGTTTCATTTCTTTTGAATCCTTTAGATGCTGGTGTAGTTTATAAAAAGAAATGTCTTTTGGAAATTGGTGGATATAATGAAGAACTGTCAAGACAGGTTTCCTATGATCTATTAAAACGATTCCAACAGAAATATAGAATCAAGCAGGTTAAGCTTCCTCTTTATTATTATCGAAAACATGGAACCAATATGAGTAGAAATCAAGAAGAGATTCTTTTTGCCAGGAGAAGGATTGAAAATCAAGGCAAAGTTTTATGTGTAATTCCAGTACGAGGAGGAAGTAAAGGAATTCCTTTAAAAAACCTGGTTTCTATGATGGGAAAACCTCTTTTTTGGTGGGTGACAGAAGCAGCTCAAAATTCAAAGTTGATTGATAATATAATTATATCGACAGATCATTCAGATATTTTTGAATCTGCTCAGAATTTATCCAAAACTTTTCTTGATTCAAAAATAATTACTTCCTATCGTCCAGATTATTTAGCATCAGATGATATTTCTATTATCCCTGTGGTTAAATATCATTTGGAAAAATATATTGATACGTTTGGTGAATGTCCTTCTGCTGTAGTTTCCCTTCAAGCAACTTCTCCTTTAATTCAATCAGAAGATTTAGATGGGGCTTTGTTTAAATTTTTTTCTACTGATTGTGATTCAGTTGTTAGTATTTATCGAGTGGAACATAATCATCCTTTTAGGGTTTTAAAACAGATTAAAGGTTATCTT
>Ga0209324_10001188_pt1 | contig 17755 bp, 10 predicted proteins | sample Rifsed19ft3_FD_184015 | JGI IMG/M metagenome (GOLD analysis project Ga0209324, IMG submission 184015) | Soil microbial communities from Rifle, Colorado, USA - sediment 19ft 3 (version 2) | ecosystem: Environmental > Terrestrial > Deep subsurface > Rock core/Sediment | place: Rifle, Colorado...
AACGATTTATGAGAACATCGTGTTCGGTAATTCTGCAGCTACTGAAAAAGACGTCCAGGCAGCGGCTATTTCTGCCAATGCCCATGACTTTATCTGCAAACTGCCAAACGGATACCAGACGGAAATCGGGGAGGGCGGCATGAAACTTTCAGGTGGGCAGCGGCAGCGCATTGCGCTGGCGCGGGCCTTTTTGAAAAATGCGCCTATCCTCATCCTGGATGAAGCGACTTCTTCTCTGGATTCTAAAGCCGAAAACCTGATCCAGCAGGCATTAAAAAGATTGATGCAAGGCCGGACGACCATAATCATTGCACACAGGCTCTCCACAATTCAATCGGCAGATAAAATTGTTGTCATTGACGATGGAGAGATTGCGGAGACCGGCAACCATCAGGAACTACTGCAAAAACCGTATGGGCTGTACCGGCGGCTCTATGAGGAACAATTTAAGAATCGGTTTACAGCCGACTCTGCCATACTGCACATATGATGCTTTTGTTATCATGCGTGAGTTTATGAGTTCCAGATTTAATTATGAGGAGGAACTTTTAATGGACGTCTTTATGAAGGCGGCTATTGACGAGGCAAGACAGGGGTTGTGCGAGGGAGGAATTCCCATCGGTTCGGTTATCATAAAAGACGGAAAGATTATTGGACGGGGGCATAACAGGCGCGTTCAGGAAAACGACCCCATCATGCATGCGGAAATTAATTGCCTGCGTAATGCCGGCAGAATAGGCAGATACCGTGATACCGTCCTTTACTCTACCCTGATGCCCTGTTATCTGTGTGCAGGCGCAATTGTCCAGTTCGGGATCAAGAGAGTCTTTGTTGGAGAAAGCGAGACTTTCTCTGGCGCGGAGGAATTCATGGCATCACATGGGGTTGAGGTTATTAATTTGAATCTTGACGAATGCAAGCAACTCATGAAAGAATTCATCCGGAAGAACCCGGAACTATGGAATGAGGACATTGGAGAGCTTTAACCAAAAGACAGGTATACCCGAACGATCCCTTACCCATGGTTCGGGAATCGAGATCGTGTTTAAGCAATGAAACCGGAGAAACACAATCACTTCTGTTTTGAGTTGAAGATGCGGTAATGCTTAAAGCTCCAGATCAACTCAATAATGGTCACCTTTAAAATACCCGTAAATAATACGGCGATAAACATCCCTATTGCCCCCATTAAATAGCCTCCGATAAAAATAACCAGAAACACAATGACAGGATGTATATGGATATTCTTTAATTCTATCATATGCGAAATAAACAAATGGTCAAAGAGCTGGATTGCAACAAAGCAGATTGTGATAACTAACACTGAGGTAAAGGAACCTGTTGCCATAAGCGCCATAACAATGGCGGGAATTGCGCCAACAACCGGCCCGAAGTGTGGAATGATATTGGCGCAGCCAGCAAGAGCCCCAATGAGAAAAGCATAGCGAATATCCAGCAGGTAAAGGGTGATACTGGAAAGAACACCAACAATAAAGGCGTCAAGAAACCGTCCACGGATATACGATCCCATCTGACGGCTAATCTTATGCACCAGGCTCAATGTCATCTCAAAATAACGGTTCGGCACTAACTGTATCAAGGACTTCTTTATTCTCTGCCCATCTTTCAGAAGAAAAAAAGTAAACACAGGCACGGTAAATATCATAGAAACAATGTGGACAAACTCGAAAAGAATCTCAAAGCTTTTCTCTATTAAATTATCGAGGGTGCTGCGAAGATATGAAGCCAGTTCTTCGGACAAACCGCGCTGCTTCATGAGGGGGAATTTCTCTTCAATCGTCATTTTGAGTTCTTCAGTGAGAACTGAGGGGTGCTTTAATTGAAGGTTTGCAGATACGGACTGAATTTCAGTCGTAATTGCCGGTAAAAAGAGGGCGACGCCAAATGCGATAATAATCGCAATAGAGGCGAAGACAATGCCAATGGCCCACGTGCGTTTGATACGGTAGTTTTCAACAAACCGCACGGCCGGCTCAAGAAGAAACGCCAGCAGAAGGGAAACTATACAGGTAAACAGTAAAGGCTTCATTACGACAAAGGGCGTGATGACTAATCCGAGCGCCAGACAAACGAAAAACCACTTGAGTAAACGCGAGAAAAAATATCGATTGACGTGGATGATAACTGTATGCTTTGAAGAGTCCATGAATTCCCGCTACATCTTCTCTAAAAGGGTAGTTGTTGCTTCAATACCATTCTTGTCTTGATCTGACAGAAGCATATCCCTGGGGGGTATTTGAGACAATTTTTCAGGTTTGTGGAACTTTGCGCAGAGAGATTGCAGTTCGGTGTTGGTGATACGCAACCGATTACCGATCATTTGGGCGAGTTTCGTAGTCACCTCAAGGCCGAGCTTGGGTTTCCTCTCCAGAATGTCAAAAAATTCCGGTCGGAATAACCCCAGGATGTGGCTTGTTTCCAGGGCAACCGCTGAAGCGCTGCGCGGCGACTCGTCAAGCAATGCCATTTCGCCAAAAAAATCGCCGTTTTTTAGTATGGCCAACTCTTTATCGCTTCCATCGGGCAACGTTTTATAAATCCTCACCGCGCCCTCCTGAATAATGTATATCCCTACGCCGGGTTCGCCTTCCCAAAAAATGTTCTCATCGGCCTTATAATGCCTGTGATGAACGATGCGTTCGAACTCTTTTAGTTCGTCTCTGGAAAGGCCGTCCAGAATTGGCACGACCTTAAGCATTGAAAGGTCGTTACTTTCCTTCTTCCCACCGCCTCTGAAAATATTTCCCCAAAAGCCGTCAACCATAACACCCACCTTTACAAAAGTGTAAATTGGCAACTAACTCATTGGACAAAACTGTCAGGACGTTAGCATAATGAACGTTAATTTGTCAAGACAAATATCCGGTTTTTGCAGAAATATCCTTGATAAATCAATGTAATGTGCCATGTAACATTTATGTGCAGGCACACTTGTGTGCCATGACACACTTTATTTTTTCATCTGAAAAATCTATCCCATTTTTTTCTATGTGGAAATATCGGTCTTTATTGTAGTTACATCGCGATTACCAACAAATTGTTTCATTAATTCCATTTGGTAACATTTTTGCACATTCTGATAACTTTAAACTTTTACGACGGCAAAAATATTTCGAAAAAGGCAAACCCTGAGTGATCAGGGGACGCAAAGGAAAGGGTCTTCATAATATTTTCCTGCAAAGGCAGGGAAATACAAAGACAGCCTTACTACCGAAAATCTTAACACTTTCTGTAGTAAGGCTTTTTTTATTGAAATATCTTTTACCTGTATTTTTTCAACTCATTCTGATTAGGAGCGCAAATGATTGATGGCATTACCGTAAGAATCCTGGGCGACTACGGCCCGTTTTCGAGGATGGGAAAGAGTATCGGATATCTGGTATCAATAGGTCACTCGATCTATCTTGTAGATTGCGGTTCACCGCTCTTCCAGCAAATGGGCGGACATAAAATCAAAACCATCAAAGGTCTGATAGTTACTCACTGTCATGATGACCATAAGAGGTGGTTCACCGATATCGCCCTCTTTTATAAATACGCACCTGATGTCTCCCGAAAAATCCTCTTCCTCACGTCAGAAGTAATTAACGAAGAACTTGTCAAGGGGTCAGGTCCCGCCATCGACAGGAGTCTCTCTCATGATTCGAAGAGCATCGTTGATATCGCTTATGAGGATTATATTAACCATCAGTTAATAGGTCCGGGGGCGAAATACAAAATCATCACACGGAATGAGGGAAATGGGAGATCGTGTCTCTCCGTATCAGACAACTCTGGCAATCCCGTGCCGCCTGACAGGGCAAAAATCATCATAAGCAGCAAAACCGGCAGGCCGAGATTACTCTTCAAAGACCCTCATTATAACGAGTGGGTAGAGCCAGAGAGTTTTTACCCGTTTTCATCAGAGGTGTTTTACGAACGGGATAAGAATATCTTCAGAGACCCCGAAGGCTTCACCATCGAGGCGATCAATGCCCCTGTATGGCATGGAATCCCCGCTATAGGATTGAAGTTCCAAACAGACACTGAGTCGTTGATATTCAGCTCGGACACCGTGCACGACGTCGAACTCTGGAAACAACTCTATTCAGAGAAAAGACCACAGCGGTCTTCTCTGACTAAAAAGGAATTTGATGCCGCTTCGGTCATCTGCGGCGACATCAACGACTATATCGAGCGTACATGGAGCAAGGAAAGGTTTCAGGATGCAGTCAACGCCTTTAAAGATGCTGTCGTTATACACGATATTGCGGTGAGAAATTCCGCAGTGCATACCGACTACAGGAAACTCAAAAACACCACCCTGCAAAAAGACAAAACAATCCTCACCCACAGCCCCGACACGATGACTTCTCACTGGGTTTTAAGCGAGACAAAGAAGTGCTTTAAAATCAAAGGGAATGTATTCTTTGAAGTCGTCGGAGACACACTCTACCCGTGTAACGCCGATATATACCATAAAGAAGCCGGCAGATATTACATTGGTTACAAAAATACGGAAGGGACGTATACGGTATACGAAAAAGACGGGCTTCTGAACATTTCGGGAGAAAAGAGGCCGGAACTCGGTACTCCTCTTTATACCGTGGATCTGTATGAGGATATTGCCGGTAAATATTTCCCGAAACTGGAGGATGATAATAACGTGCACCATGAACGAACAGACGGCATGGTTGAACGGGTAAAATTGACCGACGCAGGCAGCGTTGGCAGGATAGAAGAAGGCCACAGAGACAGGCTTGCAAAGGTAATATTGAAACACGAACCACCGCAGGTGGTACCTGTGTGAGATAAAAAGCTTTGCCAAAGGATGGGTAAAACGAAGTGCGTCCGACAATGGTTTATTTATGATTTACATTTTACAAATTACGATTTAAATGAACGGAACAAAAGAAGTGCAATTAAAAATGCACCTGAAGGGTGTGCCGTTGTTCTGCAACCTGAACGACGGACAAATCAGCGTGCTTTCCAGGATAAGCGTCATTACGCCATTTAAAAAGGGCAGAATAATTGTGCATCAAAAAGACAGTGGAGATACCTTCTACATCGTTGTTTCCGGCCGGTTGAAAGTAACCCTTTTAAATGAAGACGGCAGAGAAATCGTTCTTTCATTCTTAACGAAAGGGGATTTTTTCGGTGAATTAGCCCTTTTGGACAATGAACCCAGGTCTGCAAACGTAATCGCCGTAGAAGATACCGGCCTGTTCTTAATTACCAGGGCGCAATTTTATCAATTGATTGAAACACATCCGCACATACTGAGGAACGTGCTCAAAGAAATTTGTGCCCGGTTACGGCACGCCGACGAGAAAATAGAGAGCCTGGCATTTCTGGACGTTTATGGAAGGACGCTCATGGCGCTTCAGCAATTGGCGCACGAACAGGGGATAAATACGAAACACGGCATTGAAATTTCCCATGCCCCTACGCATCAGGAACTTTCCGGCATGGTGGGCACGTCGCGGGAGACCATCACCAGGATCATCACCGTGTTAAAGAAAAACAAAACCCTGGTCATGTATAAGGGCAGAAAACTTATCCTGAGGGAATATACCAACGGGCTCTTTTCATAGTTATAAAATTTTTATCAATATGTGATGCTCGTCACATACATGACAAAAAATATTTGATATATTTTAGACAGGGCAAACGACGAAGATCACGAAACATAAAATAGGCTGCCTTTTGGCAGCGACTTTAAATCTCCCCTCTAAAAAGAGGGGACGGGGGTGTGTTATGGCGTTTTACACACCCCTTTATCCCCTCTTTCTAGAGGGGAATCACAAAAGATTGAAATTCCTGTACATTTAATTAGGTTTTGTTTTGCACGGCAAAACAAAACGACATTGCCTTTTTTGTCATTCCCGCATACTCCCCGCTAATATCATGCGAGGACAAGCTTTAACGGGAATCCAGAATGATGCTAAAAAGGTTACGCTGGTTCAGGCTTCGTCGTGAGATCAGTCGAACGGCTTGTAGCCTGAACCGAAATATTTAGGTTCAATCGAGGACGACTGAACCAGCGAAGACGGTTTTCATGTATATCCTTTGCGATCTTTGCGTCCCCCATTTCCATGAGGGCAGGCATTTGCGGTGAAAAGGGATTGATAGGTCTGCTTCGTCCATTCGGCAAGCTCAGGACAGGCTTGACCCATCCTACACTTGCTGAGGGAATATACCAACAGTCTCTTTTCATAGTTATAAAATTATTTAGCAATATGTGACGCTCGTCACATACACGAAAAATAATATTTGCTATATTTTAGAAAGGGCAAACGATGAAGATCACGAAGAAATTATGCCTTATGCAGCTAATTATCCCTCCCTTCATGGGCAATATCGTTGTATTAAAAGGGAGAGTGACCTATTTTTTTCCCTTCACCCCCACCTGATCCACACGGCGGGTTCAGGTTTGCAACCTGAACCCTCAAGTTTATTGAATACGGACGTGTGTGCTAACGATGTGATTTCAAAAGATATAAATACTGGGGTTCAAGTTGCAAACGTGAACCCGCAAAGTTATATGTGGTTATTAATGGTCATTAGATAGTTGTTTTTTCGTGCCCTTTGTGGTAATTTTAAAGACGTTGAATGGATACACTATGAATAAGAGAATTATTTTATCAGCCATATTTGTAATCATCGTCAACCTCCTTGCCGTAGGAAACGCCGGCGCCCAGTCATGGACGACAGAGACCGTGGACAGCTCAGGATACGCAGGTGAGTATACCTCTATAGCCCTGGACTCTTCAGGCAAGGCATACATCAGCTATCGTGAGGGGACTAACTCCGACCTCAAGTATGCCACAAATGCATCGGGATCGTGGGTAACAACGACCGTGGACAGCTCCGGAAACGTAGGCTACTTTACCTCCATAGTCCTGGACTCTTCAGGCAAGGCATACATCAGCTATTATGATGGGACTACTAACTTCGACCTCAAGTACGCCACCAATGCATCTGGATCGTGGGTAACAACGACCGTGGACAGCTCCGGTAGCGTAGGTGGGTATACCTCCATAGCCCTGGACTCTTCAGGCAAGGCATACATCAGCTATTTTGATTATACAAACGGCGACCTCAAGTACGCCACCAACGCATCTGGCTCGTGGGTGACAACGACCGTGGACACAGGATACGTAGGCTACTCTACCTCCATAGCGCTGGACTCCTCAGACAAGGCATACATCAGCTATTATGATGGGACTAACTTAGACCTCAAGTACGCCACCAATGCATCTGGATCGTGGGTAACAACGACCGTGGACAGCTCAGGTAACGTAGGTGAGTATACCTCCATAGCGCTGGACTCTTCAGGCAAGGCATACATCAGCTATCGTGATGTTGGAAACAGTGACCTCAAGTACGCCACCAACGCATCTGGATCGTGGGTAACAACGACCGTGGACAGCTCAGGAGGCTGGTATACCTCCATAGCCCTGGACTCTTCAGGCAAGGCATACATCAGCTATTATGATGGGACTGACCTCAAGTACGCCACCAATGCATCTGGATCGTGGGTAACAACAACCGTAGACAGCTCAGGAATCGTAGGTGAGTATACCTCCATAGCCCTGGACTCTTCAGGCAAGGCATACATCAGCTATTATGATAATACTAACTCCTACCTCAAGTATGCCACAAATGCCACTTCGTCTTCTGCACCTACCGTAACCACAAGTTCAGCAACGAGCGTGACGACAAGTTCTGCCACGCTCAATGGTACGGTGAACGCCAATGGCACATCAACAACGGCATGGTTCGACTACGGCGCTACGAGCGGGTCTTACACCGGTTCGTCAACGACACAAAGCGTCAGCGGGTCGAGCAACACTTCAGTAAGCATCGGCATAAGCGGACTCTCTGCATCAGCAACATACTATTACCGGATCGCCGCGCAGAACGGCGTTGGCACATCATACGGAAGCGAGACGTCGTTTGCCACGTCGTCGCCACCACCAGCCGCAGAACCTCCCCCGAAGGTTACCCTTACCGTGACTTCTGTAAGCCCATCCGGCGGGGCAACCGGCGTGGACACAAACACCGCCATTACCGCCGCGTTCAGTGACAACATGAACGGTTCTACATTAACTACCGACACCTTCAAACTAAACGGTGGAGGAAATGATGTTGCGGGTTCAGTAGGTACGAATGGCAATAAAGCAACATTCACGCCTTCAGCCAATCTGGCATACGATACAACATATACGGCAACAATAACAACGGGCGCACAGGCAGCTAATTATGCCGGCACAACCTTAGATTCTAACTATAGCTGGAGTTTTACCACCACATCAGCGCCTGTCTATATAACAACCCCTACACCTGCTCCATCGCCGACGCCCACACAGGCGACCGTTTCGACACCGACACCCACACCGACACCGGCGTCCAACCCAACACCGTCAGAAACACCCAGTTCTACGCCGGAGCCGACGCCAACGCATACCCCGACGCCGATACCGAGTCCAACACCCAAAATCTACGGTTGGGTAAAAGACGAGAATAACGATAAACCCATAGAGGCCGTAGAGGTATATATACGTATGCTAGGGGCAACGCCAACCCCAGAACAAACGACATCATCGAAAATGCCTGCAAAAAGCGATAAATACGGATACTACGAACTGGCAGGAAGCCTGAAGGTAGGCAAACACTACCTGATAAAATGCAACAAAGATTTCTACAAAGGGTGCCGGAAGATAATCAGGCTGGAAAAGGAGAAAAAGAAGGTGAGCATGAGCATGGTCAAGAATACGGCCACCCCGACGCCGACCCTTGCACAAACGCCTGCGCCTACGCCAACACCCAGTCCTACCGTGGTTGTGACAACCACGCCCAAACAGACGCCAACGGCGACACAGAAACCAACGCCGAGTCTAACGCCACAAGCTTCGCCGACTCCGACAATCATGCCCGTAACGACGCCTACGCCGGACAATAGCGGCAAGATATACGGGGTTGTCAGGGACGCCGATAAGAAACTCTTAGAATCTGTGGAAATCAATATCCGCAGGGTGGGGACGGAGACGGCGCTGAAGGCGACGAGCGATGCGGACGGCGCATTTGAATTTGCAGGGTTGGAGGCGGACACCTATAAATACTGGCTGCCGGACTATGTTCAATATTACCGGAAGAACGAATCGTCTTCCCGCAGCAGCCGGTTAATCAAGCTCCGTGAAGGCGAGTGTATAGAAATTGAAATCGAGGTGGTTAAATGAAAAACAGAGGCAACCGTTTAACCCACCGCAGAGACGCAAAGGACGCAAAGGGGAAGAAGTTTGGAGGCTAAGGCCGGAAGTTGTCCAAAAAGTTATTACCATGTCATTGCGAAGGAGGAACGACTGAAGCAATCCCTTGTTTTAAAGGGTTTCAAAATAGATTGCTTCGCTCACGCTCGCAATGACAGTTAAAAATCGAACTTTTTGGACAGCCCCCGGATGTTTTGAATTGGGCAATAGGTATGAAACTGCTATCGGCTATGAAAAATACCAAATGTTTAGGTTCAATCGAGGACGACTGAACCAGCAAAAGCAAATAAACGGTTTTAATGCATATTAAAAAAATTTAATCTGAGTAATCTGTGTCCTGTTTTGGTTGTGGCTCTGACACGCTGCGCAGTCTGCGGCTATTTTAATGTACAGGAATTTCAAAGTTTGTGTCATAGCATACCAGACAACCCCCTGAATCCCCCTTTTCGTTCGACTGAGCGCTCACGACGAAGTCTAAGGGGGACTTGGGAAATCCCCCTTAATAAAGGGGGCGAGGGGGTTGTTTTTAACCGGCATTTGCCGTGTATCTAAAAAGTTGCTGCCAAAGGCAACCTAATTAAATGTACAGAAATTTTCATTTTATTTAAGCGGGTTAGCGATGTGTGGCATAGGGAATCCCCCTTAAAAAAGGGGGCTAGGGGTTGTAAACTTGTCCTCATGAAAATGGGGAATAGCCCAAAAAAACACAACCCCCTCAATCCCCCTTTTCTAAGGGGGATTAACTCGAAATTCTTAACATTCAAATAAATGCTTGACTTTGTCCGTGTGAAAAAGGTAAATTTTTTATTCGTTTTAAGCCTTTTCAAGACTCATCAAGGAGGAAACGACTTGAATTTCATTCGTAAATTCCGTACCGCCGGCCTCGCGACTCTTTTTATTCTTTCAGGATTTTTTCTCCCTGCGTCTCTTCTCCATGCCCAGGTTGCCAATACCCCCTGGCCCATGTTTATGCACGACGTCAGACACACGGGGCAGAGCGCCTCAAGCGGCCCTCAGGAAAATACCCTTTCCTGGAAATACCAGACAGGAAGCGGTATTGCCGCTTCTCCTGTGCTCGGAGACGACGGGACGATTTATGCCGGCGGCATTGACGGGAAACTTTACGCCGTAAGCCCGGGGGGCGGAAAAAAATGGTCGTATGAAACCGGCGGTGGAATTTCCTCATCCGCCGCTGTAGATATCAATGGCGTCATTTATGCAGGCTCAGACGACGGCTACCTCTATGCCATTCAGAAAGACGGCACGCTCAAGTGGCGATACAAAACTTCGGGCAGTATTACCTCATCCCCAACACTGAATATTTCCACTGGCGCCCTCTATTTCGGCTCCGAAGATAAAAATCTGTACGCCATGAGTTCTGCAGGCAACCTGATATGGAAAACGGAACTAGACGAGGAGATATGGTCTTCGCCTGCACTGGATGTAAATAACATCGGCAGCAGCGCCGACGACGTCCTCTACGTTGGAACGCTGGGAGGGGTGTTCTACGCCATTAATGCCGCCGACGGAGCTAAAAAGTGGACGTATGACACACAAGATATTATTATAGGCTCTCCTGCGATTGACGATGCAAATGGAGTAGTCCTTTTTGGCACAGGAAACGGGAAGATTTACGCCCTGGATAAAAGTCCATCAAACACAAGTGATGTGCAGCCTGACTGGTCGTATATGGATGAAGACAATCAGGATGACAACATGATAATATCCACTCCTGCCGTCAGCGCCGACGCCATTTATGCCGGTTCACAAAATGGATTCCTGTATGCTTTAAACAGAACTACGGGAACTTTGAAATGGAAATACAACGCAGGCGCCGCAATTACTTCCTCTGCGGCAATTGATACGGAAGGCAATGTCTACTTCGGGTCTGGCGACGGCAACATTTACTCAATTGACGCCAGCGGAACCCAGAGGTGGAGCTATAGCGCGCAGGACGAGGTGAATTCTTCCCCTGCGATTGGCGACAACGAATTGCTCTATATCGGTTCTTTTGATGGAAACCTTTACGCCATTGGAGCAACAACCGCCGCCACAGTAACCGCCGACTTTACGGCGACCCCAACGGCTGGTGAAATCCCCCTGACTGTTAAATTCACAGACCAATCCGTCTCGAATCCTGAAAATATGATTGCCTCCTGGCAGTGGGACTTTGGAGACGGCAGCACGAGCTCGTCACAAAATCCCTCTCACACGTACAATAGCAGCGGGAATTTTACCGTAAGCCTTACGGTAACGTCGCCTGACGGCCAAACTGATACAGAAACCAGGGAAAATTACATCTCCGTCTCCCGCAAGTCGTCTACCATAGAAGCAACCATATCCGACCCGGAAATAACCTTTGGCGAATCCATAACGATAACCGGAAGCATTTCCCCGGCACACCAGGCGCAGGTAACCCTCACCCTTACAGACGATGAAGGTGAAACGGAGACAGAGACCGTTACCTCTGATACGAGCGGCGCTTTTCTTGTAAGCAATTATTTTCCCCCAAAAGGCGGCTCCTGGAGCGTCGTAGCGAGTTGGGATGGAGACAGCGAATACGGCGGCGCCGGGAGCAGTCCGTTAACCGTTACGATAAACCCGGCAGAAATTACGGAACTCACCATCGCATCTTCTTCCTCAAATATCCAGATTGATCAGACAATAACTGTTTCCGGCACGGTGACGTTAACGCCGGGCAATGAAACGACGAGGAATGAATTCCTCGAAAAAACCTTGAAACTCATCCGCACCGACCCCAATAATGAATATGAGGATATAATCGAGACACAAGCGTTTTTGTCAGGCGATCAACTCGGCTATCAATTCCAGGACGTCCGTTTGCCCGCCGTGGGTGACTGGCAGTTGCTGGTTGGCATTGACGAAGATGATAGCTTTAAAGGCACTAATACCACCACCATTGAAATTGAAGTCCAAAACATCCCGAAAGAAGTAGCCGGCTATGCCATTCTTGTGGAAGGCCGCACGAAAGACAAGTCGGGCATAGACTCCCATAACCTTACGACAAATTATATTTACGAAAAACTCATCAACGGCGGTTTTACCAATGAAAACATTTACTATTTTAATTTAGATAGTTCTCAAAATGGCGTAGACAAAACACCTTCCAGCGAAGGGGTATTGGACGCCATAAGGACATGGGCCTATGAAAAGATCGCGGAATCTCCCGCTCCGTTATATATAATCTTTGTGGGACCAGGCGATAAGGAAGAATTCCTTATCTATTCCGACAGCAGCAAAAAATACGACAATATCAATGCAGACAATCTGGCAGACGCCGTAAGCGATCTTGAAGCCCAGTTAAATTCAAACGCATCAGAGGAACCCATCATCATCATTTTAGGCGCCAACCATTCGGGAGGCTTTGTTAATAAGCTCTCCAAGCAAGACACGAACCGTATTGTCATCGCCAGTTCCGATACGGAAGAGGTTGCTTATAAAGGCCCCTTACCGCCTGATGAAACAATCAGACACGGAGACTATTTTGTATGGGAATTATTCAAATACACCGCACGGGGATTAAGTCTGAAGAAGTGCTATGAGAAGGCAGCGTCTAAAATAGCCGAATTTACAGAAAATGAAAATGGAAACGGGCTGATAACAACGGAAAACGGTCAGATAGCAAAGGCCGTCAGCGCCGGCAACGGGCAATATTTTGACTATTCGGCGCAACACCCTCTGCTTGATGACAATGGCGATGGAGAGGGAACGTACGGAGTGCTTTCATCACAGAGCGGCGAAGACGGAGGGCGTTCCGCAGACCTTTTTATAAGCGCAGGAACATCCACCACCCCGCTTGAATTATCGGAGGTTACCGATGTGACCACCCTGGAGGCAAAAGACCCTGCGCCCACCCTGTATACAAAAGTAAGTGATACCACAAATGTTGACGAGGTCTGGATTGAAATTACCTCGCCAAACCACAGTTTGACAAAGACAGGCACTGCCACAGAACAGCAGGTAATCAGCCTCCCCAGATTCAGTTATACCGATTATGATTCAGATACAGAAAAGTATCTCTGGGATGAATACCAGGGCAACAAAAAATTCCAGAATTTTAAATCCGCAGGAAAGTACGGGATATTTTATTTTGCGCGTGATAAAGATTACGGAGAAATTACCCCATTCCTGGCATCCAATGTGTTCAGAAACAAGGCGAATGTGCAAAAACCGGGCGATTTCAGCTACATTTCTCCGTATGCCGGGGAGGAAACCGCTGTCGGTTTGATGTTCGACTGGGAAGATGCGGAAGACGCGGACACCTATACATTCCAGATGTCAGAGTCCAGCGCATTTGATACTATAAAGTATGAGAAGAAAGGACTGACTGACAGTATCGTTGTGGTGGACAAGACAGCGGGTCTCCGCGACGGAACAACCTATTACTGGACGGTTATGGCGATAAATGACGGAGGAATCACGTACATGGGCACATCCACGGGAACAACAACCGCCCATAACATCAGCAAGTATGCCGTCACAAAGACATCGAGCAGTTTTACGCCGAAATTGGCAAACGGGTATCCGGGCTTTATTAAGGGATACATTTTTGATAAGGATACGAACACGAAGATCAGCGATGCAGCGGTTTCCGTGCAGGGCGCAAAGGGTTCCTATACAACGACGGATAGCGGCGCTTATTTCCTGCAACTCTCATCCGGCGATTACACCCTTTCTGTGGATGCGTCTGGCTATGCGACCACAGCACAAAAAATAACTGTAAGCGCGCTCAGCACAACGACAGAAAACATAGGGCTAACGGAGAACACGCAACCGGCAAGCATTTCCGGAAAGGTGAAAGAACAGAAAAGAAATAAGCCACTGAAAGAAGTCACCATAACGATCAAAAAGAAAACTTTTACAAGCACGGTAACAACCGATAGCGCCGGAAACTATTCAGTTACCGATCTGGAATCGGGAAGATATACGCTGACCGCCAGGAAGAGTGGTTATAAGGGTTATAAAAAGAATATCAAGCTTAAGGCTGGAAAAGAAATAAAGTTAAATATTAAGTTGAATAAATCGGGTAAGAAAAAAGTAACAGTTCACCCCCTCCCCTAACCCCTCCCACCAGGGGCGGGGGAAAAACGTTTCCTCCCCCTCGATGGGGGAGGTCAGGTGGGGGTGTTGAACTGTCACAGAAGAAATAACGTTTACCAATGACATCATTCCACCCTGTGAAGGCGATCTTTTTCAGACGTTCTATATCCATTGCGCTTATTGGCCTTGGATGCGGTGGGATAATGATTATCCTTCTGTGCACAGGTTTGCTCAAAGGAATCGAACTTAAGAGTCTGGATTTTAGGTATTTGTGTCGGGGCGCTATTCCCACAAGTGATAAGATTGTCATCATAGGAACGGATGAGGAGGCGCTGGACAAAATAAAGGACCCGTTTATTTTCTGGAGTCCTTATTTTGCCGATATTATTAAAGCTGTGGCTGGCGGCGGGGCAAGGGCTATGGGTCTTGACTTCCTCCAAACCATAGCGTTGAAAAAAATGGTCGAAGGGGAAGACCTTGACGGTATTATGGCAGACGCTCTCATGGAGGCGCAGAACGTAATCATGATTAATTTACTACGATGGGATAACACGATAGGCGGTCTCAAGGCTATAAACCCTCTCTCTCGCTACCTCTATGCAGCAGACCCTGATAATATTGGATTTTCAAACCTGACCATTGACAATGACGGCTGTGTTCGGAGGCAGGCATTGCTGCTGAACGACGCAGAAAACAATATCTATGCATACATTGGATTAAAAGTTATTGCAAAATATTTAAACAGCGCTATTGAGAAAAAAGGAGACCATATTTGGATGGGTGACTGCGCAATCCCCGTCAACCCTTACAACGAAATGCTTATTAATTTTGCAGGCCCCAGCGGCACATTTCCTATAATCTCATTTTACAAGGTCTGGCAATTGGCACGCCAGGGACAGATCGATTATTTTAAAACAAATTTCAAGGATAAAATTGTCTTAATAGGACCCGGGAACATTTACAGCCAGGACTTCAAACCCACGCCCTTTTACCGTTCGCAATATTACACAGGGACACGCCAGACACTTGGCATTGAAATTGTCGCAAATGTAATCAATACGATACTGGAAAGACGCTTTATCGTCTCGCTTAAACTCTGGCAGACCATATTGATAATCCTGTTCCTGGGCGTTTTAACCAGTTTTACCTCGTTTAGGCTGTCGCCTATCCTTGGTGGAATCGTTGCCTTTGCTATTGCGGCAGGTTATGCTACTTTTTGCATTTTTCTTTTCAGCAAATACAATATTCATCTGGACATGATTTGCCCACTAGACGCTATCCCGCTCACTTACACGGCAGTATTTACCTATCGATACACCCTTGAGGATAAAGAAAAAAGAAGGATCAAAAGGATATTTAAGCATTACGTCAGCAAAGAGGTGTTTGAGGAATTATTAAAATATCCTGGCGAAATACCTTTAGGAGGCAATCGCGTCCAGGTTAGTGTGCTCTTTGCCGATATTCGCGGATTTACCGCTCTTTCAGAAAAACGAGACCCGCGGCAGGTTGTGTCAATTTTAAACTCATATTTTGCCATGATGGCCGACGTCATACTAAAAAACAAAGGCACACTCGATAAATATATCGGGGATGGCATCCTTGCCTTTTATGGCGCCCCCATACCACGGGAAGAACACGCAGCGCTGGCGGTAAATTCCGCAATGGAAATGATAACCAGGCTCGATGTACTCAATAAAGAACTTATGCTCGACGTGCCCCTGCGTATTGGCATTGGAATCCATTCGGGGGAAGCCGTCGTGGGAAACATTGGTTCAAAACTCAAAATGGAATATACGATAATCGGAGACACAGTAAACACGGCATCCCGCGTAGAAGGTCTCACTAAGGAATTTAAAGCAAATATCCTGATAACAGAAGAAACCTTTTCCCGATTAAAAGTTTTGGATAATATTACGCCGGAAAAAGAAATTACCCTGCGTGGTAAAACAAAGCCCATTAAGATTTATCGGGTGGAAGCCTGAACGCAATATTTGATATAACATCAGTCATATTCGGAGGAAAACGAGCCGAAAAATAATTTTGAGAATTGTGACGTACGTCACAGACAGCGCCGGATAAATATATATAATATTCTTAATAATACGTAAATAGTGTCTGAACGAAAACTCGCAAAACTGTCATTTCGAGCGGAGCGAGAAATCTTTTTTCTATTAAAATTATTGAGTTTACAGATTTCTCCTTTCAGTCGAAATGACAAAAGGATGCGTTTTCGTTCAGACACTAAATATGGAACTCGTGAACTCAAGAAAAAATCAAGTTATTCCGTTTAAGTCCCCCTTAACAAAGGGAGACTTCGTCGTGAGTCTTCGGCGTGAGCTCAGACGAACGCTCAGTCGAACGATTAATTCGAAGTTATAGAATTTCAACCTTGTAGTGGCAATTCATGAATTGCCACTACATACAAATAGAAATATTCGCCGAAGGCCTAATTTAAGTTTTTGAAATATCATTCATGAGTTCCTGCGTTCCGGATTTTATCAATAGGAAAGGAAAATTTCAATGAAGTTACACAGAAGAGATTATGTAATATACCGTTTGATTTTTACGCCAATAATCCCCATAATGCTTTTATGTCTGTTCAATTTTACTGCCTGCTTATATTCTCAGGATACCGAGTCGCCTGAAGCCGGCATGATAAAGGCTGTTTCCGGGAAAGTATGGCTTCTTCGTGGGGATAAAAAGGAAGCAGCAAAAAAGGCCATGGAATTGAAAAAGGGCGACATCCTCGAAATCGAGGATCAGGCAAGCGCCACGATTGTCTATTTTAAAGGCGGGAAAAAAGAAGAATATCAATCCAAAGCGCTTGTAGAAATCGGCATAGACAAAAGTATGGTAAAGGAAGGGCGCGTAACTGTTATAAAAGAGCCGCAAGAAAAAAAGATTATTACCGACCAAAAGGAAGGGAGTGTAATATCGCACGACAAGGATATCGCACACGCCGGAGGTCAGTTTATCCGCGGTATATTACCGCCGAAACAATATTTTGAAGATAATCATATCCAGCGTTACGCAGTCGTGGTGGGCGTATCAGATTATAAAGACCCCAAAATACCCGACCTGAAATATGCCGACGCTGATTCTCAGGCTTTTTATGACTTTATTACCCGTCCTATCGGCGGCAATTTTAACAAAGAGAACGTCTTGCTCTTGAAAAATGAACAGGCAACCCTGAAAAATGTAAAATTGGCTATTACGAATTTTCTCAAAAAGGCGATTGATACTGACTTTGTCGTTATCTTTATGGCATGCCATGGCGAACCCGAACCCGACCGTCCCAATAATATCTATTTGCTGATGCATGACTCCGAACTCGACAGTCTGTCTGCAACGGCGTATCACATGGAAAATGTCAATACCGATATGAAGCGATACATCTCCGCCAAGATGCTGATATTCTTTGC
>Ga0209324_10001192_pt1 | contig 17742 bp, 53 predicted proteins | sample Rifsed19ft3_FD_184015 | JGI IMG/M metagenome (GOLD analysis project Ga0209324, IMG submission 184015) | Soil microbial communities from Rifle, Colorado, USA - sediment 19ft 3 (version 2) | ecosystem: Environmental > Terrestrial > Deep subsurface > Rock core/Sediment | place: Rifle, Colorado...
TCTTCTGTTGGTTTTATCACAGGGAAATAATGAAACATTCCTGACATCAATGCCATTCCAATAGGGAAAGTGAATAAAACCCAACCAATCTCATTTGCGTTTGCAGTAATTCTTAAACACTCATTTACATCTCCGCTATAGTCTGGTTCGGTACAGATTGTTTCGTCTGTTAGATTATCAAAAAACATAAACAATGGGAGTGAAATTATCATGCCCACCATTAGTGTGTAAAAATAATTCTTCTTTAGATTCTGGAAATAAATATTCATTTCTTACACTCCTCATGCTTTGCATCATACGCTGTGCTATTGAAATATTCCCAATCGCCTCCAAGATAAATTGCATAACTTGCTGAACCAATTTCGCTTCTTTCAGCAAAGGACATCTCAAAAGTTCTGCATGATAAAGCCAATATCATTTGTCCACGTAAACTTTCATCTGCTAGTTTAATCGGGTATTCCTCGATTGAAGCTGGTAGGTAAAATGCTATGGATAATAAAATAACAAAGCCGAAAAACCCAAGTAAGAATCCTCCTACTAAGTTGCTACTTGATCTTTCCTTTGGATCTTTTTCATCACAGTACCACTTAAAATGTAATAGAGAAGCTAAAACCAGAAGTGCCAATAACCCAATTGCCAGTCCATACATTACTGCATATAATTGAAAATCTTCGTTGACTTTGATTTCTGGAAATGTAATCGGAAAAAGTACAATTATTGTAGTTATGATTACAAATAATCCAAAGATAGTTAGACCTAATTGAAAATTCCTACATTTAAAACAAGATATATTTTCGTTTTTTGGTGTTATTTTATCTTCATTCATGTTTAATTGCCTCCAAAATCTTTACTAGAACTTGAAGCTGTTGATCAATAAAGCCCAAGTCATACATTTGTGATGAATAAATTATTCCATCAATCATAATCTCAATTTTATACTGACGAGGTTTATCTCCTGGAATAATTTCAGGTGTTTTGATTAGTGATAATGCGTGGGCTTTATCCAATTGATTTCACCTTTGTTATTTTTTTAATAAAATTCTTAATAGAACCCTTTCGATAAATTGTAATTGCTTCTCCTAAGTGCTTACATGTTAAACAAATCCATTGTGGATCTGAATAAATTTTTGATAGTATTTCAATTATATGTACTGAATTACATTTTTCACAAACTGTTAAATACATTTCTGTAACTCCTTGATTATACATTTTGGGCATAGTCTTCTACCTGCTTTTTCTTCAATTTTACATGACGCATATTCAGGGATCTTGTATCCTATTCCGTTTACCTTACAATTTCCAATAAACCACATGATACAGCATAGAGGATAACCATAATGTAATCCATTAAAGAAACCGAAGTCTGGAAATTCATTGTGTTCAATTGCTTTACTCATTTGTTTTTTTGTAACTTTTCTAAATATTGGATTACCAAAAAAATCAAAGCATTTCTTACAGGCATAACTCCAACCATTTACATGAGTTTGTTTTTTTCGTAAGATGCCATGACTGTTACAAAAAGGGCAATAATCAGTTATTGTTTTAATTGTTTTATTATCAAAGGTGTTTTTAGTTTTTCCAAATCCCATATAACCATGTAATTGCAGGGCTTTATCCATTTCTAACTCCTAGACATAAATCGCGTAATGAAATAGTTTTGTCTATTGGATTTATTATTAGAGGATCAATCTCTCCGTTCTGAACTACCTTATCACTAGGTATATTCAAACAATCTACCGATGATACTACAGTTGAAAATGTGTGTAAGCCATATCCAAACACGCAAAATAGTACAAGAAAAGCAAAATAAAATTTCTTCAAAGCCATTTCACCTTATCGATAATCTGGTTCTTTGAAAGATTTCTACGTGAATGATGTCCTTCATGTCTTAGTTTTCTTTTCTCTAAATCTGGATCTAATTTCTCAAATGGTTGACCACATAAACTGCAAGATGTTTTCATATCCTAATGACTCCTTGATCAATCCAAAGTATTAAGAATGAACCAGCAACAAAACTTATTGTCAATAATACACTCTTATCTTTTAGAATACTAAAATTCATTAGTAATTACACCTCAATGGTTCATTGTAATCTTTTCTTGGTTTATATTTTTCAATTCTTGTATCATCTGGTAAGATTTTATATTCTTCTCCACCAGCTCCACCATCACCAACCTTTGAATAATTGTAATATTCAACATCACATTCTGGACATTGAAACATCCAGTTTTCTTCACGAAGAAGACCAGTATCATTTAAGTGAACTATCTTCCAATCATCATGAAAGTCTGAATCTACATCTCGCCCATCATGACAATAATGACATTCATAATCTTTTAATTCTTCTTTTTCGCACTCGCAATATTCAGATTTTTTAACTCTTAGTTTGGCTTTCATAGGTTATACCCCCCATTACTTTTGAATTTTATACCTTCAATGAATTCTTCAATATCTTGATTAAGATAACCATCTGCATCGTTTGAAATACAATCGCTTAGGTTAACTTTGTTACCAGCTTGATCATATCCTATTAATTCAAAAGATGTTATTTTGAGTGGTTCGTTTAATTTTTTCTTTAATTTTTTCTTTACCATTCGTCACTCTCACACCCCAATTCTGCACATACATCACATGCACCACCAGCAAGTGAATGACATTCGCAAGATCCCCCATCCTTACATTGTGATGAATATTTGAATAGTCTAGGCATTTTTATTCTCCGTTTCTCGTTTTATTCTTGGTGATGTCTTAATGATCATAACTACAGGTAGTATCAAGAACAAGAATCCGTTCACTGAACTTCCCCACTTTAAGTAAAAGTCAAACACAAATCCTTCCATGATCATGTTAACGTATTCTACAGTTCCAATTGTCACAAAGACTATTGCTATCGGCTTTAACCACTTGCCAACCAGTTTTTTCCTTAAGCCTGCAAACAATAACAAGGCAATTGATGCACTTAGAAATCCACCAGAAAGTCTAAACTGTTGTAACTCTGTTGGATCAGTAAATGTTCCTGAGCAATTTGTATAGGCACTAAATGTAATTATTCCACCGCCTCCACCATAACCAATCTCAAATGTATGGCCTAGTAAGCTACATGAAATTGCATGTCCATACTCGTGAAATACGCTGAACACTGGAATTAATAATAATAAAATTCCGAGTGTAAGTGCTGTATATTTAAAATCTAATTTATCATTCAAATGCGTTCAACCTCAATAAAACTAGTGTAACTAGTCTTTACCCTCCGATTCTTCTTCGTCTTTGTAATTGATTTTCCATTTCAACCATGCTTTTTGTAGCTTATTGGCTTCTGCTAGTTCGTTTGCTATGTATAGTAAGTTGATTGCAATCTCTCGTCCTTGATATTCTTTCTCCAAGTCGTGATCTCCAAACGAATTAGATTCTCCATACTTATCTTCCATTATACTCCGCACCTCTTTTCTGCTAGGTATTTAGTTAATATTTTTAATTCTAAATTATCTTTCCATACTTTTTTGTCTTCCCACTGTTTCTCCCAGATTAGTTTATCACAAGAATAATTTGAATAAAGTTCATTGTATGTTTGTTCACGATCAATATTATGGTCATACTCTGTTACTCCGATAATAATAGCAAGTACAAGTATTGCACTTCCAACACATAATGCTAAAACTGCACCAAAATGTTTATCCAGAAATGATCTTTGATGTTCGGGATAACTCAATTGTGTTTACCTCTAATTTTTACAACTCTAACTAGCTTCATTTTCTTACCATTATCTACTAGAATATATTCTGCTTTAGCCTTTTGCTTCTGCTTTGGTTTAGCCTCATCGTCATCAAAGAAATTTTCCCACTCATTACCGAAAAACTGTTTACTCATCTTTACATACCTCTATAATGAAAATGGATGGCATTAATTCCCCTTGAAAGAAAAAATGATTACATCCATTTTCATTAAAATATTTGGTTTTAACTGCTTTTATTATCAATGTTTTCTTCCTCCGAGTTTAACGGTCTTTTGATTTTGTGTACTCATATCAAGTCTTACGTGTACTAAGTTTAAGTGCTTTTGTTTGTTCATTTGAACGAACACTCCTTATCAATTCCTCGCAAACCTCTGTCTTCTACTCTTACTCGTTCCCTGTAATTTAGAATTGGCTGTTTGCACTTGCTACAAAAATATTGATTCGATCCTACTTCTCCCCATACTATTTTTTTACTCATTCCTTTATCCATTTTATAATCTCACTTGCCAGTTGATTTACTCTTTCAAGTTGTTGGTTCTTAGCTTCAATTGCACCAAGTAACCAGGCTAAGGCATCTTCTTGTTCCTCTATATCTAAAGCAAAGAATGGGGTTAGGTAAATGCCTACACCGTTTATCTGGTCTTTTGAATCAGCTATTGCCTTAATTATTCTCTTAGTTTCATCATTCATTTCTTGTTTAACTCCTCTTGAAGTATCTTTAGAATTCTATTAGTGAATGATTGTGAGGCAGATGATATTTTTTTGTTTATTCTTTCGTTGTTAAACCTTTTTGGAAGTTCAACTATTGTAATAATTTTACCTTTATTTTTTTTCAATTCTTTTTCTATTTTCATTTGGCTAAGACCTCATCATTCTTGTTATCATCCCAGACTTTAAAGCGATTAAAGTGATCTTCGGATTGTTCGTGATGGGTTCTACAATAGAAAGATGGTGATATAGTTACAGCTTCTTCTTGTGTAATCTTGCATCTCCACTTTGATCTTGGGGATAGTTTAATCAAGATGAAAGTATTTAGGAATAAGATTGGCATTAAAATTGCAATTGGAATTACATAATCGTCTGGGATAATTAAAATCAGTCCTAGTAATCCAATGAACGGATAGAACATTAATGGAAACAATAGACCTTCTGGAATATCTATCCTCATTGTAAGACCTTCTCCTTTACCATTCTCCTGATTTTTCTCTCAGAAAGTTTTGGATATTTTATATGAAATGCCTCATGCCATAATGCCAATTTTAAACGCCTTAAGCTTCTAACGTTATCGACATTAAGGAATATGTAAAAGTCTTCTGTGTCAAGTCTTGCGTATGACTTGAACATATTCTTTGCCAGCTCTGGATAATAAATGTGCCATAGATTTTGATTTGTTATCACTATGATTGCCTGTTTAATTTTTAGTACGTACCTAATGTGGGCAATTTCTAATTGAAGAAATTCTGCAAATATGCTTGCCCGAAGACTTTCTAAATCTTCTAATTCCTCACTCTCTGTGACATTTCTTGGTTTGATTTTCATCAAGTATTCACCAAAGCCTTTGCCTCACATTCCTTAAAGAATTCAATCATTTCTTTATCGTGTTCATAGTTTGAATTATTTGGCTGATTCCAATATTCATAAAATTCTTTCATATCTTCTGCTGTTAACCCTATTTTTGTAAAGAAAATCTCTTTCCCACAGTCATCACAAATAAAGTATCCTCCATGATGATTGACTAGATACGCATCACATGGTTTGTGGTAAAACCAACCATGTGTATATTCTACTGATTTATCTTTAATACCTTTTTGAATTTCAATACAGTGATCACATTGTTTCTTTAACTTTGTGCATTTACAACTCATCTTTTAAAACACCTCCTGAACATATCTAATCTATCTGGTGGTAAAGTTCCATCAGATATTTTTTTCTGTAAATACTCAACTTCGTTGTTATAGAATTCTTTAAAGTCCATATCCTCAATGAATTTGTTAAATCCACAAAAGGCAAAGCCTGAAACAATCATGAAGATACTAATCACTGGTAGTCCTACATACGCTGGAATTTCCCACATGGCAACAAAGAATGAACCAAAGATTCCAATGCAACCATAGAGTTGAGTCCATAGAGCAAACTTCTCATTGTAAACTTTTAGGTATTTTTTCATCCAATTACCTCATATTCAAAATCTGTTTTCCAATTGGCTTTACATCTACAGGTTCGATTTAGTTCATTAACAAATTTACTACATGAACCTAGTGAATGATATGACTTTGTGTGGTTACATTTTTTACAGAATAATCTTATCTTAGTCATTTAATCCCTCTCCCATATAGGACAACAAGTCATTTTTTTATCTCCGTTTTTTTCAGATACTCTAATCGTGATTTCTTGTTTTTCAAATAATTTAGTATAAATTCAATCTGACTAATGTGATAATCTATTCCGTTATCTAGGCTAAGTGATTCCAAATATTCTTTAACAAAGAATTTCATGGCTTTTAATTGCCCATTTAGAGTAGGGTATTCAATCCGTTCTTGTTCATAGAGTTTTTTCTTTTGTTCGTAACTCATGCTTGTGACCTCATTGTTATAAAATCCTGGATTCTACTTTGTTTCTTCTTGGCTTGTTCAGCTAAATCCCTATACTTTTCATCTCCACATTCATAGTATTTTTCCAATGCCATCTTGATTGTCATGCACTGACCTTGCCACATATCCTCTAACTGGTAAGCATCTTTTTCTTTTAAGAGATTATCAAACTGTGATTTTTCCTCAATGCTTTTCTTTTCTCTTTTGTCTTCACATGGAAAACAAAGACTTCCTCGATGATAGAATTCATTAATAGTGATAGGGATATTACAATCTACGCATTTCATTTCTGTCATTTTTTAATCTCCTCATCATATTCCCTTAATGCTTCATCAAAATACTTTGAAGCCTTTGTTAGATCGTTAAATGATTTATTATATTTTGCTGGAATAGAAGCTTCTTTATTGAATTCTCCACCCATTATTTTTATCTCATTTTTCTTATTTGGTAAAGTAACAACTATACCATACTTATTTTTGTGATCAAATCCCTCAATGATAAAAGCTGATTCAGAAAAATTCTCACTAAAACCCATTGTTAGATTATGTTCGTATAGTTTTTCCCCCTTTTTTGTTGTAAATTTTCTTACGATAAATGCTTCTTGTACTTTCTTTGCAAGAGATAATGAATCCCATTCTAGTCCTAAGAGGAAAATCTTTCTTTCCATTATTGGATCTCCCCCAAGATTTTTTCCAGTCTTTTAATCTCTGGAATGTTATAGGCAATTTTTTTATTAGATTCTTCAACCTCATCTTTGAGTCTTTGTATCCATTGTTTTAATTCCTTGATCCTTTGTTCATGGGTTAAAGAATATTTTACTTTAGATTGTGTTGACATTAATTTTTTTGTTATATCAACAATTTTTCTCTGTTTATCAAGATTTGAGTCGTTAATCATAGTGATAACTCCTTGATCTTTCTTTCTACCGTTACAATTGTATCGTTATGACCTGAACCATGTGGAACTAACATTATTCTTTCAAGGTTAAAGCCTCGATTTTTTCCCAGACCGTTGCTGTTCCAACCAAAACATATAGCCTTACCCCCCAGCTTTACAACCCTTGCATACTCATCTTTTGCCTTTGACCACATGGCATTAGTTGTATCTTGCTTTGATACTGGCTTGCCAATGTTCTTGTAAGATTCTGATAACTGACGTGGTGAGTATGGAGGATCAAAGAGAACTGTATCGATTGAATTTGATTTTAAGGTCTTAAGAAATTCAATTGCATCCATGTGATGTTGAGATGGTGACGCTGGATTAAGATCATTTCGTAAGTCTGCTAACTCACTTTGACCTGAAAAAGCATCTACGGTAAAGCCTTCAATTTCTTGATCTAGGAATTCTGCAATCGGCTGAATTTGAAATGTCCACTTGTTAGGCATAGCCCATCTTCGTTCATAACGGATACACCATCCTCGTGATTGTCGATACTCGTCATAACGACTAAGGAACTTTTCAGTAATCTTTTCTGGATTAATCTGTAATACTTCCTTGCCTCTGATTGTAATTATGCAACAGTTTGACTTTGTTTTTTCCAGTAATTGTGCCATTGTTAAATGAGTCTTAACCCATCTGATTTTATTTAAGAATAGTCTTTCGCCTCCACTTGACTTTATTGTATGCCTTTGTTCTTCGGTTAAGTTAAAGTATTTTGCCAAGTGTTCTTCAATTTCAAATATGGTATGCTCTTTTTCATCTGCATATTCTTCTAGGAATGGCTTGAACATTTCAGTGAATCTTGGAAGCTGTTGTAATTGACTCATCGGGTTTGACTCCATTTGAAAGGATATTTTTTTGTGACGCTATGTTTTTTGTATGTTGATTGGTTTTTTAGAATGTATTCTCCATCATTCAAAGCATCAAGAAATCCCATAAGATATTCTCGTTTCATTAATTTATTCATCGTTATTGGTTTTTTGAAAGTTCGATCGAATTCTTTACTAAAGTATTCATATAGAAATTCCATACGTTGTATTGCAAATTTTTTACTCAATTTAATCCCACCAATTCCATTCAAAGCCACATGAGTTTGCGTTCCAATATGCTCTGACCATAGTTTTTGTATCTGAATATTCTAATGGGTGTCTTCCACTGTAAGTTTCTTTTTCAACAATTAATTTTTTAATAGAGTCACAAGTTATTTTTCCTGACTTTATATCTGCTTTAATCTCATCGTTGTATTCCTTAAAGGGCTTGTTTATCAGTGCATCTCTTTCTTGAGCTTCAGTCATCCACTGAGCAAATAATATTGCACCAACCACAAATAGAATTATAATTGTGATATGGATTGCAAGAGTTAGATGCGGAATTTTTCTCTTGGTTAAACTATTAGTCATTTGGACTCCATTTTTTATAATATTCATTTCGTTGTTCGTCTGATATTTGACAACCGAGATCAATCATCCTTTGACTGTTGTGAATGTTGAGTGGATATTCTTGGGGGTTATCCATTCTCCATACCCATAATTCATCACAATTCCATTGATCCATAGTTTCTACTTGGTATAATATTTCATCTGCTTCAATTTGTGTATCAACTAAAGTCGTAATTTCTTTTCTCCATGTGTCTTCAGTCAACATTCTTTCTGGAAGATTAGAATTAAGTCTTAAAATTTCCCTTGGGGAATTTGCTATTGTTGGTATTACTGGAATACAATCTTCTACAGTTTTTGTTATGATGTCCTTTTCTTCACTATCAAATCCTGAACCATCATAATGATAATAGCGTAATACTTCCCATAAATCTTTTGGGCTTTTGGTTTTTGTTGTTGTGGTAGTTACTATTTTACAATCTGATGTTTGAATTTCTGTTACTGAAATTTCTTTATATGGAATAGCTTTATCTGTAATCCAATAATTATAATTTTCTTGGATATTATCTGCTATTACCAATGAAACAATTAGTACAATTGCTGAAACAAATCCTATTGCAATTAGTGATAATCCATTTCTTTCAGTTTTGATTTTGCTACAGAAACTTTTCATGTGTTTAATGACTTCGATCATTCCAATGGTTAATCCTCCAAGTATGATTCCCCAGAAAATTAAAAAGCCATAGATGATATTTGATCCTATGTCAAGTTCAAAGATGAATACGCTTGAAGCAAATCCTGCAAATAGGACAAGAGATACCATTATCCATACTCGTTTATCCCTATAACATCTACATGCTAAATTGTGTATTTGCTCACTCATTTTTTATTGGCACTCCATGTGTTTTTATTTCCTGTATTCTAATTTTTAATAAAATAATATCATGATTTACATCGTCCAAGTCTGCACGTAAATCACGTCTTTCGTCTTCAAGATCAAATAACTTATCGTAATGATAATTCAAAATATCCTTCTCTATTTTGTTTAATCGCTTTTCTTTCAATTCTTAATCTCCTTTAATGAATCAATGATTTTCTTGAATACATTAATCAAAACTCCCTGACCTAAAGCTTCGCCAGCTACGGTTTTTGTTTCTCCCAAGTCGTAAGATTCATCCAAACCCATTATAATTTTTACTTCTGATAGGGTTAACCATCTGTAAGTATCTGGTAAAGTTGGGTGTTTTACTACTGGATTATCTCCTTGCTGTGCAAAATATCTTTTCTTTATTGCCTGAATCTGTGTCGAGTCTTCGGTGATAATTTGTGAATTAAAATTATTGCCTTTAGCCTTTTGATTATCCCAATGTTCAAACAACCAGCTTTTAGTTTCACGTGTAAACCATTCGCATCTTGGATCATCTGCCTTTAACAAAATTTCTCCAAGTGTTCTTTCTGATTTTGATTCTTCTGGAAACTTGTAATCGTCTGTTGTTGCTACTATGACAGCTCTTTTTCTAACTGTTAATTCACCATATTCTAACCCAGAAATGATTTTAACACTTACATTGTAACCCATTCTTTTTAATGCGTTAACCGTTGCTGTGCCGATTCCACTCTTTAAGTATGCTGGAACTTCTTCCAATACAATACATCTGGGGTTTACAGCTTCGACAATCATCAAAAAGAACATGGAGAGATCAGCGTTTTGATGTTCTTCGTACATTTCATTTCCCTGATTTCTTCTTGCTATTGAGAATGGCTCACATGGAATACCGCCAATTAAAAGTTCGACTTGATCTAATTCCGAGTAATCAATTTGTTCAATGCTTGAATTGTGCATTGTTCCTTTATGGTTAGCCTGCCACATGTCAGCATAAGATTCGTTTAGTTCTATTGCCCACTTTGAATTATAACCTGACTTTTTAGCAGACTGATCCATTAACCCTGCACCTGAAAATACAGCTCCATAGGAATTATCTTGTAGCCTTAAGAGTTTTCTTTGGGCTTGTTTAGTGCTAGTGATTATAATTTGTCCAACATAAACTACGACTCGTACAGATTTTTCCTCGTTAAATGACTCTGTTATTTTCTCATTGTTTAATTCGATGATCGGAGTTTTCTTGCCACAGATTATTTTTTCTCCTTCGTTATCAAGTGAGATTTGAATCTGTCTTTCCATAAATTTAACATTAATTTTAGAGCCTCGATAGAATCCTGCTTGTTCCAAGTATCTACCTTCAATCCAAATTCTAGGGTGATCCTTGCATTGTCCAATTGATAAAACTGTAGTACGAATCTTATCCATTTTGTTCACCTGCTTTTTTTATTATAGAATCTACAGAATAGCCACATAAGATTATGAAAATAGTATCAATTACTTTCTTTTGATCGTCTGTTGCTATTATCCATAATTTATTAAGTTGTGCCGATTTATCAAATGAACTTTCTTCGTCATCTTGTAACAATGAAAAGAAGCTGTTAAAAAATTCCTCTGGGATCTCTTTTGTCTTTGAGTAGTCAGAAGTCAATTAAAACCTCTCCACAATGGTTACATTCTACTCGATAGATATAGGGTAAACTTCTTTTAGAATCTGCATCATGCTCACTTGGAAGCTCGCCACATGCTTCGTCTTTATTTTCTCCTAGTCCACTTTTTTCATGCCAGTCATACACATAAGATTCTGTAGGACTAAATTGTAACATGGCTATTGTGTCTGTTTCTTTATCGAAATATTCACATGCCTCGTTATTACATATCAATTTTTTCTGCCTCCGAGTTAACGGTCTTGATAGTTTGTTGGTTCATAACTAGTAAATTGTGTACGTAGTTAAAGTGCTTTTGTTTGTTCAAATGAACAGACAGCCAGGAATTTTTATTGGTGTTGTTCAAATTCTATAACACCAATCCACTATGTCTTTTCGTTCCTTATCGGTTAGAATCCTCCAATCCTTAAGGGTAATCTCTGGATCTAAACCAGACTTGTTTAGTAAAACATCTTTATCTCTGGGATCTAATTCATCCCAAAGCTCTTGAATGTGCATGGTTTTTCTGTCTAACATTTCTGTGGTAGTGTTCCTTGATCATTTTTTCTATATCCTAACCAAACTAAATGCTGTACTTTTTTCCAATCTGGATTAGGCTTTGTAATTATCTGACTAATCTCTTTATGAATAGGACATAAGGTAGTGGTTAAACAATCTTCATTACAACCACATTTCATTTAGAATTTTTCCTCATTAAATCAATTGCTTTCTTTTCTAATCTTCTTCTTGCACCACATTTTAGACCTTCGTATATTTCTATACGGTTTATTGCATAGTCTGATTTTTCATCTTCAGTTAGAATCTTTGGTATTCCTTGATCAGTAAACTTGTCAATGTATTTTTTATTTCTACTATACTTAATACAACAACAACTCGATAAATTACATTCATCTAAGGCATACATTCGTACATCTCTTTGTCTGTGTGATGTTTCATAATGTCTACATTTAGTACAAAGATCAAGTGGAGGCATGTTTTAGCATCCTCACTTTTACTGTATCTGATTTGACTTCACTAGCTCTTTTCTCTGTAAGAAATTCTTTATAGACGCAACCGCAACTAGTAAATTCAATTCGGTATAGATTCTTTTTAATCAAACCTCACGTTCAACCCATGTTTTTCTTTTAGATGTCTTGTTAATTCCTTAGTGGTATTTTCAATTACTTCTGAACATACCTCGCCTTCATCGTATCGAGAATCTTCTGAATCAGTGATAATCGTTCCATCATCTAACGTTGATACTTCACAATACCATCCTTGCCAGTCAGAAAAATAATCACTAATATCGTTTTTAATCACAAAGTCCACATCCGCATTTTCTTTTATGTTCTTTAATACTTTCAACTATTCCAACATATTCATATTCCTCATAGACTTTTTTCCCACAAGAATCGCACTTGAAAGGTATTACATAAACACCGTCTACATATCCGCTTTCCATTTCACCTATCTTAGTTAATCCTTCATCGTGTTCACATGCCAATTTATCTAGCACCTCCTTGATAAGCTTCTAACGCCATCTTAATCGCTTTTTGTAAAGTTTCTTCTGTGTAATCATTGAGTGATTTTAATGGTGTCTTTGTTGATTCACACCCTAAATCAAATACAGTTGTGCCACCATATTCCTCAACCTCATCAATGATCCACAATGCAATATACTCCATGCAATCATCGGTTAGATGGTTATTATCACTACGGTCTTTCTCGATTTGATTCGGGTTCTTTAATAAATTATTCTTGTTAAATTTAAATCCCATTTAGTATCCCATCCTATAACCAATTGTATCTAATGAATGGGAAGGCTTTCCATAAACAATTGCTAGTCTTCCGATTCTAATGTAATAACTTTGAATGTTATAATGAAAAATCTTTTCTAGTTTAGACTTGTCCATGATCATTATGATTAAAATGTTATCTTTAAAATGAAATGATTTCATTCAGATTTCCCTGTTCCGTTACACTTACTGCAAGTAACCTCATCATAATTACTGTTGTAATCATTATCTTCCATGTAAGATCCTTTTCCATGACACTGTAGGCAAATACCTTTTTCTATTAATTCCATGTCTTGCATTATTCCTAAGAGCTGTCTTTGTTGTGATGGTAGAAATTCATGCCAGTAACTTAGATCATAAAATGAAATTAAGTTTGGTGTTAAAAATCCCGAACTTGCTTTTGCTAAAACATCTCTATGATTATACTTTTGCCAAAGTCGTTTGCCTTCTTCTCCTTCTAACTTACTTAGAGAATAACTGTTAAGCTTCAATTCTTTTTTCTCCTAGAATTAGCATTAGGACATTCATTATATATTTCAGTTTCATCGATTTCTAATCCACAATATTCACATATACCAGACATGTCGTTTTTTATTTTCTTTTCTTTTAAGTTGAACTTTTTTATTGCCTTTAGTTTTTTTATTGTTGATTTTGCCAATGGAGAAAACTCATGATCATTTATGCTTCCGTTAAAATGATCTGGGAATGGTTCACCACATTTTCTACCGCCAGTTAGAATTTTCTTACACCAGAAATCTTGTTCGCCTTTTGGATCGGCTTTTCCTTTTATCTCGATATTCATTTTTTAACTCTCCTTTCAAATACTTCTAGTCGTTTACTTCCGATATGAAATTCACTAATAGTATCTTTAAGATGTTCTCGTTTAGTTGTTAAGCCTACAAGGTCTGCCCAAAAACCAACTATGTAATAGTAACCTTCCTTAAGTGTAATCTTTTTAACACCACAATATTTTTGTCCATTTCTTATTACTTGATTATTTGGATCTGGATCAAGTGTTGTAAATTCTGTATCTTGTGGTAAATGTATTCTTGATTTGTATCTTATTGTATTCCAATTTTCTCCAATCAATTCTAGTTTCATTATGATAACAACTCCGTAATGACTAGTGAGATCAAAGGCGTTGTTGGTAAAACACCGATTGAAATACCTAATGAATACCAAACCCATTTTATATTCATAGTGATAACCCCACTAGGCTTTTCATTTCATCGCTTACTATTATTGGAGAGTGACCACAGTAAGCACAGTAATCTGAATACTTGGCATAGTCTAAATGGAATTTTTTATATGGACATGATTCTCTAAGTCGTACTCTATAGTTTGGATTGTCTGCACTCTTGCATCTATAGAAGGGTAAATTATTTCCATAGTCACCTAGATTCATTATCACTATGTCATGATCATACCAGTCACCGCCACACTCATCACAGTATTCACATTCATAATGGTGTTTCAAATCTTCAATTAATTCCAAATCTGCTTTTGAATAGACTCGTAATTTTACCCATTGTTGATTCATATTTTATCCTCCGTATGCCCACACATTACACAGATTTTTCCTTCTGCACATTCTACCGCAATCATTTTTTCACAACAAATATTCATTTTTTTCCTACCTCAATTCTGTTCATTAGATAGAATGATACTTTATCATGGAACTGATCAAAAGTAAATTTATCCATAATAATTCTATGCCCACGAACTGAAAACCTATCACTACCTTTTGATATTCTAATTTCCATCTCGTCTGGAAAATCTCCATTTACAAGTGAGGCTATAATATTATTATCAAAGTCTTCAACCCAGAATTTTACACTTCCATTTTCTTGCTCGACTATTCTTTCTAACTTCATTTTTTACCCTCACTTAGATAATTTACTTCGACTATCAATTCACGAATTTTACTTATGCAAATCATAATCATTGAATGGTCAGTTGAATGTTTACCTGCATCAAATTTCTCACAGTCAGACTCTTTAAAATCTTCTATCATTTTTCTGCATCCTCTAAATAATAATTCCAAGTCCTACAATGTCTAACTGTATCTTCTAACATTCCTTGAAGCTCACGAATTAATTTTAAATTCATTTTTGATTTAAGGCTATTTGGATCATCATAAGTTTCATGAAATATTCCCATTGAATCAAGTCTATAGCTTAATGGAATTTCCATTAACATATCTTGGTTAGGCGTAAGTCCTAATGATAAAAATCGTTGATCAACTTCTAAATTACTTTTATTGAATCGAAAAACAATATCTGGATCTCGCATCATATCTCCATTTTGTAAATAGTAAAAGCATACACTTACAATCTGAAAATGATTATCTCTCCAAGTATCTACATGTAAATCCATTAACCCATGCTCACACGCATAAGGATTATCAGTGGATCTTTTCTCACAGTGTTTTAATTTGTAAGCCTTTTGTTCATCATCAAAAGGAATTCCTTTAGTAAGTAAATATTTTAACATGGGAGCTTCTAATGAAATTTGATCCATGATTTTGTTAATTTCCTTTTCAAACATTATGCTAAAACCTCAGCACTAACATATTGATTATAATAAATAGCACAGTCTTTACAAAACATAGCATCAGAATAATAACCTAATTTTGAAGCTCTCCAAGTATTTTTATTAAAACATTTAGGACATATTTTTCTATTCACTCGCTGTTTATTCATAGTTCTAATACCTCGATTTCAGTTTTATTACCCCAAACTAACAGACATAAATTACAATCCTTTAATGGTAATTGGCATTTAGCATAATGATCATAGTCTTTAGCAGTAAGATCCTTTCGTGTTTTAACTATCATTTCATACACACCTTGTAAATTTCATTTAAGATTTCTGTTGCTTCGTCATGATCTAGTGTTTCAAAGTTATAGTCACGTGATACTATTGCAATTATTTCTTTAACTTTTTCTTTATCTTTCAAGTCGTACTCTCCTTATCTTTGAAGCCCAAAGTTTTATCCCTTAACATTTCTTGCCATTGTTCATCAAAATCCTTGTCTGGATCAAAGCAAAAAACAGTTGCGATTTTCCTATCTCCACTAAATGTTAATGTTTGGGTTTTCAAGTCGTACTCTCCTTTAGATATTCTTTAAAACAATTTGTAATAGTTTCAAAGTCTAACCATTCACTATCTCCAAAGTCTTCACTAATTACTTGATCGTAAATTTCACCATATCGTAAACCGCCATAGCTATCAAGTTTATTAAAATGATAGTCTATGTTTGGATTCATTTCAAGTATGTCTGATCGTAAACTTTCATCGGCTTTATTCCAATGCTCTGTTAATTGTTCTAATGTATAATCACTGAAAAATTCTTTTGCTTTATCTTCTTTTATTCTATCTTTTCTAGTCTTTAATTTTTGAGAATCTAATCCAAGTTTTAATTCAAGTCTGCTATGTTTTTTATTTATCAATTGCAATCTTTTCTTCAAGTCAGACATTTATTTTACTCTCCTTTTTTGGTAATAGTCTATTACAATTATCGCATCGTTCATTTTCATACATAGAATAAAGTTCAAAACATGCTACGCATTTTTTTATTTTATTCCCCTTTAATCCTACTAAGTCGTTTATCGCATCTTTGATATAGATTGATATTCCCATCTCTTGATATTTTTCATAGTCCTTTTCAAGAAGTGCTATTGCTTTTCTAGGGGAATTATTTACTATGTAATGATAATTTACTTGGGCTTGATTCTTCCATAGATATTGATCATGCTCTGATCTCCATTTCCATTTATCTAAAATCTGTTGTTTATTCAAATTCTATTCCCCTTGATTAAAAGAACTTCTTGATTAAACATTTTCTCGCTTGCCCAAAATGCAATTCCAAAACTGATTAATCCTAATGGAAATAGAACTTCGAGATTTATTACATCGAGTATTATCATATAAAAAAATGGCGATACTAAACTAGCTATGAATATTATTTTATGCTTCATTAATAAAAAAGTGTGGGATTTATCTTGCATTAATCCTCAACTCGTGGTGCAAGATAAAAGTCCATGAAAGCTGATCCGTCTAGATGAGCTCTTATCCTCAAAGGTTTTGCAGTGGAATAATCGATTTCTATTGTACGATCTTTTTGTAAGGTCTTCAAGAATGGTAACAAGTATTCAAGGGAGTAAGTTGATTTTGAATTATCATCTCGCTTTTTAATTGATACTTGCCCACGTTCATTAGTGATTAGAACATCGCCAGCGTCACCCTTACCACTTAGATTAAACCAGTTTTGACTAGTTTCAAAAGTTACATAGTCACTAATCGTTTCAATTTTTCTAAGTTGTTTTACAAAATCAGCTTCAGTAATTTCATGACAATCAAATTTAATATTGCTGTCATAAGGTATTTTTGGAAGTGGTGATTCTGCTTTGTTGACTTCAATGGTTCTTATTTTGTATGACTCACTCCTAGTATGAAAATTAAGAATGTTAGGATAATCATCATCGTAACTAATTCTTACCATTGATATTGGCTCAAAAAGATTAATCATCTTAATTGAATCATCAAGTCTTACAGCTACTTGAACGTCATTTTCTACCTCATACTTTTCAAAGTTAGCGTTAGGTAATGCTATATCTAGTAAGCCAACATGGCTAGCATCCATACATCGAACATGTACGCCTTCATTAGTAAAAGAAAATGTTGCTTCCTCAACTAGTATGCTTAGTGTTTTTAGAACTTGGCTAATATCCTTTTGCGGAATTGCGACTTCAATTTTCTTTGATTTTTCTGCCTCCGATT
>Ga0209324_10001208_pt1 | contig 17624 bp, 18 predicted proteins | sample Rifsed19ft3_FD_184015 | JGI IMG/M metagenome (GOLD analysis project Ga0209324, IMG submission 184015) | Soil microbial communities from Rifle, Colorado, USA - sediment 19ft 3 (version 2) | ecosystem: Environmental > Terrestrial > Deep subsurface > Rock core/Sediment | place: Rifle, Colorado...
AACTTTTTAACTCTTTTTTCCTTTTAGAAAAAAAGAGCTTGACATAGAATGTCTAAATCCCCTCTTGATAGAGGGGACTTCTGCTCTCCCCTCTAAAAAGAGGGGCCGGGGGGGTGTTTCAATACTTGTCTCCAGGCGGTGTTTGAGAATAAGCATTGGTACGAATTTTCAAAAAACTAATTTTTTACCAATATTTATTAATGTGCTAAAAAGAAATTGAACAAGTGACTATCGCCCTGTACTCCTCTAAGCCTTCTGCACCTTGCTGTTCTGATTCGTGATTCAGATCTTTCCAGGTGGGAATCTTAATTAAAGCCCCAACGCTCACGTGTTTGCCAAAGATAGCCCGTAAACCCGGAGAGAGATAAAGAATAGACCCGCCGGAACCGTTTTCTTTTTCACTCTCTTCATTCATGTCCTTTGTTAAATGAAGAAAATTGGACTCTCCAATAATATCAAGCCTGGAGAGAAAACCGTTTGTCTTTTCAAAGATTTCGTATCCGCCTGCTGCATTGAAACGAACCTCATTGCCGGGTTTACCATCGTTCGTCTCTGTAAAGATAAGAACTGAAGTATCCCCTGTTAAGGTAAAATGAGGAATGATCATTTTCGAAGCAGCAAAACCGATGGTAAAGCTCGGCGCGGCAAAACCAGGCTGCATGCCCATATCAAACCTGTTTCCTTCATCGTCCCGGTTTGAGGTAGTGCCCGTTGGCACGGTAAGACCTGCTATTACAGACATCTTTAAATCATCACTGCTGTAATCCGCGCCGTAAGAGTCTTCAGGGCCAAAGTGATATAAACCACGAATTCCATCCCTTTCGCCCAGCTTAAACCCGTATTGGACAATCAAACCGAGGTCTCCAAAACCGTCCGATGTGCCCAGACTGTCTTGTTCCTTACTGGCAAAGGGAAGGATGCCATAAAAAGAAAGCGCATCGGTTACACCATAGCCGAAAACGGTATTGAAAAAGGTAAAGGTATCAATATTTTCCGGCTCAGCATGTTCCTTGTGCTCAAACGGGACATACTCAAACTTTTCGAATATTAAAAAATTCCCCTTGCCCAGGGCCAACGGAGAAGCTGTCTCAATCGGCGCGCCTGGGCCAAAGGCCGATGAAACTCCGCCGTGGTGAGCAAAGGCTATTGTGTTCATGATAAGGACAGACAATAAAATACTTATTACTATCAAAGCGCTATAACAACTTTTACGAATTAAATTAGATTCTTCGCTCTGCTCAGAATGACAAACGCTGTCATTCTGAGGAGTGAAACGACGAAGAATCTCGACTTTGGAATTCCAGAACATCAAATTAGCCTCCTCCATGTTTGATCTGAAAGTTTATTTAAATTCACCAGTAATACTATAAAAATATTCGTGCTACTATTATGCAAAAAAATTTTCCTCTACATTTTTATCGCCTCCATTTCATAACGTTTTAATGTATCCTTATCCTGAATTAATTCACGGGTGGGTCTATCAGCAACAATTCTACCGTTGTCCATAAGCACACAGCGTTCTGTAACTTCAGAAATCAAATACAAATCGTGGGAAGCCACCATTATGGCTGTCTGCAAACCTTTCAAATACGCAATCAAGCGACGCCTATTCCGGTGATCCAGATCGTTTGCCGGCTCATCAAGAATTAAGAGTTGTGGTTCCATTGCCATGGCTGCGGCTAGTGCAACCCTTCGCTTCTCTCCTCCTGACAAGTGTTGCGGGGGACGATGGCTCACCACGCTCAGTTCAAAATATGCCAACCACCTTTCAACCGTTTCACAAACTCTCTGCTTTGACCAGCCCAAATTCCTCGGGCCGAAGGCAATTTCTTCCCACACGGAAGAACAGAAGAGTTGGTCGTTTACCTGTTGAAAAGTCAGCGCAACGTGGCGTCTTACTTCATTGATATTCTTATGCTCAGTAAGAGGACGGTCTAACACTTCTACATGCCCCGAATTGGGTTTTAGCAAGCCATTCAAATGCCAGAAAAAGGTGGTTTTGCCCGCACCACTTGGCCCAATTACCCCCACTTTTTCATGTTGATGAACCGACAATGACAGCTCAGATAGCGCCAGCCCACCATTTTGATACCTGAAAGATACATTCTGAGCACGGATAACACAGGACATCGCAAACTACTCCAAACCATACGATACACATAAAGATAAATAGAAAAATCAAACTGCCACAAGGAACTACAACCGTATCTTCAACAAGGAAAGGGAATATGCCGCTAAACCCGCGCGACTGCATGGCGCGCTCTACATTTTCAGCCTGCTCAAAACTTGATAACAGTAAACAACCGACCCCTCCGGCAAGGTTGCGTAGTTGCAAAGAAAATACACCTTTTCTTGCCCCACGGGAGGCCTGCGCGGCAAGCATCATCTTTAACCGTTCCGACAAGATTGGTAAAAAACGCGCAGTAAATGCTATTATCTGAATCAACACTGACGGCACCCTTAACTTTTCAAGGGTTAACAAGATTCGTTCGAATCCGACCCAGGTAATCCAGATTAAGCCCCACAACCACATTGCCAGCATCTTCGTTATCAGGACAGGGGCAAGAGAACGCCCCTCGTTTGTCCAAAGCAAGGTCGCTCCTGTAAATATGAAAAAAATCAATACCCCTTTACAACGCCATATAGTTGCAAATACCTTTCTCACTACAAGGCTGGCGAACAAACTGATAATCAATAAACACAGGAGAAGACAAAAAAGATTGTCGAGCAATCCAAGCCCTGTCAGAACTAATAAAATAAGTATTGTGCCAATCCGTGTTGAAGGGGGAAACATACTCATTTTGGTTTGTGGATTTGGGATTTTGGATTTAATAAGCGTTTTATAAAAAAGCCACCGCCGCCGAGAACCATAACCCCAATTGCAATACGGACACTTAAATAATCAAAAAAACCTTTTGACGTTCCTTGTAAAACTTCTTGCCATGCAATCCGCGTAAGGTGTCCGCCTGACGCCTCGACAATAACAAATTTCGGTTCACCCTCTATATTTTTCGGTAAAGCCCACATTCCTTTTTCATTCAATGTTTCTCTGATAATTGCAATACCATCCTCGTCCACAACAGTAACCACAGCGCCAGCAGCCGGAGAACGGTCGCTGAAATTGGCATACAAGCTTCCTTCTTTCGAGGAAAGATAGAGTCCGTGTGCGTTTGCCACTGAGGGCAGTAAAATAAGGATAGTGAAAACAAAAGAAAATACAATTTTCATGTTGTGACTCCTTGTCATTAAGTTAAGGGTCATTTCATCTAAACAACCCCCTTTATCCCCCTTTTCTAAGGGGGACTTTTACGGCAGGTAGCTTAACTTAATGACATTGTGTTGAGACTCCCAGTAATGATGGTTTAACTTTTTGGAGAAAATGCACCAGCCAAAAACTGATGATACCCTCTGTTATTGCAATAGGAATATGTCCCAGAAAAACGAGTTTGGCGAGGGGCATAAGCGCCGTATGCGTCGTAGAAAGCGTTACATAGAGTAAAATAGCCGAAATCAGGATTGTTCCGCCGCCGATAAGAGAACCTATCCATGGACGTTTTTTAACAGAAGACTGCTTTATCCATTGACGTCCGAACACCCCAATTATCGCGCCAGGCAAGGCCATGATGGAAATATTGACTCCCAAAACGGTCAGCCCTCCAAAACCAATGAACAATGCCTGTAATAAAAGCCCTACGGTTACAACCGTTAAAGCGCCCCAGCCAAGCAGAAGTCCGGCAATACCGCTGAGCACAAGGTGCATGCTGAATGGGCCGACAGGCACATGAATTGTCGAGCCTGCAAAGAAGGCTGCTGCAATTACCCCATAAGCGCCTACCTGGTCGGCCTTCAAAGAGCGAATAGAAAGCGCCAGCGCCGGTATGGCTATTGCCCATCCCGCGCCAATAACGTAGGGAGAAAGAACACCATCACTAATATGCATCAAAACTTCCTCTACTGGGCATCAATAACAATTATAGTGACATTTAACAGTGCTACAATTGCAAATATTGTAGCACTCATTGCCCTGCTGTCAAGGTTTTTTAAAATATTAAAAAACCCGTGAACAATATGACGCTATCGAAGCATAAAACCTAATTCAATCAATACTGTTTGACAACCGATATTAACTATGATATTTTGTGCTGACATTTTATGGACTAAAGATAAAAATTAAAGTTGACCGGAAACCACGAACGAAAAAGATATACGAGGCCGGTTGTTTAAATACGGACAAATGCTTTTCCGTTGCAGGGATAAACTAAATGGCAAACAATATGGTTTCATCAGACCATTGCACGACTGAGTGGTTACCCCCAACAGTGTCCGGCCTAATAGCACTATCTTTGAGAGATGAGAACCATGGATAGTTACGACATCCGAACGATGAGGCGGGAAGAGATGGATTTTGCTATCGAACTGGCAGCGTCTGAAGGATGGAATCCGGGGATTCATGACGCTGCTTGTTTTTACAATACTGATCCGGACGGCTTCTTTGTAGGTTTGCTCAATGGACGTATTATTGGTTGCATTTCAGATGTTTCGTATGACGGTGTTTTTGGTTTTTTGGGTCTCTATATCATTGTACCTGAATATCGAGGACGAGGATATGGTATCCGGCTGTGGAATAAGGCTATCCAAAGGTTAGAAGGCCACAACATTGGGCTCGATGGTGTTGTTGAACAACAACCCAACTACCTTAAGTCGGGCTTTAAGTTTGCATATCGAAATATTCGATACGAGGGTGTGGCAGGTTCTGTAACAACTTTCCCCCATTCGATTGTAGACCTCCGCAGTGTGAAATTTGATGATCTTTGTACCTATGATCGCAACTCTTTTCCTGCCAATCGGGGTCGCTTTCTGAGGCATTGGATAACCATGCCTGAGTCTGTAGGTGTTGCATATATAGAAGACGGTCTAATCCGGGGCTACGGATTAATTCGACGGTGTTACCGTGGCTATAAGATTGGGCCACTATTTGCTGATACCCTGGAAATAGGTGAATCGATTTTTTCGAGCTTGACGAGTAGTGTTCCGAAAGGGTCTCCAGTCTTTTTAGATGTCCCGGAAGTTAACCGGTATGCTGTGGACTTTGTAAACCGGCACCGGATGAAAAAGGTGTTTGAAACTGCAAGGATGTATACGAAAGAAGTGCCCTCCATAAGGATGTACCGATTATTCGGCGTTACAACCTTCGAGCTTGGGTGACTTGATTTTATCGTGCAAAAAAAATTTGACAATCCTCATGGTTGTGTTATACTATTACGCAAATTTATATTCAACATTTTTAATTAATTTAATTACAATTACCAAAGAGGGATTTTGATATGAGAAAGTTTATGGTAAGTTGTATGGGTATTTTCCTGATGACATGGGGTTTGAGTACCGATGTCTTTGCGTCTGACCTGAATCACAGCAAAAGGTTTAAGATCGGCAATATTTTGCTGGCAAATGCCAGTCCTCAGAATTATGAAGACAGTGTAGATGAAGAAATTAAAATTGGAATGCTGGTAGATAAGGTTGCAACTCCATCCGGGGAGTTTTACGATGTACAATTTTATGCCGAGGGTGAACCACTGGAAAATGTTAAAACGATTCGAATAAAGACACCTGAGAGTAAGAACATACTATTGAAAAACCCGGTAGGTCTTTCTTATCTGGAAGTCGAAGCTTACAATATGGGCATTGATGATCTTAAGAAGAGGTTTCCGGAAGGAAAATATCAGGTGAGCCTTTCCTCCAGGAAATACAGAAAAGCAACGACATTTGATATGGAATATGACTTTCCCGCGGCTCCGGTAGTTACCAGTCCCACATCTGGCGCTACAGACGTATCGCTATCTCCCACCTTTGAATGGGAATCAATGGCTGACGATGACATTGATGGTCTCCTTTTGATTCTTTTGACAGAAGATTTTTCTGAAAATTATATTGAACTAATACGATATTTACCGAAAGAAACGACTTCCTTTTCAATCTCTGAAGGGTTACTTGAAGCAAATACGGAATATGAATTAGATGTGGTAGCCTATAAAGCCTTCGGTGAAAATGCCTATATGACAGGCGTCCGTTATATATCTTTTACCACGTCTTCAGCCACTCTTCCGGAGTAATAAGCGCAAGAAACAATAATTTTCTGACTTGAGAATAATCAAGAGGAGAAATTCTGACATGAGAAAGCTTGTAATAAGTTGTATGGGTATGTTTCTGATGACATGGGGTTTGAGCACCGATATTTTTGCATCTGACCTGAATCACGGCAAAAGAGTTGGCAATATTTTGATGGCCAATACCGGCCCTTTGAATTATGAAGATATTGAAGAAGATGAAATTAAACTGAGAATGGTGGTCGACAAGGTTACAACCTCATCCGGCGAGTATTATGATGCACAATTTCACGCCGAAGGCAAACCACTGGAAAATGTTAAAATGATTCAGATAAAGACACCTAAAAGTAAGAATATTATATTGAAGAACCCGGTAGGTCTCTCCTATGTGGAAATTGAAGCATACAACATGAGCATCGGGGATTTTCAGAAGAAATTCCCGGAAGGAGAATATCAGATGGGTCTTTCCCCTAAAAAATACGGGAATGCAACAATATTTGATATGGCGTATGATTTTCCCCCGACTCCGGTAGTTGTCAGTCCTGCAGCAGATGCGACAGACGTATCATTAACTCCTACTTTTGAGTGGGAATCACTTGCTGACGATGATATTACGGGCTTCCTTTTGATTCTTTCAACACAAGATGTATCTGAAAACAATCTCGAACTGATAAGGTTTTTACCAAAAGAAACGACTTCCTTTTCAGTCCCCGAAGGTTTCCTTGAAGCAGGCACGAAATACGAATTAGATGTGGCAGCGCGTAAAACATTCGGTGAAAATGCCTTCATAACAAGTGTCCGGTGTATATTTTTCACAACAGCTACAGTTCCTCTTCAGTAGGAATAAATTTGTGTTCAGGTCATACTGCGAATTAAATTATCTCTGCCCCGGTTGTAGTCATGGAAAATCCCCCGTGTTTTACGCCTTTTGCAGATTTTAGCTTTCCGTATAAGGCTTCAATTTCCTTTGGCTTCCCTTTTACCACGATTATTTCAAGACAATTGTCGTGGTCCAAATGGATGTGCTGGGTAGAAAGAATGGTGTCATGATAGTCGTGCTGAATGTCAATAAGGAGATTGGTCAATTCCCTCTTGTGATGATTATAAACGATGGTAATTGACCCAGTGACCTCTTTGCCTTCCTGCCATTCTTTTTTGACCAGATCGTCTCTGATCAGGTCACGGATGGCCTCAGAGCGGTTGGTATACTTTTTGTCTTTTATACGCTCGTCGAATTTCCTGAGCAGTTCCTTATCGAGGGAAACTCCGAATCTGACTAAGTTTGACATAAAATTCCTCGCATCTTTGGTGTTACCATTTTTAGAATAATAGCACGAACATTAATATAATGTCAAGGGCATTTTTAGATCAAAAGAATACCGCGCTGACAAAGCCAATCAAAGCGCCAAAGACTCCACCCCAAACAACCAGCCAGCCCAGGTGCGTACGCATCATATTCTCAACGATTTCTTTTACCCGTTGTGGTGTAAGTTCGTTTAATGTGGTGTCCACCATAACGCTGGTTTTTGACTTAAATGTTTCAAAATTGGTTTCTTTCCGTAAGACCGAGGCTATGTCGATATTGGATAAGATTTCTGATGCCTGTCTTTCAAACTCCGTTTTGAATGGGTTCCGCAGAGGCTCTAAGGCCTTTTCTCCGCCAAACAATTTAAACATGCCGCCAAATGAGGAGTTTTTAATTACCGTTACGAAACCACCGAACACTTTATCAAGATCAATCTTATCCATGATTAATTCAGGTTGTATTGTGTGAGGCAATGCACCCTGGGTGACTTTAACAAAATTTTCTTCGGTGAAAAAATTCTCCAAGATCAGCGCACGAATACTCTCTTTAAACTGATCAAACCTCAGGGTAATGATTCCGGAACCATAAAGCCCGGGTATTCTTTCGAATAGCATATAAATGGCCAGCCAGTTAGTCAGTGCGCCGGACAGGGCGAAAAGACTTGCCATCATGAGTGCTTGTCTCCCAACGAACTCAGGCATTACATAAGAAGCCCCAAATGCGATAGCAGAAATCAAATTGGTCAGGAAACTTTTATTCGCAAGCATTCGTAGTTTGCTTAAGTCCGGCCATGAGGTTTCTTTCTCAAACACCAGCGTAGGGAGGCTGTATGAAATCGCCTCTGTTTTTTCTTCTGTCATTTCAACATCTCCTCGGATGATTTTTTCATGTATAACATCATATCCATAAACCCCCGCCTGACCATCATTACTGCTATGGCTGCCAGCAAGAGTGATGCGACCTTGGCAAATGCCTTGGAACCTCCTTCACCCATCAATCGGTATATGAAATTAGACTTCAGAAACACAACCCATACGATGATGAGATTTACTGCCAGTGAAGTTACCGTAGGAATGTAGCCATAGGTATCAACCGTTACAATGATTGAAGTCAAAACGGCAGGACCTACAACAAGTGGAATGCCCAAAGGGACAACTCCCATAGTTGGCGTTATCGTCCTCTTTCCTTTTTCTGAGAACAGCAAATCGTTAATGGCAAATACCAGCAGCAAAAGTCCCCCGGCCATTTTAAAATCATATATCTCAATCCCCAGTACAGAAAAAACGAACTTTCCCAACGCAAGAAAACCAATACTAACGGAAAGCGCCGTAATGACAGATTGATTTATAATTTTCGTTTTCTGCGGTTTTTCTATCCCATCCACCAATGACATAAAAATGGGCAATATCCCTACCACGTCAATTGCTATAAAAAGTGGGATAAAGGCGAGGAGAAAATTGTGCCAATGTTCAATGTGTAAGATTTGTAATTCTTTCATAATTCAGAATTATAGCGGTCCATTAATCTTGTGTTTGTTTAATTTATTATAAAGACTGGCGCGAGAGATTTGGAGCATTTTAGCGGCTTTTTCTTTGTCTGCGCCCGTTAATTCCAGCGTATTAATAATTATTTGCCGTTCAACTTGATCTAGTAACTCTTGCAGTGGTTTACCGGACAAACCCTGCGGGAAACCCGTTTTTTCCTGATATAAAGGAATATCATCAGGTTCAATTACCTTCCCCTTACAAAGGATTACCGCACGTTCGATGACGTTCTCCAATTCCCGAATATTCCCCGGCCAGGTATACGACATGAGCTTGTTTAATGACTCGCGAGAAATCCCTTCGACAGTTTTCCGATTTTTCTTGTTGTGAATGGAAAGGAAATGAGAGGCAAGCAGATGGATATCGTCCGTGCGCTCTCTTAACGGTGGCAGAAAAATACGGATGACATTAAGCCGATAAAAAAGGTCTCTCCGGAACTGGCCATTTTCAACATATCCCTCAAGGTCTGCATTGGTTGCTGCAATAATACGCACATCCACTTTTATAGGCTTGTCTCCCCCTACGGCCTCAAATTCACTGTCTTGCAGGACTCTAAGTAATTTTGCCTGAACTGCCAAAGAGGTGTTACCAATTTCATCCAGGAATATTGTGCCATGATCAGCTGTCCTGAAACGGCCGATTCTATCTTTTATAGCACCGGTAAAAGCCCCCTTTTCATGCCCAAAAAGTTCGCTTTCTAATAAAGTTTCTGTCAATGCCGCACAGTCTACCTTGACGAATGGATAGTTCTTGCGCGCACTGTTATAATGTATAGCCCTTGCCACCAGTTCCTTGCCTGTTCCTGTTTCTCCCTGAATCAAAATGTTTGCTTCTGTATTCGATACATTGGATATAATCTCAAATATCTTTTTAATCTTTACGCTCTCACCGATAATATTAACAAATGTATACTTTTCACCAAGTTCTGAACGGAGTCGGTCTACCTCTCCTGCGAGGCGTTGCATCTGCAATATCTTTTCGATAACAACAACAAGCTCATCGCGTTTAAATGGCTTCGTGATGTAGTCAGATGCGCCAAGCTTTATCGCTTCAACGGCATTTGTTACCGTACCATAACTGGTCATTACTACTACATCAATCTGTGGGGTTTGCTGTTTGATCTTTTTTAAAACCTCTATACCGTCTATATCAGGCATAACCAGGTCGGTAAGCACAATCGAGTATACTCCATCCATGAACACCTTTTCAATTGCCTCTTTACCGCTGGTAACAACATCGGATGTGTATCCCTTACTCTTCAGGAGTTCCTTACACATCTCCCCCATAGCCAAATCATCGTCTACAACTAATATCTTCTTCATTATTACACTTCAAGTAAAAAGCTATTTATTTTATACCGGTAATGATATCGTAAATCTCGTGCCGTTACCCACCCGACTTTCAAGCGTTATTTTACCATTATGGGCTGAAATAATGTTATTACAAATTGATAATCCCAATCCTGTGCCTTTGCCAGGTTCTTTGGTTGTAAAAAAGGGTATAAAGACACGTTTTTGGTCTTCGCCCGATATGCCGATTCCGTTATCTTCAAAAGCAACTTCAACGGACTTTGCTTCCTTGTTTAGTCTGGTTTCAATACACAGATCCCCTCCCTGAGGCAGGGAATCTACCGCGTTATTGACAAGATTCAAAATTACCTGCTGAATTTGATTCCCATCCACTAACAAGGGAGGTACCTTCTCATCAAAGGTTTTATGTAATTTTATTTTGTGTATTTTCAGACGATGCTCAACGAGCAACAGGGTATTATTGATCAGATGGTGAACATTGCACAATTTCTTTTCGCAACTTGATTTCCTTGCAAAATCCAGCATATTCCGGATGGTCTTTTGGCATTTTAATATCTGTTCGGAGATAATTTGAATACGTCCCAAAAACCTTTCATCATTGATATCTTCCGCCAGTAACTCACAATAACCGGAAATTGTTGTAAGAGGGGTATCCAACTCGTGTGCAAGGCTAGATGCAAGAAGACCAATGGAAGCCATTTTCTCTGCCTGCAGGAGTTGATTTTGCATCGATTTGAGTTCTTCATAAGCGTGCCGAAGCTCACGCACCCGCTTGCCCAATTCCAGCCGTTGTTGTTCCCGGTCCTCTTCCAGGAGCTTTCTTTCTGTAATGTCTCTAAAAATTTCGACTCCGTATTCTACTTTTCCATCTTTGTCCACAATAGGAAAGGCAAATCTCTCCAGATAAAACTTCTTCCCATCAAGCCCCATTTCCCATGTAATTGTCTGTTGTGCCTTCCCCGTCTCAAAGACCTTGCTTGTTACACAACTCTCGCAGGGAGAGTTTTCTTTCCATAACTCTGAGTAACATTTGTTTCCCAGCAACAATTGCCGCTTTTTCCCAGTCCTTTGACTGGCTGCCTCATTCATAAATATAATTTTGAAGTCCTTATCTACGATGTTAATACAATCTTGAATGCCATCCAGGGCTGTTTGTAAAAATTTTTCCGATACCTCCATTGCTCCTCCGTATTATTAAGGAACGCTACATTTACCATTTTATATAGGTCTGAAAGTATTCATAAAATAATATAGCACAAGTCTTAATATCATCGCAATACATAATTTGTTCCAGACAATTTTTGCTTGCTTATAATTCATGTATTAGGTAATATTTTATATAACATCTTTACGTTCCTCACATTACGCAAATCACCTTTTCCAAATCTGAAAATTAGCTAGTAATTATGATAAAAAACAGCCTTTGGAAACGCATGGTCTTTGGTTATGTTACCATTGCATTGTTCATGCTTGCCATGAGTTTTTATTTAATCTTCCGTCTCAACCACCTCAACAAGGTCACTGATTCGATTATGAAAACCGATATTCCTTCTGTTGAAAATGGCGAGAAACTGGTAGATAGCCTCCTTGAGCAAGTTCGAAACGAAAAAAAATACCTAATTACCAATGACGATGCCTTTCTGGATCTCTTCGACAAGAAGAAAAGAGAGTTCCTAGACCGACTCAAATCCATTGAAGAATCTACAAAGGATCGAGAAAAGAAGGTATTTATAAATCAGATAAAAGAATTGCACAATAAGTATCTTTCCATGGTTTCCAAAGAAATCGTATTGGTGGGTAGCGAGGAGATTATCCCCCCTGACAGCCGTTATGAAGAGGAAATGAAAAAAACACTTGACCAGCTTACCGAATCTATAAATAAGTTAACCCTTGCCTTACAGACGGGATTAATTAAAAAGATAGGGCTATTTCAAAAAATTGGATATAAATCTGCAAAAGTATCCCTTATTATCATCTTGTTTGCTGTCCTGTTTGGGATAATATTTGCTTATTTCTTTACCCGCAGCGTATGCTCTCCCATAAAAATACTAAAAGATGCGACAGACCGTATTGCAGAGGGAGATTTAGATTATCGGATTGAAGTTACCTCTAACGATGAAATCGGTACGCTGGGAACGGCATTTAATCAAATGTGCAACAAACTCAAGGAAATGGACAAGATGAAATCGGAGTTCGTTTCTAACATTTCCCATAACCTGAAAACACCTTTAACGGCAATCCGGGAGGCTAATGATCTCCTGCTGGAAAAAATAGCTGGCCCTATAACAGAACCACAAATAAGACTCCTTACTATTATGAAGGAAGAGGCGCATCAGCTTACGATGATGATTAATGACTTATTGGATATCTCACGGGTAGAAGCAGGATTGATGAGATACAATTTCCAATACGCAGATATTCACGATGTCATTCGAAAGAGTATGGATGAGATACGCTTTCTTGCGGAAAATAAAAATATCCATATACAATGTGAAAATGAAGATTCTATCCCCAAAATTTTATTAGACCGCGACAAAATTGCCCAGGTAATGGATAACCTCCTAAGCAACGCCATTAAATTCACCCAACCGGGAGGCACCATCACCATAAAAGCAACCGTGGTCGAATCCCATAACGTCACCCAATTCTTTAGAGAACAAAACCGTCTGAATAATGTGTATTCTTTCGTTAAAGTTAGCATATCAGACACGGGTATTGGAATACCGGCCGAATGTCATAAAAAGATATTTGACAAATTTCAACAGGTCAACAATCAAAAAGGAGGTATTAAAGGAACGGGATTGGGGCTTTCCATTGCAAAGCATATGGTACTTGACCATGGAGGTGATATTTGGGTAGAAAGTAATACCGGAGAGGGCAGCACCTTCCATTTCACCCTTCCCTGTAGTTATGATTATGTTTTGAGTATATAAACGTTTTTTAATAACTGAATTGAGCAGCAGAACATTACCAGATAGAGGATAAAAAAGTGCCTATTACAAACATTAAGAAATACTATTCTTTACTATTCTTTTTTCCTGTATTTTTTCTTAGTACCAGTTGTGTCTGTACGACCCATAGAAAAGATTTAACGACAAAAAATGAAGAAATCAAAACCATCAAACTCGATCTTCAAAACAAGGAAAAAATGATCACCGGCCTCTTGGACCGTCTTTCTGTGAAAGATCAGGAAATAGGAAAACTTACAGATGCGCTTCTTACTTCCCGGGAGACAATCGAAGAATTAAAAAGCGATATAGAAAAACTCCGTGAAGTTGATGTGCAGATGGAAGAAAAGAAGGCAGCAGTTGATAACCGCATCGAAGAAGCGATCATAACAAGTTCTCCGGAAGCAACACCACAAGCTGATTCAAAAAGTACAAAAGGGCAAAAAACGGAATAATTTTAAGACGTCCCAAACTATGCCGGGTGAAAAAATATTAGTAATAGATGATGACGCAAATATCCTGGAAGTGATCCAGATGCGTTTGAAGGCATGGAACTATCATGTCGCAATTGCCAGGAATGGTAATGAGGCAAAATCTGCATTATCTGCAACTCCTTTCAATCTTGCCATTATTGATTTACGACTGTCTGAAGAAAATGGCATTCAATTAATGGAAGAAATTATCAGTAAGTATCCAAAGATTCCAGTTATTATCTTAACAGCCCATGGAAGCATTGAAAGCGCGGTTGAAGCCATGAGAAAGGGGGCATACAGCTATATTACCAAACCATTTAACAACGAAGACTTGTCACTTCACATTAAAAATGCTTTGGAAAAGCAATTACTCACCAAAGAAATCGAACATCTTAGGAGTCAGCTTGACGAACAGAACAACTTCAAGCACATCATCGGTAATAACAAACGAATGCAAGAAATCCTTGAACGGGTTTCCAAAATCGCAAAAACCGACTGTACCGTTTCTATTTACGGTGAGAGTGGAACAGGTAAGGAACTCATTGCTAAGGCCATTCATTACAACAGCAACCGTGCGAAGAATCCTTTTGTCGCGACAAACTGTGGCGCTATCCCTGAAGGATTATTGGAAAACGAACTCTTTGGTCATGTCCGGGGAGCTTACACCGATGCCCATGAGTCAAAAGAAGGGCTCTTCTCACAAGCCAACGAAGGCACTATCTTTCTGGATGAAATCGGGAATACATCACCTGCCTTGCAGATTAAACTTTTGAGGGTATTGCAAGAACGGGAAATTAAACCAATTGGCGGTACAAAGAGCGCCAAGGTCAATGTACGAGTCATTGTAGCCTCTAATACCGATCTACAAAAAGCAGTAAATGAAGGGAAATTTCGTGAAGACTTGTTTTACAGAATCCATGTCGTGCCTATTTATATCCCACCACTCCGCGAAAGAAAGGACGACATCCATTTATTAGCAACGTACTTTATGACTGGATTCTGCAAAATACTGAAAAAAGATATCAAAGGATTTGCACCTGCGGCTATACAGAGAATGAGCCTCTACGACTGGCCGGGCAATATACGTGAATTACAGAATAAGGTTGAACACGCCGTCATCATGACCAATAAAGACGCCATCACACCGGAAGACCTCTTTACTGAAACAAACACCCTCAAAAATACCTTTAATTCATACAAAGATGCTAAAGAAAGATTTGAACGTGAATATATCGAAAACCTTTTGAAAACAAGCAAAGGTAATGTCACAAATGCCTCAAAGATAGCAAAACGCTACAGAGCTGATATTTACAAATTGATTAAAAAACATAATATAGACCCAGAAAACTACAAAAATAGCTTTACTGCAATAAACATCGAAAAAATTAGTATATAATTAAACCATACATTGCATGCAAACATATACATTGTGTATGTTTTTGCACACACACAGACAGAATATAAGTTTTTTATATAGGCACACTTAGCACAACTTGTAATATATGTATGTTATTTAATACAAAATATGTTACCATCTCTCATTAAAGCGAAATAACACAATTAATACACTTATCATAACAAGTCTAATTTTATATAGTTACGTATTTGTTTTATCTTTGTTGTAAATTGCATAATAATAATCTTTTGGCAAGCTTATTGCTCATTTAGTAGACAAAAGCCAACTAGTCTTGCTGGGAGTGTTCTCAGGTGTATGGCTTAAGTTTCCTAAAAATTTCAGGAGGAGATGGAAATGTTAAAGAAGTTTGGTATTGGTCTTGCTTTTATTGGCGCATTGATGTTTGCTGGCGTAAGTAATGTATTCGTAAGTTCAGTCAGCGCAGAAGAGAAGAAGGAAGAAAAGAAAGAAGAGAAAAAGGAAGAAAAGAAAGAAGAAAAGAAAGAAGAAAAGAAGGGTCACTAAAATTAATCAAAGGGTGCTTGCTATAAGCAACCCTTTACATGGTAAAAGCAAAAAAGGCAACTTATATGAGTTGCCTTTTTTGTTTTATAAAGGCTGCAAAAAATCAGTCATTACCCATTGCGACATTATCTATTATTTCATTATAGCGATCCCCATAACCCCAAACCTCTATAGTTCTTTCGTTTTCAGAAACAGCCGTTAAAGTTATTCTTAAATATTCTGCAGGTAGACATTCTGGAACTTTGTCTGCCCATTCAATTATTGACACACCATCCCCGTAGATCATCTCATCACTCCCGATGTCCAACATTTCCTGGGCATTTTCAAGCCTGTATGCATCGAAGTGATAAACCGGCATGCGTCCTTCATATCTGTGTACCAATGCAAATGTAGGACTTTTCACCGCACGCCTGTCTGTAACACCCAGTCCATGGACAATACCTTTTACCATAGTTGTCTTCCCGGCGCCCAATTCGCCTAGTAATGCAATGACATGCCCCGGCGCTAATAATTTGCCCAGTCTTTCCCCAAAGTTTATCGTTTCGGTCGCACTCACACTTTTAAAAGTTAGCTTATTTTCTTTCACGATTAACAACGGTCTTTCGTTTTATGATTTAAGATGCTCATAGCCACGCGGTTTTATACGACGTGTCTTACCATCCGAAAATTTCATCTGAATACCACGGCCACGAGTGATTTCTCCAATGCAATTGATCATCCCCTTGTCAAATAAATGCGATACCACAGCCTTCTTCGCCTGGCCTTTCGATAAAGTAAACAATAATTCATAGTCCTCACCATCAGATAATGCGTGGTAAAGCGGTGTATTCTCGCTTTTCTCTGCCATTTTTACCGCCGCTTCTGAAACAGGAATCTGATCTTCATAGAGGATGGCACCCACCCTGCTTTCTTCTAAGATGTGATTTAAATCTGCAGTCAACCCATCGCTGATATCGATCATGGCATGAATCGAAAAATTCTTGTTTAATACAATCCCCTCTTTGATTCGTGGTTCGAAATGAAGATGCTTGCCCAGAAGCGATCCACCCAGCGTTCCGGTTACCAGAATCATATCACCAACCCTCGCACCTGAGCGTCTGATCGGTTTTAATCCATCATCCCTCCCCAGCATGGTCACATTAATACACAAAGGACAGTGCCCGCTAATAATATCTCCTCCCACAATCTCAATGTTATATTTATCTGCAACATCCCATATCCCTTTATATAGTTCCTTTGCAAATCTCTCGGTAGTATGGTTAGGGAAACAGATAGAAACCACCGCAACCGTAGCCTGGCATCCCATAGCTGCCATATCACTGATACTGCACGCAATTGCCTTTCTCCCCGCATCCCGGAGGCTACATTTTTCAAGGTCAAAGTGTGTGCCATCCACCAGCATATCCGTCGTAACGAGACACAGTTTGTCAGGAGAGACGTTTATCGCAGCGCAATCGTCGCCAATGCCCAGGACAACGTCCTTACGCCGTTTCTGTCTTTCGCGGATCCATTGTATGAACGAAAATTCACCCATGAAAACCCCTTTTATTATTTAGTGTCCGAACGAAAACGCATCCTTTTGTCATTTCGACTGAAAGGAGAAATCTGTAAACTCAATAATTTCAATAGACAAAAGATTTCTCGCTCCACTCGAAATGACAGTTTTGCGGGTTTTCGTTCAAACACTTTTTAGTCCAAAAATATTCTGTAATGTAAAATGCTATCCTTATCTCAGGCTAATCCTATGTAATTATAATAACATCTTTAACTTACTTGACTCAACATTTTAAATTTATTAGTATGTTCTTTTTATTTCTGGACGCAGATGAAATAGCCTGCGGCGTGAGATCAATCGAACGATTGTCAGGATTACAAATTTTATCATAATGCAAAACCGATCCACTACAACCGTAGTTAACAACAATACTTCTAAAGCACATGCACTAAAGTTCATCGTATTACTTGGCATTGTGAGTCTCTTTGCCGATATAACATACGAAGGCGCCCGCAGCATAAAC
>Ga0209324_10001210_pt1 | contig 17616 bp, 11 predicted proteins | sample Rifsed19ft3_FD_184015 | JGI IMG/M metagenome (GOLD analysis project Ga0209324, IMG submission 184015) | Soil microbial communities from Rifle, Colorado, USA - sediment 19ft 3 (version 2) | ecosystem: Environmental > Terrestrial > Deep subsurface > Rock core/Sediment | place: Rifle, Colorado...
ACGCCAGGTTGCCGGATCCTTTAACCACGCCGCCATGGGGCTATTATCCATATAAGATTTAAACTTCAGCTCACTCTCTCCCAGCTTGGCCGCCATCAGCCGGGCTTTGGCCTCGGCCCGGACATTGGCCGACGATAACATATTGACAAAACCAAATAGCAGTAAACTCATCACTATACCAGACACCAATGCCACCGTCGGCAAGCTGGTCTCAACCCTAGTCAGTAACACTCCAGGTTGAGCCATAAACTCGATCCGCCAGCTCCTCCCACCCACCTCATTCACCCTCTCAGCCACGCCAAACCAAGCCAAGTCTACGTGCACACCAGGCATCGAATCAAAAATCAAATGATCCCCATCATCGATATGCACTTTCACACCGCCGACATTTTCATCCGACAAAACCAGATTAAACAGATCCTCATAGATAAAAGCGGCATTTACCCAGCCCATCAGAGCCGCCCTTCTTTGTTCCACCGTGGCTGTCGGTTCACCGTTTTTGTAGATCGGCGCGGTCATGATAAAACCAGGCTTGTTTGGCCCCCGCAGCACCAGCGGGGCCGAAAACACCAGTTGCCCCGAGTCGGCCGCCCTCTCCAAAGCTTCTTTTCTCACCGGATCTAACTGGAGATCGGCTCCATAATCAATCGCCGGCCCATCCCGGTGCAACACCCGAAAATTAACAATGTAGTGATCGTCACCCTTGGCCAAACTGGCATGCTCACCATCAATTTTGACCGTTTCTCCCAACTCCAAACGCATTTTTTCCATGACAGCTTGGATCTCGCTATCGGACACGCGGGAAATATAGGCAAATCCGTAGACCCCCGGGTATTTGTTTGGTATATCCAAACCATCAAAGTAAGCGGCAAACTCATCTCTCTCCACGTCCTGACTGGCCGCAAACAAGCCTTTGGTTCCAATCAAAAGACCTTCGTAGCTGGACAGATTCATTTGGATCAGTGATTCGATCCTGTTGCCATGATCCGCAATCATCGCCTCTTCTTGCCGCCGTGTCGTTTGAACCAGAAATCGCCAAGCCAGAAAGGTTAAAACCAATCCCAGGATCAAGATGACCAGGCTCAAAAGCCCACCAAAGCTCCAATAGCGGCGGCGGGGGGCAGTTTCCATATCTTTATACTATCACCTAATCTGCTTAGTAATATATCTGGCGATCAAGTAAGACGGTATCTGCGACAAAATCATCAAGACCACCGCCAGAACAAAGGTAGCGTAGATCGCCCTCCCCACCTCCGCCATCATCTTGGTAATTGGTTCGGCGACGGACTTCATGCCAACCGTCTGACCAAGCGAATTCTTTATTGGTGCGAAAGCGACCAGGTAGCCCCGATCAAAAAGGTCCTTTTCAATCACCCTACTCCGGCCATCTCCCAAAACCTCATTCTTTATTACTTCCGACTCCTCCTTCAGCGTCGAACCGGTCTCGGATCCGAGTGACGAAGCTGAAAGCAGGTTCCCCACATAAACCGAGGGACTAGTTTCCAACGCCTTTCCCACCGAACTGACAAAAGCTTTGTCAAGCGAGTCACTAATGCGCACCACTCCCAATATTTCACCATCCCTAACGATTGGTGCCACCACCACAATATTCATACTCTTCACCAGTCCGGAATCAACTGCTTCCAAGTCAGACCCCGTTTCCCCCTCGAGCGCCTTTTTGACAAACCTATCTTCTGAAATACTATCCCCGAGTTTGGCGGTATCCTCTCCCCTGGCCACCACTTTGCCGCCATCGTCGGTGACCACGATACTGCTTACCTGTTTGCCGATGAGGTACTCGACCAAGAGTTGGTTGACTTCTTTCTTGTTCACCACCTCCAAGCCCGCCATGATGTCGCTAGCGCCAGCCAACCACTTTGCATCCGAAAGCAGCTCCTCCCGGTGTTTGTTTATCACCAGGTCGACCGTCGCCACCCCTTGCAGCAAAGACGCCTCGGCTCTTTGGCGTATTCGCAAGAGCAATATTCCAGAAAAGAAAATCGTCGTGACCATATAGATCGAGACCACAAAAACCGACAGGATCAGGGTCAGCTGCGTTTCGAATCTTTTTAGCAGGTAGGAGAACACCCAACTTCCCAGGACACCAAAACCCAGGAAGGCGACCCCGATCTGGACTAACCAAATCGAGCCAAACGGTTTTATCAAAAGCCAGAGCCAGACCAGCCCAGTCGAAGTAAAGAGCTTGGAAAGCAGTAACTGCTCTGATAAAGCGATCAGGAACAGACCAATCGCCGGACGCCGAAGGTGACGCTCCAACCCAACACTACTGCGTCTTAAATACGATAAGCCCGCCAAGCCCGCCAAAATCGGTAAACCGAAAACTCCTCCACCCAAAAAACCAGCCTTACTGTCACTCGGTCGCATGGTCAACGGATCCAAAGTCGTTCCCAATATTATCAATAGGTAGCCCACAAATCTAAACCAAGTCGCACTCATGACAATGATACTTTCGAGCTGCCCGCCCCCGACAGTCGCTCCCTCAACCGAAAGCGCCTCAGCGGTAAAACCCAACGCCAGTAGAAAAAAACCAGCCATTATCGACAAGGTCAATGGACTCTTTTTCTCTCCCGCCGCATCCAGATAAAGCCAGGCAGTTGAGGCCATTACCAAACCCCCAAAAAGATAAACGGCAAAACGCAAATTCTGGAGGGCAAAGTTAGTCCACATTTCCTCTAATCATTATCTACTAAATAACTGGAAATCTCACTACCCCAAACTATCTCTTTGATGACCCCGCTGCTATCTACCCGCACCACGCTTGGCAAGGTATATAAAGGCAGATCTTTCATTAGTTTCCCCAATGGGTCAGCAAAAAATGCCGTTTCAAACCCGGTCTTGCCAATAAACGACTTCGCCCGGCTCAAGCTCTCAAAAAATCCTACATAAACCATCCCGACCCCCAGCTTTGGTAGGGGCAGATTGCTGTTTCCAATCAAGTACGTCCTTTCCCCACCCAAAACAACTACCGTCTCTCGAACCAAAAGGTCAACCGGAAACAATGACCCAAGCGAGGAGTTTTTTGAAAGTGAGGGTCGAGTGATCGCGAGCGGCACCTCGGGCCAAAAATCGAAGGCCGAAAGGACTCCCCACCACCAATTTCGAAATCTGTTCTCGAAAGTAATTGTCGGATTTATTTCCTCAAACCCACCGGTCTCAAAGATTGTCGACCTGATTACTCCCAACCCCCTCCTCTCCAGTCTCAAGTAGTACCTTCCCTTGGGTAAATACAATTCGAACTCCCCTTTTTCGTTAGTTTCCAGCGGATTGTCGATCCCCCGGGACAAACCATCCCACCGCTTGAAATCTTTTTGATCGGTGTCGTAGACAAAAACCGTAATCTCAACCCCGCTCTCCCCCTTTCCGGATTCATCCACGACACTGCCCCAACTTTCGCTCTCAATCCCGGCGATGACTCTCTTGGTGGTATTTCCGGCACCATCGACTGCCTCGGCCGTAATGTCTGAACTTAGTCTTTCTGTCAATCGAATTACGCCCCGCCAAAGTCCCGTCGCGCTCTCCTTCTTCAATGAGTACTTTTTCCCTCCGACAGTCAGCTCTACGCTGTCGGACCCGCCAATCTCAGGCAACACGACCAAAACGTCAACATTGACCGGTACGTGAAGAGCTCCGTTTCCGTCAGGATACAGCGGCGATAGTCCAACCTGAAACACCCCCGGGCCAATCGCCGGATCCAGCTGATCCAGTACGAAAGTGATCTCCTTCCCCACGCTCTTGTTCCCCGAGATATCAACCCCTCGAACCAGAGTTGCATACGTCCCGTCAGCCGAGACATCCGGCTCGAAAGTAAACTTGCTCCTTTTATCCCCTCGCTCTCCGTCCATAGCAATCTTGGCCCAGTTCTTCCCATCATCAAGTGAATACTCAACTTCCAAAACCCCAAAGGAGTCACTCACCGTTCCGCTGATTTCCGGTGGCCTGGTATAGACTTTTTTGTCCAAACCGGAAAGAATGACACTCGGTGGCGTCGTATCCCTGATTTCCACTATTTTGGTGACGACATTTGTGGTCGTCGTGGTCACAACGCTTGTGGTCGTCGTGGTCACGTTTGCTGCCGCAGTCGTAAAAGTTGCGTCGCCGTACTGTGTAGTCCCGTTATCGCCGGTCACTTGAATTTGATAGTGATAAGTCGTGCTCGCAGACAGCCCGCCCATGGCTACAGAGTGGGTTGTCCCGCTCGCGCTGGTACCACTAGAACCATATCCACTCGTCGTCCCGTAATTCACTATTCCCGTGGCCGCTACATTAGTAGTCCAGGTCAAGACCGCACTCGAGTTCCCCACCGTCAAATTCGCATTGCTAATTACTGGCGGCTGGGGAGCCGAAGGTGAGCTGGCTACTTCTCCCGACCCACCACACTGACTATAACTAGCCCCGTCCGGCGATAACGAAAGATCAAAGGACACCGCCCCCGACTCAGTCAGGGCATTCACCACCAGGCTAAAACTAGCTGATGCCCCCGCCGCCAGTGTCCCTCCGGTATAGGTAATCGTGTCGCCATCGACACTCGCGCTCCACCCCGAGGCACTGCCCGAGGTGATCGAAAAAACTCCCGTATCTGTATTCACTATCTTCACCGCCATTGCCGTTTCTCCCTCCTCGCTCGTCACCGCGTAAGTCAAACTAGAGCTCGCACCTGTTAAAATCTCGCTAGGGCTAATATTGGCTCCGCAAGTTAGGGCATAAATCGGCTCAAAGCCTGGGACGACCAATAATAACACCAGCCAACACAACAGGCCTGCGAAAAATTTATTGAGCACAATAAAACCAGTATACATAATATGACTGCTTCCCCCATTAATCTCACCTTCCCGGCTCATATGAAACCAATCGTTGATGAAATACTGGCCGGAGAATACCAGATTGATCTGGATATTAACCAGCCGATTATTTTTGATATTGGGGCCAATGTCGGAATTTTTACTTTCTGGGCCCTACACAAATGGCCAGACTGCCTCATCCATTGTTACGAACCTTCAACGGCAAACTTTTGCTATTTGGTCAAGAATTTCAAGCACCTTAAAAATGTCCGGCTCCACAATTGTGCCGTAGGCAACCCCCGGCATACCAAGTTATACCAAGGTCGAAGTAACTGTGGCCAAGCCAGTTTTTTTAAGACCGAACAGCAACAAGAAACATTTGAAATAGTCAAAACCATTTCTCCTTCCACTTTACCTAAACATTGCGACATCCTCAAAATAGATACCGAAGGTTGTGAGGTGGAAATCTTACGCGAACTTCAAGATCGCCCTTTTAAAGCCATCCTCGTCGAATATCACTCCGAGGCCAACCGTCAGACGATTGCCAAACTTCTAGAAAGCTATGTCCTCGTCGACAGCCACGAAACCTGGACCAACCAAGGAGTACTCAAGTATTTACGCTCATGAAAATTGCTTTTGTTAATTTTAGTCCCCTAACTTATGACGTACAGACCCCATACGACGAACCACTAGGGGGGTCAGAGTCCAGCCTGTGTTATCTATCGGAGCAACTGGCCAAAAACGGCCACGATGTGACCTTGTTTGTCCACCAAGACAGGCGCTTTGTCAAAAGAGGGGTCAAGCACGAGTTTATTGAAAATCTTCTCAGTATCGATCTAGATTTTCTCGTCATTCAAAATACGCCTTACTACGGTCTCAAACTTAGGCCATTACTGGCCAAAAAAACCAAGCTTATTTTTTGGACCGGGCACCACACTAGCGAACCACCCGTCGCCTGTCTGGCCGACCCCAAGCGGTGGCAAGTCTACGACCAACTGGTATTTGTCAGTCATTGGCAACTCCAAGAATACATGGAGACTTTCCGACTCGATCCTCGCCAGTGTCGCGTGATTGGCAATGCCATCTCTCCGGCTTTTGAGAATTTATCGCCCAAAAAGCGTCCCGCCCCGGTCCTTGCCTACACCAGCACCCCTTTTCGGGGCCTCCAAATACTGCTCACTCTTTTCCCTGTCATCCGCCACCTAATCCCCAATGCCAGCCTAGAAGTATATTCCGACATGCAAGTCTACCAAGTCCCCGCCAAAAAAGATCAAAAGCTTTATGGCCACCTTTACCAACAATGCCAGACACTGGCCGGGGTCAAGTATTTTGGCACTCTCTCCCAAACCCTCCTTGCCCAAAAACTGCAAAAAGTCTCGCTTCTGGCTTACCCCAACACCTTTGCCGAGACTTCGTGTATCGCCGTGATGGAGGCCCTGGCCGCCGGCTGTTTGGTCGTCACCAGTCACCTGGGCGCCCTCCCGGAAACCACCGCCGGGTTCGCCAACTTAATTACCGGCGTTCCCTCCGGAAAACCATACGGCCAAAATTTTGTGACTAGCGTGGTTAGGGCTCTCAAGCAAAACCAAAGCCCGCTCCTGGCGCAACAAATCGCCTACGTCAACCAGCATTACACCTGGTCGCTGCGAGCAGGCGAGTGGGAAAGTTTGTTGAGTGGACTTAACGAAAAGAAACATGTAAGATAAAAATGTCCATTGATGAATAAAAAATTTTTGGGCTCAGTTTCCCTACTCTTCTCCCTCTTGCTTTTCTTTCTCTTTTTACCACTCACGAGTCCTGTCTCGGCAACCACCATAAATGTCACCACGACCGATGATGAAATTAATTCAGACGAAGATTGTTCACTGCGTGAAGCCATCCAGGCGGCCAACACCGATACCGCTGTCGACGACTGCCCCGCCGGCGAAACCGAAGACACGATCGAAATCCCCGCCGGCACTTATACTCTGACGATTGAGGGCCAAGACGAAGACGAAAATCAAACCGGTGATCTTGATATAAAAGAGGGGACGTTAACGATCAATGGCGAGGGGTCGTCAAACACCATTATTCAGGCCGGAACGAGTGGCGGCATCAACGGTAACGGTATCGATCGGGTCTTTGACATGACTAGCCAAAATGAAATCCTTGACCTGGTTCTCACTTTAGGCAATATCAGCGTCGCTAATGGCAACTGCCAGACCAACTGCAGTGGCGGCGGTATTCATAATGAGAACGGCAGTAGTTCGCTGACAATTACCGAGAGCTCCTTTCTAGGAAACTACGCCGCCAATGGCGGCGGCATCCTCTTTAACGGGGGCACCCTCACCATCACCAACAGCTCAATCTTAAACAATAGTACTCCCGGTTACGGCGCCGGTATCGCCGACGACAGCGGTGCCACCATCACCATTTCCAATAGCACCATTTCCGGTAATACTGCCCAAGGCGACGGTGGCGGTGTTTATGGTGCTGATCTAACCATAACTGAGGCTACCATCTCTGGTAATACTACCGATGGAGCAGGAGGCGGAATATATCTCTGGCCTGCCGTAACCACTATCACCGATACTCTGATTTCGGGTAACTATGCTGGCGCGGGCGGGGGCGTTGCCAATGCTGGCGGCCTTCTCACTCTATTAGGCAGCACCGTCGCTAGTAATCAGGCTAACTCTGGCGGTGGCCTAGAAAGCCGCTTTGGTCCATCAGGCCAGGACCCCATTCTGGTAATTACGTCAAGTACCATCACCAATAACCTTGCCGATGAGAATGCCGGGGGGATATACAATACCGCCACCCTCGACATGACCGATAGTACCGTTACCTATAATGAGGCAAGTAATTATGGCGGCGGAATATACAACCTCGATGGGACAACGATCACGACCAGTACCGTTTCAAACAACACTGCTGGTGGCGGCGGTGGTATCTACAATGAAGAAAATGCCGACCTCGATGTACTGGGTAGTGATATCTCAAACAACACTGCTGGTGGCGGCGGTGGTCTTGCCAACAGCCAGGGCGGCATCTTCATCGTTACCGATACCACTATTTCCGGCAATAGCGCCAACTCTGGTGGTGGCATCCTCCAAAACGGCGCCGCCTCCTACGTTTATAGCTCCGCCATCTACACTAACACCGCCGCCGAGATTGGCGGCGGTGTTACCACCAATGGCGATCTAGATATCGAAAACAGCACAATTTCTCAAAATTCGGCCACCGGCTATGGCGGTGGTATCTACAAAGATACTGATGGTTTTCTCACAATATCCTACAGCACCCTGGCTGATAATGAAGCGGCCACTGGTGGTGGAGTATATAAATCTGAAAGCAGTCAGTCAGCCACGTTGTCAAACGTGATTATTGCCAACAGCCAGGGGGCAAACTGTGCGGGTAGCAGTATCACTGACGACGGTTATAACCTCCAATTCGGCGGCGACACCACCGACTCCTGTGGCACGAGTATCCCCACCAACGATCCCAATCTTGACTCCCTAGCCGACAATGGCGGCCCAACTCTGACCCACGCCTTGCTATCAGGCAGCGCCGCCATTGACGCGGGCGATAATACGGCCTGTCCCGCCACGGACCAACGCGGTCTCAACCGACCCGAAGACGGCGACGGTAACGAAAGCTATGTTTGCGATATCGGCGCCTACGAAAAATGAGCCTCCGCCACCATTGCCAGAGCCAAACATTCACAGTATCATTGATAGTGCATGGCCAAACAGACTCATCTCCCCAAAGTGATTGTCGGCATTCCCTCGATGGGCATGATCCGAATCGAGACCATGGTCTCACTGGTCGAGATGTTGTCGACTTCCCCCGTCGAGTACTCACTCTACACACCCATCAGTTGTTATGTTCACATGAACCGCGAGGAAATTGTCAAGATGGCCTTAAAATCCGGAGCTGAGTATATCCTCTTTGTCGATACCGATATGAAGTTCCCCCGCGATACCCTCAATACACTCATGGCCCTAGACGTGGATATTGTCGGGGCACTCTACAATCAAAGAAAGATCCCCCCAACCTCAGTCGTCATTCAATTGGACCCGCCCATCGAGAAACTGCCCAAAGAGCCGATCAAGGTCCGGGCCGTTGGGACAGGCCTGATGCTCGTCAAGATTGACGTTTTTAAGCAAATGAAACAGCCTTGGTTCTTTTTTGTACCAGAGTTGGATGGTCAAAAGGCTATCGGCGAAGACGTCTACTTTTGCGACAAGGCGAGAGGTATGGGCTACGACGTCTGGGTTGACCCCCGCCCTATCGTCGGGCACATCGGGGAGGCGATTTTCTAATATGCCAGCCATTCGCGACTTCACCCAAAATACTACCTCCTCAACCATCGCCAGTATGGCCTGTTCGGCCCCCGATTACACCCAAAACGACCTCTTGGTGAGTATGGTCAGCGCCGATACCTCCGCTGACCCGATGTACTGGGTCGTGGGCGAGCCGGCGACCTATGTCTTTATGTGGGACAACAGCGCCAGTAGCTATACCGACTACACTGCCCAGTTCAACAGCGCCGCCACCGCCGACTGGTTCATGATTACAACCACCCCTGGCACGACCGAGGACGCCTGTTACTTCGGCAGAAGCGCCCAGTTTAACGGTCTAGCGGTCATCTGCAGCACCGCCTCCACCATCTCCATGACCTGGGCCTGGGAATACTACAACGGCTCGGCCTGGGTGACTCTGACTACTCTCAATAATGCCATTGTCACCAACATGGCGGTCGGCTACCGAAGTTTAGCCTTTAATCCCCCCCCCGACTGGACAACATTTGCTGTCAATTCCCAGACCCAGTACTGGATCCGGATGAGAGTTACCGCCTGGACCTCAACCACCACTCGACCAGTTTTCACCCAGGGTTGGTTGGGCACCTTTGCCCGCGTCGCCAATATCATGAATACTGCTAGTTCTGGATTTGAGATCGGCTACAAGATCGCCAGTGCTTCCGAACCGGAAGAATACGGCATCGCCCAAGCTATCACCACCAACGATACCATGAACAGTCTGGTCGCCTCCATCAGAGACATCGACACTACCCTCCCCTTCGCCCACGAAACCTCCGCCGCCCTCAGTAACATCTCTACCACTCAAGACTCGAACCTTACCCTCAACAACGGCGGCGTCACCGCCGCCGCCCAGTCTTTTGCCATGTCTACCATCAGATACACTCTCGCCTCGGTCAAGTTTTATCTCAAAAAAACCGGCGCCCCCACGGGCAACGCCACCGCCAAACTTTATACTCACTCGGGAACCTTTGGCAGCTCCTCCGTCCCGGCCGCCCCGACTCTAGCCGCCTCGGCTACGTATGACGTCGCCTCCCTGACCACCTCATATCAACTAATCGAGTTTGTTTTCCCCTGGTATCAACAGTACATCCTCCAGCCGTCAACTAACTATGTGATCGGAATTGAGTATTCGGGTGGGGATGGCAGCAACAACATTCAGGTGGGCTATGACAATAGCTCCCCCGCTCACGCGGGCAATGCCGCGACCTACAGCGGCAGCTGGTCGGCTCAAGGCTATGACTTGGTTTTCTATACCTATTACTGGGCCTACAGTAAAACGACTTCTGCTTCGGCCCGGGTTGCCCACCCCACCATGACTACCGAGCGGGACAACTCTCTCCTGCTTTATGCCTCGACAGATTCTAGCACTACCGTTCCAAGCACTATCGAAGGACCGGTGACGCTGTTGGTTGCCAAAGATGGTACCAGTTTTTCCGACGGCGCGAGTTGGGGCTTCCAAAAAACCGCCGGCACCTCATCTGACTCGGTTTACGTCACCTCGCTGGGCGCCTCTTGGGCCAGAGCCTTGGGGACATTCTCAGTTAATCCCCCCTCAGACGGCGCCACCGTCATCCCCGCCTACTGCGCCTCCGATAGCTCAGTCTACATCTCCCCCTCGACCGGAGCCGCCTTTACTGGGTCTCGCGCCGCCGACGCCGCCCCGGTCATCACCGCCACCACCTATTTTGGCTCAACTTTAAACGGCAAAACTCTCGTCAGCTCCACCACGACGGTGACCTACGCCGATACCGGGGTCAACTCCTATCACGCCATGCGGGCAGTCCAGGGTGTGGTAACCAAAAACACCTGGGCGGGCAACGTCGTCGTCGGCGGCTCTGCCGACTTATCCGGGCGCAATATCCTTTTCCACATTCAGCCCTACTTGCCTATTGATATTCAGACAACTGACTCCGTCGCTCTGATCGGCGCCTGCGGGGTGGCGATTGGTTTTGCTAGCACCGCCAACAACCACTACAAAGTTTGGCATGTGGGCGGAGCCAACACCCCTCTCGGCACGGCTAGACACCAGCCCGCCATCATCCATAGTTCCTACGCCGGCGCCGGCCTGATCCAAAATACCGGTTCGCTCAATGCCGCGGCCGTGGTTGACCTGGGCTTTTTCGTCTCTGGAAAAGTGGTCGCTCCTGACTGGCTGATGGGCAGTATCTGGGCCCTGGACACGACCGCAGTTGCGGGCGGCAACGCCGCCGAACCACTCGACATCGCCGGCATTGTTCGCGCCGCTGCCGAGGGACACGAAAGACGCAGCATCATTCAGCAAGGCTCGGCCCAGTTTATGGTTTTCCAACCTCTCCAAATTGGCGATGGCGGCACCAATCCCGTCTATCTGGAACTAGACGGTACCGCTCTCGAGTTTCCCAAGCAATACGACAAAGATGCTAAGACAGTCAACTACTGCTCAATTGATAATGTCGCCGGGCTCAAATACTACGCTGGTTCTGGCGACACGATTATCCACAAAAACTCGGTTATTACTTCCGCCTCCCGTTATCATTGGGGACTGCATGCCTCATTTAGCACTTCGTGTGCGCCTGATTTTTCTGGTTTATCAGTCATCGGGGCTGGCACAATTACTCTAGCCCGAGCCATCACCATTACCGGTCTCACCATCAACGACTACTCGACGCTTGATGTTAGCGATCTGACCTTCGTCGGCGGCGTTATCAAAAATATGCCCGCCACTAATGATTCGCTGACCACGAGCGCCAGTACTAGCATCACTACGAGTGTTATTACCACCACCACGATCACCGCCGGCAACCGTTGGTGCTCGGTCGCCAGTCCTAGCATCTTTACCGACAATACGTTCATTGGCTCGGCTAGTACCGGTCACGCCATCATGATCACCACCCCCGGCACCTACTCTCTAGTCGGCAATACCTTTACCAGTTATGGTGCGACTGGTTCAACTAGCGCCGCCATTTACAACGACTCCGGTGGGTTGGTCACTCTCAATATCTCCGGCGGTGTCGCTAGCCCCACCTACAGAAATGGCACTAGCGCTTCCACCGTCGTCAATAATAATGTCAACGTCACCGTCACCATCCTCGACCAGTCTGGTGATCCCATCCCCGGCGTCGAGGTCGCCATCTTTCAGGATAATGCTGCCCGCACCGTGGTCTTGGCCTCTACCGCCACCAATGCTGCCGGTGAGGTGACCACCACCGCCGCCTCGGGTCTGGGCGCTATCATCATTCGCGCCCGCCAAAGTACCGAAATCGCCACCTTCCTAACTTCACAAGGTTTCGCCTCCGAACTAGTCACCACCGTCGAGACAGCCCACAATTTTGTTACCGGCGACGCCGTAGTCTATAGCAAAAATGGCGGCAGTGCCACCATCGGACTAACCGAAGGCACCACCTACTACGCTCGCTACAACGACCCAGACACTCTTTATCTCTACGACACCGCCGCGCACGCTATCGCCGGTGGCGGCACTGGACTGATGGATCTAACTACCAATGGCACCGAAACCCACCAACTTAACCCCATCCGCTATGTGGCCGGCTCAGCGACCGGCACCATCGTCGGCGGTGATTTTAGTACTCAGATCACCCTGATTACCGATAATATTGCCAGCGGCTAATCTATGAGTAGCGTCATTCTCACCAACTGGACCGTCTTTTATTCCGACGATGCTCCCGCCGGCAGTTCCGGCTACAAACAAATCAAGTGGACCGGCGCGGGGGCGCCCGAGAGCAACACCAATACCGTCAACGAGCTCTACTCCGCTTTGGCTGACCTTTTTTCCATCGCCGCCCAAAACAACGCCAACGACACAATACCCACGCTAGCAGTGACGCCGACTGTGTATAACATCGGCACCATTGATCAGCGCGACCAAGAGGCCTGGTTCATCGATCCGGACTCGGTCAAGCACCTAACTAGTGGTAGTCTTCAAACCGTCGGCTGGACCCGCGTCGTCGACGCCGACGCCAACCTCGGCACGCCCGGAATTCTCAAGGTCCCCTACACCGGTGGTACTCCTTTTGTTGCTTCTGATATTGGCCGCGCTATCGCCAACGGCACTGCCACCGGTACTCTGCTCTGGTACGACGCTAGCGCCAGTGAAGCCTGGATTCGTCCCACCAACTGTACCTCCACCCACAACTGGGCTGGCCCGGCCGGCACTATCGCGGTGACAGGCGGAACGGGCAGCGTTACCCAAAATGGCGCCGCTGTCAGTGGCGAACGTCTCTGGTCCAACATCTATAGTATCGGTACGATTGAAGACAACACCAATCTCATCGTCTACCAGAACTTCACTCAAGTTACCTCTTTCTGGAGCGCCGGCCACATCAATAGACTGTTCCTCGTCAACGATGGTTTCGCCACCGTTCCTGGTCTGATCGACTATGGATATCTGACCGTTTTTGCCCGTCAGTACAGTAAACTCTACGACCATTATCTCGCCGATGCTTCCGCCGGCGGTAGCAACCCGATTCCTCTCTCTACCAACGACGATTTTAACAACACCACCGGCTACCGTATCTTCACCGCCCAATCCGGCACCGGCAATGGCACCTTTACCGTCGGCAACTATCTCTACTTCGGCGCTTCCTGGGCCGCCGCGACCAAAAAAGCCGTCATCACCGCCGTCGCCGGCACAAGCGGAGCCAGTTCCACCCCGATTCTGACCTACTACCCAGTCGGTGATTATTCCGACTTTGCCAACGGTAACGCCGTCGTCGAGTATGACCCCAACACTGGCGCCGATGGCGACGCCACCTGTACCGCTTCCGCTCCAACCAACACCGCCGACGGACCGCTGGATACCATCCCCGCCTCCATCACCATCGTTTTTGGCGGCACCCTGCAGGATCTAAGTAACGGCAACGGCAATCGGCCGTATAGCGTCAGCCTCAACTGTCAGGGGGCAACCCTGGCCCAAGTCTACGAACGTCTCAAGTACCTCACCCGAAACGGTCAAGTAACCGACATCGATACCGGTGCCAACCAATCACACATTGGCCAGCAATACACCGGCACCGGTGACCTCTATGTCCCCTACGACACCGGCTCAATCGATAATCCTTTCTCTGAAGTCGGTGGCGAAAACATCACCGCCACCAGCTTCACCTCGGTACTCACCTCCAAACACGACCAGGGCACCAACGAAGGCTTCATTGTCGTCCGCAATACCCGCGGCACCACCCCGGTTGATAACGCCACTCTCACCGGCGGCACCTCAACTAACACCGCTCTCGTCGACACCAACACCGGCGCCGATCCGGTCACGATTATTACCGCCATCAAAACCGCCCCCTTTGGCACCTTTGCCGGCGGCCAGTTCTTTGGCGCCCGAGGTGTCTGGATTTACAACATGCACGCCGACGACGCCAACGACTACTCCCTCATCGATGCCGAGGGAGTCACCCAAGACCCACCGGCAACTTATCCTGTTTCTGTTACCGTTCTCGACCCGGACAACGTTGCCGTCGAGGGCGCTCAGGTCTTCATTCGAAAATCAACCCACAACTATAGTTACAACTCCTTCTCTGGTAATGCCGCCGGCGACGCCGACTTCGTGGTCACCGGTGCAGTTGACACAGACTTGCCCCAAACCGGCTGGCTTCATCTCTGGGTCGCCAGCGACAACACCAAACAGGACTACCGCTATGCCAGTTGGTCAACTGCCACCAATACCACTTTCGTCTTTCCAAGCGAAGTGACCGGGACAGCTGATGCTGGAGGCAGTGCCACTACCCTGATCGACGCTGCTGGAAACTTCACTACCGTTGACATCCAAGAGGGCGACACAATTCGCAACACCACCGATGGAGCCTGGGCCATCGTGGACGAAATCGTCAGCGCTACACAACTGACGACCTCGGCCTTAAGCGGCGGTAACACCTGGGGTGCCGGGGATACCTATAGTCTCCACCGGCTGGCCGTCACCTATATTGCCACCAACGACCTCGTCGATATCCCCATCTTCAACAGCCAAACCAATGGCAGCGGCGCTGCTTCGACATCCTATGCCGGATCGGTCCCGATTAGTATCGACGTCAGAATCAGGTCAAACCAAGGTTCACCTAAGTACGTCCCCTTCAATACTTCCGGCTCGATCACCTCGGCCGGATTCTCGCTGACAGCCATACTTACCGTCGACACCGTCGCTACCTAAAATACCCTACTTGCAATTCCAAAAATAATCATTCATATTCAATATTGAAAGCCATGAAAATAAAGCTCATCCACTACCCTTATTACGGCCACCCGGTTGGAGAAATTATTGATCTCGGTGAAGAATTAAATGCGTCTTTAGTCTCCTTTAATAGAGCTGTCTGGATCGAAACAAAAAAGGCCCCACCCCTCAAAGAGGTCATTAAAGAGGTCGTCGAGGCCGTTACCCAACCCCATCCCCCGAAGAAGAAGCTCCTCGCCAATTCATTGAGAGAAAAAGTCCAGGCCAAAAAAAAGAGAAACCTTAATGATGATATCGACATATGACCATCTACAACTTACACTCCGATGCCGCCAGAGAGGTAGAAGACCTGAAAGTTATCGCCCATGACGAATACGACAAAAATGGCAAGATGCGCACCAACCGTTATGTCGAATACACCGTTATCGGTAAAAACCGAACCTGGAAAGACTTTATGACTATCAGAGACTTTAAGAGATTAAACCCGAAGGTAGTTGTAAAAGGGTTAAACAAAGTTTAAGGTTAAAGTATGGCCATCCAAAACGATTTTACAATCTACCCCAAAACCAAAGTCATCAGACACGTCTCAGGGACCAGCACCTACACGGCTGTTCAGTTTTACTCTTACCTGATGAACACTTTTGATGAACCCGGCTTCTTGACCTACCAGACCCCGATCCGCTTCAACACGCCCACCTCCTTCACCATGATCAACGGCTGGTTCCTGGATAATGGGGACGGCTCAGAAGTTCTCAAGTACCTATACGGCGGAGGTATTGATACCTCCGGTTACGCCACAGTTTCAGACCCCGTTTACATGATGGATGTGGACGCCGAAGATGCCGCTTTTGTTGCCGGTGACCTAGACCTACCCATCACCGACGACGGCGTAACCGTCGGACCGTTGCTTTCTTTCAAGGCCAACTATCCCACTTCATTGACAGCCAGGTTTTGGGTTAGAGACACTAGGGTAACACCGGCTGACATCGCCGCTGGGTCAGACATCTTGGTCACCGGAGGAACGGGTGACTATAGCGGTAATACGTTGGGGCCAAGTGTCAAGGGTGATGATATCTATCTCAACCTCTTTACTATCGCTTCTTTTTCCGGTTCTCCCAATCCCCAAGTCTACATCTACCAAGACCACCCCGTAACAGGCGCCAGAACCCGTATCGCTGAGTGGAGCAATTTGGCTAACTGGGACAGGAGTCAGAGTACCGGCCCGGCCAGTCCAAACCTTATCGACGTCCTGTTCCCCATCCAGCTTGCCGGCACGCTTATCGACTCTGGCAACTTCACTACTTTCGCTCGTCAAACTGGCGACTCCTATACTTTTGTCGAGTCAACCGTTACTGAATCCGGCCGTACCCCAATCGCTACTGAAACTTCCTCCGATACCGTCAACATCACCAAGGGTGAACACTACATGTTTTACACCAGTGCCAGTGACCCTAGCTATACCGCAGGCACGGTCATCCAAGATGTCGCCACCGGTGGCGCTACACCACCAACCTGGTATGCAGAAATTGTTGCCCATACCGCCTGGTCAGCAACAGCCGGATATATAACTCTTAGAGGTCTACGCGGCATACCTGCTGACACCAACGCCATTTACGTTGGCGCTTCGCAACTGGGAACTGCCATCGTCAACGGCTCCGTCGGCGATACCTATGTCACCTACGATACATCAGCCACCAATCCAGGCGCCGGAGACATAGGCAAACCTGTCGCCGGAGATAGCAGTACCGCTGAAAGAATCGTTAGAGCCTTCAGCCACGACGAACCCGGAGGCAAGCTCCTTCTCCAGGTCTATCACACCCATGGCACTACTGACGGCCGCAACTATACCGGTAGTACTCGGGATTACCTCTATAAAGATTTTACCGCCGCTGACAGTGTCACCGCCGCCACCGGTGGTTCGGCTACACTCGTCGTCGGTCTTGACGCAACCAGCACGACTCTAATTTCTGGTTACTCCGACATCACCGTCGCCCACATGAACGGCACGGTAACCGTCAGCGGTATTGCTAACGGTCCACTTATCCTTGGGGACAGATTTACTTACAACGCCGGGGCTCAATCAGGCATCTTGATTTACGCCGATAGCTTATCTGCCCCGACCACCCTCATGTTGGGCAATATCGATCCTGATTTTGAACCGGATGCCGCGGACGTCTTTACCTTCGAACAGCCAGGAGCAGGGACAACCACCGTCAACTGTGATTCCGGCTTGACTGACGACAACACCCAAAACTTTGAGTTTTCCCTCCAGACAACCGGAGCGCTTTACTCGGTCTTTATAGAAGGCGGCTCCATCTACAACACCGGTCGGAGCCTCCTTCTATAA
>Ga0209324_10001211_pt1 | contig 17612 bp, 17 predicted proteins | sample Rifsed19ft3_FD_184015 | JGI IMG/M metagenome (GOLD analysis project Ga0209324, IMG submission 184015) | Soil microbial communities from Rifle, Colorado, USA - sediment 19ft 3 (version 2) | ecosystem: Environmental > Terrestrial > Deep subsurface > Rock core/Sediment | place: Rifle, Colorado...
TTTCTGAGACAAATGAGGAAGAAAAACCAATAGCATTTCTTACAGATACAGATTCTTCTCAACCATCTTCAGCCACGTCCGTTTCTCAAAATAGTGAAACGATAGAGCCTATGGTATCACCAACGGATTCAACCGTAGTAGGGGCGAACGGTCGTTCGCCCCTACAATTGCCGACAAACACAACAGCAACCGATCAATCTGAAAATCCAGGGCAATGGTCCCCTGCGCAGCCTCTCACAGTATGGAGCATGGGAAAGAATTATATGAATATTTCTTTCGATGGGTTGTTTTCGGCAGGTGGCTCAACAGCTCAGGATTTGGGAAAACTTGAAACGGGTGGTCACGATCCGAATCAACGTGGATTTACTGTCCAAAATTTGGAAACCGTATTTGAAGGCGCAATAGACCCATATTTCAAAGGTCAGGCGAATATCATCTTCCAAATTGATAAAGATGGAGAGTCATTTCTTGAAGTGGAAGAGGCCTACCTGACCTCGATGTCATTGCCTTTGAATTTACAAGCAAAGGCAGGCACCTTTTTTACTGAATTTGGCAGGTTGAACCAATTTCATCCGCATGCGTGGGATTTTGCAGATCAGCCACTGGTAAACGGCAGATTCCTTGGTCCTGATGGAATGCGGAATCCTGGAGTACGAATTTCATGGCTGGCCCCCACCGACAACTATACGGAACTATTCTTTACTGTACAGGACAGCCAGGGTGAGACTGCATACAGTTTCAGAAACGGAGATGGATTGTTTGGACGTGAAGCAGTTGAAACCGACGTTCGTAATATAGAAGACCTCCTGTATGTTCCCCATATTGCAACTTCCTTTGACCTGACAGATGAACAGACCATTTTATTAGGCGCATCGGCTGCCTTTGGGCCAAATTCGACAGGGATGGATGAAAATACTCTGATTTACGGTCTCGATATGTTCTGGAAGTGGAAGTCAAAATATGCTGCCGGCGGTTTCCCATTTATAACCTGGCAGACTGAAGTTATGGGCAGGCGTTTTGAGGCGGGTGAAGATGTAAGCGCGAACTTGCCAGACGAGGTTTTGAATAACTGGGGTAGTTATTCTCAGATTGCATGGGGATTTAAAAAACGGTGGGTTGCCGGACTTCGGGGAGATTACGTAGATGGAGAAAAGTATGCAGAAGACCCTTTAAGTTATGAACGCTGGCGGCTTTCCCCCAATCTCACATTCTACCCTTCTGAATTTTCAAAAATCAGGTTGCAATATAATTACGATGATATCCTGGAGAATGATAGCACGGAACATTCCGTATTTCTCCAGTTCGAATTTTTACTCGGTTCGCACGGGGCGCATAAATTTTAAAAAACTGTTAACCACAGAGGACACAGATTAAAGAGGGAAGATCAAGTTAGTCCTTTTAAGTCCCCCTTAACAAAGGGGGATTCAGGGGGTTGTGTTTTTTCCTGGGTTATTTTACAACCCCCTTCGCCCCCTTTTCTAAGGGGGATTTTTGCATCGCATATGCCATGTGATCCGCATGAATAAAATGAAAATTCCTATAAAATTGAATTAGGCTTTTGGTAACTTTTTCAATGTAGCGCGAACTTCAGTTCGCTTACATCCTATGCGAACTAAAGTTCGCACTACAACTGCAACTTTGAATTTCCTTAACGTTAAATTACGCTTGTCCAGATTAGGAGAACAGTATGAAAATAAAATATCCGATATGGCTTTGTTTGTTATTTACCATTGGCTGGGCGTCCGTTGCCCATGCAAAATTAAATGTTGTTGCTACAACGTCAGATCTTGGCGCTATAGCAAGAGAAATCGGAAAGGATAAAGTTGAAGTAACCAGTCTTGCAAAACCCACAGAAGACCCTCACTTTGTGGATGCAAAACCCAGTTTTATTGTTAAGCTCAATAAGGCAGATATGCTTATCGAGGGTGGATTGCACCTGGAAATCGGCTGGTTGCCCAATTTAGTTGTTGGCGCGAGAAACAAAAAAATCCTTGCAGGAGAAAATGGATATCTGGTTGCTTCTGCTAGAGTCCCCATAATAGAAGTGCCTGCCACAGCCGATCGCGCCATGGGAGATGTCCACCCCATGGGAAATCCGCATTTCATGCTGGATCCAATAAATGGGAAGATAGTTGCCGCACATATCTGTGACCGGTTGTGCCAGATCGATGCGGCAAACTGTAACTATTATAAGGACAACTTAAAGGATTTTACAAAAAGACTCGACCAGAAATTTTCCGAATGGCAAAAGACATTGGAGCCTTTTCGTGGGACAAAAATTGTTACCTATCATAAAACCTTCCCTTACTTCGCAAATAGGTTTAACCTGAATGTAGTAGGAGCGCTTGAACCCAAACCTGGCATTCCTCCTTCCCCTACCCATATCAACAGTCTTATTCCCATGATGAAAAATGAGGGAGTAAAACTGATTCTTATAGAACCCTTTCGGGAACGCAAAACACCGGAATTTGTGGCATCTCAAACGGGGGCTAAGGTTGTTGTTTTCCCAATCATGGTCGGGGGACAAAAAGAAACAGATGACTATCTAAGCATTTTTGATTATACTATTAACCAGATTGTATCAGCCTTGAAAACGAAATCACAATGAAGGGGCTGCCAAAAGTAGGATTCGTAATACTCCCTTCTAACAAGAGGGGGTGAGATGGCGTTAAGAAAGGGGTTACATACCCCTTTAATCTCCTTTTTCTAGAGGGGAAAATAAGCGTGAATTATGAACACAGATAATTGTATCACACTGGAAAATGTTGCGATTGGTTATAGTGGAAAAGTTCTCATCAAAGACATTAACTTTTCTCTGAAAGCGGGGGAGTTCGTAGTCCTTTTTGGACCGAACGGCTCCGGAAAAACCACGCTGTTCAAAACCATTCTGCGGATTATCCCGCCTATTCAGGGTACGATCATCTATGGTGACGGCAGTCCCACAAGATTCGGTTATGTACCGCAGCGTCAATACCTGGACGAAATATATCCTTTTACCGTAGAGGAGGTGGTATTGATGGGTACTTTCGGACAGGCACGCCCATTTTGCCCCACCCCGAAAGCCAATCGTGTCTGGATAGAGCAATGTTTAAAGGATGTCGGCATGCTCGACTTGAGAAAGAAATTATTTTCCGAATTATCCGGCGGCCAGAAACAGCGGATACTTATAGCCCGTGCACTGGCTACAAGACCTAATGTTTTGCTGCTTGACGAACCCATTACAGGGATTGATATTATTGCCCAAAAGAAGATCATAGAACTTATCACCGAATTACACAAAAAGCGCCAATTAACGATTATGATGGTCACCCATGAGATTCATCATATCCCAAGTTGGGTAAATAAAATAATCCATATTCATCACTATAAAGTAGTACTTGGCTCATTGGAAGAGATAATTTCTTTATCAAAGATCGATGAAATACCAACTGAGGAATAATTATAGATGGAACAACTTTTAGAGATAATTAATCCGCATTTTCTTCTGAGAAACGCCTTTTATGCAGGATTGATCGTGGGTTTTGTATGTCCACAGGTCGGTATATTTTTCGTGCTGCGCCGTATGGTTTTATTGGGCATAGCCTTGCCTCAGGTGTCAAATGCGGGGATTGCCTTCGCGTTTCTGTTGCACACAATTGGATGGCATTTTTTCCCACACATGGAATCCGAAAAGACGATGGCCTTGACAGGATCCGTTATCTTTGCGCTCATTGCCATCTTTACCCTGGCCATCCTCGAACGCAAGCGAAAGGGGTTTACTGAAAACCGGATTGGGTTTACTTACGTACTTGCAGGAGCAGTTTCTATATTGTTTGTCTCCTGGAATCCATATGGGCAAACAGAAGTACTTTCCATGCTGAGAGGAGAGATTGTTTCTATTCCTGATTTCTATTTATGGTCAATGCTTGCCATTTATGGCACGATCTTTATTTGTATAGTAGGATTTCATCGAAACTTTGTCGTAGTTTCGTATGACACGGATATGGCGATCACCCTGGGCAAGAAGGTTATCCTGTGGGACATTCTGCTCTATCTGATTATCGGCATAGTTATCTCCTTCGGAGTAATGACCGTTGGACCGTTGGTCATTTTTGGTTTCCTGTTGATACCGGCAATTACCGCCAGAATGATTACACGCGGCATCCTCCCCTTTTGCATCGTTTCATCTGTCATCGGTACCGCCGCATCTTTTATCGGTTTTTACATTTCATATCGTTTTGATCTTCCGACCGGCCCCACAGACATAGCCATCCTTTGCATAATATTCGTATTACTATATATTGGGAAAAATTTAATTCGATTGAAAAGATAGGTTGAAAGATGTCCATTTACGGATATAATAAATTTTTATTAGAAAAGGACGCAGATTTTCGCAGTTAAATAATGAAAATCAAATTAAACCAAAGGAGAAGTATAGTGAATCGTATAAAGTTTTTAAGTGTGGTAACTGTTTGCAGCAGCTTATTTGTATCTTTACTGAATTCTACCCATTGTTTTTCTAACGAAGCGGCTGTTACAAGCGAAAGTACGAATACAACCAAAAAAGATAGTCCGTTGAACCATCTTGATGTTGCGAACGAACAGTATAAACAGGGCTTAAACTATGCGAAATATGGTCTCTATGATGAAGCTATTGATATGTATAAAAAGTCCTTAGTACTAGAACCCAATAACACAGATGCGTACAAAAATATGGGTATTGCTTACTTGCAGAAGGAAAGGTATGACGAAGCGATTGAGGCGCTTCAGAAGGTTATAGAACGAAAACCCGAAGACTACGACGCCTGCTACAATCTGGGTACTGCATATTTTGATAAAGGTATCTATGATAAGGCCATTGAAAGCTTTAAAAAGACCCTTCAAATCAATCCGGATCACAGGTCTACTTATTTCTTGTTGGGAATAGCGTATGCGAAAGTCGGCAAATATGACGATGCAGTGCAGATATTAAAGAAACGTATAGAATTCGACCCAAATCTGGCAACATCCTATTCAAACCTGGGCATAGTATATTCAATGAAGGGATCGGATAAAGAGGCGTTCGCTGAATTCAAGAAGGCGCTGGATATAGACCCGATCCATGAAAATGCACTTTATAACATAGCCCTCCTGTATGATAAGACAGGAAACACAGATGAAGCCATCCAATATTACAACAGAACGGTCGAAGTTAATATGGGTAATTCAGATGCCCAATATCGACTGGGAAAAAATTATATCAAGAAGAACCAATACGATGATGCGATTACTGCCTTTCAGACGGCCGTAATGTCGAACCCGGCGAATATTGAGATTTATAATGATATTGGCAATGCCTACAAGGCTAAAGGGATGGATAAAGAGGCCGAGGGGTATTTTTCCTTGTACAAAAAACAAAAAAAGTCCGGTAAGGTGAAATAATATAGAGTTATGGAGCGGGTGGGGGTTTATCCCCCACCCAATGCTGTAACAAACGATTCACATTAAAACATATCTGCCAATTTTTTAGAAATCACGGTAAGATTTTTATCTTTGGTCAGAAATTCTACCTCGTGCGGGTGTACTGTTAAGTCGATAAGTATTTCCTTTATCTTCTTCCATCCAGATTCCCGTTTTTTTTCACTCGTTTCCACATATAAATTTGATACTAACTCTCCCAACTTCTGGATAAGACGAAGGTCTTTGTTTTCATAAAAACGCCTGATAACCTTTTGTTGGTAAGGAGTGTATCCCTTTTCTTCCTTCTGTTCCATTTATTCTCTCCCTTGTGTCTTTTTTGATGTTTTGAAATTCCATACTGGTAATAGAGTAACCGCTTCGGTTGCACAAATAAGAAAGTGCCTAAAGACAGCCGATTTGATATCTCAAACATAATTACTTCAGAAATTATATGTGAATATAGTAAAAGTGTCAAAGCAACTTTTACTGATACAGCCGTTCCCATTCGCAATATTCCGTCCTTGACGTATGTAAAAATAAGGATATAATCCACGAAAAAATGTGTAATTATTATGTATGTGGAATTTCAACCTGGTAGGGGTAATTCATGAATTACCCCTACATGCAAATAGAAATAGTTGCCAAAGGTAGATTTAGGTAAGGTCGTTCATTATAGAGTTCTCAGAAAATTATTTAAAAAGGACCGGTATCGTATGCTAAAAGAAAAAATTGGATTCATCGGCGGCGGGAAGATGGGAGAAGCGCTCTGCAAGGGCATCATTAATGCAAAATTGAGTAAAGCTGGCAATATCATGGTGAGTGATGTGGTTGTGGAACGATGCAAACTCTTAAGCAAAGAAATCGGTATAAAGACCACCCAAAACAACAAAGACATTGCATCCTTTGCCGATGTTGTCATATTAGCCGTAAAGCCGCAAATGATGGGCGAAGTGCTTGACCAGCTAAAGAATGAAATTACCAGCCTCCACTTAGTGGTATCCATTGCTGCGGGGATACCAATACGGTTTATTGAATCCAGCCTACAGGCGGGTGTCCGAATAATCCGCGTGATGCCCAACACACCATGTCTCATAGGTGCTTCAGCAACTGCATTTGCCCTGGGCAAGTCTGCAAATGATGCCGATGGGCAATTGGTTCATGATTTATTTAATGCCGTTGGAAAGGTATTCCGGCTGGATGAGAAGTATCTTGACGCCGTAACAGGTTTGAGCGGAAGCGGTCCTGCATACGTCTATTTGTTTATCGAGGCATTATCTGATGGAGGAGTCAAGATGGGTTTGCCAAGAGACATTGCTACTGCCCTTGCAGCACAGACCGTGATGGGGTCTGCTAAGATGGTGTTGGAAACAGGGCAACACCCGGCACAGTTAAAGGATGCCGTGACGTCACCGGGAGGAACTACCATTGAAGGATTAAGCAAATTAGAAGACTATGGATTCAAATCTGCCGTTATAAACGCCGTAGAGGCAGCTACCTTGAAATCAAAGAAATTGGGCAAGTTATTATAAGATATTTTTGGATGCAGAAAAACATTGATTATCTGGATTAAAGAAATGTAATATTTATCTGTGTATATCTGAGGGAATCTGTGTCCGAATTAAATTAAGATGTTGATAAATAAAATAGACAAACACAAAGCCGAACTTGCCGTAAATACCTTAAGAATGCTTTCCGCTGATGCCGTAGAGAAGGCGCAGTCTGGTCATCCCGGCCTTCCTATGGGATTTGCCGATGTTGCATTTGTTCTATGGATGCAATTCCTCCGATTTAATCCCCAAAACCCTCAATGGCCAAACAGAGACCGTTTCATCCTATCAGCAGGACATGGCTCCATGCTTCTGTATTCCCTTTTAAATCTCTTTGGCTACGATTTGTCTTTAGATGACATAAAACAATTCCGGCAATTTGGAAGCAAAACCCCCGGTCACCCTGAATACGGGCATACTCCTGGAGTGGAAGCTACCACAGGACCTCTGGGGCAGGGATTTGCCAATGGGGTCGGTATGGCGCTGGCGGCACGAATACTGGCAGAACGATTCAATACAGAAAATGCGAAGATTATCGACCATTATATTTACGGCGTTGTGAGTGATGGCGATCTGATGGAAGGAATAACCTCCGAAGCCTCATCGTTTGCCGGGCATCTTGGTCTTGCCAATATAATTTATATCTACGATTGTAACCAAATCACGATCGAAGGTAAGACGTCTCTCACTTTTACAGAAGATGTGGCAAAACGATTCGAGGCCTACCACTGGCGTGTTTTCAAGATAGACGGACATAACCATACTGAAATCGCTGAAGCAATCGAGACAGCAAGAAATGAAAACGAAAAACCTTCGCTCATCATTGCAAAGACTCACATTGGTAAGGGCAGTCCAAATAAACAGGATACGTCCGCCATTCACGGAGAACCGCTGGGAGCTAAAGAACTTGAATTAACGAAAGAGCGTCTCGGCTGGCCTAAAGACAAGACTTTTTATATCCCGGATGAAGTAAAGCATCTTTGCCAGAGCCGTGTCGCTGAACTAAAAAAAGAATATGAGAACTGGCAGGCACGATTTAAGAAATATATCAGAGAAGACGCGAATAGGTCTCGGTTGTGGGATACCTGCTTTAAAAAAGAGATCCCTGTCGATCTGGAATCTGAATTACTGAAAACTATCAAGAAAGACTCAATAGCCACCCGCTCAGCTTCCGGTGAAATGATGCAAGTGATTGCACAACGAATGCCCGGTTTTATTGGTGGTTCTGCCGACCTTTGCCCGTCTACAAAGACCTACATCAAAAACTTCTCTTCAATTGATAAAAATAAATTTGATGGCAGGAATATTCATTTTGGTGTCAGGGAGCATGCCATGTGCGGTATTTTGAACGGTATGGCGCTTTATGGAGGAATCATTCCCTTTGGCTCGACCTTTCTAACTTTTTCGGATTATATGCGACCTTCCATCCGGCTTGCCGCAATGATGAGGATACAGGTCATTTGTATATTTACCCACGATAGCATTTTGCTGGGAGAAGATGGTCCTACCCACCAGCCCGTTGAACATCTGCCGTCACTGCGATTGATCCCTAACCTGCTCGTGCTAAGGCCTTCAGATGCCACCGAAACTGCGGCTGCATGGGTTACGGCACTGAACCATACAGATGGCCCAACGGCATTGATCCTGTCACGCCAGGACATATCGGTAATTAACCGTTCAGTCTATCCATCACAAAACCATTTGAAATTCGGCGCTTATGTATTAAAAAATTCAGAGGGTGACCCCGACATCATCCTCCTTGCATCAGGCTCTGAAGTTCTCATTGCCCTTGAAGCCACATTACAGCTACAAGAGAAAGGGGTCAGGGCTAGGCTAGTCAGCGTGCCGAGCTTTGAGTTATTTCGGTTAAATTCCGATGAATACAAGAACAGCATACTACCGTCGTCATGTAAAAAACGAGTGGCCATTGAGGCAGCAGCCAAAAATGATTGGTATGAATTTGTTGGATTGGACGGTCTTATTATTGGTGTTGACCGGTATGGTGCCTCTGCAACAACGAAAGTGATAGCCGAGCACTATGGTTTTGCGGTACAAAATATTTTACGTGAGATTAATAAAAAATGGGGTCTGTAGAAAAACAAGAATATAAACCACTGAGCGATCCCACCGGGAGGGAGTAATTCTTCCAGCCCTTGATGGGAGGGATTGAGGGAGGGTGTATATTTTAACGTTACTACTCCTTTATAAACAAATGGTTCATGGATAATAATAAAAACAAGGTTTAAAAATAGCTACTAAATTGATACGGTTTTTACTTTTCAAAGTGGTCAGTATTAGTAATAAAAAGACATTTTAAATACAACCTTATTCAAAATTCCTTTTTATAGCATCATGTAATACATGATAGGCAAGCACTGAAATAAAGATATGCGCATCTACCCTGCGTTCCTTTTGGTGGTAAATCGGCCTTAATCCCAGGTCACTTTTCAGATTCCTGAATACCCTTTCTACCCTCGTTAACATCACAACGCCTGGAGCTTTGCCGCTATTGCAGAATGGGCACAACACTGTTCACAAAACATGCCGGTTGCAGTAGACGGTAAAACCCTTAGGGGAGCAAAACAAGCACACGGCAAACAAGTCCATCTGATCTCGGCCTTTCTTCAACAACAGGGAATCGTTCTTGCACAAACTCAAGTCGACTGCAAAACTAACGAAATTCCCATGGTTCCTGCCTTGCTCGATCAACTGAATTTTAAAGACCGTCTCTCGTCTCTCTTTGCTCGTTAAATGACTTTGACGTCACTGGTGATAAAAAAATAACGGTTACAGGATAAAGCCCAAATATACTTTCCTGAGAGTAAATATATTTTTAAGCGCATCTATGAGCCCAAGAACCTCTTGAATAGACTCGCTGTTAATCGGGGCAAGACAGCAATCTGTGTGGAGGTATGTTACAATGAAGGGGATGATATTGAATCTATGGGGGAAAACAAGGTGTTCTCTAAAGTAATGGAAGGATTGAGAGATTTTTATCGTATCTCTGATGCAGATGTTTTAGATATGTGGAGTAAAAAGGTTCCTTTTGCTTACTCTATATATGAATTAGAATATCGGGAAAGGCTGCTGAGATTGGCGGAGTGCCTCTTTGTTATAGATAACTTTATCTCCTTTGGAAGACAGGGCTCTTTTCGATATAACCACATGACAAACAGCATTATGTCTGTTCCGTGGTTCCGATTCCGACTCGTTCGGGTTAGGAGTTGTCATACCCATACACGTGAACTGTTACTCCTATTCTTCATTATCCTCCCAATCTTCTTCACTATCTTCGTCGTCAGCTTCATCAAAATCGTCATTTTCATATTCACCATTATACTTCCGTAAAAACATATCGGGTACTAATCAATCAGGGACTTTCGAAGTCTGAATATATTTTTCAATTTCATCATAACTTATGCCCCCTTCGACTCTTGTATATTGAACAACTTGCTCCATATTCTCGTTCATTTTATAACAGGCCAGTCCACCTAAAGGTTCTACACGCAGGACGGCCGTCATTTTATCAGAAATAAATCCCAGCCTATCGTCCAAAGACATCCCATTCGGATAAAAAGTAAAGGTCTTTGTTTGATCGTCGCGTGCCTCAAAATTATCGGTAAACATCTCTATCTCACGAGGTATCTGAAACACCTTTTTCGTGCCATCATTCCAGGAAAATCCCCTTTGGAGATCGAATATTACATGCGTTATCTTGGCTGTCGACATCGAATCTATGCGTGCCTCTCTTAGGAATAACACCAGTTCAGACATCGTCTTTCTGAATCTGATAGAATCAAGGGAACCGGTAAACCTGGGAACCGCCACACCGGCTATAATGCCAATAATCACCAGAACGACTATTAATTCAATAAGTGTAAAACCTTGTTTCTTTCGCATAAGATATTAACCACAGATGGACACGGATAAACACAGATAATAGATAAAATCTTCTGTTTGTTGCCTTCACATAATTTATAAGTTGAGCCTCGTGGTCTGTGCCTAGTGACTTAACGGACTTTTTAATTCAATTATAACTGAATCTCAACCAGCATGTCAGCATAAAAATCACCAACAACACGGCTCCTGAATACTACCTAAATTATGCAATGGGACACAGATTAACGCAGATAAGCGTAGATAAAATTAGGTAGAGACGCACTGCAGTGCGTCTTTACAATTGTTTAACTCACTCATTAGGTGATTACCCGTGATTCCTCCCCCTGCCCCCCTCATGGAGGGGGACAGGGGGAGGAATTAGTGTAAATCAGCGTTTATCTGTGTCCGACTGCAATTATTAGGTATGTATATCAGAGACGCATATAAAAAGAAAGGTGATAAGAAATATTCCTGCCTGGCACTGCCCCCGATAGATTCATTCGGGGGACGGAAAAGGACCTCGCCAGAAGATAATCCTTACGCTGGGAAATGTGGATGTGCCAAAGGGACAATGGCTGCTCCTGGCAGAGGTGTTCGGGGGGTTGTGTGCCTTGAAGTATGGAATACCTAAGTGATTGGGAATATCACCTGTGCGAGCCTAATCCTTGTACAGAAGTTTGTACCTATACACATACAAAGGAGCAATCCGTATGGGTAGAAAGACAGGGTATCACCGTGAGGTGATGCGATGGCGTGACGAGGTACAGGCGACCTTTTGGGGTTTATGAGTATGGCGTATGAATCGTGCCAACTTCCCACTCCTGGCGAAGCATTGACAATGTTCCTTGTCGGAAATGGGATAAAAGACTAGGTCAAGCCATTTCTGGTTCATGCGTTAGAACATACATCACGAAGGGAAAAGGGGTAATCCATATGACCGAGGGAGGACTTACATCTTGGGTGAAATATCCCTAACGGTGAGGTATAAGGGAAATCCGAAGTCCGAGCCGTATGAGATGGTCATAGCTGGCTTTCTCTCAAGCCCCTATGTTTAAAGTCGTCAGCATTGCTCATAAGAGTCCTGAACTTGTTTCAGGGCAAAGGGGCATAACCGTAAAGGAGTTGATGAACGAAGGAGATTGAATACGTTCAAGGTTTCACCCTCAGATTTTACGACAACCTCTTGTTGTGTTGAATGTGAAATACTGAAAAACGATTGGTAAGTCTCCTCTCTGTAATCAACCAGAAGGGAAGTGTGGAGAGATGTTAAAGTATCATTCATTAAGGGATAAGGTGTTTCGTCTGGAAAACCTTTATTCTGCCTTTCGCCATGTAAAGAAGAATAAAGGCAAAGCTGGTCTTGACAGGGTAAGTATAAAACAGTTTGAGGCTGACCTTGATACGAATATACTGCATATTCACAAGGAGCTAAAGACTGATATATACAAACCCTCGCCTGTCTTGAGGGTGTATATCCCCAAAGGCAGGCATGAGAAAAGACCTCTTGGCATTCCCATTGTAAAAGACAGGATTGTGCAGCAGGCTATCAGGCAGGTCATAGAGCCAATATTTGAGAAAGACTTCTCAGATAACAGTTTCGGGTTTAGGCCAAACAGATGCTGTCATGATGCTATCAAGAGGGTCGAACAGTATAAGCAGGAAGGGTATCGGTATATTCTGGATGCCGATATAAAGGCATTCTATGACACGATACCTCATAAGCTTATCATGAAGAGATTGTGTGAGAAAATCGCTGATGGATGGGTCTTAACCAGTATTGAGAATATGCTTAAGGCAGGTGTCATGGAAGATGGAGTTTATCATCAGACAACGGAAGGCACTCCACAAGGTGGAGTTATATCTCCTTTACTAGCTAATCTTATCGGTGACATAATCGATAAGGAGCTTGAAAAGGCAGGGTATAAATTTGTCCGTTATGCAGATGACTTCATCGTCATGACAAAGACTAAAGAAGAACTCCCTGCCGCCCTTACGTTTGTTAAGGAGGTTATCGAAGGGAAACTTGGATTGAAATTGAGCGAGGATAAAACCAAGCTGACCAATTTCAAAGGAGGCTTCAAGTTTCTTGGATATAATTTCATAAACAAATACAAGGGTATAAGCGCCAAATCACTGGATAAGCTCAAGGACACTGTCAGAAGAATCACAAGACGCACACAAGGCGTCAATCTTAAGTCTGTTATTGATAATCTGAATCCTGTCATTCGTGGACATGTCAATTACTTTTGGCTTGGCAATGTACAAAAAGTATATCGCAAACTGGACAGATGGGTACGTATGAGGCTCAGGTGCTTCAAGTTTTCGAGAAAGTGGAAAACCGACAACAGACGCTTCCCTATACACCGATTCGACAAACTGGGTTTGTGTTCGTTTGAGGTATTGTTCCTTAAGAAAAAAGGCGTTAACATGATAGATTTTCCTTTTCTCTGTTATAGAGCAACTTTATGGGGTCGCTAACTACGAGAAATTCGTATGGTTTAAAAGGATACCTGGGGTTGTCACAAGTATCTGGTGACGAGTGGGGGTTGGAGGCTACGGCCTCCAGCCTACCAGCTTGATTTGAGCAAGAAGGAGGTAGCGCTTACGAAGGTGGAGGTGATTGGGAGGGTGATAGCGCCGATGAGTGAGAACGCAACGGTTGACTGGGTAAAAAGGACTGCGTTGTGTGACATACCAGGTAATGAGGGAGTGGCAGTAAAGAGGGATGGATTATATCGGGTTACCGACAAACTGCTTGAGCGTAAGGAGCAGATAGAGGAGTTTTTGAGAGAGAAGGAGCAGGGGTTATTTCGATTAGAGCAAAAGATAGGGAGGATCAAGGAGCGATACCGGAGGGTGACGAGATATTATGAGATAGAGACGAAACAAGCCAATGGAGTAATAAGTTTGCACTGGCGAAACAATGAGGAAGGAGAGGGAAAGTACGATGGAAGCTATTTGTTGAGGACAAACCGGAGGAATTTAACGGAGCAGGAGATATGGCAACTCTATGTGATGTTAACGAGGGTAGAAAGGGCATTTAGGAATCTGAAAAGTGACCTGGGATTAAGACCGATTTACCAACCAGAAGGAACGCAGGGTAGATGTGCATATCTTTATCTCAGTGCTTGCCTATCATGTATTACATGATGCTATAAAAAGAAAGCGGGTGCCTTTCAAAAAAGCGGAATTGTAGTGAGGAAGAATTTCGACTCGTTTATATATGGTCAATACGTCCTTGAAATTCCTTACGCACCTCATGCAAAATTTTTAATCCGCCATTTTCCAGCATCCTTCGGGCGAGTTCTTCTCCGATCTTCGCTGCCAGATTCTTATGACCGCTGTGTCTATCCTGTATGGCATGGTCACCATCCAGTGTGCAGATAATAGCTTCAATGGAGACCTCTTTTCCTTGTACCTCTGCATACGCGCCTATGGGTACCTGGCATCCGCCCTGGAGTTTTGCCAGGAGAGACCTTTCTGCTTCAATGGCAATTCTGGTCTGGTTATCATCAATGCCTGAAACAATTTTTTGTATTCGAGCATCATCCTTGCGGATTTCGATACATAACGAACCCTGCCCCACAGCGGGTAGCATAATATCAAACGGAATGATCTGGCTAATTTGACCCGTATAGTTCATCCTGAGCAATCCTGCACGGGCTACTACAATGGCCTCCATATCGTCTGTTTCAAGTTTTTTGAGCCGGGTATCCAGATTGCCACGTAAATCCAGAATCTTGAAATCAGGCCGAAAGGCAAGTAACTGCGCCTTTCGGCGTAGACTGCTTGTACCGATACGTGCGTTATCAGGAAGTTTTTCTAAGGAAGCATTGTTGTTACTGATGAGAACATCGTGGGGGTCCTCCCGTTTTGGTGTTGCGCCAATCACCAATCCCTCGTGTATTTCCGTTGGAACATCCTTGGCGCTGTGAACGGCAATATCTATCTTCTCTTTGATTAATGCAACCTCAAGTTCCTTGGTAAATAGTCCAACTCCACCCAAACGCGACAGGGGTGCGTTTGTGATCTTATCACCCTTTGTAGAAATTTTTTCAATTTGAAATTCAAGACCAGGATTTAATCGTTTCAGTTCTGATATAACCCATTTTGTCTGGATTAATGCAAGTTTACTACCCCTGGAACCTACTACAACAACTCTATTTTCCATTACCAATGCTCATCTTCTCCATTTTTGAATAAATAAAATTAGGCCGCCTTCGGCAGCTTTCTCATTTGCGCAACCGAGACGGTTACGCTACCAGTTTGAAATTCTTAAACATCAAAATAATTGTGAGCTTGTCGTTACAATTATTTTATTTCTCAAACGCAAATGGATAATATCATAATATGCTAAGTGTGTCAAACTACTTTGTCACATTCAATAGAGTGTTATCAAAATGGGAAACAGTCGTATTCTTAAAGCCGAAAGCAATGTTTCGGCATCTGCCTTAATTTATAAATATAAGTACGACACTAAGAAAGTTTTTACAGATGATGATATACTCTGATAACTTTTTTATTTTGTAGGAATATATTTTGTTTGTTATTTGTCATAAAATTGAACCAATTGCTATCATAAAGAATTCAAATTACGAATCCACACACTTTTCTAAAAGATCTTACTTTCGATAGTAGAGGGCTTTTCTTACAGGGAGATTTCCAAAATGCTTGAATGTCCCATTGGCACAGTTATGTCCAGAATTTACAGGGAGCGAAAGATGCTAAAAGAAAAATTAACCGATTACGCAAAAAAACGTGGTTTTAAAAGAGAATAAAAATGAACAGTAAAGAATTGAATTGCAATAACGTTAGAAAATATTTTTATGCCTTTCTTGATGGCGAACTCAATGTAGAAAAGAATATCAAGATCCTGGCGCATCTTAATATGTGTTGCAAATGCAGTCTGAGAATAGAAAAGGAAAGATTACTTCAGGAAAGGGTAAAAGAAACGGTTTTGAAGGTAAAAGTCCCTGCTTATCTTGAGCAAATAATTTTGAGAAGCATTGTTTTTAAAATAGTTAAGATGTGGTCATGTCCAGGATTGCTCGTGTGGTAATTCCAGAAGTACCACATCATATCACTCAGCGAGGAAATCGAAGAGCTTCGATGTCATGAGCGAACAAGGAGACCTCTTGGCGCTGACAGTTTTATAGGTCGGCTTGAAAATGTCCTTGGAAGAATACTCCATAAGCAGAAACCTGGCACAAAGAGGTCTCAAAAGAAAAATAGGAATCCCCAAAATTAAGTATGGTGTCCCCTGAATTCCGCTTTAAATACTATATTAAGTATCAACAACGAACGAGCTTAATCAACACGTATTAAGGATAACTGGGATGCTCCCTCTTTGGAATCTCGGGCGCTTCCTTTTCAGCTTTGACTGCCATCTTCTCCCAAACATCTGCCTTCTTATTGTAGTTCCAAGTGTAATTTTCCTTGCCATTCACCTTATGGACGACAATGCTCGTTTTATCAACCCTCGAATTACTCCTGTCTGTACCCTGCACGAAGAAGTCCAGGTCATACGTATTACCGTCTTTCCCTTTGAAGTCTGCGCAGACAAAATACTCATCCTTAACAAAATAATTAATGAATCTGTTCACGACAGTCAAATCTTGAAAGAGCATAACTGCCGGTCACCAGATAAATTTACTGATGACAGAAATACAAAACCGTAACTAATTTCTGCTGCGAACCACCTCCTTCCCGAAGTATCGAGTTAGAATAGAATACTACTGAAAAGGAATGACTCAGCCAGCAACAACTCTTCACGTTTTTTAATTAAGGATTTTCCCAGCGATGACTCGCTACTCTATCTGGATACTTCAAAATAAAATGTCCAATCAGACTCGACGTTCGTATGAAAGTAAATAAAATTTATTTTCTCGCGGCTGTTTTTGTCTGCCGTCTTTTACCTTCCTTCCGAACCTCTTCGCATGAACGTCGCACAACAGGATAATTCCCGGAAAGGAACATAAAGAGTGAATCTACCATTCGGGGACGTGTGATGTAATAACAACGAAGCGCTCCATCCTCATAAAAATCTATTATCTTGAGCCTTCGCAATACTGAAAGATGTTGAGAGAGGTTGGACTGTTCAATGTCCAATAAATCCTGGATTTCAGTTACACACTTAGCCCCTTTAGTAAGCTCTTCTAAGATCAATAGTCGAGTCGGATGGCCCAGGAGCTTTAGAACTTCTGCTTTGTCTCTTATGTCTAATTTGTTCATTTGTTATTCCCGTTTTTACATATTTTACTTGATTAAAATATAATATGATAATATTATGATATAGTCAATCATATTTTTAGGCGTTAGCTTTTTTACATCTGGACGTTTAAATTAGGCCTTCAGTACCTTTATTTGTGACCACAGTAGGGGCGAAGCATTTGCTGATATTAGCTTGAGCACAATCTTTATTTTCTAGACAGCAAATGCTTCGCCCCTACAACAGAATATTGAAATTTCTATACATTAAAATAAATGAAAAATGGATGAAGATATCAAAAGGAGGAAAATTATGAGTGAAACCATTCCTGATATTGGCACACTTAAAGCCCGGCTCCAAGCGACCTGGGCTGCAGGAAATTTCGGAGAGATTGCGAAATCGCATGAAGATGGTGCGGTGGAAATTCATCAATTATATTAAGGTGTTTATCTTGTGATGGATTATTTCAATATATTTTTGAAGTTTATAGATACTACTTACCACCAAGCAAGAACCATGAGCGTTAGTGAATTTGTCATGAACCACGAGGCCGCTATTCG
>Ga0209324_10001218_pt1 | contig 17576 bp, 26 predicted proteins | sample Rifsed19ft3_FD_184015 | JGI IMG/M metagenome (GOLD analysis project Ga0209324, IMG submission 184015) | Soil microbial communities from Rifle, Colorado, USA - sediment 19ft 3 (version 2) | ecosystem: Environmental > Terrestrial > Deep subsurface > Rock core/Sediment | place: Rifle, Colorado...
GAACACCACCAGCCGGGCCAGAAACGCCAGCGCGCCGACGGCGATCACCTTGAAGACGCCGTTGGCCGCCTCTAAACGATGCCCAAGACCTTCAAGGCACCGGCCAACAGCAACACGCCGACCGCGCACACCAGCCATGACATCCCGGCCCAGATCAGCCGCAATATCCCCTTGACGCTGCCCTTGGTTTCGGTGGCGAACTTTTCCTGTTCCTGGTCCTGCATCCGGTTGTGCGCGTCCAGCCGGTCGATGCGCTCGTCCATTAGCTTCTCGCGGTAGACCAGCATCTCCTTCAGTCCAGTCATAGCCGTTTCGAGCCGCGCGATCCTGTCCGTTACGCTGTGTGGCTGTTCGCTGTCCGTCATCCATCTCTCTTGCTCATTTCGTTTTGCACAGCGCATCCCACGCCGCGTTGTGTTCCCGCGCCTGGTTGATCGTCCCCGGCGTGTCCTTCCGGCTATACAGGATCGGCACGAAGCCCCGGCACGACGTGTCAGTCACGGATATAGGGGTCGTCGTCTGACATGCCGCTAGCAGCAGCGGCAGCGCGAGCAGCACGGGCTTTTTCCACGCGGGCATTGGTCTCCTCCAGGGCTGTCTTGATGGCGATGGCCTCACCGGCCGCAAGCAATTGCCGCCGCTCGACAATGTCGGCGACGGCGCTGGCGAGCTTCAGGAGTCCGGTGAGGAGAGCGACCCAGCTCATGTCGTCACCCAGATGGCCGCGCCGTTGCAGATGATGTGCAGCGTGTTGTCGGTGATGATCAGCAGCCAGACCGAGAGCCAGGCCGGAACGTCATCCTGGTAGCCGGTCGCGGTGAGCGGCTTCCACGGTCCGTTCTTGATCCACACGAGGAAGCGCGCCAGCCGCCATCTGTCGATGACGAAATGAGTTCCGACGATGATGGCGAGCGCCAGCGGATTCTGCGTGATCAGCAGAAACGGCAGCGTGTAGCAGATCGCATGGATGGCGGCGGCTGAGCTACGCTTGGTCTTCTCCGTCGCCATCCAGTGCGATTGGAGGATGTAATCCCCCACCAGGTGGGCGACGAACTGATCGGCGGTGAAAATCATGCCGCCGGTTCGCGATTGCGGCTCCACAGATACCACCACAGGAACGCCCCGACATTGAGCGCCCCGCCGATGAGGCCCTGATAAAGCTCGCCATTGGCCGTGGCGTCGCCCAGGAAAAAGGCCCCCAGGCTGTAGAGGATGATGCGCACGAGTTGCTGTACCGTGTCCCAGGTCATGGGAGACTCCTTTTATGCATTTACGGGTGATTTTTATGCAGATCCTATGCAGCGTTATGCAGCGGTTGCCCCCTGCAATCCGGTTCCGTCGCCAGTGCGAGGCTCGGGCAATTCGGTGATCTTCAGCGAGCGGGTGCTGTGCACATAAAAGTCCCGTTGCGAGTTCGGCTCCACCACTTCGGTGGAGACGGTGTAATCGCGCTCACCGTTCTGATCCTTGGTTTTGACCTCTACAGGCCAGCTATGGGCGATCACTCTGATCGTCGTCGTCATGGGTCGTTCTCCAATGTTAAGTTTTCGGGATTTTTCGAACATCGCGCGGGGGTGATGTTAAGAAACTCGCCCTCGCGCCGATATTAAGTGGCGAAAGTCAGATAATTTCCGTCGAAACGACGATATGAATCCGACTTTCCGACCTAAAGCCGCGCCGCCTGGACATGCATGAAATCGTAGTTCCGCGCACGCCCCAGGCTCACCCAGCCCTCATCCTCCCAGATTTGCCAGAAGCGCTTGCAATCGGGCTGCGCCAGCCGCGCCTTGTCGCGGCCCCATCTGAGCTGGTTGCGCGCCGGATCGAAATCGATGGCGATGCCCCAGCTATGCATCGACCAGGACGACCCGCCCCGCATTTTGCGCACATTGAGACACCCGCCGAACAGGTCGATGCCGGTGAGCTTGCGTCCCTCGGCGTCGTATTCATTGGCGATCCGCTCAAAGCACCGCTTGGCGCTGTCATGCACCATCTCGTGGATGGAGAAGCGGTACACCAACTTGCGGACATCCCAGGCCAGCCGCATCGGGAAGGGCAGTTCCAGCATGGTCTGGTGCTTGCCCACGGGGCCGAAGAATTTCTCCACGTCGCGCTGGTGGGGCCACATGCCCTCATGCTGCGTCCGGCCGGGGTCCTCGGGAAGCTCGTCATCGCGGCCGGGAATCGGCTCGGGGAACATCTCGGCCTTCGTCAGCGCCCCGGCGATGCCGTCCGGCCTCAGCCCATGCATGCGCTGGAAGCCACGGATCGCGGCGATGGTCGCCTTGCCGGGGATGCCGTCCACCTTGGCGGTGTAGAGGCCAAGCTCGGCCAGCCGCGCTTGGATGTCGCGGGTTTTCGTCATGGTGCTCCCAATAAAAAACCCCGCTCGGTGGCGGGGTTGATTTCGTTCGTGCCGCCATGGTTTACCCGGCGCGTCTGGCCGGGGCTTCCCGAAGCTGCTCCCGCCAGATGGCGAGCTGGTCGGCGATCACTGGGCTGGGCCGGGTGATCTGCTGGGTTTCCATCATCGAGATGGCGTTTTCCACCATCGTCTCCAGCTCCGCCATCCGGCGGATGCGGTCCAACTCTGAAGCCTTGGCCCAGCGTCTGGCGCGGCTATACATCACTCCCTCCACCGTCACGGAGCAGCAACAGACGCTCTAGCTCACTGATCTCATTCTCCGCCGGGAACGGACCGAATGAATCGGGCTGCATGGATGCGATCGCGGAACTCAGTTCCCGCAGTATTGTGATCAAGGTATCCCGTTCTTCCTGGTTCATGGCAAACCTCATGGCAGGTTCAGTGGTTGCGGCGGGACAGCCTCAAGCAGGGCTTCCCAATGGCCGAAGGTGTCCCGCATGCGCAGGGCATAGGCGCTGTTGCGCAGCATACCGAGCGCGGTATGGAGCGCAATCTCCAGCTCCAGAATATGGCAGAAGATCGCGGCGCGGTCCGCCTCGCTCCAGGCGATGGCGCGGATGCCGATACGGTCGGAGTTGGTCATGCCCCCCCCAACAGTTCGCGCAGCACGGCAAGGCGCATTTCCATCTCGCCCAGCAGATAGGACCGGGCGTTGCGCCACGCTCCGTCCTGGCACAGGCCGCGCTGCGCCTCGGTCAGGGCGTCGATATCGCCCAGGACCAGCTTGATGCCGTCCAGCTTCTCGTCGTGCTGGAGCAGCATGTCTTCCGCGCCGGGGAAGAAAAGCAGCTTGCCCATCGCCATCAATGCACCTGTCCGGCGCGGTGCAGCTCTTCGAGCTGGTGATAGACCTCCTCCAGCTTTTCGAAGAGATAGTCGCGGGCGCAGCCGCTCTCCTCGCTATAGGCCAGAGGCTTCAGCGCCTGGATGATGGCGCAGAAATCCGTCATTGCGTTGCCGATATGGCAGGTGCGTGTCTCCTGCGGCGTCGTGACGAAAGTGGGGGCGGTGTTTTTCATAGTCGTCCTCCCTACCGTGCCCATTTGAGCTGGCTGCGGAAGCCGACGATGACCTCGCTGACGACGCCGCGCAGCTTCATCACCTCATCGTGAGAGACGGCGACGGAACAGCCGGGCGCCACCGGGATGGCGTCGGCGCGCTGGCGCAGTTCGTCAAGCAGGCTGTTCAGATAGACGCTGGTGTCCGCCTTCGGATTGGCGGTGAGCACGGGCTGGGATATAAGGGCCGGAGCCATGGGAACCTCGCTAACAGGTTGCTGTGGTTAGGCTTGGCGGGGAGTTCGCACCTCCCTGTCAGGCCGGTATATCCACCATAACAATGATATACTTGCTGTCAACGGCTATCTTGACATTATTTCCATCTTCCGTATCGTCCACTATATGGACATCAAGAACTCACGGATTCTCGTAGACATCCCGCGCGAGCTATTGCGCGCCGTGGAAGACTACCGTTACAGCCAGCGCATCCCGTCGCGGGCTGAGGCGATCCGCCGCCTTATCGAGATGGGATTGCAAACAACTCTCGGCGATGACAGCGCAGACCAGCCCTACGATCCTGGCCCGCGCCAGAAGGAGAAGGCATGAAGACCGCCACCCAAACGCTCCAGGAGCTGCGCGACGATGATATGCGCCGCAACCTTCGCTATGACCGCGCCTCGGTTTTAACCTCGCTGGTTCTTGGCACCATCGCTCCGCATCTTCGCACCTTGCAGGATCACCGCGCCGAACGGGACATTGCGCGCGCGCTGCAAAAGCTCTTCCATGAAGGTGGCTTTGAAGCAGTTGACGACGCCACGCGGGAACGCTGCGGTCTCCCGCAACGCGATCATATGGGCTGGACGCCGCATGAACTTGTTTGCCTCGAACATCACCGCCTTGAACTTCTCATGCGCCCGCTGAACATCGTGATCCCGATGGGAGAGAAACCATGACCGACATCGTTGAGTTGGAGCGTCGTGTTAAAGCCCTCGAAGCGGCGCAGAACGACACCACGCAGACGCTGCGTTGGGTGGTGGCCAAGCTTGGAGGCATCTCGGCACTCCAGGACGAGCACACCCTGCGCTTGGAGCGCATAGAGACTGACATTCGCAATCTCCGCCGCGATCTGCCCGCCATGATGGCGCAGACCATGCGCGAGGTGTTGCGCGAGCACAAAGGCGAAGCATAGCCGCCGATGCCCGGCCTAATTCAGCGGACCAATTGGAGCGGATTGAAAAATGGCGTGGCCAGCAGCGACCCATTCCATCGAAGTCGGAAACCATCCGCCAGCTCGTGGAGCTTGGGCTTGAGGCAGCAGCAGACACAGCCTGCGAAGTGAACGCGGCATCATCTCGTCACGCGATGAACTCCGTGACGATTACGATCCCTGGACCGCCAGCGCCACCGGCTGAGCCTGATGTATCATCATCACTGCCTCCGCTACCGCCGCCACCATAGTTCCCCCCGGTTACGCCCGTCAAATCCTGGTCGGTAAGTTTATCATCCGCGCCATGGCCTAAGAATGAGTCACCACCACCACCGCCCCAATTTGCGGCACCACTGGAACGCCCCATTCCATATGTTCCACTCTTGCCTGAAATTGCTAAGTGCCCTCCACTCCCGCCTGAGCCCCCAGCGCCACCTGCATAGTTCCCTGTTGAATTAGTCGAATTGCTCCCTGAGCCAATCCCCCCGGAGCCGCCATTAGCCGATATGAGAGCGCCAAGAGATGTCGCCGAGGCATTTCCGCCATTTCCGCCGGTTGTCGAACCGGCGGCGCCCACCGCACCGATTGTGACACTCTGGGAAGCGCCGATTGTTGCAGCTGAAAATACGCCACGCCGATATTCGCCGCCGCCGCCGCCTGCTCCGAGCTGTTGGGTGACACCGTTGCTGTCCCCGCCACCGCCACCACCGCCCGCCGCCTGCGCCTCGACAATGGCGGAAACCATTCCCGCCGTCGGCGTGTACGTACCCGAACTCGTGAACACCTGGACGGCAACAGTGCCACCGCCGGAATTTCCAGCCCTCACGAAATTCAATACGCATGGATCAGCATTCGATAGCGATCCATTGCTGGTCACATGGGTCAGGACAAGCTGCGTCCACCCGGAATTGTCCGTGGAAGCTCCGGTGATGTTGTAAATGGCAAAGTTCTGCTCCGCGCCGATTTTTTTGACGATCAGCGTGCCACGGACGGCATTCGTACTATCGTCCCACGAAAGCACCCAGGCGGATGCGTCGGGATTGCCGGTCTCGCCGGTCAGGTCCGAGACCGCCGCCGCCGTCACGCTCGCCAATGTCGCGTTGTTCAGCCGGAAATCGCCGGTCCCAGGATCGGCCATGCTGGTGGAACTGTCGAAGTTCCAGCGCAATCCGGCGGCCACTCCATTCGCGCCGTCCGCTCCGTTTGCTCCAGCGGCGCCGGGAAGGCTGTTCAGCTCGAGAACCTGAAAATTCGCCCCGTCATAGACCAGCGTATAGACGCCGCTGGAGGCAATATCGCCGGACGCCAGATTGGCGGTGCCCCCGGTCTTTTTGAGCGTAACCGCGCCCAGGCCGTTGATATTGGCCGTGGCCGATCCCGTGTTGCCGAAATTGGCCTTGAACCGGATCGGCGGCATGCCACGCGCATAGCCGGTGATGGCTTGCGCGGTGGCGATGACATAGGCATTCGCCGAGCCGGTTGAATCGATCTGGGCGGAGGTGTCCCAGATGTGGTCGGTTTGGCCGCGATCGGTCATGCGGGCAGCTCGTCAGGCCAGACGCGGCGAAGCTCGGCAGTGCTCCCGGCCTTGTGGATGCGGTCGCGGATGGCGCCGAGCGGGATTTCGATGGGACGGTCGAACAAGTCGATCTCAGCCGCGCGGCGCTTGTCCTCGCTGTCCATCGCCGCCTTGATGCGGCGGAACTGGATCGTCCGCGCGGCTTTCAGATCGATGGACATTGGCCCGCCATTATGCGAGCGCCGCCAGGCATCGCGGAACCAGCGATCCGGGAGATCCTCGGCGCTCCAAAGCTCGTGGCCGGTGCCGAGATGGCCGCAATCGCGATCGCGGATGATCTCATAGGCATCCGCCGTGGTGCAGCCGCCCTCCTGCATGGCGCGGATATAGCGGCGGACGGCATGTTCCCCATGTCCGGCCTGGATGTGGCGCTGTGCCTGTTCTTCCAACCATTTCGGCGTGCATTGCCACCGCCCGCCATTGCTGAGCCAGGCGATGCAATTTGCGCTAGGCCAGCACACACAAACCCGGTTGTCAGCTCGCGTGTAAACGATTGGCCGGGTCATTGGTCGCCGAAAGTAACCACAGTCACTTCCGGATGGTCGTGAACGGCCTGATCGCCTTTGATCGCCTGTGACTTTATCACCGTTGTCGTTTTGGAATCAGCATTCCACGCCGACACCATATAGGCGGGATCGTTGCCACCTGAAGATCGGCTGACAGTGCCAAGCCATGCATAGCTCGTTGATGAAAATGCCGTATCCAGTGTGATATCGGTTTTACCTACCCCCACATCCGCTATCGACGTAACGCCATGATCATTGATGATTGCCTGGGTCCCCTGTTGGTTGAACGACACCCAGGCCTTGGGGTGACCTGGATGGAAATGCTGGCGGCCAGGGACCACATTCAACGTCGTCGATGACGCCGTCTCCATCTCCGACTGCACGGCATTTTCCTGGATACCGGCGGCGCTGTCCGACGCCGCCGCGACGGTCAGGGCCGTTCCGGAAAAGGCAAGCGGCGCTGACGGCGTCCAGAACCCCATTGCATCGGCGCTATCGTCGAAGAACAGCCCGCTATCGGCATTTGGGTCGGTAGAGAGCGCCGCGATCTCGGCCAGCAGCTCGTCATAGGCCTGGATGTCGGTCCCGACGATATAGCCGACGGGCGTCTTGGGATTGAGGAGCTGGAAGTTCGTGCCATCATAAATGACGGTATATATACCTGCCGTGGTGATATCCCCGGGCGCCAGAACGGTCGCGCCGTCGGCACCCTTTCTCAGCGCTGCCGCCCCGACCGAATTGAAATTGATCGTTGCCGCGCCGGTATTGGTGCCGCCCGCCTTGAAGTGATAGCGCTGCCCGGCGACATAGGCCGTGATCGCCGGGGACAGCGTCGCGGTGATGGTGTCGGTGCCGGACGATGTCCCGGCAAAGACATGGCTGGAATCCTGCACCTTATCGACACGCTGGGCGTTCGTCCTCGCCGTCGGCGCGCCGTAATTGGTGATGAGCTGCGCATTCCAGGGCATCGCGGCGGTGGGCTGGTTGCCGCCGTCGAGCATCAGCCGGTTGGAGATGGCAACGGCGACATCCTGGTCATGGGTGTCGTGGTCGTCGGATTCGATGCCGACGACAGCGGCCTGGGCTTCCTGCCACGTCTCCGGCCCCGTCCGGGTGCCATCGGTGCGCTGGAAGGTCTTGTTGGGGGCTGACCCGATATCTGGCATTGACTGTCGTCCTTTTAGCGCACGGCTTGATTGAGGAAGCTGGCGATCTGTTCCGGGCTCGCGCCCAGCTTTTGCATCCGCGACAGGCGCCCCATGACATTGGGGCTGAACGGCGCGGCGGGAGCTTCGCTGCGGTAATCCTCGGGGAAGGGCGAGGAACCATCCGGGTTCGGGGCGGGGATGCCCTCGGGGATGGTGAGCGCCTCGGCCTGAGGCAGCGGCATGGTGTCCTGCTGCGCCACGCGGTCGCGGGCGATCATGGCTTCGTCGGAGCGGTCGCCGCGTTCGGGGAGTTGCTGCATCTGGTAGGCGTTCTCAACCTCGGGGAACCCCACCGCGCTGTACAATTTGCGCGCCCATGCAGGCATGACCTGAGACGCCTTATGGGCATCGGCGTCGAGCTGCTCCGGGGTGAGATTGAATGCGTCCGATGCATCCACGATGGCCATCGGACTCATCGCCGCGCCGCCAGTCGCCAGCGCTTTGCTCGCCATCGGGCCGAGCTTTTCGGCGAGCTTGGAGACGCCGTAAGCCGTGCCGCCGGCAATCCCGGCATTCGTCAGCGCCTCGCCGCGCCCGCCTCTTGTCGTGCCGTCCGCTGCTTCAGCCGCATCCGGCGTCAGACCATAAGCAAGCCCGCCCGCGAGCGCCGCCGCGCCACTTCCACCTGGCAGCTTGGGCAGGCGCTTGGCGACCGTGCGTTTCGTGCCATGCTCGGACATCGCCTCCGCGAGTTTGGTGGCCAGCTCGCCCTTGGTAAGCTTGGAGGTGCCTTTGAGGCCGAGTTCCTTGGCTTGGGCCGCCATGTAGGCTTTGGTGCCGGGGGCGGCGGCCGGCTTGTCAGGGGCTTCGACGGCGGGCTGCTGGGCTGGGAGCGACTTCAGCGGCGCGGTCTCGATAACCTCCGCATCGATGACGCCCGGCGAGATTTTCGACTGCGGCACAAGTTCGGAAGGTTTCAGCCGATCCGCCAAGGTGCCGCCTGAACGGGGACGCGCGTCCTGCTCATCCATCCGCTTGGCCCAGTCGCGGGCTGCGTTGATCCGCGCCATCGCCTCGCCCTCGCCCTGATGGCGAGACGGGAAGAAGAAGCGCATTCCGCCGTCCGCCCCAATACCGGTAGCCACACCGAGCAAGCCATTGGCGATGCGCCCATTCGCCAACCGATCCGCCTCCGTCGCGGTTGGGTCCTCGGCGCGCTGGTTGTATTTGGTGTACTCGTTATAGAACACGCCAGCCGGAATGCCGTAGGAGAGAGCGCGGCCAAGGCCGCCGGCAAACTTGCCAGACACTGAGGATGGGGCGTATTTGTCGGCCGCCACCCCCGCGCCCTTGGCCCTGGATCGGTTGATCTGGGAATTGGTGAGATTTTCGACCGGACCCAGTTCCTTGGCAATGCCTTTGATGGCTTCAGCATTGCCTTTGCTGAATTCGTGAAGAATGCGGTTTCCAATCTCACCGATGGCAGCGCCGCCCGCAGCACCAATCCCAGCCGGAACTATGGTGTTTAGTAATGGGTTCGCATTGGTTTCACGCTCGCGGCGTGTGGCCTCGCTTCCTTCATCCCGGATGGCATTATCCAGCTTACCTAGCAGGTCATTGACCTTTGTGGTATGCTTGTCGATGGCGTCTTCTCTTTCAGAGATCGCCCGCCGCCCTGCGTCGATGTCATCCTGTTTCCGGCGGTTCCTCATTATTTGTTCCCGCTCAGCCTGAGTCAGAGGCGGTGGGGCTGCTTTTTGCAAATTGTCGATCTGCTGCTGCAAGACCTGCGACCGCTTGAGAGTGTCAGCCATGAGAGAGAAGCCTATTGACGTTGATTTCGCGATAGTTAACGGCAGACGGAGACCGGAAGGACGAATTGACCCCAATCTTATCGAGGATGTGCTGCGCCTCGTTTTTGGAAGCGCGTTTTTGGGGTTTGCGATGTATTGCGTTCATCTATTTTTAGAGAACAATTTCGGATGACCAACCGCGACCCCGACGCCATCGACCTCATCGAGATCAAGCCCGGCGTTTACGGCTTGAAGCCGGAAGACCCGCACGCCCATCAGTGGGCCGCCTTCTGGGCGTCGCTCAAATTCCTGGCGATCTGGACGACCATCGTCGGCATCATCGACATTCTCGTCACCTATTGACGCGGGCCGCCGAGCAGGAGCGGCTCGGTCTGCTGCGTCCCGACAAACGCGCCCCAATGCCGCAGCACGTTGCGCAGCGGTTCACCCTTCTGAAGCCGCGCCTGCGCCTTCTGCAAGGCGTCCAGCATCGGCAGCAGGTCTTCCGGCCGAGTGTTGGTCAGCAGCGTCGTGAGTTCCTGGCTCTGCCGCTCGTTCAGCCCGCGCCTGATGCGGTCCGCGAACTGCAAAGCCGTTCCGCGAATATTGCCCGTCAGCAGATTGCCGACGAGCGCGCCATCCTCGGCGAGCTTTTTCATGTCATCCATCAGCGGCGCGGTGCGTGAGCCGCCGAACACCTCGCGCAGCGTATCGGTGGTAATGCCCTCGCGCTGGACATCCCGGATCAGCCGCTGGCCGACCTTGGGCGGGAAGACCCGCAGCAGCATCCGGTTCATGCCCTCATTGGAGAGCTGCGCGGTGACATCGTGCCCCTCGCCCTTGTTCAGCACGCGGTCCTGGAGCTGGCGGATCAAGCCGAGGCGGACGAGGCCCTTCTGTTCCGGTCCCATCTTGTCGAATTTGGCCAACATCTCGCGCTGCTTGCCGCCGGAGCGCAAAGCGAGCTTTTCGCCCATCTCCAGTGCCGCCTGCCCGGCCTTGCCTTCCGAGAACAGCGTGTCGGCCTTCAGCCAATCGGGATTGTCCTTGCGCGCGGCGTCGTTCAGATCGCGGCGCAGGCCGGACAGGGCGCGCGTCAACGTCGTGGGCTTGCCGTTCTGCTTGGACGCATCGATCATCTGGTCCAGCCCGCGCCGGGAGCGCATGAACTGCTCCATGTCGGCGAGCGGTTCGCCCAGCTTTCGGCTGGCAAGCGGGCGGGAGAAATCGTCCTGTTCCTTCAGCGCGGCAATATACCGTTCCAGGCGGTCAATGACCTCTGGCGGCTTGTTCTCTGAGAGCGCCTTTTCCAGCCGCATCTCCGCTTCATCGATGCGAAACCGCGACATGGGGGACTGCTGACGCTCAGCGATTACAGGCGCGTAGAAGCTGTCCAGCGCCTCGTTGAGCTGTTTGGAAACGGCGTCGTTGCCTTTGGCGTCAGCGCGCCATTTGCTGATGACGCCCTTCAGATCGAAAGGCTTGGTGCTCGCGCGCGCCGCCGCATAAGCCGCGTTCGACTGCTCGCCGACGACGCTGTCCAGCCGGGCAATCTCATCCTCGATGTTGACCCCGCCGGCCGCCCGGTCGAGATGCTCGCCCATCCGGCCGCCTTGCTCCTTCTGGCGGTTGACCAGCGCCTTTGCAGCCGTCGATTGCGCCTTGCCGCGCGACGATGCCGCCGCCCGCCCCAGATTGGTGACCGACGCCGCTCCGCCCGATTCCGGCATGGACTTGGCCAGGTCGATGAGGTTCATCGGCACATCGGTATTGTCGGCATATTCCCCGACATAGCGCGACAGCGTGGCGGGCGTGAACGGCTTGCCAGTCTTGGGATTGACGATGCCCGATGCGATGGCGGTCAGATCCTCGCCATCGCGGACGCGGCGGATCACCTCGGACACCTGGACATCGCTCAAGCCGCGATTTCCGGCGGCTTCCTTGCCCTTGGGCGCGACCTGGGCACGAAGCGCGGCAAGATCGATGTCGTCATCGGCCAGCGCCCCGGCGGTCTTCTCCAGCGCGGCGGCCTTTGGATCGCGCGCATAGCGGAACGCCTTGCCGATGGCCTGGAGGCCCTTGCCGGCGCCATAGGCGAGCGGTGCGCCGATCGCATAGCCGGCCGCGCCCATAAGTCCGCCCTTCGCCGCCTCACCGATGGCATCACCCGCGTCATCGATGTGCCGCGCTTCGCCGATGCCGTAGGCCGCACCCATTGGCGCGCCAACCGTCGCCGCACCCTTGAGGACATTCAAACCGGTCAGACCGCCGCGCAAGAGGTTCGCGCCCGCGCCGAGGGGAAGCGCGAATCCCGCGCCGACCTCCGTGCCATAGGCCGCGACCGGGTTCGTCTCGCGAAAGTCCCGGATGGCCTGGTCCTGCTCATTGCGAATGTCAGAGTAGGTCCGCTCCGGGACGGTCTCTGGAACCTCCAGCCAGCCACTGGGCAGCATTTTCCCCAAAGCGCGAAGCGGCACATCGGCGCCTGCGCGCAGGACCTTGTTCCCGAGCGAACCCACCGCCCCGGCCAGCTCATCAGCGTGACCAGCCGTGAGCGCGTTCGCTCCGGCGCGGGCGACGTTGTTGGCCCATTCCAGCCAGCCCTCCGGCGGTTTCGGCTTGGGTGCCTCATCCTTCAGCGCGAACTGCGCGAAGGGATTCGCATCCTCATCCACCGCCACCCCATCGGGCACGGCGAACTGTGCAAAGGGGTTGACCTCGGTCATGGGGCCAGACCGTAAGCGGATTGCAGTTCATCGGCGGTCGGGGCGGACGCTGGCGCGGCAGCGGCAGGAGCACGAAGCGCTCGATCCGCCGCGCCGGGTCCGAAGATTGCATCGAACTGCTTGCGCGCCAGCGGGGTCGGGTTGCCCTTCAGCATCTCCAATGCTTTCGGCGGGATCGCTTTTGGCGCGGGCGGCGCGGCGGGGGCAGGTGAAACTGGCTGTGGCGCACCAGTGGCGTTGCCTGGCGTTGGCGTGGCGTTTTGTGGCGTTGCGCCGCCGGCGGCTGGCGCAAGGGGCGCGGCCGGCGAATAGCCGGGATTGTAGTAATCACCGCTGCGCAGCGCACCCGCACGCTCCTGGTTGAATTTCAGCCGCCGCTCCGCCGCCGCCTTGGCCGCCTCGAAGATGCGCTTGCGCACTTCCGGCGCCTTGTTCACCGATCCCTGGATGTCCACGAGGATTTGCCGCTCGCCCTCGGTCGGGGCGGCGCCAAAGGTGGCTTTCAGGTTGTCGAGCACCTGCTGGAGCACGACGTTCTGAAGCTCTTCGGTTTTTACCCCGCCTTCGCCGCCGAACAAGCTGCTGACATAGCCGCGCGTCTCCGCCAATGGGCCGGAATATGCGCTGTCGTTAAGCTCAAGCGCCTTGTCGAGCGAACCCATGACGTTGGTCGCCGCCTGCGCGCCCTCATCGGCCTCGAAGATTTCCTTGCGGTCGGCGACTTCGAGCTTGGGTTTCGGCTGCTTGCCTTCGGTGACCTGCTTGCCTGTGTTGAGGTCCCATACCGCCCCAGTCTTTTCATCGACATGGAAGCGGGGCTTTTGAGGCTCGCGCGCCTTCTGCTGCGCCACCTTGAGCGCCACGCCCTGCTTGACGAGACCATCATCGCCCGTCGCCATCAGCGTCTTGGCCATGGTGTCGGCATCACCCGCGCCAAGCAGCCTTTCGGCGAGTTGGCCCTTATAAGCCTTCTGCTCTTCATCGTCCCTATTGCTGAGCGTATAGCCCAGCGCCAGGTCACCGGCGGAATTGAGCAGATCGCCCCAGCCCTTGGGCTTGGCCCCGGCTGCTGACGCCAGCAAGGCATCGGCCAGCTTGGAATAACGCATATTGGGCGCGGTGAGCGGCTGAGGACCGCCGGCAATGGGCGCGCCGCCTATTGGGGCTGGTCCGCCAGCCGGGACTTGCCCTGGGATCATACCCGCCATGTTCAACGCCTTTGTCAGATAAGAAGACCCGGCAGGCATGTTTCCCCCTCCTCCGCCAGACGCGGCCGCATAGACATCATCGCCGTACAGCCCAGAGGACTCGCCGTGTTCCTGACGGGTCAGCGCCTTGAGAAACGCCGTCATGCGCGCGGGGTCTTCGAGACCCAGATCATCATCCGGCCCGATGCCCATCGTTTTTGCGATATTGGCGGCGGCCGCCCTATTCCCCGGCGTCCAGCCGCCTTGGCCCGCGATGAGCGCCATGGGGGAACGCTGGCCGCGCTTGTATTTCGTCGCCGCCAGCCGCGCCGCCGCCGTCATCCCGGACTGCGGCGTGTCGAACGTCATTTGCGCATCGCCCTGATCGGTATGCGATGACGGCCCCAGCATGCCCGAATAGCCAAGCTTGGGATTGTATTTGATGTTGCCTGGATTGTTCACCCGCATGCCGAGCGGCAGCCGGTTTGCATCCTGTCCGGGCGGCAGCCATGAGAAATCCATTGCCATCAGGCGACCTTGGAATAATCGACCATCAGGAAGCCGCTGTCATGCATCGACACGGCATCGGGGAACATCTCCAGCGCCTCCTGCGCCATGACGCCGACCATCGGGCTATCTGACCACAGATAGCGGAATTGATAGACCGGGAGACCGGATGGCAGCGCGCCTAGCCGCGCGATGTCGCGTTTCAGCCGGATATCGGACATCATGCTGGCCATGCCCGCCGCCGCTGACGCCGGGCCGCCCGCGAAGGCGCTGACGCCAAGTTTGCCGAGGCCAAGCAGGCCGCCCATCATGTTGGACTGCTGCGCGTTATGCCGGTCCACATTGGCCTGATAGGCATTCCACACATTGCCCGCCACGTCGGTCGGGTTGGACGACGACTGGGCAAACGGCGAAAAGCTCGGGTTCTGCACGGGCGAGGACACGCCCATGAGGCTGGCCAAATTCTGATAGGGCAGATTGTGCTCGGTCATCAGATTGCCGAACTGGCGCTGATATTCGCCGGATGCGTCAAGCTCGGACTGCCGGGAAATCTGCGCAAGGCTGTCATCGCGGGCGCGGTTGTATCGCCCGACCTCATTGTCCCAGACCTCGGCCCCGATGGGAATGCCGCGATCCGACAGCGTGCCCTCCAGATTGCGCCAGCCTTCCTCCCATTCCGGTTTCATCTGGGCAACGCGCGAGGAATAGGAGGCATCGCGAATTTTGTCGGTGTTGATGCCGGAGGCGTCGAAGGCTCCCGGCAAATTGCCGAGCGTGCCGGTGATCGCCGAGGAAATGCCCTGCTGCGCGCCCATCTGGCTATCAAGCAACGACTGCATCTGCGGGGTGAGCTGGGTGTTCTGGGTATAGAGCGGCGCGCCGGTATTGGGGTCGGTACCAGACTGGGTATAATTGATGGACCCGAAGGGCGAGGACTGGTTGATGCGGTTCAGCGCCGCATTGTACTCAGCCGTCTCCTTATTGGATTGGGTCTGGGCAGCGGAAACCTTGTAGGGGTCAGGCGCCTTTGGTGCCGATTTGCCCATTCTCTCAGTCCTCTATCCAGCGGCAGTCCCGCCGCAACATTCCCAACAGCAATCCATCGCGCCCCGGCCCGTAGCCGTCGCGGATGCAGCCCTCGATCACAAACCCAAGCCGTCTGTTCATATCCAGCGCCCGGCGGTTGGCGCGCGCCACCGTCGCCGTCACCCGGATGCAACCCAGCTGGTGGAACGGGTAGCCGAAGAAGGCGCGCAATGTGGCCCTGGTCAGCCAACCCGGATCACCGGCGCAATGCATTCGCATGTCATGGCATCCCGGGGCGATCTCCCGGTATTCGGTGTAGATGACGCCGCCGATGAGCTGGCCATCCCTGACAACCCCGATGGCCTCATAGTCCCGTAAGGGCGGTGTTCCCATGTCGCGGATGCGGGAGGCGACCCAGGCGGCAACGCGGACGCGCTCACCGGCATCAATCACCCCTGCCCCAAAGGTCCGCCCGGCACGGCGATCAACTGACTGGCGAACCACGACACGCTATCCGCCGTGGACAGTGTCCGCACCACGGGCGCGACCGCACGGCCAAAGCCCTTGGCCGAGTACCAGCGCCGCCGTGAGCGTCCTGGCGCTGCCCAGGGCGATCCCCACGGGTCACCCCATTGCGCACCCGTCCCGGTCGTCGTCAGGTCGTGCACCGTCGATCCGAGCGCGCTGTCGCGGAAATCCACATCCAGCGCGAACTGCATCTGCGTCAGGCCATTGGCATCGATCAGCGGCTGATATGAGGTGTATTGCGCCGCCTTCGCCGCCCCCATCGGATAGGACGCCCCTTGACGCGCGAGCGTAATGATCTGCCCGCCATTGTCGGTCCCGGTGCCGTGGCGATAAACCTTGCCGTCGCTGTAGGAGCCAAAATACAAAACCCCGCCCAGGTCGGCCAATTGCGCGGCCGGCAATTTGGTGTACACCGTCCAGGCCGACACGCGCGTGTTCAGCACATATTGCTTGGTGGTGGACAGCCCCGTCGCGATGTTGAAATAAACCAGCCCGTCAAAGAAATGCGCATTCCAGCCGGCATTCGCACCGTAGCGGGCATAATCAGCCTTCCAGGACGGTGCGATCTTGCCCCACATCTGGAGCGCATCGAAGCTGAACGCATTACCCGCCACCGCCGCCGATACCGGGATCGGCCCGGAGACGGTCATCACCACCAGTTCGCCGCCCACCTTGACCACAGCGCCAACCCCAACCGGCGGCGGGGCCATATATTTGCCGACGAGGGCAAAATTGGTGGCCGGATTGCCCTGATAGACGATGATCTCGCCGGTGTTCATGATGAACACGGTGAAATCGTCGGAACCATCGCCAGCGTCGCGCGACCATGAACCGATGGCGACGCATTTGCCGCCGCCCGCGAACTGGCTGAGTTGGAACGCCGTCAGCGCGCCGGTGACGCCGCCGATCGGGCCATAGCGCACATCGGCGCTGTTGATCAGCGAGAACCACAGCCGGTCACGCACCTGGGAGACGGTTTGCAGGCTGGTCAGCGTCGGACCGGTGAAGCCGGTCGCCGCGACCGCCGAGCCATCATAGCGCCACGGCGTGTCGGTCCCGTTCACCCCGAACAGCCAGCCGTTGAAATTGGCGGTCTGCCAGCGGTCCACGGTGTAATTGGCAGCCGTCAGCGCCGATGGCGCGCCGGTGACATCGTAAAGCTCGCCGTCCGCGCCCGCGATCAGCTTCTGCCCGGTCGCGCCCTTCCACACCGCGAGCGTCGGGACGACCGAGGCTCCCGAAATCGTCTGGTGCGAGACATGGCCGGGCCGCACCTTCACCGCGCCCTCGTCCGGCAGCCAGTTCTCCAGGACGCGCGCCTCGGTCGGCTGGAGGGCGGTGTAGGCTTCGCGCGTGTTCAGCCCCAGAAACGGCGCCGGGATCGGGAATGAGTTGCCCGCGCCCTGCATTTCGGGCGTGGGGAGACGGTTGGACATCAGAACCAGCCGCAATTGTGACGGCGCATGAATTCATCACGCGCGTCACCCATGTCGTAATTGTCGTACATCTCCTGCTCAATACGGCGCTCATTGCGTTGCCACTGCATCCGCACCATGGCGGACAGCGACACCGAGCGCAGGGCGGCAAGGTCTGGATCGATCTGTCGGGAATAACGGGCCATTCGCCGGATTTCGGCGCGCTTCCATGATGGGAGCCCGATCTTGCGCAGAAGCCGCATCAGCGCACTTCCTTGAAGCCCGGGCTGGTCTGGCATTGGCACGCCAACGGCGGCAAAACTCTGCGGACCCGCGCCCAAGCCGGCGCTATCCAGAACTCCCGCTCCGGTAAGCGCGCGCGCCTTTGCCGTCAGCGCACCAACAGCAACTGGAACGGCGGGCAGAAGCTTCAGAAAACCGCGGCGCGAAGCGTTTGTCATATCAGCCCCAATTCCCGTCGGGAATGCCGGTATAGCGCACGCGCGGCACGCCGCCCACATCGATCAGCGG
>Ga0209324_10001219_pt1 | contig 17575 bp, 19 predicted proteins | sample Rifsed19ft3_FD_184015 | JGI IMG/M metagenome (GOLD analysis project Ga0209324, IMG submission 184015) | Soil microbial communities from Rifle, Colorado, USA - sediment 19ft 3 (version 2) | ecosystem: Environmental > Terrestrial > Deep subsurface > Rock core/Sediment | place: Rifle, Colorado...
AGAATTTAGCCAGAATTCCACCTTCCAAAATTCTGACCTAATTCTTGGAATTTATCCCACAAAAATCTCCCCCAAATTCATCTCAAAATTCATCTCAAAATTCATCTCAAAATTCCTAGAATTTAGCCAGACTTACACCTTTCAAAATTCTAATAGGTTTGCAGTAGATTTGAGAAATCTACCCAACAAATTCATCTCAAAAATCCCAAAATTTTATCGAAACTTTTTTAAAAGTTTCAACTACAAAACAATCTGAAAATTGTTGAAATAGTTTCCCCATTATTTGCGGTTTAAACAAAATTATAAAAATTATAAATAATGGTTTAAAGAAATAAAGTAATAAAAATAAGAAATAAAAAAAATCAATGAATAATTTTTATCTTGGATATAATAAAATGACAACTTTAAAGGAATTACAACAAAACTTTAAGAAATTAGAATTAAGTATCAAGGACATTAAAGCCTTAAAAAAGAAATTAGAAATTAAAGGCCGATGGTCTAAGGAAAACTATACAAAGTTTTTTGAAAAATTTAGAGCACAAAGATCTTTATCTTATAATGAACTTTTACAAAAAGCAAAACAACTTGGTTATAATATTAGAAATGGTAAGAACACAATTCAACTTGAAACCTTCATTGAAGAAAGAACAAAGAAGAACCTTAGAAATGAGCGAGATAGAAAAAGAAGAGCAGAGGCTAAAATAAAGAAAGAAAAGAAAAAAATGTTTGATGCAAAAAAGAAACTTATTGAACCAATATTTACAAATAAAATTGGACTTAATCTTAATATTACTTTTGAAAATACTACTAGTAAAGGGGAATCAACTGGAACAGTCCAAGAAAGAGGAGTAAAATTTAATACAACAAGACTAAATATTGATAAAGATATTAACACATATATTGGCAGATGGATTAGTAATAGAGGAGGACCAACTTATTGGAGAGTTCAAGATGATGGTATTGATTTTAATATTATTGAACCTGTTAAACTATATGATGCTATGACTGTTCCTATTAAAAGGTCTTCCGCACCTTTAATTGAATTTTTTAATAAACAAGGTAAATTAATAGTAGATAATAAGTTTTTTCAAAATGATAATTGTATTCCTGAATTTCTATTTGATTTTATTCAAAATAATAATAACACAAAGGGAACTAAGAAACTTCCTAACTTTTCTACAAGTCAAATTGAAGATGAAATTAAAAATCTTTGGCATCAAGAAGAATATAGTCATTGCTCTACTTGGTCGGTAGAACAAATTAATTACCGTGGAGATAGTCTTTTATATCACCAACAATTAAACGAAGAATATAACCCTAAGAAACACGGTGTAGCATTATGTCAATTAGAAAAATTTTGTAAAGAGTATAATATATCTTTAAGATGTCTTGACACAAGTTTTAACCTATTTCATACTTCAATTCATAAAGTAGAAAAACATATTAATTCAATTATGGCAATTTTTGATGACGGTCATATATACCCAATTATTGATAAAGAATTAAGAAAGTCAATTCAAGGTTGGAAAGGTAAAAAACCTCTTGACACAATTTATTTGAAAGTAAATAAAACTGAAAAAGATACACCAGACTTTGAAAGTCTAAGTGAAGATGACTTTTATACATACAATAATACTACTGGATTTTTATTTGAAGATTGTTATCCGGTATTTACTATACCTACATTAAAACCTAATACCACTTATATTACAACTAACAAAGATTTATTAAAAACTATATTCATTAACAAGTGGAAATCTGAAAATAAAAGATATAAGTATAAATCAAAACAGGGAACTTTCAAAAGTTTGACACTTAATGATGGTATTAATTTACTCTACAATAAAGACTTTGATTTAATTAATTTAATTTGTCTTGAACTTGGAGTTGAATTTAACAATCAAACTTTGAGTGATATTCGTGATATTTTATATCCTACATTTGATGATAAACCATTTACTTCATATTTGAATACAAGAACAAAGAACATTTTTGAAAAATATATGTCTCTTTCACCTTGGGTCAAACAATACGACACTCTTAAAAGTGATAACTATATTACTTATGATGGTAATAAACAATATTCGTCAATTTGTAAAAATAAGACTAATTATATTCAATTTGATATTAATGACGATTGGATGCCCTACCAAGGTGAAGAAATTGAAAATGATACTTTATACTTAGTTGAAACCGATCAAAATATTTTATTTCAAGGAACTGGTATTTATACTTCAAAAATTGTTGATATTGGTTTAGAAGATGGGTTAATCTCATATCACGATATTAAACTATACATCAGAGGTTCAAGAACAAATGATACTAAGGAACTTCGGGAATTAGTAATCAAAACTTACGATATTTTAAGTCCAAGTCTTGCTAAGAATTTCATTAATAGACAAGTAGGTTTATTAGGTAATAAATTTCAAGAAGTAGGAAAACTTAAATATACAAATGATATTAATACAGCCTCAACTTCATTCTATACAAATATTGATGATAATTTTAGAACAGTTCATAAGATATGTGAAAATCCTGAACTATTTGAAATAGACGATACTAAGAATATTTTTAGAATGAATGCGACCTTTATTACAAACTTTCAAATTATTCAAGAAGGTATTCTTAAAATGTATAAGATTTATAAACAAATTGGGGGAAGGCTTATTAAAGTAAATACAGATAGTATAACCGTTGAGAACCCTGAGAAGGTACTACCCCTTCAACCCCAATGTAAAAAGGGGGACCGCGCGGAGCGAACCGACGGGTTCTTTCTTTCTACTGAAATGGGTGGTTTCAAAATTGAAGATAAGAAACTAAGACTTAAAAACGATTTTGACCCTTATTATAACTTTGTGGGTTTGAAAGGGTGCCCCTTTCTCTTGCAACAAAACTCTTTAAAAAATATTGAGATCATTGACGAATGGAATTTGGATATTAATGTATTTATGAATAAAAGTTTTTTATTACAAGCAAGAGCTGGACGAGGTAAAACCTATCTTCTTAATAAAATAATTAATGAATATGAAACACAAGGTAAAATTGTTAAAAAAGGAGCATATACTCATTGTGCCAAAAAATTGATTAAAGGAGAAACATTGCACAAAATTTTTGGAAGGAATATTGATGGTTCAACTTTATTGATTAAAGACTTTAAGAATATTGATGTCTTAGTATTTGACGAGATTAGTATGGTTCCTCTAATGTTTTATAGAGATATGATTAACATAAGACAAAAATACCCTAATATTATTATTATCATTGCTGGCGATTACAATCAATTAAAACCAATTGGTGAAGATCATATTGACTTTGAAAATTCGAATATCCTTAGTGATATAGTTGAATTCAAGGCAGAATTATTGATAAATAAAAGATGTGATAACAAAGAACTTGATGATATTGTAAGTAATATTATTGAAAGAAAGCAAGAAGGTTTTATAGGAGACTTACAAATTAAGAATTGGACTTCACCCGAACCTTGTTTCTTAAATATATGTAAGACTAATGAAAGAAGAACAGATTTGAATAAAAAATTGATGGATTTCGCTACGCGCGCTACAGGCGATGTTAGTAAAGATTTAGAATTCTTTGAATTATCTATTGACAAAGAACTACACGATACTTATAGTCAAGATATGAAAATTTATATTGGTCTTCCTCTTAGATGCCGTAAAAATTTCGTAAAACTTGATATTTATAATGGTGATAATTTTGAAGTAATTGATGTAGGGACATGCCCCTCCGCTTTGCGCGACCAAAGGTCGGACGACCCCTCTTCGAAAGGGAGGTTGAAGGAACCGCAAGGTTCTTTCGTTTATTTATTAGGTGAAGAAGGTATAGTTCATACTTTTAAACTTAACAAAGAATTTCTCTATAATTTTAACCCTAATTATGCTATGACAGTTCATTCAACACAGGGACAGACTTTCGACAAACCATATATTATACATGAAACTTCAAAGTTATCTTGGAGAGCATTAAATGTTGCTTTGACAAGAACAACAAATATTCATAATATTTATATAAAAAAAATCTAAAAAAAATAGTTTAAAGAAATAAAATCTTGATATTATATAAAAAGATATAATGACAAACGAAATAAATGAGACCCCTCTTAAAAGGGTATTTAAAAAATTGACTTGCGAATGTGGTGGTAGATATACTTCTCAAAATAAAACAAGTCATATAAGAACCGAAAAACATAAAGCATTTATAGAAAAAACAGTTCCAAATAGACCTTGCAAAAATTTTCAACTTAGAAAGGAATTCTTAGATGAAGAAACTTTAATACGAAAGAGACTTTATATTAACCAAAAAATGACTGAACGAAAAATAAGATTAAAAGAGAAAGATTTACTCTTACCAGAGATACTTGTGTGAAAACCATTTAGCGCTTTCAAATTTGGCTTCTTTACCATGCCTTGAATAATATCTTTTTCGCCTTTCCTTATCATTATGATCTAGATGACTATATGCTTTGATAGGAGTTTTATCCCTATATTGTTGATAATCTTTAGCACCAAAAGAAATAAGGTATTTACCATCTTTAAATACATCGTACTTCTTACCTTTCTTTCGTGATATAATAAATTTATACATTTTTATTATATATGATATAATAAAATGCTTCCTTTTGTAAATTCCTCCTGTTGTGGTTCAATGTTTAAATTACTTGAAGTAAGGAGCACAGCTCCCTACAACCCTCATCTTAATAGCGGGTATGCTCCGCTGAGCATTACGAGTGAAAAAATTTATTCATTTAATAAAAATAATCTTTCTTATGATAAAATCAATGTCTTCAAAACATATAATAGTAGATTACAAAATCCAAGGGTGCCTTCACCTCACCAACATAGAACTGGCTCATCTTCTTTATCAAATAATGATAGAAGCAATTAAAACCACCGAAATGGTTATAGTCAATTCTTCTTGTAATATCCTTGGAGAAGACGGTAAAAGCCCGCTTGGATTTTCAAATATTTTAAGTCTTAATACAAGTCATTATACACTTCATAATTTCTACCATAAAAAGACTTTGTCAATGGATGTTTATACTTGCGGACAAACTGACCCACAGATTATAGTGGATTATTTTGAGCGAAAAGTAAATAATCTTTTACTTGGAACCGATTGGTATGGAAGAAAACCAGTTCTAAAACAAACTAATTTTCAAAAAATTACAAGAAAGTTCTAAGGTGCTCCTGCTGAATCCAGTATTATATATCATTTAAACCTGATAAAGAGTTTAAACTTAAAATTTTCATTTGGACTTTTTTCATCTTCTCAACGAGTTCTAAAATTTCATCTTCAAGTTTCTTTATTTGACTTATTAATCTATCAATAGATTTATAAAATCCTAAACACATTCCTCCTGTAATTGTTATAAAAAAAGTAGATACACCTATTAATATAACCTCGCATAAAATCATTTATTATAATAAAGTTTTTTTTATTTTTCTCCTTCCGTTGGTGAGCGGGCGGAACCGCTCTTAGAAATTTTTAAGAAACTGTTAAAATTTTTCCTAAATACCTCATTTCTAACATCTATATACAAAAAATTGTAAGGATCTTTTGTAGCATAATAATACAATTTTAAAAAGTCGTCAAAATCTATACTTAAATCGAGACTATCGTATATACTTCTTAATTTTTCTTCGTTAAAACTTTTAAATAACAGGGCATAATCAATCTGCTTTCGCGTTGATAATTTTAAATCGGTTAAATATTGTTGAAGGTAGAAACACCTCATTTTATAATGTCTCAAAACCTTACTGAGTTGATCTATACTTTTATGCGACATGGACGAGCCCAAATCATCAAAAATTAAGGTGTAATCCGCTTTTAGTTTCTTAGATTTTCTTATAGGTTTTATTTCAACTTGATTACTATTTTTACCAAACATACTTATATCATCTTTAAATTGTTTAATTTCTTCTTCGATAGGTTCGGCTTCTTTTTTTAATTCGTTTAATAATCCTTCAACAATATTCTCGTCATCTTCTATAAAATTTGTATATACACTAACATTACAACCTTTCTTTTCTAACATTTCAATTATATGTTTATATGTTGGATCCTTATGAACCGTGCTACAAAAAATTATTACATTTGAAGGTGTTCCACTTCTACTACAAACATTTTTCAAAATATGATAAAGAAGTGTAGTTTTGCCTGATTTTTTTTTACTAATAATTGCAGTATTTGACAGAGGATCTATAAACAATTTTCCACCTAGAACCTCGTCTGGATTTGTCGTGTGTGTTATTAATGGTGTTATTTTTAATACACCTTTTATTGGTATCTCTTGTATCATCTTTATTATAAAGAAACTTTTATAAAAATTTCTTGAACTTCTTTATATCTTTTTCCCCCTTGTCTGATTTATCAATATTATTATAGAACGAAGAGTTTTTAAAATCTTTACCCTCAAATCTATCTACGAGAAATTTTATAGCAAAATAACCACAATTTGATGTATCATCTGATTGGTCTTTTACAGTATTTATTTTAACCTTGTAAAGAAGATCGTCGTCCATTTTATTAACAAGCCCCGATACATCCTTCATAAATTTGCGACTCGGAATTGATACTAGACTGTCATATATTTCAACGGAAGCATCAGGTCTGCTTAAAAAAACGGCTTTCCAATGTTTTCCATTTCCAGTTGAATCGTCGGTATTAACTATAAAACCAAATTTTTCTGTATCTTTCTTAATATGAGGATTTAATAATTTTATTTGATCGTTAGCAATTACAGGAATAAAATTGTCCGGTATTTTATGTTTAAGTATATCTTGAATTTCTGTATTCCAAAGTCCGTTATCAGCATTTGTAGGATTTTCAACTCCAAAACCCATATAAGAATTTAACAAATCTTTTAAGGCAAGTTTTACTGAATCATTTATTTTTTTACCACTTGACTTATTTAAAACAGTTTCAAATTTTAATAATTTATCAGGAGGAAGTCCTCCTTGATTTTTATAACCCTGTAATAGTTGTTGAAAATCGGTTTTAGTCCATTCACTTGTATTCTTTTGGTGTAGTTGTCTTATAAACTCATTTTCTCGTTTAATAATTCTATTCTCGTCGTCTATAAGAGGTCTAAATATATTGTCTCTTGAAATATTCTTAACTACTTTTTTTCTAAATTTTTCAGGAACTCTGCCTGTATATACCGGTTCGGCTGGTCTTATTTCACCTTCCTCTTTTATAGGAACAAAATCAATTTTTTTTTCTTCATCGTCTTCATCGCTACGCGCGCCTTTGGCGTCATCTTCTATTATTGGCGGTGGTTTCATTTTTCTCGGTAGTTTTACTCTAATAGGTGACGAAGAGGTTTTCGGTTGATCAAAAATAAAATAATCTGAAAATCTATCTGACAATGTAGGTTCTATAGCAATTCCCAATGTGTCAAATTCTAAGTCTAACGGAGTATTTGATCCAACTGTTTCAACTCTTGACGATCTATCCATAATTTTACCAACATCTGGAATATCAATATTTTTGATAACTTTTAAAACACTATCCGCTATTAATTTAACTTTATCTTCAAAATATTTTTTGTTCTGTTCGTCTGGTTTATCTTTTAATAACGGAACAATTGGTCTTGAAAAATATATATTACTTAATTCATTTAAAGTATAACCTCTGAAAGCGGGTTCTTCTTTCTTTGTCTCTTTCTTATCTTCTTTCTTTTCTTTCTCTTTTTGTTGTCTCTTGCCTCTTTCTGTCGCTTGTCTTGCCGTATATCCTATTATATTTTTTACATTAATAGTTAGTAATCTTTTATCGTTGATTCCGTCCTTACTTTTTATATATTTTTTTTTACCATTGATTATATAGTAATATCCCTTTTTATTTTTAAAAATTCGTTTAGGTCTTATGGCAGGTTTCTTTCTTCCTTCACCAAAAAGTTCGTATTTATCATTTTCATTCATTTATTATAAGAAAATTTTAAAAAGTTTCTTATAATAAATGAATGAAAAATTTATAACTAGAGCGATAACAATGGATTTTGATACTAACGGTGTTGGGCTCGCCGATTTTAATAGTATTAATGGATTAGTAAAAGAAATAAGAGTAATTGCTTCTTCTTTTGAAGATGATGGAAATAATACAGACGATGCCTTTTATATATTATGGTGTGATTTATTTTCAAATAGTCCTGTTGCGATTGTTGGATCAAATACAAGCACATTAACACCTCAACCTCAACAACCAAATGGATCTAACTTTTCAAGAATACAATTCAATCCTCCAAGAAATATTAACGGTCAGTTCAATTTTAGACTGACAAGAATGGATTACCTAAAAACTCCTATATCGTTTGTAGATATAATAGCGAGATGTTGTGTTATTATGGAATTTATCTTTGTATAGAGGGGTTTCGCACACCATCTACTTAAAATTTATATTCATTCGTGCTCGGCGGAGCACACCCGCTACTTAAAATTTATATTCATTGGGATTGAAAGGGTTCGCTCCGCGCGTGCCTTAGCACGTTCCCTTTCTTCGGAATATAAATTTAGACATTACTCATATGTTTATTAGTCTTTTCGTGTCTTGCTTTATGACTTATTACTACTTCACTACCACATGTGCATAAATACTTTTGTTTTTTATAAGCATTTCGTTCTTCTTTATTTCTTTCGTGATTCTCTCTCATTTTTTGTAAATATTGTTCTCGTTTGTTCTCATAATTTTCAACACGACTTTCTCTGATTTCGTCTTTAAATTCTTCGTTATATCCTTTTCTATCTTCTGTTTTATACATAACTGGTCTTCGTGTATTTAATGAAGATTTATATAATTCAATAAAATATCGTTCTCTCTTATTCAAATCAAACTTATCTTTTGCTTCATATTTTTCAATTTCTACCATATCCCAGTTTTCAAATCCGCCATTTTCTCTTATGAATTGATATACTGGTTTATTATTATCGATTGAAGATATTTTATGTTGTGCTTTTCTTCTTGTAAAACTACATGTTGAACCTACATAAATATCTATAATATCCAAGTCTTTACAACATAATTTGTAAATTATTCCTTTTTTATAATTTGGCATTTTTACTCCTACCGTCGTGTGGGGCGGAACCCACTTTATAAAAACCTTATTCCTTTAAATTACTTTTCTGAAAACATAACCCCAAATTAGACTAACATTACTCCGTTACGGGTCATTACCAACTGTTTCTGACAACAAAAGAAAATATAATGATTTCTGGTTGCTGAAGGTGTGTAAATGGCATTTAATTGATACTGCTGAGTTTCCCTAGTTAAGTCAATCCCATTTTGTTTGGTTAAATTATCTTGTAAATGACATAAAGGCATACCTGAAAAGTTATCAAAATGAGTAAATATATTATTATATGCCGATGCTGACTGTATAACGGAATTTTCAAGATTATAACTATTATATAAATATAAATCTGAAGTTGAAATGGGTGAGTTTGTTAATATTGGTATCTGATTTAATAAAGTTTGGTATTGAGATAATTCGAAAGTTGTATGTGATTTACAAAGATTACTATTTGTTTCTGTCTGAGAAAATGGGCTCCAGGCTACCCACATTAGAGAATTTCCATGTGATTTGGTGATATTTAATGTAATACTGTGTTGAGTTGAATTTGTAATGTTTTGTTTGCTCGACCAAATTACAGGTATAGGTAAGGTCATTCCTTCTTCATTTACTTTTGAAATTAGTTTTTGTGTAAGATAGGCATTTTGTTCTACTTGAATATACATTGAAAGATTTGTCATCACAATTTGAGTAGGACTCGAAAGAGCCGTAAGTGTAGCAGGATTTGATAATGTGCTCTGCCAGGCATACGAGTTTATTGGAGCCCAATAGATACTGAAATTTAATGTTTCACCACTGAAATATAGATTTTTATTCACAGCCATAATCGTAGATTTAAACATACTTAGAGGTAGTTTGACATTAATAAAACCATCAACCGCTGACCCAGTTTGTAAAATATGTTTTACATTATCCATTACAACTGATATATCGTCTCCGGCAGTCCCTGAAACACTAACCTGTCCTATCGGATTCAACAAAGCATTTGAGCGACCAATATCATTTAATGGAAGAACATTAGCAAGTGGCTGACTTGTAGGTAAAAAATTAGCAGTTCCGGTAATTAAATCAGTAACACTTTGAGTTAAACTTGTTTTATTCTTAAAATCAACGAATTCTGTCTGAGGAGCATCACAAGCCTCTAAATAGGCACCAACATTACTAATATCAGCGAGGATTGTGTTACTACCAATTGTGCTTAAAACAATACGATCGATAATACAGCCTAAATTACCGTTCAAATTCATAAAAGCAGTTCCAGCTGGAATTTGTAAATTACAACTAATATAAGACTGTGAAAGATTAACAATCTTTGAAGGTATTTGAAATTCGCTTAAAGTTGATACGGAACTAATACCAAGAGTTGGAGAAGTTGTCCCACCTACAGGTGAGACTTTTACAAAAAGTGGGGAAGGATGATTAAAAACTGTAGGTGTGTAAGTAATCTGCTCACTATACTCCTGTTCTAACATTTTAGGGACTATGATTTCTGTCATTTATTATAAGGAACTTTTTTTTTAAAAAAAAATATTTTTTTTACGGATTTATAGACCTTCCTGAAATTTCTATATTATCTGCTTCACCCTCAAAGTTCATTAAAGGAGGTTGTTTAAAATGTTCTATATCATTATAATTTGTGTGAGGAATTGATCCTGAAATTTCTGTTGTTTTATGTATAATATCTTCCTCTAATTTCAATAATCTTTCAAAATTATTAACCATTAATTCCTGTTTATGTATTTCACTCGTATCATCTCGTTTGAATAAAACTATACTAAAAACAACATTTAAACCATTTGTATCAATAGGAACCCCAAACTGATCTGTTATTACGAAAGAAAAAGTTTTACTTGTATTCTGGGTGAAAGGTTTAGAATTGTTTTCAATATTTGTATTTTCGTAATACACAAACGAAGAGTCTGGAAAGGTCTGTAAAATTTCTTGTAAAATTCCTTGATCGCTTGTATTACACATATCACTCTTTACATAAAGTCTATTTATTGGAGCAAGTGATATATAATTAACACTTATTAATGCATCGCTTATAAAAGTATTTGTAGTATTGATATTGAAACCCAATTGTAGAAAACACTTATTGGTGAAAATAAACGACGGTTGAATTCCTCCATTACCTGAAACTTTGTAAGTAATCTTACCTGTTCTCGTTTCTAAAAAAGTCGGGAAAGTCATTTCATAAGTCCAGCCTAGACTCGAACTTGTTGTTAATATATTTGAAAGTATCACTATTAAAGACGATACACTATAATTACCGGGTGGAATTGTAATTAAAGTCAAAATACCATTTTCTTCCAAAGTAAAGGTATTTCTACCTTCGGGAAAATTATAATATGATTTGGCACAGGAAAATTGAATTAAGGCAACTCTATTGTAATCATTTCTTGGTAAATCTAAATTTATACTGAAATCGGTATTTGATCCAGAAACTCTAAAAAAACTATCAATATAAAATATTCTTGTTTCTCCGTGATAACTCATTTATTTACATAAATATTAAAAATATATAAGAAAAACTTTTATATTTAGGTAAATAAATGACTACTATTATAACAACTGAAGAAATTAAATCATCCGATAAAATTGGTATTACTGAACCACTAATCAAACCACCAAGACTAACAAAGAAGGGAAAAATTGATAAAAGAAGTATAACATCTAAAAAGAACCTTGAAAAAGGAGTTAAATATGTTAAAGAAATAATTGATAAAGCAAGGGCATTACACCCTAAAAATTGTGATGATATTGAGAGTGATACCGAGGAATATGAAATAATTTTAAAGAAAGATCCTATTCCAGTTCCAGTTTCAATTCCAGTTTCAGTAACCACGGGTTTGAGTGAAGTTAATGTTATTAAAGAAAATTCACCAAAAAATATAATAGAAAATTATAGAAAAAAATTAGACGAAGAGTATTCTTTAAAGGAACAAAAAAGAATTAAAGACGAAAACCTATTTAATTTAAAACGGAAAAAATTAGAAGCATACTATAAACTTAACTCAATGAGTCAAAACATGGCTTGTAAATTTTAATAAATATTTTTTTTAAAAAAGTTCCTTATAATAAATGACTAAGAAAATAGTTAAATATAGACCAACAAAAAATATCAAAGGATCAGGTTTTATAGAAGATACTGACAAATTTTTAAAGAATACAAAACTACTCAGTAAAGTAGGTCAGGCTGTACTTCCTTTCGCTCTTGGAGCATTGGGAACTACATTTTCACCTTTAGGAACCGCGACCGGTCTGGCAGTCGCACAGGCGGGTGTAGAAGGTCTAAAAAATTACGGTTATGGCAAAATGTCAGGAGGTGCCTGTTACTCACAAGGACAACTTCCACCAAATAGAGCAGTTCCAAGGGGGAAATTGTCAGGAGCGGGAGGTAATTTTCAAGGAACTACATATGCTAATCGTAGAAATATAGGAGTCTTTCCGGTTGTACCACCTTTTAAAGGTGGTAGTAAATCCAATGCTAGATATTATAAAACAATGGGAATGTCAGGAGGTCGTTCAGTGTATAATGATGTTGTTTCACAATTTGGAAATCCGAAATTTTAAAAAAAAGTTCCTTATAATAAATGACAGAAGAAATATATTACCACGGAGAAGGAATTTTTACAAGAGATATAGGACGATATCCTCCTTCTATGAGAAAACTTTTATTAGAAGTTGGTAATGAAATTATCACAAAAATAACACTTTATAAATACCCCCTTGTTGAAATATCAGCACTTGCTAAATTTTTTTCAAACAAGAAAATACCTTATGACGATATTTTTCATTTAGGTATGAATATCAACGAAAAATATAATCTTGATAAAGATGGTGTTTTAAGTTTTGTTCGTGGCGGAATTCCTAAGAAGGGGAAACCCCTTCAACCCCAATCAGGGAGGGAGGTCGAAGGAACCGTAGGTTCTTTCACTCAAACAATGAATGTCGATAAAGTTCCAAGTCAGCCTAAACTTACAATAAATGCGCTCTTAGAGCAAACGAGGCTTAGAATTGGAAACGAAAAAATGACAGAGTATAATGCTTTTAGAAATAACTGCCAAGACTTTATTAAAAATCTATTAATTACAGGAAATTGGAGCACAATAGAAACCACTAAATTTATACACCAAAATGCTGAAAGTTTTTTGAAAGACCTACCAAAAGGAACTGAACTTATAACTAAAATTGTAAAAAAAGTTGAAGCAGTTGTTGATCGTCTTCAACATGGTGAAGGAGAAAGGGAACGTGCTAAGGCACGCGCGGAGCGAACCCTTTCAAACCCAGATGATGAAAATTATTACGAAGAAGGGGTTGAAGGGGACTTGTCCCTTTCTGATGAAGATGATCCATTTCCTAACGATATACCAAATAGTTCAACAATTCCATTTGACCCTAATATGAGAGATATAAATCAAGATGATGTCGCAGAACCTCATCCTGTTCCTTCTAATATTTATTTAGGATATTATACAAATGGAGATATAATTCAACCACAAGCACTTTCATACGGTATGAGAACATGGTATGGCGGATCAGGAATAAATTATGCCGAACAAAAAGTAAATGCTATTGGAAACGAACAAAGATATAATTTTGACACTCCTATACCTGATTATATACAGGAATATTCATTACAAAATTATCAAATTCGAGGTGGTGGTAGTGGCTTAACTTATGCTGAAGCAAGATTACATCCTAATAGACAATATCTTTTTCAACCTATTGACACAGTAACTAATCCTAAATTTTAAAGTGCTCCTATAAAGTGGGGTTTAGCCCCCACGCGACAGGAGGAGAAAAATATAAAAAATATTTTAAAATTTTAAACCTACTCACAGGGGCGGAACCCTGTTTTAAACCTACTCTGCTTAAAATCGACTACAGTCTCACAGGGGCGGAACCCTGTATCCCAAACTCTCCAATACAAATACTTTAATAGCATCTATATTTATAAAGTTTTCAAAGTCTGCTTGATTTGGACTTGTGGAAGTTTGTTTGATAACTGAACCATCTTCTGCCTTAATTAAAATATCAAAACTAATTGAGTTGTTATATAAGTCTGTTGTCATTAAAGTAATTTCAACCTTAGTTGCTACTTTATTTATTTCTTCCGGAATTATTGTAATACTTGCCATTTATATAATATCAAGAAAATTTAAATTCGTTTAATTGTTATTGTCGCTGGACTTGAAGCACTTCCACCGAGAGACACAACTCCTACTGAAACTGTGCTTGAAAACCAAATTTTATCATTAACCGAAGAACAGGTGAAAATCGTTCCATTCAATTGATTACTCCAACAAGTATTTCCAAAAATCGCAGCGGATTGACCGAAGATTGTGGTTATAATAGCATCTTGTAGAGCATTAGCAGTTGTAGGCAGACCAGCGGTTGTAAATCTTTGTGCTATTTGACAAACACGATTCTGGTTTAAAGTTGTATGAACAATTGAATAACTGGCATTCACCTGATAACTCTGACCTACGACAAATCCTGAAAACCATACTGTATTAAAGCCTCCAAGATTGATATCTGTAATTGTAAGACCTAAACCATTTTGAACTAACTGTGAGGCTGTCATTGGAAGACCTTGAACGGCATCAATTGTTGTTGAACCACTTACATTATTATTCAATAAATGAGTTATCCCATTATCAACAAATGATACTTCTTTCGTAGTATTATTGTATATTAAATTACTTAATGACATATTTGTTGTAAGTTGTCTAATAGGAGCAATTTTACAAGAACTTGCTACTGTGTTTTCAAGGGTGGAACCAAGAGCACTTATTACGATTGAACTTACAGCTTGATTAAGGTTTCCACTTCGTCTTCCAATATTTATACTGAAATCGCCTTTATTTTTTTGTGCGAAAGTTCCAAGGTGAGAACCAATTGAAATTCCGCCATTACAGGTTGTATCTGGAGTATTGCCTCCCATCGCGAAAGTTCCAATCGCAATATTTTCAGCAGTGTTTGAGGCTAAATTTGTCCCTGCTCCGTTGCCTAAACAAACATTATTATTTGATAATGTGGCACTGCCAATAAATCTAAAAGCATCATTACCGATTGCCACATTATTCTGATTTACACTGGGGCGACCATTACCAGCATTTACACCTAAAAATACATCTTGGGTTGTGGGCACATATTGAGATACTCCATTCCATCTTAAAGTATCTGAGAAATTTACACCGGAGACTATTCTTGTATCATTTCCGCTTGGGCCAGTTGGTCCCGTTGGTCCTATTATTCCTTGTGTTGGAGATAAACTAAAAAGGGCTTGATTGTTTCTTAATATTGTAATAGTTGATAAAGCACCTGCTGTTTGAGCTATTCTCAAATCTATTGTTTGACCTGCTGTTAAGTTTGCTATTGCTGTTAAAGTTAAAGCAGTAGTATCCGTAGGTGAAGTTGTAAATATTTGTCCGATTCCGCTTTGAACTCCATTAATAAATGGTGCTAATTGGTATGTAATCGTACCCGCTCCAGCTGTACGATTACAAGAAAAATCTGCTTCTAAATTATAAATTGCTGTTGATAATATAGTAAAACTTGACCCTACTGGGGGAACATTTATATTTTGTTGAACACCTAAATTTATACCAGCAACCATACTGAATAAAGGTTCAAATTGATTTAATACTGTAAAGGTTTTTGAAGTTGAAGTTGTGCTTGTTCGAAGTTGAGAATACACGGCAGAACCAGTAATAAAACCTGTTGGGCCAATAGGTCCAATAGACCCAGTTGCTCCCGTGGCTCCAATATTTCCCTGAATTCCTTGCGGGCCAGTTGGTCCGGTATTTCCTTGTATTCCTGTCGGTCCAATTGGGCCAGTAAAACCTTGTGCCCCTGTTTGACCTTGTAATCCGGTTGCTCCAGTAAATCCCATTTCACCCCGTTTTACTATTGAAAAAAAGATATTATCGTTATTCTGAATAGTATCACTCGAATCAAGGTTAATAACTGGTATTTGAAATCCTCCTGAAAATATGGGTAATCCTGAAACTTCAAATCTTTGTGTTCTTGTAGCATTATTGACGGTTTGTAAATAGATACTATCACCTATTTGAAGGTTTGATATAATCCCATAAAAATCAATACCTTGGGCTGAAATTTGTGCTGGATATAATAATGTTGCTGATAAGAATGAGGTGTTATTCATTCTTAAAAAAGTATTTGGAACAGGTGGTGGGCTTGTATTGAGTGTATCCATAATATAATTAGTTTCATTGAAGTTTAAAGAAAAAGGCCCAGTTGCTCCTGTAAATCCTTGTATTCCTTGTGAGCCGGTGGGTCCGATAATTGAGTTTAAAACTATACTAGTATTACAACCATTACCGTATTCGTTTATAAGTGCTAAATATGATGAGGCCATTTTTTATTATATTGAATATAATAAAAATTTTTATATTTTTTACATATTGTTTATTAAGTAACAACTGGATCTATTGGAACAACTGGATCTTTAATTAACAACACTCTTTTCTTTCTTGGTTTTTTTACTTTGAGGATGTTTGATTCAACTATCGGAATAGTTATTCCGCCTCCTGTTTGAATTTTTTTAACTTCATTATATTCTTCTGTATCTTTCTTTGGAATAATCCAAGATTTCCCAGTTTTTGAATTATATTCTTTCAAAGCATCCATCCATTTCATTGATTTTTTTGTTTCAGTCATTTTATGTTAATACAAGATAAAAAAAATTCAATAAAATTTTTGATTAAATAATTTTAAATTTTTCAATAATATTATCAATAGCATTTTTTTGTAAATTAGTAGGTTCATTTTCTTCTGAGTTTTCAATAAAGTCTTTTACACTTTTACAGAATGAAGTGTCAAAAGGTTTTCCTTTTTTATTTTCTGCCCATTTAATAATTCTATTAATTTTTTTAATGTATTCAGTCATTTTTATTTAATAGCAAGAAAAAAAGTATTGAATTTAATATTTTTTATTTCTTTAAACCATTATTTTGAAATTTATTAAAAATAGAATTAATAAATCTAAGGCAAACTTATGGGGAAACTTTTTGGAAAAGTTTCGTCAAAATTTAAGGGAGTTTTATGGGGAAACTTTTTGGAAAAGTTTCGTCAAAATTTAAGATGAATTCTTGGGAGAAATTCCAAGAATTAGACCAGAATTTTGGAAGGTGGAATTCTGGCTAAATTCTAGGATTTTTAAGATGATTTTTGAGATGATTTTGTGGGGGAAATTCCAAGAATTAGACCAGAATTTTGGAAGGTGGAATTCTGGCTAAATTCTAGGATTTTTAAGATGATTTTTGAGATGATTTTGTGGGGGATTTTTGTGGGATAAATTCCAAGAATTAGGTCAGAATTTTGGAAGGTGGAATTCTGGCTAAATTCTAGGATTTTTGGGACGATTTTTGAGATGAATTTGAGGGAGATTTTAATTTTTCAAATTTTTTTGAAAAAATCAAGGTGGAAGGGAAAAATAATTTGGAAGGTGGTTTCCTGGTAGCG
>Ga0209324_10001224_pt1 | contig 17541 bp, 21 predicted proteins | sample Rifsed19ft3_FD_184015 | JGI IMG/M metagenome (GOLD analysis project Ga0209324, IMG submission 184015) | Soil microbial communities from Rifle, Colorado, USA - sediment 19ft 3 (version 2) | ecosystem: Environmental > Terrestrial > Deep subsurface > Rock core/Sediment | place: Rifle, Colorado...
TGCCTTGTCGTACTTTGAGCCGGGCTCCTCGCCGGCGACGACGTAATCGACCTTTTTGGATAACGACGAGGCCGCCTCGCCTCCGAGCGATTCCACGATCTCCTTTGCCTCGTCCCTTGTGATGGTCTTCAACGCCCCTGTAAAGAGGAAGACCTTGCCGGAGAGCGGGCCCGCAGTCGCTTCCTTTTCTTTTAATCTGATCGTATTTTTCTTAGTATTAGATAGTTTGCTAATTAATCTATATGTAGACGCCGTATCCTCATTTGTAACTAGTTCTATTTTTGCGATCTTAAATGTTTTTATGGAATCGGATTGATAGCACTTTGCAGTTACTTCATCATCCAATATTCTAAGTGGCGTTATTTCTCGACATGTCCCCGGCTGACTACCCCCATAATATACAATTTTAATAATTTCTCCACTTTTCAAAGCCTCCTTTAATCGGGCTATCACATCCATTTATGCTGCACCATCTATTTAGCCTTCTGAATCAAAGATAAATATTCCCGCTCATTAAGAACCGTAATACCCTTTTCCTTTGCATCGTTGATTTTGGTCATGCCAACATTTGTTCCTGCAACTAGAAAATCCGTTTTCTTGCTAACAGCTTTTCCGACTTTGGCACCCAATTTTCTTGCCTCTACCTCCATCTCATCTCTTGTTCCATGTTCCATTGTGCCAGTAAACACAATTGTCTTTCCACTTATCTGACTTATAGCTCCACTCTCTCTAAGTTCTGACAATAAAGGTGTAGCTTGCAGATTGAATCCAAGATTGTAGAGTCGAAAAAAATCATTCTCAATTTTATGTAATCCATCAATCACTACCTTTGATAAGGATTTATCAAAACCCTCAATATTGTCTATGTCCTCCTCAGTCAATTTAAAAACCTCCAACAAATGATAATGTTGTAGAAGTTTCTGACAATTTCCCGTTCCCATTCTAAAAACTCCAAAAGCAGCGAGAAATCTCCAGTCACTCAACGGCTCCGTTCTGCTCCTTCTTAATTCTTGGAAAAGATTTTGGGCAGTTTTCTCTCCAAACCCTAATTCAATAAATTCCTCCACATTTAATCTATATATGTCATTAACTGAATTCAGACCTTTAGAATACAATTGCTTGACTGTTTTTGGTCCAAAACCATCGATATTGCCAAGCGTCTTAAAAAAATGAATAATGGTGTTCTCGATTTGAGCAACACAATGTGCTGTGTTAGGACAATATAGATAATCCTTATCCCAAACGAGTTTCGTCCGGCAACTGGGGCATAAATCAGGAATTTCTGGTTCCGATGGCGCGATGACTTTTTCTATTTTAGGTATTACCATACCGCTCCGAACTAACTCGATAACGGCCCCCGCACCTATTCCATTTTCTTTAACCATTTTGTAATGATGTGCAGTTGCTCTTTGAATAGTTACACCGCCTAAGCGTGTTGGTGGAAAGTATGCTACAGGGTTCACTCTTCCAGAGCGAGAAGTGTGCGGTACGACTCTTAATATTGTAACTTGAGCATTGCCAACATTAGCTTTGAATGCAACCTGCCACCGATAATGATTTTGCGTAGCACCCATATATTGTTTTAAAGTTTCATTTGTGATTTCTATAATAACACCATCCACATCATAATCGACATAGCTCCATACCGATGCAATTATATTATCGAAATCGCTTAGCAATTCCTGCATTGTTCCAGTCCATGACGGAAGTTGCGAGAATGGTTGAAACAATGCTGCTTTTAAATCTATTGCCTGTTGTACTCGTTCATCAGCTTTTTTCTCAGCCAAAATTGCCGCTTGAAAATTTCGAGTATTTTCAAAATATTCAGATAAATTCGCTGCAAAATATGATTTATTTACAATGATTTCACCTGCGCCGTGGCCCCTCTTTCCATCCCCGCCTACTTTGAGGCCCCGCTCAAACACTCTAGATACATCAGTGCCTCGTATTCCATCGCCGCGTGTATACAATCTCTCACCATCATCGTAGGCCGCAAACCCATCCAGCTTGGGAGTCACCTTAATTTTTAAAGTGGCCGGATCGATTCCAATATCTTTAGCACTTTTTCTAATATTCTCGAGCCATTTTTCAATTTCAGTTCTGGTTTTTTTTTTGTCTGTTGATAGCATTTGAATAGGCAGCTTAATTGTTTTACCTATAAAAGCGGCTTCGGGTTCAACTGCCTGTAAGAATGGATGTTTTGGGTTTCGGCGACGCAACTCTGAAATATAAATAAAATCATAATCAGCATCAGCGATAATTTGGACACCACCCCGGTACGTAGCATTTGCAATCTGAATAAACTCAATAAGCTTTTCATCATTTAATTGTTCAACCTCGATTTCTCTGTTAGCTATCTTAAAGACTTCTTCTTCAGTTAGATCAGAAATCATTAAACCCGCCCGGGCCAATATATGTTGCTGTTCCTTAGTAAACATTTTTAGATTCCTCATTGATTTCACTCCGAATTTCTAAGCAAGTATAAGAAAATTATATATTCAATTTGTAACACAGCGCCCTTTCGCGGTCAATTCCCGACATGCGGGTTTTTACATTGATTTCCCGGCCCAGAAGGTATATAGTTGCTCCTCTCTGTCTTGGCCTGTCCTGTCCGGGAAATTTACCCTTGACAAACGAAGCCAAATCCTTTAAATTTTAGAATTCAAATCAATGTCGGGGTTTATTAGATGAAGACTTTCATTCCCAAAGTAGACGCAAATACAAAGAAGTGGTTCCTGGTCGACGCCAAGGGCCAGACCCTCGGAAGGCTTGCGGCCCGCATCGCGACGGTGCTTCGCGGCAAGCACAGGCCCACGTTCACTCCGCATCTTGACACCGGCGATTTCGTTGTGGTCATAAATGCCGAAAAGGTGGCCGTGACCGGCCAGAAGGCGACCGACAAGGTCTATTATCACCACTCCATGTATCCGGGCGGCTTGAAGACCGAGTCTTTCCAGAAGTTCCTGGCCGGCAAGCCCGAAGAGATCATTGAAAAGGCCGTATGGGGCATGCTCCCCAAGAACCGGCTCGGCAGGGACATGGTCAAGAAGCTCAAGGTTTACAGCGGGGAGAACCACCCCCATCAGGCGCAGGGCCCTGTGCCCTTTGCCAAATAAAAAGGATTAATTACGGGAGAAGGTAAATGGCAGACGTATTCAGCGCGGTAGGCAGACGCAAGACCTCGGTTGCAAGGGTAAGGCTCCTTGTCGGGGCTGGCGATATAACCGTTAACAGGAAGGCGATTGCGGAGTTCTTCAGCCGCGACACCCTCCGTAGCATCGTCAGGCAGCCCCTCGAGCTCACCAACACCGCGGGCAAGTTCAGCGTAATTGCCAACGTCAACGGCGGCGGCGAGAGCGGCCAGGCCGGCGCGGTAAGGCACGGCATCGCGAGGGCCCTTTGCCTCTCGGACGCATCGCTGCGTGGAGTCCTCAAGAAGGCGGGCCTCATCACCAGGGACCCGAGGATGAAGGAGAGGAAGAAGTACGGCCAGAAGGGCGCGAGGAAGAGGTTCCAGTTCTCCAAGAGGTAATCCAAAAGGAAAGCCACTTTCGAGGGGAAGGCCGGTGGCCTTCCCCTTTTTTATTAACAGGCTGCTGAAAAAGGCCCATCTGCTTTGTTGTCTCGTCGCGGCAAAAGCGACGTACAGAAGAGTACGCCTAAATTCCTCGCTCCCCTATTTAACTGGGGCCTCGCATCTGGACCTTTTTGAGCAGCCTGAGGCTGAGGTTTTAAACAATTTTTTGCTTGCAAGGAAGGACGATTACAATGAAAGTCTCCATATTCGGAGCCAGCGGCTACACCGGGCTCGAGCTTCTACGGATACTCGCCATGCACAAAGATGCCGAGGTAATAGAGGCCACCTCCAGGCAGTACAAGGGCAAAAAGATCTCAGAGGTATTCCCGAGCCTCCGCGGCTTCTACGACAACCTCGCATTCAGCGACCTGGAAGACGTAAAATCGGTAAAGGCGGACGTCGCGTTCAGCGCCATGCCCCACGGGGCCTCGCAGGAGATAGTGCCTGAGCTATTGAAGGCCGGCAGGGTCATCGACTTAAGCGCGGATTTCCGCCTCCATGACGCAGAGGTCTATAACAAGTGGTACGGCGAGCATAGGTCGTCCGCCCTCCTTTCTGAGGCGGTCTACGGATTGCCTGAGCTTCACAGGGAGGAGATAAAGGGCGCCCGCCTTGTCGCCAACCCGGGCTGCTATCCGACGAGCGCCATACTGGCGCTTGCGCCGCTCGCCAAAAAGGGGCTCATAACAGAGGGCTCGGTCGTTATCGACTCGAAGAGCGGTGTTTCAGGCGCGGGCAGGAGCGGGAACCTCGAGACATCTTTCGTCGAGGTCGCCGGAGGCTTCAAGGCCTACAAGGTGGGCTGCCACAGGCATACGCCGGAGATCGAGCAGGAGCTCTCTTTGGCCGCTTCCACGCCCCTTGGCGTGCGCTTCACGCCGCACCTCATCCCGGCATCGAGGGGCATACTCACGACAGCGTACGTGGAATTGAACAAGGAGATGGGCCTCGCCGATATGCACGCGCTCTACAGCGAGTTCTACTCAGGGGAAAGGTTCGTAAGGCTCCATCCACAGGGCTCGTTCCCCGACATAAGCCAGGTGCGCGGGTCGAACTTCTGCGATATAGGGCTTTTCGTGGAGGGAAGGAAGGCCATTGCTGTCTCAGCCATAGACAACCTTGTAAAAGGCGCTTCAGGCCAGGCTGTCCAGAACATGAACATCCTCTTCGGCCTGAGGGAGGATACTGCGCTCCTTACCCCTCCCCTCTCGGTATAGGCCAGAGGATAAGAGCCGGCAATCGCTCGACTCCGGTCTCGCAATCTGTCAATCCATCCCTGGATTGTTTAGCGGGCCTGAAATGAAAAAAGCCCCGCATGCAAAAGCATGCGGGGCTTTTTAATTTTATATTAAAATCTGAGTCTTACCAGGTCGATCTTCTCTATCTCCTCGACCAGGTTGAGCTTCTCGTCGTAGATCTTCTCGGCGGTCACGGTCGGGAAGCTGAAAGATACGCCGTCCCCGTCGACCTCAGTCACTGAGGAGGTCTGCACCATGCTCGTGCCCATGCCATAAGCGGCGCCGGCAAGGATACCGATAGCGGCGCCAGTTGGTATGTACTCGATATTGTCCCCAGGGTCGTCGGTGAGGAACATGACGGCCGTGCCGACAAGGGCGCCGATGAGGCCGCCGTACAGGGAGTCCCTGAGCGTCCTCTGCATGACGTCCTCTGCCGCGGCGTTCGAGGCCGCGGCGAAGAAGGCTATTGCCAGGAATATGACTATGAGCTTCTTCATCCAGCAGTCCTTCTCGGGATTTGAGTGTCGAATGCCCTTACATGATACTTTATTTCACGGATTTCTGTCAAGGTATTAAGGTCACACTTCGCGAAGAAATCTGTTATAATCGGCATTCCATTGGGGTCAATAAACGCCTCGCGCGCTTGTACGCTGCAAAAATATCCATACATTTCAGCACGTTAACTGCCGTTTCACCGTGCCAGCAAACTTGACAGAAGTACATTCCAAGATATACTGAAACAAGGGGAGGCAAGATGACGATTACTGCCGATGTGTACGACCTCGCTATTTTTTTGATAGGCTTGAGTTTCTTTATTATCGCAGTGGCTCTTGTACCGGCGATTTTGCAGCTCAAAAAGACGTTCAAGGCAGTAGAGGAGCTCACGACCGAAACGAAAAAAACGGTGGAGATAGTCAACTTCGTCGGCAAAAAGGTCCAGGACCAGACCGCCGATGTCGAGGAGCTTATTTCGAGGGTCAAGGACCTAGGCATTAAGGTGACCGGCCTTGGAGAGCTTATCGTGGACAACGTACGCGGCCCGATCATAGGTTTCCTGAGCTTCCTTTTCGGGGCTGAAGAGGGATTTAAACGATTTTTCCACAGGGACAGAGCAAAAAAAGGAGGTGGCACAGATGAACAACTCTAAGAACGTTGCCATGGCTTTCCTTATCGGAGGGGTAATAGGCGCCGGAGTTGCCCTTCTTTTCGCCCCCGCTTCCGGGATAGAGACCAGGAGAAGGATAAAGGATGGCGTTGAGGACGCAGGGGACTGGGCCAGAGACAGGTACCAGGATGCGAGATACAAGGCTTCCGAATCAGGAGGCCGGGTAAGGCAGCTCGTCACAGACAAGAAGGAAGACCTCCAGGCGGCCTTCGACGCTGGAAGAGAGGCCTACCAGAAGGGCAAAGAGAGGCTCATAAGGGGTTCATAGTTCCCGGATCCTGCGCCCTTTAAGCGGCTGGATATCCCGTTCGGCCGCTTTCAGGGCTTATTGTGTGCGTCCATTCCATCCAACCCGCCTATGCCTGTCCAAGCCGAAGCGGCGCGTGCGCCCTCCTGCCTTGCGCGATTACGTATCTTTGAGGAGCGTTGCTGATGGCCGATAAAAAAATTACCCTGAGCGTCTTCACTGCCGACGTTGGCGGCTTTGTCGGACACACCAGCAGCCACCCGGAGGTGCTCGACGTCGCAAGGGAGACGCTCGCCTCGCTCGGGAAAGGCCGGATACGCGACTTCCAGGTCCTGAGGTGCGGAGACGATCTGAGCCTCGTCCTGACCCACTCGATGGGCGTGGACGACAGGGGCATACACGGCCTTGTCTGGGACACTTTTCTCGCGTGCAGGGAGGTCGCCGAGGAGTTGAAGCTCTACGGTTCCTCGCGCGGCATGCTCGATGATTTCACCGGCAACGTACGGTGCCTGGGACCGGGCTCGGCGGAGATGGAGTTTGTCGAGCGCACCAGCGAGCCGGTCCTCATCTTCCTCGCCAACAAGACCTCTGTCGGGGCCTGGAACTTCCCGCTCTACAAGATATTCGCCGACCCCTTCAATACGGCGGGGCTCATCTCAGACCCGGCCATGCTCGCGGGCTTTACGTTCAGGGTCCTTGACCTGAAGGAAGGCAGGGCCATAGACCTCAGTACGCCCGAGGAGCTGCACGTGCTTCTCGCGCTCATTGGCTCGACATCGAGGTACGTCGTCACCTCGGTGGCAAGGAGGACCGACGGCGAGGTGGCCGCCGTTGTCTCGAGCGAGAAATACGACGTGCACGCCGGCAGGGTAGGCGCGAGCTCCGAGCCCGCCCTGATAGCGCGCTGCCAGTCAGGCTTCCCGGCGGTCGGAGAGGTCATGGAGGCCTTCTCGTTCCCCTGGCTTGTCTCGGGCTGGATGCGATACTCGCACATCGGCCCTGTGATGCCCGTGCCGTTCTATGAGGCCAACTCGGCCAGGTTCGACGGTCCGCCGCGCGTCATATCCGCCGGATACCAGCTCTCGGATGCGCGCCTTATAGGCCCGCACGACATGTTCGACGACCCGAGCTTTGACGAGACGAGAAAGACCGCGAACCAGGCTGCCGGGTATCTGCGCAGGCAGGGGCCTTTCCAGCCGCACAGGCTGCCCCTCGAAGAGATCCAGTACTCGTCCATGCCCATCATCCTCAACAAGGTCAAGGAACGCTTCAAAAAGATCTGACCGCGGGAATAATCTCAAAAAAAACGTTGCGCCTTTAGCGGCAATGCTCATCCCAGCCCGCATATTTAAGGACTGGCTTGCTGGATTCTTGATATAATAAGGCTAAAGAGATGGAGGAGATGATATTTATGCCAAAAAAAGCCGGCAAAGGTCTCATGGAGAAGGGCGCCCACATAATGAGGAGAAAGGCCATTGACCCGGGCGGGGACCCGTACCTCAACAAGGAGGCCCCGCTGGATATGGCGTTGTGCAAGCGGTGCGGCGCTGTCTACCATGAGAAGAGATGGTACCAGAGGGCGGAGCTTCCGGAGAGGCTCTCCGACGCGCCGGCCACCGAGATCGTCTTTTGCCCCGGATGCCAGAAGTTCCGGGACAAGTACCCCGAAGGATACCTTACGATAGAAGGGAAGTTCGTGGAGGCGCACGGGGACGAGATAATGAACCTGATAGCGAACAAGGAGGACAGGCAGCTCCACATAAACCCCCTTGAGCAGATAATCGAGATACGCCGCCATGACGGCCTTATCGAAGTCAAGACCACCACGGGCAAGCTCGCCCAGCGACTGGGCCAGGTAATACAGAAGACCTTCAGCGGCGAGATCGCCTACAAATGGAGCGTTGACACCAAAATAGCCCGTGTTGTATGGCGGAGGGACGACGAGTAATCGACGCGGAGCAGTTTGGAGGCTTGTTGAAAACGCAGATGTTATTCAGGCTGCTCAAAAAGCTCCATATGCGAGGCCCCGGTTAAATCGGGGAGCGAGGAACGAGTCGTACTCTTCATGTACGTCGCTTATGCCCAGCCTTGAGGCCAACAAAGCAGATGGGCTTTTTCAGCAGCCTGGTAGAGGAATGAAGGAGGCAAGACTATACACCCGCGCCGAGGGAGGCGACGCCTCTTGCAGGCTATGCGCCTTCCGCTGCCGCGTCCGTGAGGGCAAGCGCGGCATATGCGGCGTGCGCGAGAACATAGACGGCGTACTGTATACCCATACATGGGGCCGCCTCGTCGCGGAGCAGATAGACCCGATAGAGAAAAAGCCCCTCTACCACTTCCAGCCCTCTTCCAGGTCCTATTCAGTAGCGACCGCGGGCTGCAACTTCAGGTGCCTCCACTGCCAGAACTCCGAGATATCCCAGATGCCGAGAGACAGGGGCGTTGTGCTTGGCGACGAGGCTACCCCCGAGGAGATAGTCAACAACGCGTACGAGACGGGCTCGTCGAGCATATCCTATACCTACACGGAGCCTACGATATTCTTCGAGTACGCCGAGGACATCGGATTGCTCGCAAGGGACAGGGGTCTCAGGAACGTATTCGTCACGAACGGCTTCATGACCTCCGAGTGCATCGAGGAGCTCAAGGGCTTCCTCGACGCGGCGAACGTGGACCTCAAGTCATTCAGCGAATCCTTCTACAAGAAGGTCTGTGGTGCGCGCCTTGCCCCTGTCCTCGAATCCATAGAGCGCTTGAGGGCAGCCGGTATCTGGGTGGAGATAACGACCCTCCTCATCCCTGGAATGAACGACAGCGACCGGGAATTGAAGGAGATAGCTCAATGGATAGCCGGGACCGACATCGCCATGCCGTGGCACATAAGCGCCTTCCACCCGTCGTACAAGTTGATGGACGTACCCCGCACGCCCCTTGAGACCCTTGAGAGGGCGAGGGATATAGGCATCAATCAGGGGCTCCGGTACGTCTACACGGGCAACATCCCGAACAGCAAGGGAGAGTCCACCTACTGCTACGGCTGCGGCGAGCTTTTAATCGAGCGCAGCGGCTTTGTCGTCAAAAAGAACGTCATCGAAGACTCCAGGTGCCCCAGGTGCGCCTCTATCATAGACGGGGTGGAGCTCTAAGCCCCGCATCCAGCATACCTCTTCCGTTAACCTGCTATAATCAGAAAATAGAGCGGATATTTCATCCCGGCGAGCGCCCCGTCTTCGTTTCTCAGGGGGCAGAAGGAGGATAAGATGCTTGCGGAGTTCAACATCATCCCTTTGGGGACCGGCGAGAGCATGGGGGATTCGATAGCGAGCGTGCTGAAGGTCGTGCAGGAGAGCGGCCTGCCCTACAAGGCAAACTCGATGGGCACCATCATCGAGGGCGGCTGGGACGACATAATGACGCTCGTGAAGAAATGCCACGAGGAGGTATTGAAGAAAGCGCCCCGCGTGACCAGCACCATTCAGCTCGACATCAGGCCCGGCAAGCCCCAGGACCGCCTGACCGAGAAGCTCAAGAGCGTCGAGAAGCGCCTCGGCAAAGAGGTCAAGAAATAATCGAGCCGGCAATCGAAATCGATGGCAGCTACGGCGAGGGCGGCGGTCAGATGTTGAGGACTGCTTTAAGCCTCTCCTCGATCACAGGCGCGCCTTTCAGGATCTTTAACGTGAGGGCCGGACGCGAGCGGCCAGGGCTTAAGCCCCAGCACGTTCTCGGCGCAAAGGCCGTCGCGGCCATAACCGGCGGAAAAATAAAAGGCGCGGAACCAGGTTCGATGATTGTTGAATACCTGCCCGGCAGGCCAAAGCCGGGCAGGTATTCCTTTTTTGTGGGCACCGCAGGCTCTGTGGGGCTCGTATTCCAGACCGTCCTATTGCCGCTGTTTTTAAGCGGCGGACAATCAGAATTATCCATAAGCGGCGGTACGCATGTGCCGTGGTGTCCTGCTCCGGACTATCTTGAAGAGGTATTCCTGCCTGCGATAAGGCACATGGGCTTGAAGGCGGGTATCGATACCACTGCAAGGGGCTACTATCCTGGCGGAGGCGGCTCCATAGAGGCGGAGATACACCCGGCACAGACCCCTCTGGTCCCGCTCAAGATGACCGGGCGCGGCAGGCTCAAAAAAATCCGCATCACATCAGCGGTCTCTAATCTGCCATTGGCCATAGCCGAGAGGCAGCTCAAGGCCGCAGCCGGGAGGCTTTCCGATTTTTCAGCCCAAATCCAAACCGAATCGATCGAAGCCCCCGCGCCCGGCAGGGGGACTTACCTGTTTATACTCGCCGAATTCGAAAACATTCGGGCCGGGTTTACGGCCCTTGGCGCAAGGGGCAAGCGCGCGGAGACAGTTGGCGATGAAGCTGCCGGGGAATTCCTTTCATACGCCTATAAAGAAGGGGCTCTCGACAGGCACCTCTCTGACCAGGTGCTTCTTTATGCGGCCCTCTCAGGGGGCGAATCTGTCTTCAGTACGGTAGAGATAACCCGTCACATCTTGACCAACATCCATGTAATAGAAAAATTCCTGCCGGTCCGTTTCCAAATAAAGGGCACACCCGGCGAAGAAGGCATCATAGCAGTGAAAGGCGCGTCTTTCCTGCGGCGGTGAGGCTTTACGAAAATTACTATAATCTGGTATGCTGTAAACTATCGTGAGGTGGATTGGTGTTACCGCAGAACACAAAAATGAATCCGAAAAACCGAAACTGTGTCATTTTAGACAATACTGAACCCGGCTTATAACCCAATGGACCTTGCCTCCGGATTCATAGAGAGCTTCCTCCTTGCCCTCATACCCCTGTTCGTTGCCATGGAGCCCATAGGCGTCATACCTGTTTACCACGCGATGACCAGGGGCATGGACGCGAGGCAGAAGAGGGTCGTGCTCTTCTACTCGATCCTGACGGCAGCGGCAATCACAATAGCATTCCTCATGGTCGGCAGGGCGGTATTCCTCGCCCTCGGCATCACGATATCCGACTTCCAGATAGCGGGCGGGCTCATCCTCCTCTCGATCGCCATAGTCGATATCGTGCACACCGCCAGGGGCTACTTGAACGTACTGGCCACTCCAGGGGTCGGCATAGTCCCGATCGGCACGCCCCTTATCGCGGGGCCCGCGGCCCTTACGACACTCCTCATGCTCTCCGACCTCTACGGCTTCACCGTCACGCTCTCGGCCCTCCTCGTGAACCTGTTCGTGGTCTGGGCAACGTTCCTCCTCTCCGAGAAGATAATAGACTATATTGGCGAGAACGGGGCCCTGGGCATCTCGAAGGTCATCTCGCTTCTCCTCGCGGCAATAGCCGTCATGATGATCAGGAGGGGCGTCGAATCGCTCCTCTGAGGGGCTTTCCCTCAACTGATTTAGGTCATGGAAAGCGTCCATGAAATAAGTTATATTGTGCGGGACTTATTTAAATCAGGAGGCTTTCCCAAGATGGTCCTAAAGCTCGCTCTTTTCCTTCACATCATCTCTGCCATTTTCTGGATAGGGGGCATGCTCTTCCTCGTGCTCGTGGTGGCCCCGTATCTTAAGACCATATCCGATCCAAAGGCGAAGTCGCAGATATACCAGGTAGTCGGAAAGCAGTACAGGTTCTGGGGCTGGGTCGCCATTATAACGCTCCTTGTGACAGGCCCGCTCATCCTCACCGGGCTCTACGGCCTCCCGTTATCCGCCTTATCCGACCCTGGCTTCCACGCCTCGGGCTTTGGCAAGGCGGTAGCCTACAAGCTCTCCCTCGTGGCCATAATCGTCATATCGAGCTTTTTGCACGACTTCTGGATAGGGCCCAGGGCGCGTAGCTCGCCGAGGTATTCCTCCATCGCGAGGCTCTTCGGCAGGGTGAACCTCCTTATAGCCCTTCTCATCGTCATCTTCGCCGTGCTCATAAGGGCCGGAGGCATTTAGTGCACAAGTTCAACCCGGAGCACCTTGAGAGGCTCCTGAGCGACGAGCGGACTCAGGATATTTCCCCTGAGCGCGTCCTCCGTGAGGCCGGGCTCAAGCCAGGCAGAGTCTTCGCCGATATCGGCGCGGGCCCGGGCTTCTTTACCGTCCCCGCAGCGAAGATAATCGGCCCCGCAGGCATGGCCTTTGCCGTAGATACCCAGTCGGAGATGCTCATCTATCTGCGCGACCGCAGAAACCCGCCTGACAACGTGATCCTCATAAAATCCGAGGAGTACGAGATACCGCTCGCCGACTGCGAGGCCGACTTCGCGCTCCTCGCGTATGTGCTCCACGAGACCGGCGACAGGGTCCGGCTCTTAAGGGAGATAATGCGCATACTAAAGCCCGGCGGCACCCTCCTTGTGCTCGACTGGGAGAAGAAGGCCGAGGAGAAGGGCCCTCCGATAGAGGAACGCATCACCGCCAAAGAGGCCAGGGGCTATATCGAAGCAGCCGGATTCGACGTTGTCCAGGCCTCTCCTATGAACCCCTCCCATTACAGGGTGCTCTCCAGAAGGCCCGCCTGACAAAATACGTGTTTTCTGACATAATTAGCTTACGGAATTCCAATTTCGTTCAGGCTGCTCAAAAAGCTCCATATGCGAGGCCCCGGTTAAATCGGGGAGCGAGGAACGAGTCGTACTCTTCATGTACGTCGCTTCTGCCGCGACGAAGACAACAAAGCAGATGGACTTATTTCATGCCTGGGAGGCGATATGGAAGCGAAAATAAACTCTACTACCCTTTCCCTCGTAAGAGGCGACATAACGGAAGAGGCGACCGACGCCATCGTGAACGCCGCGAACTCGAGGCTCGCCGGGGGCGGGGGCGTTGACGGGGCCATCCACAGGGCCGGCGGCCCGGCGATAATGGAGGAATGCAGAAAGATAGGCGTCTGCCCTGCCGGCAGCGCGGTATTTACAACGGGCGGCAACCTGAAGGCCAGGTACGTCATCCACGCGGTCGGGCCCATATACAAGGACGGCCTCCACGACGAGCCCAGCTTACTTGAGAGCGCATATGCGGCGAGCCTCAGGGTAGCCCTCGACAAGGGCCTTGAGTCCGTCGCCTTCCCTTCCATAAGCACGGGCGCGTACGGCTACCCCATAGAGGAGGCCTCCCGGGTGGCCCTCTCCACGGTAATCTGCTTTATCAGGGGCAACCAGGGCCTTCACCTCGTCCGCTTCGTCCTCTTTTCCGATGCCGACTACGCCGTCTACAGCCGCACCCTCGCCTCTCTCCTGAAATAGGCCCGTCCCTTGACATATCCCAGTGTTTGGCCGATAATTTCAGAAGGATGAAAGTGACATTCATTTTCAGAAGGGAGGCCCATTATGATGGACGATCTCGAGTATGGTCCCATAACAGGCGCGGAATTCAACGGCACAAACGAGGTGGCCATCTTTCTGGGGCGCATCAGGGAGGAGTTCGAGGCCATAGACACCCTTGAGCTTGCCCATCTCCTCGAGACGAATGGAGCCCTGCTCATTGACGCGAGGGAGACGGATGAGTACGTAAGGGGCCACGTCGCCGGGGCCCTCAATATACCGGCGGGCGCGATAGAGTTCGGCGCCTCCGAGCTCGACAGGGAGAAAACGGCCGTTGTCTATGGGAATGACGGCTGGTCCATGGAGGCCTACGCGGCCGCCGACAAGTTGAGGACGCTCTTCTTCAGCGACGTAAGAGTGCTCTCGGGCGGCTTCGCTGCCTGGAAGAGGAACGGGCGGGTCGTGGAGCCGGGCTTGAAGGTCGCGTGCGTCAGCATGGGGCCCCATTGAACGGGCGCTCCTTTGGCGCCTGAATAAGCATCTGATCCAGGAGGTATAGCCCATGGTAAGGGAAATCACGAAAGACGAACTAAAGGACATGATGGACTCAGGCGAGAGCTTCGTGCTCGTCAACGTGCTCGACCCGGACAGCTTCGAGAACGAGCATATCTGCGGGTCCATCAACATACCTGCATCGACGATAGCCAGGGACGCCCTCGAGGTCCTCAACAAGGACGACACCGTTATCCTGCACTGCTCGGGCCCGGAGTGCACGGCAAGCAAGATAGCGGCGGAAAAGCTCGACACGCTCGGCTTCAGCGACGTATGGAGGTTCAAAGGCGGCATCGAGGAGTGGAAGGGCTCAGGATATTGCGTCGAAGGGCTGGCTTACAGGGGAAAGGCCGCTTAATAGGCCTTAAATAAGTCCATCTGCTTGTCGACTCGCTCCTCGACGTCTCGCATATGGAGCTTTTTAAGCGGCCTTAAGCGGTTAGCCAAACTTGCTTACTCTCCGACCTTCGCCAGCAGGCCCTTTCTCTTCACCACCTTGAAGTTCCAGTAGAAGAAAAGGACGGCGAGGACTATATAGACGACGTTGAGGCCCGCTGCCCAGGCTATGTCCCTTGCCGGGAACTCGCCTGTGTTGATCACCAGCCGCATGCCCTCGAATACGTGCGCCGCCGGGATGTAGTTCGCTATCACCCTCAGGAACCAGGGCAGCACGGCCACGGGGTAGAATACCGCCGATACAGGCTGGAATAGGAGCGCCACGCCCCAGGCAAGGACCTCTGCCTCCTGTCCGAACCGGAGTATGAGGGCCGTCGTGACTATGCCCACCGCCCAGCCCATCACGATGAGGTTCGCCACAAGCGGGACCAGGGAAAACCCCATAACGAAGATATTGAACTTATAGAGGAACCACGCGAGCGTTATCATCACGGTCGAGGTGAGGATGAGCTTTATTATGCTGAGGAAAAGGAGCGAGAAGATGTATTCCGTGGCGCTAAGAGGGCTCACGAAAATATTGAGGAGGTTCCTCGACCAGACGTCTTCCAGGAACGAAACGGAGATGCCCTGCTGGCTCCTGAAGAGCATGTCCCAGAGTATGAGCGCCCCTATGAAGAAGGTAACGAACTGCGGCAGGTCCCCCTCCTGGCGCGAGAGGTACACCGTGACAAAGCCCCACACGAGCAGGTCGAGCACAGGCCAGTAGAATACCTCCATGAGCCTCGGCATGCTCCTCTTGTAGAGGTAGAGGTGGCGCATGGTGTAGGCGAATATCCTCTGAAGCCTCGCGTTCACCGGCCCGGCCTCGCGATCTTTAGGAAGACCTCTTCGAGGCTCCTGCCCCCGAACCGCCTCATTATGCTCTCCGGGTCTCCGGCCGCTATTATCCGCCCCCTGTCCATGAATATGACCCGGTCGCACATCTCCTCCATCTCCCTCATGTTGTGCGACGTGTAGAGGATGGAGAGGCCATGCTCTTTCTTTATCGACTTCAGAAGCGTCCTGGTCTTGTCCGCTATGTCCGGGTCGAGACTCGCCGTGGGCTCGTCCAGGAAGAGTATCCTGGGGCTGTTCAAGAGCGCCTTGCAGAGGCAGACCCTCGTTATCTGCCCTGACGAAAGCCTCCTCGTCGGCGTGTCCTTTATGTCGAGTATCTCGAATATGGTCAAGAGCTCCCTTATCCTCCTCTTGTGCTCCTTTACGTTGTAGAGCCTGGAGAATACGGTGAGGTTCTCTTCGACGGTGAGGGAGAACGGAAGGGATATGTAGGAGGAGGAGAAGTTCACCTGCCTCAATATCTCCTCCCTCGCCCTTCTTATGTCGAGGCCGAATATCCGTATCTCTCCGGCCGTGGGCGTCGTGAGCCCGAGGAGCATCTGCAGGGTAGTCGTCTTCCCGGCGCCGTTGGGCCCTATGAGACCGAGTATCTCGCCCTCGTACATCTCAAACGAGATATCGTCAACGGCCCGCTTGTAGCCGTCGAATACCTTTGTGAGGCCCTTTACCTCGACCAGGACGTTCATGGAGGATATCTATCTGCCCCCTTCGGAGAGTTCCCTGTAGACCTTCTCTGCGTTGGCCGGGAGCCATTCCCTGTACCTGTCCCATGAGGCGTATCCGGGGAGGCTTATGCCTGACCTTATTTCCTCAAGCCCCCTGCCCTCTTTCATCATCCTGGCCACCTCGCTTCTGAGCGCCTCCAGGTACTTCCGGTATGAGAGGGCGTCCTCTTTGGTCGCCAGAGCGCCGTGTCCCGGCACATAGACATCGGCGCCTGTCGATGTCATGGCGTCGATCGCCGATATCGCGCCAGAGCTCTCCCCGTCGTTAAGGAGCGGAAGGCGGCCCTTGTACAGAAGGTCCCCGGCGAAGAGGACCTTCTCCCCGGGGAGCCATACGAACAGGTCCCCCTCTGTATGCGCCTTTGCCCCGGCGTAAATTATCTCGACGGTCTTCTCCCCGAGCCTCAATGTAAGCCTGTCCGTAACGGTTATGTCCGGGAGCGTGAGAGTGAACTCAAGAAGACTATCCTCTCCGAAGAACTTCCTGAACATGGCCCTGTGCCCCTCGTCCCTCTTTACAAGGGCCTCCCTGGTCTTCTCGTGGGCTATTATGATGCCGCCGCCGAAGTACTGGTTGCCGAACGTATGGTCGCCGTGGTAGTGCGTGTTCACAACGTAGACGACAGGCTCTTCCGTGGTCTTGCGTATCTTCTCGCGCAGTTCCTCTGCGAGCGCCTTCGGCCCCTGCGTGTCGATCACGACCACGCCCTTGCCGGTGATTACGAAGCCTGAGTTCGTGGCGCCGTTCTCGCCGACAAAGGCCCAGACCCCCCTGGCAAGCTCCTTCAACTCCGCGGCAGAGGCCGCGGCGGCCATGAAAAGGCTCACGGTCGCGAATACCGCTATAGAACACAGGCTTCTTATCCTCATGGCGCCCCTCCCTGTTGCGTTCACGATATGAGATTCTATCCTCTATTGGGCCCCAAGACAAGGGAGAGGATGGAGGAAAGTCGCCAGCCTTGCGGGGCGCATACCCCTCTGATAGACTTGAAATAGGGAAGGATAGACAATGGCAAACAGGGGCATAAAGCTCGTAAGGGTCCTGGGCATCCAGATATCGCTCGATTATACCTGGTTCATAGTCTTCGTCATATTCGCATGGTCGCTCGCCTACGGCTATTTCCCGTTCCAGCAGCCCGGCTTCACGAGGGGCACGTACCTCTTCATGGGGGTGCTCTCGGCCATCCTGCTCTTCGTCTGCGTGCTCATCCACGAGCTCTCCCATTCCTATGTGGCCAACAGGCTCGGGATGGACATCCGGGAGATAACGCTCTTCATATTCGGAGGGGTGGCCCAGCTCACAAAGGAGCCTGAGGACGCCGGTACCGAGCTCAAGATAGCGATAGCCGGCCCCGCGGCGAGCCTGGTGCTCGCCGCAATATTCTGGGCCGGGGCGCGCGTAGTCGACGGTGACGCCTTCCCGGTGCTGGACTCGATCCTCGGCTACCTCGCGCTCATCAACTTCATGCTCCTGGCCTTCAACATGATCCCCGGCTTCCCGCTCG
>Ga0209324_10001225_pt1 | contig 17537 bp, 11 predicted proteins | sample Rifsed19ft3_FD_184015 | JGI IMG/M metagenome (GOLD analysis project Ga0209324, IMG submission 184015) | Soil microbial communities from Rifle, Colorado, USA - sediment 19ft 3 (version 2) | ecosystem: Environmental > Terrestrial > Deep subsurface > Rock core/Sediment | place: Rifle, Colorado...
TGGAAAAACTGGAGCGATTCGAAAGCCTCCATGTTCCACGAGTGGCGGACATGCCGGAGAGTGCAAATGCAGAAAAAGAACTCCAGGAATCACAGTCCGTGCAGTCGTTTGTGATCGTTCCCATGGTATATAGCGGGTCACTGGTTGGATTTTTGGGGTTTGATTCGGTGCGTTTGGAAAAGACATGGACAGAAGAAGACATTGCACTCCTCAAAATGATTGGAGAAATTTTTGTAAATACCCTGGAACGAAAACGGGCTGAGGAACGAATTAAGCATCACGTTCAGCGCCTGACTACCCTTCACACAATGGATCAGGCTCTTATTAGCAGTCTGGATTTGCACGTTATTCTGAGCATCTTCCTTGAACAGGTAACAACAAAACTCGGCGTGGACGCTGCTAATATATTGTTGCTCAACTCACAGACGCAGAAACTAGAATGCGCCGCCTCGCACGGCTTTCACCCTGATACCATCGCTTCAATATCTGTACATGTGGGGAAATACCAGGCTTCTCGTGCCATGCATGAACGCGGTATTGTTTACGTTTCCAAGCTGTCCGGCATCAATAATTCCCCTCAATTTGCCGAATTATTGGAAGGTGAAAATTTCGTTGTCTATTACGGTGTGCCACTCATTACCAAAGGACAGGTAAAGGGTGTACTCGAAATATTCCATCGTTCCCCACTCAATCCAGACCATGAATGGCTTGGTTTTTTGGAAGCCATCGGGGCGCTGGCGGCCATAGCGATAGACAATGCATCCTTATTCGAAGGCATGCAGCGCACTCAGGAGGAACTGATGATTGCTTACGACGTCACGATCGAGGGTTGGTCCCGCGCCCTTGATCTGCGTGACAAAGAGACCGAAGGACATTCACAGCGCGTTGCCGAGGTTACCGTAGAGTTGGCTCAGGCATTTGGCATAAAGGACGAGGAACTCATGAACATTCGACGGGGAGCCCTTCTTCACGATATTGGTAAGATGGCCGTACCAGACTATATATTGCTCAAGCCAGCCCCACTTACAGAGGAAGAATGGATAATCATGCGTAAGCATCCGGAGTATGCGCATCAACTACTTTCGCCCATAACATATCTACGCCATGCGTTAGATATTCCATACTGCCACCACGAAAGGTGGGATGGTAGTGGCTATCCACAAGGATTGAAAGGAGAACAAATCCCATTGGCGGCACGTATCTTTGCAATAATAGACGTATATGATGCACTGAGCTTTATTCGTCCATATCGTGCTGCCTGGCAAAAAGACAAAGTTGTCGAATACATCAGATTACGATCCGGCATACTTTTTGATCCAAAAGTGGTTGAGTTATTTTTAAAGTTTCTTGATATTTGACCGATAAATAATAGTAAGGAAATTTATTTAAAAGTTGATTTACTCTATTTTATGGAGGTGGATAACGTTATGAGATATTTGTTAACCGTTGTCGCCGTAATAATTTTATCGGGCATCTGTTGTGTAAAAACCTTTGCTGATGTTTCGTATGCCGACCTGTTTTTGGCTGGAAAAGGTTACAAACCTGTTGAAGATGCCTGGTCAATAAAACCACTGATTACATATCCTACCGATGGAGGAAATATCCCCGACAATCAACTCTACAGGGAATGGTGTATCAAAACCTTCAAAAATGGCGAACAAGTCTATGAGGCGTATAAGGAAATTGCCTTTGGAATAAACTATTGTGCCGAATCATCAAAGACAGACTTCTGGCAGACACCGGTGGAAACAAGACAGCGTAAACAGGGTGATTGCGAGGATTCCGTGTTCTTATTCTTTTCTAAACTCTCTGCGCTGGATATCGACGGAGATATTATTTGGGGCTGGGTTGTAGATAAGGAGAATTCGACTGCCTTTGCCCATGTATGGTATCAATTATCTGATAAGCGAGGGAGGCATTACATAGTGGAAGGTTTTTCGAAGGAGTGGAATGGGATTATACCCGTAGAGATGCTTGCCGATGGCGAGAGACGCGTGCCGACGTTGATGTTAAGGCATAATCAGGTAAACCGTGTGGTAGATGAAATGATTCCAAGTTTTGCAGAATCTTTTGAAGAAGATCAATTCCTGTGGGCTGTCTATATGAATAATGCCACTCTGGTCAGGGAAATCTTCCAGAAACTTCAGGTTATGTTTAGTCGATACAAAGGACAGATGCACCAACTATCCTGGTGATGGACGCCTTAATTCGTTACGCGTCTCATTTTACACTTTGATATTCTCAAGAAAATTTTTTAACCCATTCGCGGGTTCAAGTTTGCAACTTGAACCCACATTTTAGAAGGTACAGACGCACCGCTGTGCTCATAAGGGGTTCAGGTTACAAACCTGAACCCGCATGGGTCGCAAGTCTTCAGATTTTTTCCAAATAAGGGGTTACAAACCGTTCGGCTAAGCTCACGACGAATGGGTGAACCCGCACGGGGGTTGTAAATAACTCTGTCATTTACAATATATTTAACTAATCTCCCGGAGAACCCTGCCCATTAATTTTTTGGGCATAAACATCCCAATAAGTCTTGTCTTTATCACGGCTATCCTGCCAGACGATAATTGCCCCACCCGTTCCATCATTAATCGTTACAGGAAAACATTGCGTGTCGAATGCTGTGCAAATGGCAACACCGTTATTGTTCCATTTTGCCAATCCTTTTGGGTCAATCCTCTGGGCATACACATCAAAGGCAGAATCACGGTTATCATTCCACGCCATTATTGCACCACCAGAACCGTCACTGCTGATACTTACGCAATTTTGGATACTTGCTTCGACACACACAGCCAAGCCGTCTTTTACCCATAAGGCGTTACCGGTAAGATCGATTCGCTGCGCATAGATATTGAAATCGCCGCTGCGCATATCCCACCAGGTAAGAATAGCGCCCCCTGAGCCGTCGCTTACAATCACTGGATAATTTTGGTTGCCGGATACCGTACATACCGGAATACCATTCGTCAACCACTGCACAGACCCATTCCCATCCACCTGCTGTGCAAAAACGTCGTTATTGCCATTACGGGTATCAACCCATGCCACAATTGCTCCTTCTGCTCCATTACCCGTAATAACGGGAAAACTTTCATGTCCAGGTGCATTGCATAGAGCGACCCCGCTTCTTTCCCATGCTGTGTTACCGCTCCCGTCAACCCGCTGGGCATAGATATCGGCATAAGTTCTCCTAAAATCCTGCCATACTACGATAACACCACCGACACCGTCGACCACTACCACAGGCGCACTTTGCGCACCAGAAGTGCCACAGACGAGCACGCCGTCTTTTGCCCACAGCAATTCCCCATTCTTGTTAATACGCTGGGCACAGAGGTCTGCGTAGTTAGTGCGGAAATCCTGCCAGATAATAACGGCGCCACCTGCGCCATCCGTTGCAATGCAAGGGCTATTCTGTGCATTATCTACGGCACAGACAGGTATACCGTCTTTTATCCATTGTACGTTTCCATCTCCATCAATGTGCTGTGCATAAATATCAGAATTACTAATACCATTTCGCACATCATGCCAGGTGATAATGGCTCCGCCGGCGCCGTCACTGACAATCCTCGGGCGATTCTGATTTTCCGGCGCAGAGCAGATGGAAATACCGTCTTTCATCCATAAGACATTCCCGTGCGCATCAATCCGTTGTGCGTAAATATCGAAATGAACGTTTCGGGTATCTTCCCATGCAATGATCACCCCGCCAGCGCCATCACTAACAATCTGTAATGAGCTTTGTTGGCCGGATGCCTTGCAGACAGGCGTATTCTCACGCACATGGGAAGCCCATGCGGCAGTTACCCGCTGCTGAGAGTTTATCGTAATTAGAAAAGCCAATACAAAATAAATGAATATCATTTGAAATGTTTTTTTCAAGAAATTAAGCATAGTATCCTTTTTCAAACAAATTATTTTTTAATTCCTGCATATAAAAGAGGATCTAATTCCATAGCCTTGTTATAAGTCCTCATAGACTCTTCGTATTTACCTAAGTTGTAAAGGGAATTTGCTTTATTATGCCACGCCCTCGCACTCTTTGGATTGATCTCGATAGCCTTGTTAAAAGCCTTAATTGCATCATCAAACATACGCAACTTGTCCAGGGTAATTCCCATATTGTTCCATGCCCATCCCCTCTCTGGATTTACCTGGATTGCCTTGCTAAAGAATTGCAGGGCATTGTCATATTGCTCAGATAAAATTAACATGTAGCCTTTCCCGTGCCAGGCAAGGTCTTCCTGGGGATTGATCTCGATGGCTTTTTCAAATGCTTGCATTGCCTCCTGATGCCTGCCTAACGCAATAAGGGTGACACCCTTGTTATACCAGGTTGAAGCAAGCTTTGGGTCCATCTCTATGGCCTTGTCATATAACTTTATGGCATCCTCGTAATTGCCTTTTTTATACAACGCAATCCCTTTATTCACCCATGTAGCATTATGGTTTGGATCGAGGCTTAGCGCCTTATCATAGGCTTGAACTGCCATATCGTAGTTTCCCAGGCAATATAAGGCATTCCCTAAACCATCCCACGCCTCAAAGTAACCAGGATAGCTTGCAATGGCTTTATTATATGCCTTAACGGCACGTTCAAACTTTGCCCGTTTGTATTTTGATTGCCCGTTTTTAACCCACTTTTTTGCGCTATATTTTTTTGATGAGGTTTGATAAACATTACTGCGCATAGAGACAGCTGAGGTAATTGGAGAACTTAAACAAATGGAAACTGACAAAATGAAAGACAGCGCCTTAAAAAGGTGTTTCTGGTATAAAGCTGCAATTGTTCTGTGGTTGGGATACATATCCTTCGATTGATACCTGTACTTTGATGTATTCAAAATTAAAGCGTTACAATATCCCAAAATCTTATAAAAATCACTCTGTAAAATCAAATTAATTATCGACACCCGAATGAACCCGACATTGAAATTTTCAAGTTTTTACTCCTTCATTAGGCAAATTTATAATAATTTTATATTAATCCAGCATTGTCCGGTTAGATTTTTGCGCGTTTTATTCCATTGCTCTAAAGCTGTCATTCCCGCATGTTTTTAGCGGGAATCTAGGATGGACGAACCTCTGGATACCCGATAAAAGCATTCGGGTATGACAAAAGCCGGTACAGGCAAATTCCTAACCGGACAATGCTGATATTAATCACATCTTCTTTAACACCGAACCAAAACCTACTTTACTTATCACACGATGTGACATGTACCACTTTTGCACAGTCACACATGTGCCATGACACACAATCTCTTTTCTATTCTTATTTTAATTGATGCAGGTGATTTCACATTTTAGCCTTCATAAGAGATTATTTTTACCTAAAAATTGCAGTCGGATACAGATAAACGCTGATTTACCCTGATTTTCCAACAGAATCTATAACTAACGGTAAAATAAGTCGTTAGTTTTCACCATCATGGCATTTTTTTTGTTAGGCATTGACTATTTAGAAAGAATAATAGAAACATTCGCCTATCGTTTTCCAAACTCTTTCGTCTTTCTTTTAAAAGGACATGTTATGGTTGACGGCTTTTGGGGAAATATATTTAGAAAGGCTAAGAAGGACGAAGACAATGTCCTTTCTATGCTTAAGGTTGTTCCCATTTTAGACGGCCTTTCTAAAGACGAATTAAAAGAATTCGAGCGCATCGTTCACCGGAGGCATTACGAACCTAATGAGAATATTTTCTGGGAAGGTGAACCTGGCGTAGGTATGTACATTGTCCAGGAGGGCACGGTAAAAATTTACAAAACGTTGCCTGATGGAAATGGTAAAGAATTGGCTATTCTGAAAAATGGCGATTTTTTCGGCGAACTAGCCCTGTTAGACGAATCGCCGCGGAGTGCTTCCGCAATTGCCCTGGAAAAATGCCACATCCTGGGGCTATTCCGTCCAGAACTTTTTGACATCCTCGAGAGGAAACCAAGACTAGGCCTCAAAGTAACGACAAAACTCGCCCAAATGATTGGCAATCGATTGCGCATTACCAATACCGAACTTCAATCGCTTTGTGCTAAATTCCATAAACCAGAAAAACTGTCCAAAATAACTTCTCACGATACGCTCTTAGAAGAATCAAAAACAATCTTAAAGAGAGTCTAGGTTAATTGAGAACTTTTATGAACCCATCCAATCATACTATTGTCGTCCACTTAAATAAACACTTTTTCTTACGATCACTCAAGTGGCTTTTCGTTCTTTTAGCGTTTGGACTGATCATCACCCTTTTTGTCGTCATGAAGTCCCTACTACTCACATTCATCGTCTCTATTTTTCTGGCATTTCTTTTGGAACCTGCAGTACGCGCCATTGAAAACCACAACATTAAGCGTGTATGGGCTATCGGTATTGTCTTCGTTTCTATTGCATTTATTATTACGTCGGGTGTTATTCTGTTTTTACCGTCAATTACGGCTGAAATCCAATCTATAACCGCAAACCTTCAATTAAAGCATCCTGCCGTTCTTACCGACGAATTTAAAACAACAATTGAAGAAAAATTCCCTCTCATGAAACAGCGCGGCTTATCAGAGGAGTTGGCCTTATATCTCCGTGGTACACTCGATAACTTAATAGAGCAAAGCATGGAGATTCTCTTTGAATTCGTCCATTTTGTCTCTGTGATATTTACCGTGCCTGTATTTACTTTTTTTCTCCTGAAAGATGGGCAACGGATAAAAAAGTCCTTAATACAGTTAGTGCCTAATCGTTATTTTGAGATGACGCTGAGTCTGGTTCATAAGATTAACCATCAGATGGGGTCGTATATCCGCGGACGGCTTATCGATGCCCTCATCGTTGGTATTCTCTCTATTATCACCCTCTACTTACTCAATATTCGTTACGCTTTTCTTATTGGCGCTCTTGCGGGCTGCGCCAATATTATTCCTCACTTCGGTCCCATTGTTGGTGCGATTCCGGCCATTGTTATGGCGTTAATGGAGACTGGTTCATTTGTGTCAGTTTTGGTTATCACAATCTCCTTTGTCGCAATCCAATTACTCGATTATCTGCTCATATCACATATGGTAATTTTAAAGAACGTCCATATGCATCCTATCATAGTATTTATCGTTATTTTCGTAGGTGGTTATTTTATGGGAGCCATAGGAATGTTTGTAGCCGTATTGTTTGCCGGTATTTTAAAGGTAACTATCTCGGAGTTAACATGGAGCTTTAAACATTATCGTATATTTGAACGTACACCACATTCCGCGCCTCATTGAGTTTTAACGACTTTATTACTCTAACATTGTAAAGAGACGACGTTCTCCTGATTTAATGAAGTGGTTATAAATATGTTTGATATCGTTAAAAAGTTGGACAAGTTATATGAGAAAGAATACTGGGACGAGATAATCAGGATCGGAGAGAAACTGTTTCTCGATGGAACAGAGGATATCAAAATCCTCAACGACCTGACCGTAGCTTATCGAAGGAAGAGAATGACAGATGATGCATTCAAAGTTTGTGAGAAGATATACTTTCTATATCCCGAATCCCGCATTTTAAAGCAGAGTATGAATTTGGGCATTCGCTATATGCGGTATCATCAGATCATGGGAGAAATCCTTTATAAAAAAGGTGAATACGAGAAGGCCTTGAAGATATTTGATAATTTGAAATCTCTGGGGAGTCATTTTTCTGATAAGTTTTATCTCTCAGCAAGGATTTATACCGAACAAAAAAAATACGACCTTGCCCTGAATGAATATCAAAGTCTCATAAAAAAATGTCCTCATCGTATTGATGATACTATTGAAGGTTTGCTGGAGTTGATAAGGGCAGACACTGCCAACGAAAGGGCATATACTATTTTATATGAAACCTACCGTTCCGAAGGAATTCTTCAGAAAGAAATATCCCAGTACGAAGCGACGATAAAGAATAAAAAAGATATTTTTGATGTTTACCTTTTAGGAAACTTTTATCGCTGTTCTCATCAGATTGACAAAGCATTATCTCTTTTTGCTGAATACAGTAATTCCGATCCAAATATTCCTATCTTTCTGGGGGGCATATATCTTGCCAAAGGCGACTACCAGAGGGCAATTATTGAATATAAACTCTTTTATGAAAGGAATCAGGAAAAGAGGGGAATTGCTTTAAAATGCCTTGAAAAGGCATTGACTCTCATAAAGAATGACGAAGAACTTATCAACGATATGGTAAATCTCTATTATGAAGAAGGAGATTTTAGAGCGGCTGAGGAAAAACTGAAGTTATTGATAAGTCTAAAACCGGCAAACACAGCATATCGGTCAAGATTAGAAGATATACTCTTGAAGGACGCAGACCAGTCATTTATGGACGGAAAGCTTGAAATTTCCAGAGAAAGACTGAAAGAATTAATAAAACTAAACCCGGACAAAAGTGAATACAATACGAGGATTAATAACATCGAGAATTTTATCATCCAGAATAAGACCGCCGAATACGAGGAACGCCTGAAGAGAAATAACCTTCCTGAAGAGGAGGCAAACAGGATACGTTTTGAATTGGGAGAACTCTATTTAAAAAAGGATGCACATACAGAGAACGCTATATCACTTTTTCAAAAGGTGGCTAAATCCGAGACTCCATACAAATCAGAGGCATTATGCCGGGTAGGGCTTTCTTTTCTATCTAAAGGGATGGTCGAATTGGCTGATGAAAATTTTAGCAGGGTTCGAGAGTCAAATATTCCCGAAGACAAAAAGATGGAAATGCTTTACCAGATTGGAAATGCCTATGAGGAAAAGGGTATCTTCGATAAAGCGAGGGATATATACAGGCAAATACTCTCTTATGATATTAAATACCGCAACGTTGCGCAGAGAATTGAACGGTTACCCACCAATCCTGTGATCAACAAAAAGGATAAAAATCAACAGAAGCTGGAAGATCGTTACGACCAGATTGAAAAAATCGGTGCAGGTGGAATGGGATCGATCTTCAAGGCCAGAGATAAGATTCTTGGACGGATTGTTGCCCTGAAGGTAATCCGTGAGAATTTTATGGGTGACACAGAGGCGGTTCATCGGTTCATTCGTGAGGCACAGTCAGCAAGCGCACTTCAACACCCCGGCATCGTCACAATCTTTGACATCTGTGTTGGAGAACCGATGTACATTACCATGGAGTATATCGATGGTGGAAATCTCAGGGAAAAACTGAACAAAAAGGCGTTAACCGTTAAGGATTTTTTAGGAATTGCAATCGAAATCTGTGATGCCCTAGATGCCGCACATTCAAAAGGTATCATTCATCGGGACGTCAAACCAGAAAACATTATGCTGACAAAAGACGGAAAGATTAAAATCACCGACTTTGGCCTTGCATGTATAAACAACGCCTCGAAAATGACTATGGCCGGCCAGATTTTAGGTACCCCTCTTTATATGTCCCCTGAGCAAATCAAGGGTAGACCTGTTGATAACCGGAGCGACATCTATTCTTTAGGCATCACCTTCTACGAGTCTCTGACCGGAAGGGTTCCGTTCCCTCATGGAGATATTGGATATTGTCATATCCATGAAACCCCACCACTCCCCTCTCTTCTTAATCCTGATATTCCTGAGACTCTTGAAAAGATTATCATAAAATCTATTGAAAAGAATCCGGAAGACCGCTACCAGAACGTACGTGAAATACTAGAGGACATCAACAGATGTCAGAATCCAATTCATAATGAAATTATCGTGAAAATATGAATACACACATTCAGAATCCCTTCATAATATTCGAAACACATCTCAAAAATATTCATACGTTACTCTCCAGGAATGAAGTGTCCCATGATAATCTTCCCGTGGTCAAGGATACTTTTTGGGAGTTACTTAAATCATATCAGGCGTTAAAAAATGAGACTGTCAGGATGGAGAAATCAAAAAAAGAGATGGAAACATTAGTGGAAATAGGAAAGGCGATCAATTCAGTCCTCGATATGGATTGCCTTCTCAACTTGATTATAGATATGGTGATTAAAGTGGTTGGCGCTGAACGCGGCTTTCTCATGCTCAAAGACAAGGAAACTGGCGAACTACTCGTTAAAGTAGCAAGGAACATGGAAGAGGAACTGAAAGATAAGACACTATTTACTATTAGTAGTGGTATCACGAGCCTTGTGGCAAGAGAGGGGAAAGCAATTCTCTCTACAGATGCCCAGAGCGATGAACGGTTCTCCGCTCAGGCAAGCGTGATGGTTCACAATCTGCGGTCAATAATGTGCGTTCCTCTGAAAATAAAAGAGGAAGTAATCGGAATTATTTATGTCGATAATCGGATGGTTGCGGGGGCCTTTACTGATGAATCAATTGGACTCCTTACCACGTTTGCCAATCAGGCTGCAATTTCTATCGAAAACGCCCGATTATATGAGAACGTCGTTAACGAGACAAAGATACGGATGAACCTCCAGCGATATCTTTCTCCAAACATAGCCAACGACATCATAACGAAAAAAGAAAAAATAGTTTTGGGGGGAGAACGAGTTGAGTGCAGCATCTTATTCGCTGACATCTGCGGTTTTACTTCAATATCTGAAAAATTTCTTCCTGAAAGAGTTGTCGGCACGCTGAACGAATACTTTTCTGCCATGGCTAAAATAATCTTTGGAAATCAGGGAACGCTCGACAAATTTATTGGAGACTGCATAATGGCAGTCTTTGGAGCGCCAATCTTTATTCCTTATTCTGCCCAGAATGCCGTAAACACAGGACTTGCTATGCTTAAAAAACTTGCAGTACTTCAGAAAAAATGGGAATCCGAGGGAAATCCATCCTTTAGCGTCCGGATTGGAATCAATACCGGCGAAGTTATTGCGGGAAATATTGGTTCTCCGGACAGGATGGACTATACGGTAGTTGGTAATAATGCCAATCTGGCATCGAGAATTGAATCCTACGCCAGACCGATGACAATCCTGATCAGTGAATCCACTTACACAAAAGTTAAGGACATCATCATTGCAAAAAAAATGGAGCCAATCCTGGTGAAAGGAAAGTCCCGTCCCGTCATAACCTACGAGGTAATCAGTATCCAGACACCCAAAGATGAAAAAACAAAAAACGAGAGACGATTTGTGAGGAAAAATGTATCCATATTTGCAACGTTCAAAATTACCAACCATTCCAAAACAAATCAATGTATCATCCAGAACGTCAGTGCCAGTGGTTTACTTATCAGTTCACGCATGGGTGTGCCTATTGGTGAAAAAATTCTTCTTGATTTCACCCTCCCGGACAATAGCATTTTTGGCGGTATCGAAGGAAAGGTAGTCCAATCCAGTCCTTTTAAGGATAAACAATCTTCTTCCTATTTTAAAATGGGTATTGAATTTGTCTCTCTCAGCAATACAAACCTCGAAAGAATTTCAAATTTTACCTTAAACTGATGACGATCTATGGAATCATTTATTGATCCTATTCAGATTGAGCATAAACATGCTCTTTAAGTAACCCGATGTCATATCACATCACCCCCATTCCTACCCTGTAAATACTATAGAAATAACGGATACAAGAGACGGCGTAATTGACTTACATACCTAAAGCTTTCTACAAATAAGATACGGTAATTTATTACTACCACACTCATCCATCGTGTGATATAATCTGGCCTTTGTAATTGTCCCCATATTTAAGGTACCTATATTGAGAAAGGAATTATTCATGGATAAGAAACAGTGGAGCGCCCCTCCAGCAATGCAGATTGATCCCAAAAAAACTTACCAGGCAACGATTGAGACGGACAGGGGTACGATTCAGATACAATTCTACCCTCAAAATGCCCCGAAAACAGTCAATAACTTCGTCTTCCTTGCCAAAGAAGGCTTCTATGACGGCATCACCTTTCACCGGGTAATCAGCAACTTCATGGTTCAGGGAGGCGACCCCACAGGCACGGGCAGAGGCGGTCCCGGTTACAAGTTCGAAGATGAAGTCAAAGGGAACCCGCTGACTCACGATACCTGTGTCATTTCGATGGCCAACGCAGGACCGAATACCAATGGCAGTCAGTTCTTCATCACGCACTCGCCGCAGCCACACCTTAACAGCAAGCACACAGTCTTTGGTAAAGTAACCAGCGGTCAGGATGTCGTCAATGCAATTCGTCAGGGCGATACGATGACAAAGGTAACGATCATCGAGAACTAAACATCTCAGACCAACGGATACTGTGGGAAAAAAACTCTTCAAATAAATTAATTGAAAAGGTATTGCCCGCAACAAGGTCGTTTGCCAGGGTAGGTTTCGGCGAAATAAATAGCCACTGATCTACGTACACATGAGGGTATTCGACATGGAAGAACACGTCATGCCTATCGATGATTTGAGCCTCAGCGAACAGGAGCGTCAGTCCCGTAAGGATTACCTGGATTTTACTGAACGAGACGTACGCCTGCTGAAAGAATTGAACGGGCTTATCCACCAGCACGCCGACGATATCATAGGCAAGTTCTACAACCATCTCCGCCGGTTTAAAGAAACTCAGGCTTTTTTATCCGATGAAGAAACTATTAGGAAGGTCAAGCGTACACAAAAAGAATATCTCCTTATGCTCACGGAGGGAAACTATGACGAAGAGTACTTTAATCATCGACTCAATGTCGGAAAGACGCACGATCGCATAAATCTGCTCCCCAACTGGTACATTGGGGCATATTGTCTTTATCATCGACTCCTTTATCCGCTTATTATCAATACCTATAAAGACCAACCTGATAAGATAACGGACTATATCCTCGTTCTGGACAAGATCATGAACCTGGATATGCAACTGGCCATGGATACCGATATCCACAATTATAATGCGGCTCTTGAGGAAAAGATACGGCTTACTGAAATACAAAACAAGAAGATTGAGACTGCCAACAAAGCCAAGAGCGAGTTTCTGGCCAATATGTCTCATGAACTGCGCACTCCGTTGAACGCAATTATCGGTTTTTCGGAAGTACTTCGCGACAAACTGTGCGGTGATTTGAATGAAGAACAGATTGAGTTTACCATGGACATCCATAGCAGCGGCCAACACCTACTACAGATGATCAATGATATCCTGGATCTCTCAAAAATAGAATCCGGCAAGTTGGAATTAAAATACGAAGAGTTTGAGATCGGTGGAACGATAGAGTCCGTCCTGATAACACTAAAAGGTCTTGCGAATAAAAAGTCGCTCGCCGTTGAAACGACTATCCACAATCCTGCCACCCGTCTCTTTGCAGACCCTGTTAAGTTCAAGCAGATTTTGTATAACCTTCTTTCCAATGCCATTAAGTTTACCCGGGAAAAAGGAAAGATTACCATCCATACGTCAGCAATTAAGGAAGAAAAGGACTTCGTCGAAGTCGAAGTTACTGATACGGGCATTGGGATAGCCCCTGAGGATTATCCAAAGATCTTCGTGGAATTTTCACAGGTTGACAGCTCCTACTCCCGCAATTACCAAGGAACAGGGCTCGGCCTTGCCCTTACGAAAAAATTAGTCGAGATGCACGGCGGCGAGATTGGATTTGAGAGTCGGGTGGGAATGGGCAGTACATTCCGCTTTACGTTGCCGGTAAATCCATCTGCACAATTGGGAAAGGAGAGGGCGGTTGCCTGCTTGTTAAAAAGACCGGGAGGTCGTGAGACTGTGCTGGTGGTGGAAGACGACCCAAAAACAAGCGAGTTATTATGCATCTTCTTAAAAAAGTCGGGGTATCAAACACTCACAGCCTTTGATGGTGAAGAAGCGCTCCAAAAAGCAAGGGCATTCAGGCCGTTTGCTATTACTCTAGACGTCATGCTTCCCAAAAAAGACGGATGGGAGGTGTTGAAAGAGCTTAAAGAGGATAAAGAAACGAAAGACATTCCCGTCCTTGTGATTTCTATTATTGATAATAAGGATATCGGCTTTGGACTGGGAGCAACTGATTATCTCTGTAAACCCGCAAGCCGAAGTGAATTGTTATCAAAACTGGCTTCCTACGGATTACCCCCCATCGTCAATAACTTACAAACGAAGATACTCATTATTGATGACGAACCAAAATCAGTAGAACTGTTTGGTAAACTCCTCATCGCCGAAGGATATGAGGTTCTCAAGGCCTACGGCGGAAAAGAAGGGATTGACAAGGTATTTCAACATAAGCCCGACCTGATTCTCCTGGACTTGATGATGCCAGAGGTTAATGGGTTTGATGTGGTCGACAAACTAAAAACTTCTCCGGAGACAAACACCATTCCTATAATTGTGATTACCGCCATGGATTTGACCCAGAAAGACAAGGAAAAGCTGAACCATTATGTTTCATTGGTGGTAAAGAAAGGAACGTATTCTAAAGAGCGTTTTCTGAAAGATATCGCCGCTTTGGGGAAACAGTGAGTGTGTTTTTCTTATGAATCAGGCTATGGTGTATTTTCCCCGTTCCCTATTAATAAAACCTTCTTTCTGCAACTGAATAAGATTGACTCTTAGTATTTCCGAACTTACCTGGAGTTTTTCCATCATTTCACGTTCGGAGATACATGATTCACGGGTGAGTATTTTCAGGATCATCCCACGAACCTGTCTGTTAGAGCCTTGGAATGGAGACTGCTTTTGATAATGGGCGCTTCTCCGGTTTGGATTTTCATACCCCTTTTTAAGCATTACCCCGTAATCCATGAGGGCATAATACCACTCCCGGGGATTAGAAGTATCAAGGGTCTTTTCTACAAGGGGAAGAATCTCGGTATCCCTGATATTATCCTTATCATGAAAAAAGCGGTGGATAAATACCCTTCGTATATTCGTCTCAATAAAAACCGCAGGCTCGTGAAATGCAAAGGCAGCGATTGAAGATGCGGTCGCCCTGCCGATTCCGGGAAAAGTCATTAACGTCTCTACTGAAGCAGGAAGATTTCCACGGAATTCTTTCATAACTTTTTGTGCAATCCGTTTCAAGGCTATTGCCCGGCGATTGTATCCCAGCCCCTGCCATTCCTTGAGTATCGTGCGAAGCGGCGACCTGGCAAGGGAAGGGAAATCCGGAAATTTTCTGGTAAACTCTTCATACTTCCCCATAACCCGCTGTACCTGTGTCTGCTGAAGCATAATCTCCGAAACAAGGATATGATATGGATCAGATGTCAGCCGCCAGGGAAGATTACGACCATGTTTCCCGTAGTAACGGTAGATCATGTTTCGGAATTTCCGCACTTCCTCTGAAGTTATGTTTCTTTCTCGTCCTGCCGGTTTAGGCTTCAAACTTTTACTTCTCTGTTTTTGTGAACGTGTCATTACAAAATTTTACCTGAAAAAGAATAAGTTGTCATTTGATTTTGCTATTGTTTCATGTTAATAATATCGCAGGGTTTTCATAAACATGAGACTTGAAATTGGAATCTAACTAGGATCTGAAAGGGTGGTCTGCGTATGATTATGACCGTTGTCGTCGTCTCGATACTGCTATTGCTTCTGGGGTATATTTTTTATGGCAGATTCATCGCAAACCGTTTGCAGTTGAATGATTCAAATCCGACTCCGGCATGCACGATAAACGACGGGGTTGACTATGTGCCTGCAAAACCTGCTATGTTATTGGGACAACACTTATCTGCAATTTCCGCCGCGGGTCCTATCGTGGGTCCCATTCTCGCTGCGATCTGGTTCGGGTGGTTGCCAGCATTAATCTGGATAGTTGTCGGCGCAATATTTATCGGCGGTGTGCATGATTTTTTAAGCCTTGTCGTCTCAATACGGCACAAAGCGGCTTCTATCGGCCAAATTGTCAAAGAATATATGTCGCGGACTTCGTATATACTTTTTCTTTCCTTCGTGTGGCTTGCCCTTGTCTACGTCATCATCGCTTTTACTGATATAACCGCGCAGACATTTAAAACGATGTCAGCAGAAGTTGCCTTTGGCCCCGGAGTCGCTGCTTCATCGGTGCTTTACATTATGCTGTCAATTATCATGGGAGTTTTGCTTTACCGGTTCAATCTGAACCTGAAAATAGTTACCGCCATTTTTGTCCCCCTGATATTATTCGTTGTATGGCTAGGGCCTCACATGCCAGCATCTCTTTTGAATTTTTTGGCGCGTATTACGGTAAAACAGTGGGATGTTATGTTGCTCGTTTACTGTTTTGCTGCGTCGATAATGCCGATGTGGTTATTGCTCCAGCCGCGCGGTTATCTCGGAGGCTGGCTGCTGTATCTGACGATCTTTATCGGGATAATTGGCGCGCTGTTCGGAGGATTCGAAGTGCAGTATCCCGCCCTCAATACCGAAGGGATAAAAAGTATCGTTAATGGCAAACCGTTATTCCCGATTTTATTTATCACGGTTGCCTGCGGCGCATGTTCAGGGTTTCATGCGATTGTAAACTCAGGCACGACTTCTAAACAATTACGGAGGGAGTCCGATGCGAAACCTGTAGGCTATGGCGCCATGCTCCTTGAAGGCCTTCTGGCTGTGCTGGCTCTGGCGACGGTCATGATGCTGCCAAAAGGGTCGGATATCCTTAAAGAAGACCCGAACCTCATATACGCAAACGGTATCGCCAAATATTTGGGCATGATGGGGATAAATTTCAGCGTGGCTTTCCCTTTTGCGCTGCTTGCGTTTTCAACGTTTGTATATGATACCCTTGATGTGTCCACGAGGTTAGCGCGATACATACTGCAAGAGCTTTTGGGGTTACAAACAAAAATCGGCGGGGTTATAGCAACGGTAATTACCCTTGCCGTGCCGTTAGCATTCCTTCTGCTTACCAAAGAAAAAGGATACATGCTGGCATGGCCGATCTTCGGCATAAGCAATCAACTCCTGGCAAGCCTGGCGCTCCTTGCAATTTCTGTATGGTTAATAAAAACAGGAAAGAAGTCGTTCTACGTGATAATACCCATGATATTCATGATGGCTGTAACGCTTTGGTCGCTTATCCTTCATGTATTGCATTCTTTGTCGGGCATGCTTGGCGGACCATCTATTAAGCCTGACATGATAATATCCGCAACATTCGGCGTAGTTCTGTTCGCCCTCAGCCTGTGGTTAATTTGGGAGGCTGTTAGAGTCCTTGTGCTCAAGCCGGCAAGAAGTAAAGAATTATTTCGGATAAAGTTATAATATTGATACAAGAACAAAAAATATTGGTAACAATTTAGTTTATTGAAAAATCAGTCCCTCTGTGGAGGAACGGATAGTAGCATGTCTATACCATAAAACTTGAATTAATCCCCCTTAGAAAAGGGGGAGATGAGGGGGTTGTCTGTACTACCCTTCATTTTGAAGTTCTTGAGTTGTTAGGCACGGACAAACAAAGTTTGTCCATGCCACCCTGAAACCCGCATAAATAAAATGAAAAATTCCTATAGAATAAATTTTACATGGCTATTATAAAACCATTTTGCGGGTTAAGGTACAACAAGGAAATCATTGCGGACATGTCGTCCGTTGTGACGCCGCCGTATGATGTAATATCACCGGAGGGGCAAGAACGGTACTATCAGATTCATCCAAACAATATTATCCGTTTGGATTTTGGGAAAGATTTCTCTGGAGA
>Ga0209324_10001235_pt1 | contig 17463 bp, 19 predicted proteins | sample Rifsed19ft3_FD_184015 | JGI IMG/M metagenome (GOLD analysis project Ga0209324, IMG submission 184015) | Soil microbial communities from Rifle, Colorado, USA - sediment 19ft 3 (version 2) | ecosystem: Environmental > Terrestrial > Deep subsurface > Rock core/Sediment | place: Rifle, Colorado...
GCTTGCTGGCTTCTCTTGCCCGAGCGGCAGTAGAAGATTATGGCGCCGCCGTTGGGCAGGTTGGTTACGCCTTCGAGGGTGTCCAGCGGCATGAGCACGCTGCCGGGTATGTGGGCCTCGTTGTGCTCTGCGGGCGTGCGCACGTCGATGAGGATGACGCGCTCCTTTTTCGCGAGCATTGCCTTGAGCTCGTCAGGCGTTACCCTGCCGCCTTCGGCGGCAGTGGCCGACGCAAAGGACGAGAGCACGACCCCGAAGATTAGGATGGAGGTGATAAGAAGGCGCTTGACCATAGGGTGATTATATACCAGTCAAGGGAGAAAGCAAAAGGGTTTTCGGGAACGGTGAATGAGGGAAAGTTTCCATGATAAATCGATGGCCTGCGGCATTCGCTCTTCAATTTGAAGAAGCTCATATCGGCGACAGCATCCTTCATCTCCTCTGCCACAAGACGCGCGTCCCCCGTGTTGTCCTCGATAAGAAGAATCTTCGCGGCATTGTTGCCGTCCATCGCCCTTCCGCGTTATTTTACCGGCAGCCTGACCACTGTAAGCCAGAAGTCCTCGACAGCCTCCACAACCTTCATGAACTGATGGAGGTCGACAGGTTTTTTCACATAAGCGTTTACGTGCAGGTCATATGCCTTAAATACATCTTTTTCGTCATCAGATGTGGTTAGGACTACAATCGGTATGCGTTTGAGCTCAGGGTCTTTTTTTATCTCAGCAAGCACTTCCCTGCCGTCCTTTTTCGGGAGGTTCAGGTCGAGAAGTATAAGGTCCGGGCGCGGTGCGTCGGCGTATTTGCCCTCCTGACGCAAAAAAGCCATTGCTTCCTCGCCGTCAACAACAACGTTCATGTGGTTCAGGACCTTGGCATCCTTGAACGCCTCCCTGGTAAGGCGAACGTCAGCCGGGTTGTCCTCGACCATCAATATCTCTACCATGCCGCTCTTTTGAAACATCATCGAATCCCTTTCTGATTAGATTTTTGGTACAGCAAAATAGAAGGTCGAGCCGGCGCCCGGCGTTGATTCCACCCATATCCTGCCGCCGTGGTTCTCCACCACCTTTTTGCATATGGCTAGCCCGATGCCGGTGCCTGAATACTCGCCCTTTCCGTGGAGACGCTGAAAAATTACGAAAACGCGGGTGTGGTATTTGGGGTCTATTCCTATGCCGTTGTCCTGCACAGAGAAGAGCCATTCACTGTCGTTCACCACTGACGAGATATGCACCTTTGGCGGTACTGTCCCCCGGTACTTTATCGAGTTCCCGATCAGGTTTTGGAACAGCTGTCCCATCTGGAATTCGTCTGCTAATATGGTTGGAAGCAGGTCATGCGTCACTGTGGCATTACCTTCCTCTACCGCGGCCCGGAGGGTACAAAGGGCGCTTCGTAGCATCGAGTTGCAATCGCAAGGTTTCAAGACCCTCTCGCGCGAGCCGACTTTCGAGTACGCCAGCAGGTCGCTTATGAGCATCTGCATCCTGTTCGTCCCGTCCACAACAAAGGAGATAAACTCATCCGCATCGGAATCGAGCTTACCCTTGTATCGCTTGGCAAGGAGTTGGGCATAGCCGGCTATCACACGAAGGGGTTCCTGGAGGTCGTGCGAGGCGACATAGGCAAACTGCTCGAGCTCAGCGTTTGAACGCTCAAGTTCGGCCGCATGCCTTTCCGCGGTTTCTTCAGCCTTTTTTCTCTCAACGATCTCAAGCTCAAGCCTCGCGTTTGCCTCGGCCAGTTCAGCCGCGTGGCTCTCAGCTTCTTCCTCGGCCCTCTTCCTCTCGGCAACCTCCTGTCCCAGCTTGATGTTGGCACCCTCGACGGTCTTTGCGCGGCTTTGGGAAGCCAGCGCAAAATGAACGGCAAGAGCGAGCAATATGGATGCAGCAAAACCAGCCGCCAGTATCACTTCAGGCAGTCTGGTACGTATTTCCCGCAACGCCTCCTGGGTTGGCCTGACCCGGACGCGCCATGCCGCTCCCGTAAGGATCAACTCAGATTCCTGTGCCAAATTATTGTCAGTTAGCATTAAGCCAGGGCTTTTTTTGAACAGCGTATTGTTCCCTTTGAGGACCTCTATGGAATACAGACCCGTGAGTTCGCTTGGCAAGATGGAATCGAAGAGTTCTTCGACATTATAGACGCCTATAATAAATCCATCGAAACCTTCATCAATAGTTATGGGCACAACAGCCGCGAAAACATTCTTGCCATCCATGATAACCGGATCAGACAACAGCAGTTCCTTTCTATCCCTCGCGGCCGCAAGAACGTTACTCAGCCCCCTGTCGAGGTTCATGACACCCGGCTCGCCGGCGTTACCATGTGTAACCAGCCAGCGCAGATTAAATGACGGGTCGACCCACCCTATCGCGCGGTATCCCGGGAAATGGCTTATATAATAACCTGCGTCAGACTCCCATGTCGTCTTCCATGGCCTGCCATGGACTTCCCATCTCTTTGCCATGCGCAACAGGGCCTGTGTCCTGGTTTCGATCTGGTCGTGCAGGGAATTCCTTACTGCTTTTGTCTTAATCTCCGCCGTTCGATTGACGTGGGCGCGCTCCTGTACCGCCAGCGCTCTCCAGAATACGAGAGTTCCTGTCAGAACCCCCACGCAGATGATAATTGGCAGCCACCGCATGACATTTTTTTCAGTCCTGCCTTCTTTCAACGCCAGAGCGATTATGCCTGAACCAACGGCAATGAACCCCATGGCAGTGTGCACGGCCATGGCGATAAAACCCTCCCAAGCGTTAATTGCTATGATCCCGGTAAGGTAGCCCAATAAGGCTGTAAGGCCGAGGGCTGTGATTATTGAGCCCAGTAGCCCGACTACCAGGTTGCGATGCCTTGATATTATGGCCACTTGAATCCATAGAGCCGCTCCTGTAAATGAAAACCCCAAGGCGGTATTAGGAGCCATTCGACCCGGGTAAACGGAAGAAACCGAGTCCTTCATGAAAACCTGGTCGATGCCAATGTCGATCCCGGATGCATACTGAAAAAAGGTTAGAATGCCTAACAAGGCAGCTATCAGGCCGAATGCCTTCACCAGACCATGTCTTCCGGAAAAGAAAGAGAGTAGGGCCGCGCCAGATACCAGAAAGCCTATTGCGGCATTGAAGCGCATGGGTTCGAAGGATGGGGATATTCTGAGGAGGGCGGGATTTTGTATTAACCAACCGGCAATTACTGCAAGTCCGAGTGCCGATGAAAAAACACCTGCCGCAATTATTGCAAGTTCTGTATGGCTAAATTTTGTTTTTTTCTCCGGCATCTTCCCTGCAACTTAAAAACGAGATAAAAGCTATACGCGACTTACATTATGATAATCAGGCGTTATTCTCTCACAAAAAAGTTTCTTTTTGAATGCCCCATTTCCACACCTTTCCTGAGCAATGACATACTCAAAATCCATGCCACTAAAAGCATACTTTCATCGATATCTCATTTTCTCAATATATTATGCGAAGTTATAGGTCATCAACTTTGCGCCAAAGCCAGGCCACAGACATATTGATCATGTACAGTGTTACATTGCTTATGCACACTCAGTGTAACTGAGTTACACTGAACTGACTCATGAAATTGCTGAGAGGATGACAAGGGACGTCGAAGAAACTCTAAAGCAGATAGAGTCCAAAGTGAGGGATGGAGTCGAGATATTTGGATCGCATTAGCACAAATTTAGCACAGTCCAATGAAAAAGGGGCAGCCCGATTCGAGCTAACCCCTTGATTTTGTTGGCTCCCCACGCCGGACACGAAACTAACTCAAAAAGCTCAAGTAATACAGTTACTTGTGGCGATGTATAAGTACAGGGGGAAGCAAACCCAGATAGTTTTAGGGGAGCCGTTACCAGCCAGACCGCTGCCTCCGAAGCCTGTCCTAAAGAACATCGTAGCCGAGGCCCTCAAGGTCAAGGCTTTCCTCGCCGAAGACCCTCAAAGAACCTATCTCCACGCCAGCCAGCGTTTCAAGATCAGCAAAGCCAGGATATCCCAGCTGATGAAGATAGCCGACGTCTTACCGCGGGAATTTGTGGACTACATGGGGAGGTGTCAGGAACAAATATTGATCAAAAATTTTTCGGGAAAAACCCTACTCCGGATAGCAAGGCTTGAATCGCTTATTCAGCGTCAGCAAGCAATCGGTAAACTTATGGCAAAGTTTGAAGTGTTAGGATTCCATTACGGGGGAGATACGCTACCAAGCCACTTGTGATGACGGAGTTTATTTTTTATTAATCAAGTGTCTGAGCTCTGCATCAACCGCCTCAGCTAATTCATTTAATTCTTTTCGTCCATCAAGGCGAATAACGCCAGCGAGATTAGAAGGGATTTCGAACTCATCGAATTGAATGAGAATAACCCGTCCACTCCGCCTCCCAAAGGAACCACAAAAATAGCCGAGCTCAAAAATGACGTTCTGGCGTACCCTATTCATTGCTTGTGACGAGTTTTCCCCCGCCAAGCCGCCAAAATCATCCGGAGTTAAAACGATGGCCGCGCAGTCGCAGTCAAAGGATACTTCTTCAAATTTTTCTATAACAGTGCGGCCGTTATTGGGCCGCTCCATAAGAACAATGGGTTCAATGTCGATTTTGTTAAAGACATCCTTGATTTTGTTAACTGCCTCAACATTGCGGCCATGGACTACAAATACGCGAAGTCGTCTTAAGCCGAGGATGCGTTCAATTGTTTGTCTTTCAATAGGTTTTAAAAGATATTGAACACTATTTTTTTTGCACCACTCTTGAGCGTCATGAGAGGGATTTCCAGTGATCAGTACAAGTGTAGAGTCTTGCCACTCTTTGCGAACTTTACGAAGTAACGCAATTCCCGTCTCATGCCCGCCACGCGCCTCTGTTATATCTAATAGTCTCGTATTCGCCAACGGGACAGCAAGGTCTACAAGAAGGTATTTCGGAGGTGCACTAGGGAAAATGGATTCAAATGATTCCACCGAAGGGAATATCTGACATGCAAGCCCCATATCTTCTAATGTTTCCTTAAACGCAGCAGCAAAAAAAGAATCATCATCTAATATGTAGATTTTATTAGACATGGCTATCGCTTAACACGGTAGACGCCGGTAATTTTGGATTGAATTAAATCCCATGCTTTGTTCGTTGAAGTTTCTGCCTTACGGAGGTAGAGTACACCTTTTTTCTTAAGAGAATCAATTATTTTTTGATCGCTTATAACTGAAAGACAGATTATCGGCGGATGGTTCGCGACTCTTAAGATTCGGTCAATCGCAGCGAGTCCTGCATAGTGCGGATCAGCTCCAGACAAATTTGAGCCGGGATCCATCATGATATCGATGACGACACAGTCTACACCACCTTCCTCAACCATTTTCACAGCTTCGGATGCATTGCGACATGTTTTTACGCTGTATCCTTCAGCCTCTGCTATTGCAAATAGTGCTTCAATGTTGTGTAACTCATCATCTGCAAAGAGCACAGTATGTTTTTTCATCACAATTATCCTTTTTTCTTTGGACATTGAACGATGAAGGTGGTTTCCTTGCCGTTTGTTTCTACAGACAAAGTTCCACCATGTATCTCCATTATTCTTCGAGCGATATAGAGCCCGAATCCAGTGCCTGCTGGATGTAAATTACGAGCACCTTCTCCACGGCTACCACGGTCAAATATCTGAGAGGCAACATCTTTAGGAATTGGGATGCCATAGCTTTTGACTGTGGGCCCGATCATCTGTGCAGAAGTTCTTAGGCCTATGATAATTTTTGTGTCAGAATCAGCATATTTTGTAGCATTCTCTAAAAGATTATATATTACTTGAGCGAATAAGTTTTTAATCACGTACACCGTAGGGTAAGTGGCTGCCTTATATTCGCTCTCTTCAACAAAAATATCTTGGTTTTTATATTTGCCCACGGGTTGATAATCATTCGAAAAATTAACACAGAGTTTATATAGATTGACATCTTCAGGTTGCTCGCGGAAATCAGTGAGTTGGTGGTCAGCTTCTAAATGCGACATCAAAGAGAAGTTCTTGATGAGATGTGCAAGAACGGTCCCTTGTGAGTATATAGATCGGAGCAATATCTGCTTTCTTGTAATAGAGACTTTTGGATTCTCCAGCGTCTCGATATTCATCTTGATCGCATTTATTGGTGCAGCAAGTTGATGCGCAACATTTTGCGTATACTCTGTTTTTGAACGATCTGCCTCTTTTTTGGCGGCCTCCAGATCGCGTACTTGTTGACGAAGTTTTGTGATCTCAACCTGTAGATGTTCATAATCTTTTTTCGTAGGCTGCTCGTCCATTTGACTCTCCTAGTATAGTAGGGTGGGCTCAGCCCACCATCTCAGAGCACGCTTAACAACAAAAAACCCCGCACAGAATACCCAGTCTGTGCGGGGTTAAAATAGAAACCCAGTTAAATCTGGGTGTTCAAGTCTGGCTCCCCAAGTTTCCCGTCTTACTAACCGCAGTAAGATAGCCGAGCCGGAAGTCTACTTCCGCATCGTCCATGTAACTCCCGAAGATAACAGCGATTTTTCCACTCACCAGGAACAGACCGTGGAGATAGCCCTCGGCCCAAAGGGGGCGTTCGAGAACGGAAACATCGGGGTTGTAAAACGGCAGGTGCCGACTAACGGGGTGGTTAACGCAGTGCCGCCTCGGCTCTCAAAACCAAGACCTCATAAGATTCCCAGGACACCAAGGGTGGCTGAACTACTCAGGAAGGCAATTGAGTGGCAGGGACTTCTCGAATCCGGGGACGGCACATCCAAGGCTGACATAGCCAGACGCGAGGGACTCTCCCGCGCCAGAGTGACCCAGATAATGGGGCTCCTTTGCTTGGTACCGCAGATTCAAAAACACATCCTCATCCTGCCTAAAAGCGCCAGCAGGTCCGCTATAACCGAGCGGTCCCTCCGGCCTATTACGCTCCTTGAGGGGCAGGGTGAACAACTGGAGGCATTCGAGAAATTGATTGGCATGGAATTTTTAAGAGTCCTTGAGAGGGAGAAAGGATCTGGTAATGTTTATACGCAGGGATAGCTGAAAACAATCAATCAGAGCATCGATTCGCCTCCTGTCGAAGGTGCCCAAAGAGCCTTCGTCTCTCCGTCATTTCTTTGATGACTTACTCTGATTATTTTGATAACTTCTACATGGGCCTAATCCTCCTTCTTTATCGTTTTTAAGGGCCGCCTAACCCCTTAAGGATTATACTCTTTTCTTAATTTACAGAAATATTTTACAACCCCCCAATGGTAGCCGTAGCGTTCCTTCTCGAACCTTGCAGGAGAATCATGTGAATCTTGGGCAGCTCAACATCGAAGCTTTCTTGACACGAACCCGGGGTGAGGTGACAGGTCGAGTTATCACTGATGCGAAGGACCGAGTCTATCAACAAACCTACACTTGGGTTGATGCTGGCGAGGGGTTCCTTAATGTTCGGAGAGCTGACGGGGCAGGGGACAACGTAAAGGTAGGGCGGTGCGTATCGATAGACGAAGCTTTGATAGCTTTTTTCGGGTTGTACAGTGGTGATGGCGCGAAGGGCTCTGAAATTGCGAATGCGCCCGGACGCATCGTTCCGACGATCTCGTTTTCACAGCGTGAGCCGAATCTCGTTCGTTTTGCTGTGGATCAATTTAGAAAACTCTTCAGCGGCGATGTCCGCTTTGTATTCTCGTTGGGCGAAGACAGCGCGTTTTTTATGGCTGGTGAGGGTGCTGTCTGGCTGGATAACTACTATCGGGGAGAGGGATTTGCGGGCACCCCGACACCGCGCCCTCTTACAGAATGTCGCTGTGAGCTTAATAATGGGGATCGCGGTTATCTGGCTGAAACAAGGCAAGACGTTGCAGGAATGAACGAGGAGCATCTTGCTTTTTACTATACTCACAAGGGTGCGATGGAGGCCATTCTCAAGAAGGTCAAAGAAGGCGACCTGGCAAGGGCGGGCGTCGTGTTGCGCGAGAGTGACCGTGTCACTGCTTCTCTTCGGCGACCGTTCAAGAAGGGCGCGCGCCAGCCTGGTGGAAGCAGTCGCTCCGATGAAATTCATGTTGGAGGACTCAATGGCTTCGGCGAATTCTTTCTTAAAATGCTTCACGAGATCGAAGATTCGATCCTTCGGGATGTTACTCGGTCGGCCTCTGGACTTGTTGAGTGGATCGGTATTCCTTCGCAGATCGGCAAGTCACTTGATCTGAGGGATTTTTTTACTACTAATGCCTACGGGCAGATTGCGAGACGCCGTCCCGCCAGGCTCGAGGATGCCGATGCCGGACATCTCATAGGGCAGTGGCCCAGGTCAGGCGAGACCGTGCTACTCAAGCAACTGCGGGTTGATCCGCTTTGGAGTTACACGTCTGGCCTCTATCTGGCAGAGGGAACAACGGAGAAGGCGAAACTTTTCCGGATGTTTGCGGAATCCCCTGGCAGCCTAGCAATAGGATTCACATCGTCAGAGGGCGCAAGCCTTGAACTGATGTTGCGGACCTTGCACAAGTTGTTTCCCGTTTCCTCGTGCCTTGAAGCCTGGAAGGTGAAAGTTGGGTCGCAATACTTCCCTGAGCTGGTCGTGACCGGCCTCAAGAACGGTGTGTTCATGCTACGAGGTGGTGCCAGTGGTGACGGCAAGCTGCGTACGATGGAAATTTCCTTGGCCATTAAGGACTGGGCGCTGGCAGTGGCTGATGACCCGCTACAGCACGTCAGCCTTTTGCGGCAGCACTATGCAAATAACTTTTCCCATGTGGAGCCGACCGGCGCGGGCGTTGCTCGAATTGATTTCTGGTGTTCCTCGTCGCTTTGTCGATGGTACTTCCCGTTGCTGATGTATACGGTGTTTGGCGACATCATCGCCGAACCATGTGAGGGGTTTTATCGATGACGACGCACCTTTTCCTCCCCGGGATCGTTCTGCGCCCCACGCGATTGATGACGCCCTACCAGGGTTACATAGATGCGTGGTATCGAGCCATCCAGCGAGATGCAGAAAATCAGGACATAGCAGCTTCTGGATGTTTACAAGGGGCTTTTATTGACCTGCTTCTGCACGGCCGCTTGACATTCGATTGGGTTGGAGTCGCCGAGGCGTACTTAAGTGGAGAAGATGGAGTGCCGCTCGCCTATTCATCCCGGTACGGTGAGCGTCTGTATGGTTTCAGAAATCAGGCGGTTCAATCGACCATTCACGCAATTCATACCCGTTGGTGGCTTGAATCTGTTCGTGATGCAACGACCGTTGATCACGAGAAATATGCAAACCTTCTGATAGTAAGAAAACTGCGCGATGGTCTCATCTACGACCACGATGTGAGCGAAACAATCCTGCGTCATCGGATGAAGACAGAAATCACAGCTTCGTTGGCATACGCGGTTGAGATACTGCTGGCGGGGGGGCGGTTGACGGGAGACCTGCGCACAGAATTTGTTGCAAGCCTTGTCGATCATCGAAAATGCCCGCCAAGTGGCTATGTGAGTACTGAATATTTTCGCTGGCGGGTGCTGAAGATGCTCGATGCAACCCAACATTTTCCTGCCGGGATTGCGGAGGCGATTCAGGCTTGCGCCGTGAATCTAAATGTGGGATACGGAGATTTCTCGATAGCAGATAAGAAGGATGCGTACATGGGTACGGCGAAGAGGGTCGCGCGCGACAAGCCGATACACTCTCCGCTAACTGCCTGCCATGTGGCGGCTCTGCTCGATGCTGTAGTTAGCGCAGCCGAGAAGGCCCCCATCGAGCAGCATCTCGGCACGTATCGGAATCATTTACGGGCGAACCCGATGGATATTCCGGCATTCCAGATGCGGGATGTGCCAATTCCGTTCGGGGCAGATAAGACGCCGATTGAAATTATTTGCGCCGCCTGGCTTGTAGGCGAGGGGGTGGGTGCATGACCACGCTTACCGAATCAATCCAGAGACGCTTTAGCGAGTATCCACCGTTACTTTTTGCGAGCGACGCGGATACGATTAAGCTCGAACTAAAACCATACCTGCAACCGTTTGAGAAAATCTTAGCCCAACGCGAACTTCAGGCACTCATGAGCAAACGCGAACGGTGTGTGGAGGTGGGCGGCTATTGGCTCTTGCATTCCAACCGCCCGGAAGCCGTCTTTCGAAACAATTTGACGTATTGGCAGAGAATTGGCCGGTCGGTGCTTACTCCGACAGCGCAAAAGACGGTTGAACTCACCCAGAACGGCGCGGAGTTCACGAGCCTACACCGCAGCCGTAGGTTGCGCTATGGCCCACATGACATACACGAATACAGGGGCAAGTTTTTTCCACAACTCGTACGTAGTCTAATCACGATTGCGGAGACATCGGTAGACGGTGTTGTGCTTGATCCAATGGCGGGTAGCGGAACGACGCCTTCTGAAGCAATAGCGTTCGGGAGGTCCGCCCTGGCTGCGGACCTGAACCCACTTTCCGTGCTGATCACAACGGTTAAAGCATCCATACCGAAGCTGACAGCAGACGTGTTCGAGAAATCCTTTTCCGCTTGGGGCACCAAAGGCCGTTTTAAAGCGGTTGAGCCATCACGGATATGGGACACGTATGATTTGGCCTATCTACGGCGCTGGTTTGATGAAGAAGCAATCTCTGATTTGGCGCGGCTTAGGGGCGCTGTCGAAGGGGTTGGTAGTGAGTTCGATCGTGGATTTTTACAGGTTTGCCTAAGTAATATTGTCCGATCGGTGTCTTGGCAGAAAGAGACGGACTTGCGTGTTCGCAAAGAGGTGAGAACATACGAACCGGGGGAAGCAATCGAGCGCTTTAACGAGAACCTTCGGGAGCAAATGGAGAGAATTCACGCGTATTTAAGCGTATTGCCAAAGAACGGCCAAACCCCTGTGCTCTCCGTACGGGAAGGTAATTCTGTTTATATAGATAGGTTGTTCGCGGAATATCGCGGCCGCGTTGATGTCGTCATTACGTCGCCGCCTTATGCGACGGCACTGCCCTATCTTGATACGGATCGCCTCAGTCTGATAGTTCTTGGACTTCTGGCGCGTAATGAGCATAAAGAACGCGAAACCGACATGATTGGAACGCGTGAAGTCACTGAACGAGAGCGCCTTTTGCATTGGCAGAGGTTCGAAGGAAGAAAGCACGAGCTTCCCGTTGCTGTCGTCAAACTGATAGCGCAAATCGCCAGCCACTATCATGCAGAGTCCGACGACATTGGCTTTCGCCGAAGAAATCTGCCTGCACTGCTTGGTAAATACTTTCTGGACATGTTGGATGCAATGCGGTCAGCGCGGCTAATGATGCGGCGAGATGGGAAGGGGTATTATGTGGTAGGAAACAACAGCACAAAAATTCATGGGGAGCGTGTGGAGATTGCAACGGATGAATTCCTTTTTGCTATTGGTGAGGCCGCCGGATGGAAGCAGGAAGAGGTAATTGACATGGAGCTGCTGCCATCGCGCGACATATTTAGAGACAACCGGGGCTCAAAGGAGGTAATTCTGTGTTTCAAGGCGTAGTACCGAAAAGGAAGGCCATATACACAAGAGCCAAGGGTGTACATAATTTGATTGCTGAGGGGCGGGAGTGGAATTTCCACGATGCAGATACTGGAGAACATCTTCATGGCTTGCATCCATATCCCGCAAAATTCATTCCGCAGATACCGCACAAAGCAATGGAACTTTGGACAAAGAAGGGGGATCTGGTATATGACCCGTTCTGCGGATGCGGTACAACATTGTTAGAAGCCAGACTAATGGGACGTCCTTCGATCGGAGTTGATAACAACTCCGTTGCATGTCTTGTTAGCAAGGCAAAGACTGCATTCTATTCATCAAACGATATAGAGCGGGCCACAAAGTTTCTGGCGTCTCTAAATCGCAAGCTATCAACAATCAAGCCCAAAAAAGACTTAATCCCAAAAAACAAAAATTTTTTGTATTGGTTCAGCATGCCAGTCCTGGAGCGCTTGTCAGGAATTAAAAGTCTTGTGCTCAGACAGGAGGAGCCACTGTGTACGCTGTTTCTATCGGTATTTTCCTCGATTATTGTTCGCGTGTCGTACCAAGATAGCGATACGCGTTATGCGAAAATAGAGCGCGTTATTCGTCCGCAGGATGTTGATACTGCATTCGCAAAAAAACTAGCGGATGTCGTTAGTCGACTATCGTCTGTTGGAATTGGCCCAAAAGAGGTGCCTGTGTCTGTGCATCAAGCGGACTCGCGCGACGTGGGGTTCATCCCGGCATCCACAGTCTCGCTGATTGTGACGTCGCCTCCTTATCTGAATGCTTACGACTACCATAAATACCATAGGCAAAGACTTCATTGGATAGACGGGGACGTGGCGCTCGCCCGCGATATTGAAATAGGAACACATGACGAGTTCACGAGGCCAGGTGCTTCGCCGGACAGTTATTTCGAGGACATGGACGCATGTTTTGGGGAGTGGCGACGGGTACTACGTTCTAGCGGCAAATGTCTTGTGGTAATAGGCGACGCGATAGTTAACAAAAAGCCCGTTCGGGTAGCAGACACTTTTATTGATTTAATGGAGCGGCGGAGCATGTCTCTCGAAAAGCACTGGATTCGGGAATTGCATGCGACGAGCCGTGCATTCAATGTGCGGAATGCGCGAATCAGCCATGAACATGTGCTCCTTTTCAAGAAAGACGGATAACAGTTTTCTAGTTCTTCTTAAGCCAGGCGGTCACGGTGCCGGCAATGTGTCGATCTGAAGGTGCGGAAAATCGGCTATCTGTGGATTATTCGGATCACCACGGATCAGTAGGTCTTTCTCTCCAAGCACCTGCTTCTGTATTTGTTCAGTCTCGACGTCCATCATTATGTATTGCATAGAGGTGAGAATGTACTTTAACGCATCGAATTTACCGCGAACAAAAAACGAATACGTTTGTTGGCTGGACGTAATGGGTACAAGCTCGATCATGCTCAAATCGTTGAATACTGTTGCTAACTTCATATGTAAACTTCACATTGCGGCTCTTGAGGTTAAAGGACATAATCAAGCTTATTCTGACTTGACACTATACCCGATGCTTGATGGATTACATATCACTTCCTGTAAGCAAAATATTCTAATCAACTATCTTAAGGAAATTTTTATCAAGGTTGCGACTGAATTCATAAATGAAACAAATCCCCAACACAGATTTATAATTAAAGCTGCAGTCGCATACGGCCCCGTAATACACGGCAATTCTATTACAACACAAGTAAGTCCCGAACTAGGCAATTCTGATTACAAAAAAACCTTACTTTTTGGTATGCCGATAATACAAGCCTATGACAGCGAGAAAGAGGCTCCACCTTTTGGGATTTTTATACATGAATCCGCCAGGTCTTTTGCTCCAAACGAGGAAAATGTTATTCCTCATATATGGTTTGCATGGGCAGACCAAACTATGGCAACAAATTTAAAGAGTAAACTTCTCGAACAGTATGACTGGTACAAAAAACATAGCCATACTCAGAGATATCAACCGGATCGTATCGAATCCCATTTAAAAATGGCTGAAGAATATTTTACCTTATAGTCCTCCATTAAATTTCCTCACTCCGCCCCTCTTATCTTCTCGGCAGTCCTTCCGAGGATGTAGCCTCCCACGCCTATCTCCATGAGCGTCCAGAGCCTGTCGGGCAGGTCGAGGACCCCAGGACTATGCCTCCCCAGGCTATTCTTTACAGAATAACTTGAAATATCTTGAAAATGTATTTAAACTGGCGCAAATGACAAAGCGTATTTTTAAATACAGCTTGGTTTTCCTTTTTGTTATTTTCTTCCCCATTTCCTTATCCGCTCATCCAGGGGGATTGGATGCGTTAGGCTGCCACCATGATAAAAAACAGGGTGAATATCATTGCCACAAGGGCTCCTTGGAAGGCCAATCATTCGGTTCCAAATCCGAAGCTCTTGCAGCCATTGAAAAGTTAAAGCCTGATCCGGACGAAGCTCCTGACGCTGAGTACAGAAAGGTTACCAGGGTCGTCGATGGCGATACAATCGTTCTTGATGGAAATGAGCGGGTCCGTCTTATAGGAGTGGATACGCCGGAAACAAAACATCCTCAGAAGCCGGTCGAATATTTTGGCAAGGAAGCTACCGCTTTTACAAAAAGGATGGTCGATGGCAGAAAGGTCCGGCTCGAATACGATTGGCAGAAACAAGATAGGTATGGAAGAACGCTGGCCTATGTATATCTTGAGGACGGCACATTTCTTAATGCCGAGATAATCAAGCAGGGCTACGGATTCGCCTATACAAAATTCCCTTTCAAATATCTCGACGAGTTCAGGCAGTACGAAAGGGAGGCAAGGGAGAGTGGAAGAGGACTCTGGAAAGAATAGAATATTAAAGGAGGATTCAATGGAATTGATCATCGGCTCTAATGTTATCAGAAATACAAATTCTGTTTTGAATGTGCAGGGGAAAGAGCAAATTCATCTTGAAATCGGGGAGCGCGGTGACCAGCTTTTGTTGACAATGGATGTTTATGATGCATCTGGCAAACATATCGCAAAGCTTCGTCGAAACGCCTGGTCTTTCAATGATAGATTCGAAATAACTACCAGTCCATCATCTCTTAAGTTGATTGATAGAAAAACAAACGAGGTTCTTGTCGAGGCCAATATACTCAGTAAAGATAAAATCCAAATATCTCAAGGCAGATTTTATACTCACAGCGGACATCTATTAGAGATTACACCAGAATTCTGGCGTATTGGAGGCGGATTGACAATGAGCGGTTGCGTCATGGATGGATGCGGCGGTGCGGTAGGAATAGGTTGATAAGAAGAAAAAATGAAATCCGAAGAGTGCAAATGCAGCTATCTAAAAGTCAGCCGTCAAGAAAAGCGGATAGGGCAGGAAATATTGCCGGAAAAATCACAGGACCGCTTTGTATGCGAGCACCCGAGTAGAAGGAGAAGGCCTAAAAACCCGTGTCTACCTCTGAGTGATCTGCCGTTTCCAGTAACGCAGAGTCTGGAGATCTTCCCAGTTTGTTTTTTTTAGATTGACGAAATTAATAATATTAGACGCTTACAACCGCATGTTAGCGTAAAAATTTCTGGCAAAATTAATGAGTTTTTGAATCATAATATGTAAAAATTTTAGCTATTGACTAAAAAGTTTAAATTAAATAAAGTAAGGCTGGTCAAACTTAATAAAATGGTGAACTATGAAAAACAAATTACTAATAATATCTTTCGCATTAGTATTTGCCGGGTGTGCTACAGTTTCTGAAAAAAAAGAAGCTGTCGAGGCTCCGATTCCTGAAGCAAAGCAGGTCGAGGCCCAGGAGCAAATAAGTATTCCTGATGCAAAGTCGTACAAAATGAAAATAGCGATTGGAAGATTCTCCAATGAAACAAATTATGGAAAGTCTCTTATTATAGACCAGAGTTACGACAGAATCGGGAAGCAGGCATCCGATATGCTGGCCAGCCGCTTAATAGAGTCTGGCAGTTTTTTAGTGTTCGAACGTCCTGATATAGAAAGGATCGAAAAAGAACAAAGATATGTGCCTGATAGTAAAATGATTGGCGTAGACGCTCTGGTCGCTGGATCTGTGACAGAATTCGGGAGATCGGTAAGTGGTAAAAAAGCTTTTTTAAGCTCTACAAAAGTTCAGGCCGCCAAGGCTAAGGTGGACATAAGGCTGATAGATGTGCGTACAGGGCTATCATTTTTTTCAGCAATCGGCGCTGGTGAAGCTATCACGGAATCTGGTGAGATTGCGGGCTTTGGAAGCCGAGCGGAATATGATGCTACTCTGAATGACAGGGCTATAGCAGCAGCAATCTCTGATGTTATTGATAAGCTGATTTCAAAGCTCAATGAGCGCCCCTGGAAAACCGATATTCTGGAAATTCAAGATGGGCTTATTTATATAAGTGGCGGTAAGAAACAAGGCCTAAGGCAGGGGGATATTCTGAAGGTCTTTGAAGCTGGCGATACTGTAAGCAGTAAGCAAAGTGGCTTTAACATCGCCTTGCCTCCGAAGCAGGTGGCAACCATACAAGTTTTTAATTTTTTTGGTGATAATGAAACAAACGAGGGTTCTGTCTGCAAATTGATGGAAGGTAATATTGACAAGGCAAATCTTTCTAAGTTGTTCATCACCGAGGACAATAAATGAAAAAAATATTTTTGATATTAAGCCTCGTTTTTTTGGCTTTTGGTTGCAGCATGCCTGAAACACTTGTTAGAACGACTGATTCACGCCCTCAGCTTGCGATAAAAGGCGCACCTGAAAAATCAATCTTGTATGTGGATGGACTTGAGATTGGAGAAGCTATCATGTACAACGGGGAGCCCAAGACTTTGATAATACAGCCCGGAACTCATCTTGTTACCGTTAAGTCACCTGAAGGTGTTCTAATCTTCAATCAGAAGATTTTTGTTGAGAGTGAGCTTAAGACTATTTCAATTTCAGGTCAGAGATAAAATATGAAAAAATACTTCATTGCTATCGCCCTATTATCTCTGGTGCTTTCCGGCTGCACTCAAGGGATGTATAAGTGGAACGGTTATGATGATGCGATGTACCAGTACTATAAGTCGCCGGTGGAAAAGGAAGCGTTTATGGAGAATTTGGCAAAAATAATTGCACTTGGAGAAGGTACAAACAATGTCCCCCCTGGGATATATGCTGAATACGGGTTTTTGCATTACGAAGGCGGAAATTTTGCAGAAGCGATTAATTATTTCCAGAAGGAACATGATCGGTGGCCTGAATCAAGAATTTTTATCTCAAAGATGATTCGGAATGCCAAGATGGCTCTTGAAAGGAGCGCTGGGACAGCTCGTGATATCAATGTAGGTCCAGCCGTAGGAGTCGGCGCAAATGGCGAGTTAATCGAAGTTCCCCAACAGGGAGATTTATAAAATATGTTCAGAGAATTGACGAGAATTAAAAGCGTTCTCCTTGTAGTTGCTGTCTTTGTATTTATAACTGGATGTGTTGCGACCAAAGATTATACGAAATTCAATAATGCGAAGCCCGCCTCTATACTGGTTGTCCCTGTCGTAAATAGGAGCGTTGAGGTCTCTGCGTCAGACTACTTTCTTTCAACGATAACCATTCCGATAGCTGAGAAGGGTTATTATGTCTTCCCGGTTTATATGGTAAAAAGAGTTCTTGAAGACGACGGACTTTCGGACGCCGATCTTGTCCATAATGCGCCAACCCAGAAGCTAAGCGAAATATTTGGCTCAGATGCTGTGCTCTATATAAACATTGAGAAATGGGAAGCGAAATATATGTTGCTAACCACTCAGGTTACAGTCGACCTTTCATACGTACTTAAGGATGGCGATACAGGTGAAGAATTATGGGCTGAAAGACAGACAATGGTTTATGTGCCTCAGAACCAGAGTACAGGGAATCCATTGGCTGATTTATTGGTAATGGCTGTGAATGCTGCCGTTACGAAGGCGGCACCAAATTAC
>Ga0209324_10001240_pt1 | contig 17444 bp, 20 predicted proteins | sample Rifsed19ft3_FD_184015 | JGI IMG/M metagenome (GOLD analysis project Ga0209324, IMG submission 184015) | Soil microbial communities from Rifle, Colorado, USA - sediment 19ft 3 (version 2) | ecosystem: Environmental > Terrestrial > Deep subsurface > Rock core/Sediment | place: Rifle, Colorado...
TTCAGAATCATTTCATATTTACAAATGTAAAAGATTTTCCTGAAAGACTTCGTGCCTATGGTGATATCCTTGAAGGGAGAAGCATGCTTGTTAAAAAGACGAGTCCAGTTCTTGTCGAATGTGTTGTAAGGGGCTACCTTTCTGGATCGGGATGGAAGGAATATAAAAATGGAGGGACTGTTTGTGGCATAAGTCTTTTAGGAGGACTTGTTGAATCATCAAGACTAAATGAGCCAATATTCACTCCGAGTACTAAAGCAGAAGAAGGACATGATATCAATATCTCCTTTGACAAAGTAGCAGATTTGGTAGGGAGGAATATGGCAGAAAGGCTCAGGAATGTGAGCATCAGGGTCTATTCAAAGGCGCGGGAGATAGCTGAGAAAAAAGGAATCATAATAGCTGATACAAAATTTGAGTTTGGACTGTATGAGGGTGAACTTATGCTGATTGATGAGCTTTTAACACCAGATTCATCCCGTTTTTGGTCAATAAAGGATTATACCCCCGGCAAAGGTCAGGACAGTTTTGATAAACAGATCGTTAGGGACTACTTGCTCACACTTGACTGGAATCAAACATATCCAGGTCCTGTGCTGCCTGATGAGATTGTAGAAAAAACTGCAGCAAGATATAATGAGATTCTGAAGATTCTTACAGGTTAGGAATTAAATTAAACGATTTTGAGGTTTTTGACTTGGACAATATGATCAAGACACTCCAGCAAGCAAAGCGAATCATAAAGATCGTCATCGGGTTTACCGTTCTCATTACGGGTCTGGCTATGATTGCTTTGCCAGGTCCAGCAATATTAGTAATTCCAGCAGGCCTTGCAATTCTTGCAACAGAATTTATCTGGGCAAAGAAATTACTTGAAAGGATAAGAAACCGGAATCCATGGCATATTAAATAAGAAAAGGTTGCCCCAGTTCAAATATTTTATTTTGGATTTTTGTAGGAAAAAATCTGACAAAAGAATCATATATATACTGATATTATTTTCGCAAATTTTATGATATTAATGATGATAATTTTCTATTAAAAGGAGGAAGAGAAATGAAGAAGGTATTTTCCCCGGCTTTAATCGTATTATTTCTGTTCTCATCTGGATGTGCAACTCGAGACTATGTTAGACAGCAGATAGAACCACTTGTGGAAAGGATTAGCAAGCTCGAGGCAAAGGTTTCGAGCATGGGTCCTTGTCAAACTGAGGAAACAAAGAAAACACCACAGGATTGTTGTGATAAGGCAGATGCTGCTGCAAAGAGTGCTGAGGATGCTGCAAACCGTGCTGAGGATGCTGCAAAAAAAGCTGGTGCAGCTGCGGAAAAGTCCAAAAAGGCTTTTGAATTACAGCAAGTGAAATAAAATATTCTTGATGGGGACCCAAGATATTTTGGGTCCCATTTTACTAATTTGAAATATCCTGAGGGATTCCTCTTTTTTCTGCCAATGCCCTGTAGAGTTTTTCTGTACTGATACTCTGAAGAAGATTTTTCTCTACGAGTATTCTTACTATTTCATTAAAGTAGTTCCAATTTTCTTCTGCGTCATCATTTTCTACTTCTATAAATACCCTGTTATTTTTTGTTCCTATCTTTATAGGCTGTCGAACGATAGTTACTGGGGAACCCTCTGGCACCAGTTCAAAGAGCTTTGGTATATCTTCTGGATATAATCGTATGCATCCATGGCTTACTCTTCTTCCGACACCCCATGGTTTGTTAGTGCCATGAATAAGAATAGTACGTGACGAAAGCCTTATCGCATGTGAGCCGAGAGGGTTATCAGGACCTGGTGGCAACACCTTAGGCAAGTATGGTTTTTCTTTTTTAATTGATTCAGGGACATACCAACTTGGATTTACTATTTTTTCGATTACCCTAAAGTTTCCGGTAGGGGTATTATTGCCTTCTTTCCCTATTCCAATAGGAAAGGTTGTAACGAACCTTGAACCTCCTTCAATGAAGAAATAATAAAGCCTCATCTCGGAGAGATTAATAACAATGCCTTCATATGATGTTACATCCGGCAAAATCCATGATGTTGGGATTTTTACAGATATGCCTTCTCCTGGAACGAATGGTTCAAGATCAGGATTAGCATCCGCAATCTCGTTATATCCAAGATCATATTTTCTTGCTATTTCAATTAGAGATTCATTGTTGTTAGCCTTGTACGTTTGAACATAGTCAATTACTGTTTCTCCTTCTCTGTATAGATAGACTTCAGCAGAAGATACTGGAGGTATTGTCAGAAGGAATGAGGCAACAAAGAGGAGCGCCAAAATTTTCATATCACATAATACCAACATGTGGAGCTGGATTCAAGAAATCGATAGGTCAATAAAATAAAGAAAAAGAAAATCAGGTCTTTATTTTTTTTGTGTAATTTGGTAGAGTTACTAAAAAAATAAAGGAGGAGAAGATGCCGAAGACAAAATTTCTTACTGTATTTTTAGTCTCAATACTCGTATTTTCTGTCACAATTATTACTGGATGTGCCAAGCCACCGACCAAGGAAGTGGAGAGTGCAGAAAAGGCTGTAGCAGAAGCAAAATTGAAGGAAGCAGACCTTTATGTACAGGATGTTTTCATGAAGGCGGAGGATTCCCTGAAAAAGGCCAGGGATCTGGTAGCTGTTAAAAAGTACGAGGATGCAAAGAAGGCTGCAGAAGATGCACTGAGCTATGCACAGCAAGCAATTCCCATGGTTGATCTCAATAAAGCAAAGATGAAGACAGAGGCAGAACAGATGGTTCAGGATGTTCAGGGAGCCATGGATGAGATGAAATCAATAGTTGCGAAGGCTCCAAAGAAAAAATCTCCTATTAATCGTGAAGAAATACAGGGCATGATTGGAAAATGGGAAGTGGATATGGTGAGTATTAAAGAGCAACTTGAGGCTCAAAAGATACGCCAGGCATATGATCAACTGAAGTCAATGGGTGAAGAGATAAAAGCCCAGAAAGAAAGTATTGTTGCAGCGATGGAACAGCAGAAAGCTGAAGCAAAAAAGTAAACTTTAAAGGATGGAGAACAATGGATTTCTATCAAAAAATTAAAGGTGATTTGCAGAAGGGAATAAAAGAGGGCATTGCTGTTGTTAAAGAAGGCGCCGCTGTTGTAAAGGAGAAAGTAGAAGAGCTTACTGAAGAAGGGAAAAAACAGTACAATATGTTCTTACTCAAGACAAAGGTTCAGAGGGAGATAGCAGAGCTCGGAGGACGGGTCTATGATTTGAGTGTAAAGCTCAAGAATCCTATGGTTGACAAAAAAGTAAAGGCATTGATAACGCGGATAAAAAAGTTAGAGGCTCAGGTAACAAGACTTGAGGGTAAGAAAATTGTAAAATCCCTGTATGCAGCTAAAAAACGTATTAAGGGAAAAGGCAGATAGCTTTTTCTATGCCTTGCGGATAAGAACGTTAAGGCATAATAATATTCGTATATACACAACAAGTTATCCTTCGAGGACTGGAGAGTAAACCGTTAGAGGGACCTTTTATAATGACAGACTTTCTAACGGCTTAAGGGGAGAGAATAATGCCCATCATAGTGCTCCTTTTAGTTATTATTATCCTGGTCTCTGTATTTTCAGTTCAGAATGCTGTGCCTGTTACACTCTCTTTTATCTTATGGAGACTTGAGGCATCTCTTGCAATTGTTATATTTCTCTCTGTAATTACTGGATTGATTACAGGGATAATTATTGCGATTTTAGTTCGAAGAAAACTATCTGCTAAGAAAGAAACGAGTGAAGATGCTCGACACTGATTAAAGGAAGAGGTAATGGCAGGTCTGAAGATTCTTGCATTTGTTCTTGCTGGAGGTAAAGGTGAACGTCTTTTTCCACTGACGGTTTTCCGTTCCAAACCTTCTGTACCGGTTGGCGGAAGGTACAGAATAGTAGATTTTGCCTTGAGTAACCTTGTGAATTCGCATATCTACTCTATCTACCTTCTCGTTCAATACAAATCCCAGTCTCTCATTGAGCACGTGAGGTTGAATTGGGTTTTGTCTTCTGTTATTAAAGACCATTTTGTTACTGTGGTACCACCGCAGATGCGTATGGGGCCTGAGTGGTTTCAGGGTACAGCAGATGCTGTCTTTCAGAATATTGAATTCATTCGACATCATGATCCAAGACTCATTATAATCTTTGGAGCAGACCATATTTACAGGATGGATGTTCGTCAGATGATTGATTTTCATCTTGAAAAGGATGCTTACGTAACTGTAGCTGCGAGACCTGTTCCTGTTGAGGAAGCATCGTCCTTTGGGGTGATTGTAACAGACACTGAAAAACGAATTGTTAAGTTTCAAGAAAAACCCAAAAAACCTACCCCTATACCAGATGATCCTCAACGCGCATACGTTTCCATGGGGAACTACATTTTTAACAAAGAGACACTTTTAGATGCCCTCGCAAAGGAGCAGAGAAAGAAACAGCATGATTTCGGTGCCCATGTCATACCGGGTCTTGTAGAGACAGAAAAGGTGTTTGCATATGACTTTGCAACAAATGTTATTCCTGGAACTATGACATATGAGGAGAAAGGATACTGGCGCGATGTAGGAACGATAAAAGCCTACTTCGACGCCCATATGGATATGTTAGGAGACAGACCGCTTTTTGATCTGAACAATACTTTATGGCCCATACATCCATCAAGCTATGGAGGACCCTCTGCAAAGATCTTGAGAGGTGATGTAAGAAACAGTATCATCGCAGATGGAACAGTTATTCACAAGGCAAAGATACGGAATTCTATTATAAGGAGCGGAGTGCTAATTGAAGACGATGTGAATATAGAGGATTGCATTATTATGGATCAGGTTGTATTAAAAAAAGGATGCAGTCTTCGGAGGGTAATTGTGGATAAAGAGAACATGATCAATGAAGGTGAACAATTCGGTTTCGAGCCAGAAAAAGACCGTTTTCGCAGCCATATAGACAGTTCCGGTATTGTAGTAATTCCAAAAAGGGGACGTCCGGTAAAAGGTTAATTTTTTATGAAAAGAATTTTCACGATATCAATTTTTATTTTTTTTCTAACAATGGTTGGGGAAACAAAGGCGGAGGATGTTAAAGAAGTTCTCCGTAATCTTCAAAGTCCCATTTGGAAGACCAGGTTGTCTGCTGTAGAAGAAATTGGTAAGATAAGGAACGAAAATGCTATCAATCTTTTAATGGAAGTGGCTGATACCGAGAGTGAAGTCTGGGAAATAAAAATAAGGGCAGTTAGATTACTAGGAGAGATTGGGGATCCCAAAGCGATACATTTATTGACAAAGATTTTCAATGACCCGTTTCTCAATTCTGAATGTCCTGCCATTAAATGGAATACTGCTATTGCCCTGAGTAACTTTAAAGGGTATCCAAGGGTAGTAGATACGCTCATAAAAGGTTTTGAAGATGTTAATCTTATTATCAGAGAGGCAATTATACAGTCCCTTGGAAAAATCGGCGATCCAAAAGCTGTCCCCTTTTTAATTTCTGCATTAAAGGATAAGAGCTTTGCAATTAAGATGAGCGCTATAAAGGCACTCAAGGAAATCGCAGACCCTCAGGCAATTCCTCCTCTGAAGGAAATTGTAGAACATGATAATGATCCGTACCTTAAAAGTGAAGCCCTTTCAGTGTTGAAAAATATTTCGGCTCAAGGTTATTAAGTACTATTACTTAATCAGAAAAAGCCATTTCAAGAAAGCAAATTATGTCAAAAATTGATGATCTCATTCATGAACTATCAGAGCTGTGTGGAATAGTATCTGAATACTGGGATATCCTTGGCAAAAAGCATATTACTCCTGTTAAGACGAAAAAAGCGATTCTCAGTGCGATGAAAATGAAAATTGATTCAGAGGAGGATGCTGTAAAGGAGATTCATGAACGAAAATGGAAACCATGGAGGAGCTTTATTGAACCTGTACATGTCATATCAGTCAAAGAACAACCATTTAAAGTTCCTGTCTACATACCAATTCATGAAGGTGAAGAAAAAAGACTGTCTTTGTCATGGTCTATAGAGAGCGAGAAAGGACAAAGGGATGAGTTTCTGATCTCAGGAGAGAACTTAACAATTTCCGGGCAGCAGTGGATCAATGGAATAAGATACATAAAGATAAACATTCAAGATACAGGCAACCGGGACATTGGGTATTATGTAATCCATATTGAGTGCAAACATCCTGAAAATATCTTCCCGGAAGGTACAAACCTGCTCAAGAAAACTTCAAGAATAATAGTGACTCCGGACGCCTGTTTTATACCGCCTGAGCTGCATGATCGAAGAACATGGGGGCTTTCCGTTAACCTTTATTCAATCCGATCATTTAGGAACTGGGGCATAGGCGATTTTACTGATCTCAAAGAAATTATCAGGTGGACTTCTAATTTAAAAGGTGGATTCGTAGGAATTAACCCTCTCCATGCACTACAAAACACAAAACCCTTTGGTATCAGTCCCTATTCTCCAATAAGCAGGTTATATAAAAATTATATTTATCTAAATATTGAAGAAATTCCTGAAGTTTCAGAATCTGAGGAAGCACAGACGTTCATGAAATCGGGCCCCTTTAAAGAAGAAATTACCAGACTAAGGAAAAGTAAATTCATTGATTACGGAAAGATAGCAGTACTCAAGAGAGAGATATTACGGCATGCCTTTAACCTGTTCTATGAAAAACACTTTATTCAGGATACCCAACGGGCTCAGGATTTCAAGAGGTACCTTTCTGAAGAAAGCAATTCACTCGAATCCTTTTCCCTTTTTTTATCCCTCTGGGAGCATATGATGAAGGCATACCATGCGTATACATGGCAGCAATGGTTTAGGTACTACCATGTCCCAAACAATACTGTAGTTCAGGAATTCAAGAAGTTGCATGAAAGGGAAATTCTTTTTAATAGCTATATCCAATGGCTCATTGATGGACAACTCAAAGAAGCAGTAAAGCTAACCAGGGAACTTGGAATGGTTGTTGGCCTTTATAATGATCTCGCTATTGGTTCTGTTGGCGGGGGATGTGATGCGTGGAATTATCAGGATGTTATTGGAGGGGCTGATGTAGGTGCACCTCCTGATGATTTTAGCCCTGATGGTCAGAACTGGGGTTTCCCTCCGATGATTCCTGAGAGATTAAGGGAAACAGGTTATGAATTATTTATTCAGACAATAAGAAAAAATATGAAACATGGCGGTGCATTGAGAATTGATCATGCGCCCGGCTTGTTCAGGCTTTACTGGATACCTTACGGAATATCACCAAAGGAAGGCGCCTATATTAGATACCCCTCAGAAGACCTTCTCAGAATTATTGCTCTTGAAAGTGTAAGAAATAAGACAATGGTTATTGCAGAGGACCTTGGTACAGTGGGAGAGAATGTCAGAGAAACACTGAAAAAATTCCAGATGCTCTCCTACAAGCTGTTTTATTTTGAGAGAAATTATCCTGACCCTTCGTTCCTGCCACCTGAAAAATATCCTGATATGGCGCTCTGTGCTGTAACTACCCACGACTTACCAACGATTTATGGTTACTGGAAAGGCCAGGATATTAAGATGAGGAAAAAACTGGGCATGTATACTGATGAATGCCTATGGCAAAGGCATGTTGAAGAAAGGGAGAGGGACAAACAGCTTATTATCTCTGCTCTTAAATCTCAGGACATTATTCCTGTTGATTTTCCATCTAAACCAAAAAGATTAACACAGATGACTCCTGAACTGTGCATTGCTATATATCAGTATCTTGCCAGAACACCTTGCAAACTCTTGCATGTAAGTCTCGATGATGTTATCGGGAACCTAAATCAGCAGAACATGCCAGGCACAGTCGATTCATACCCCAACTGGATGCAAAAGACACCCCTGACCCTTGAAGAAATGGTTGAAGATGAGAGGTTTGTTGACCTTTCTGAGATGTTGAGCAGGACTATTGCCTTATAATTGTGATAATAAAAGAATTGAAAGTTTTAAAAATAATGTCTCTGTAGGAGGATGGGTATGAAAACTGTGTTGGTTGTAATCATTTTGGTTGCGGTAGTTGCAGGTATAGGATATTTTGGTCTGCCATTCCTGATAAACAAGGAGACCGCAGGACTGAGGGCTGACATTCAGGACTTAAAGCAGAGGCTCCAGAAAATGGAGGAGGAATCAAAGGCAGCTCCTTTAAAAACTGATGCCAATGTTCATGAGGTCATCAGAGATGTGAATGCCATTTTTCATAAGATGAATTCCCTTGAGAGTTCTTTTCAAAAAGGCATGTCTGCAACGAATGAGACAATTAAAAATCAGAAGATGGCAACTGAGGACTCCTTGAGGAAACAGGCAGAAACCATTGATAAAATGAACAAGGAGTCAGATGCCAGAACACAGAAGATAATGTTCGATGCAAGAATGGCAAACATCAGAGGGCATATCTTAAAAGCACGTGTAGAGATTGTGGCTAAGAATGTTGGTAATGCAAAGAATGAACTTGACCTGGTTTCTGAAGCTTTTGAAAGTACAAAAGCTTCAGCTTCTGATGAAAATAAAAAAGCTATAGAAGAACTCCAGACAACTCTTAAAAAGGCAAGGGCTGAGATAGATACTGATTTGCCGGCAGCACTGAATAGAATTGACCTTCTATGGCACGAAATGGGCAAACTGTTGAGGAAGACTTGATGTAATATCTATTTTCTCCTTTACCAAATTTTAAGTTCACTGCTAAATAAACGCTTACCGTGTTTACTGATGAGTTAAGATAGTCGATATATCAAATAGATAGCTAAGCTCCTTAACTTGAGACATGAAGTATATACCTGTTAGAAAATAGCATTGTGAATGAAGATTCTTGCCCTGAGGATACAAGGGATGTGGAGCCTGTCTAAAAAAGTCAGCATTCCAATAAAAGTCGTCATTCTCGCGAAAGCGGGTCACCTCAGCGACTCGCCGAGGCGAGAATCCAGTCATTTCAAGAGGTTCTGGATCCCCTCTACGAGTCGTAGACCGGTCAAGCCGGAGGATGACAAATCCTGACTTTTTAGACAGGCTCTATGTCCCTCATTATCTCTCATTATTCCTTAGAAGGATGAAACATGCAAAAAAGACGGAAATATGATATCATTGATATAAAGTATATCATGGGAGGCAGTAAATGACCACACAGATACTGATACGAGTTGATGAAGACTTAAAAAATACCCTTAAGAGATTAAGCAGGCTTGAGCAGAAATCCCTTAACGAAAAGATACGGGAACTGATCGAAGAATATGTAAGGGAGCATAATATGGAGACGGCAATGAAAAACCTCTGGGACGAGATCGGGGAATCCTTTAAAAAGAAGGGTTATAAAAAGTCAGATGTTGATAAGATGATCCAAAAAGTACGTGCTGGAAAATGAGGGTTGTTGTAGATACAAATGTTTTTATTTCTTCTTTTTTTGGTGGTAATCCTCGCAAAGTAATTGACTATTGGTTATCTGGAAAGATTACACTCTGCGTTTCTAAAACTATCTTGAAAGAATATTTTGACGTCATGAGCCGGTTTAAATTTGATGATGAAACCCTTCTTTTAAGACTGATATCTGCTTTTGAAAAGAGCTACAACATATTATTTGTAGAGAACCCAAAAGAGCTCGAATGGATAGAAGATGACCCTGCTGACAACAAATTCATTGCATGTGCTGTTTCACTAAAAGCTGAATATATCGTGTCTGGAGATGTCCATTTAACAAAGACAAAAAATATCGGGAAAATTAAGATTGTAACTCCCTTGGAGATGGATGAGATAATTAGAGACAAATAGTTTTATTGGAAATGGGATAATTAAAGTTGTGGGAAAAAGAGATTTTAATCATTGGGACAGAGTTCGCTATGAATAATCTGAGCTAAGCTATAATGAGAGATATGATATAATCTTTTTCCTATGGAGAAGAACAAAATTCATGTTTTTCCAAAATCTGTCATCTATGGCTTCTTTATCCTCGGTCTTCTCTCTGCTATCGCCTTCAGGGCGATAATACTGTTTCAGCGCTTAGAACCCTCGTGGGTGAGACCTGTCTGGTATATCGGGACGATTGGCTATTTTTTCTTTTTTCTCTACCGATATGCGATTACAAAAAAGAGGAAAAGTGCTATTGAAGAATTTCAACTCATAGAAAAGGTAAAGGCCAATGCCTGTCTTACCGATCAAGACAGGGAGGTCGTCCTCTATCTACTTTCGTCAATCAGGCTTTCCCTTGAGGACATCAACTATGCCATCATTTTTATACTGTCCCTCATTGCCGTTGCAACAGATCTTTTACTCAGTGCACTAATGTAAGCGAGGGACTCTAATACGCTCCGCTCTTTTCTTGACTGCTGACCGCTGACCTAAAATCAAAGCCTGTTTCCAAGCGGGAAAGCAGGCTTTAATTGTCTTCTTTTTTTCTAAGTTTTTTCATAAGCCTTAAGAAAGTCATCCCGCGAGATACCTGCCTGTGTGCAGATTGTACGAAGCGTTGAGGCTTTTATTTTTAGATGATTAGGCATGGTTAAGGGTGTTTTAATTCCATCTGGATTGATCCGTTCCATAGAGATGTGTTCTTTCTCTCGAACTACTCGAAAACCTAACATTTCCAGCGACTTTATTACCCTTTGTTTTGGTGCGTCAACTGGAAATTTCGGCATTATGGCTTATACTTTGGTCTCTGCAACAAATGCCTCAAGTATAGGTGGTTCAACCTCAAGGACATCCTCACCAAAGGTTTCGATGTGAAAACGAATCGCTGATGTTATATCCGATAGGGCCTCTTCGTAAGTGTCCCCCTGTCCAACTACGACTCCTTTTAGCCCCAATGGGTAAGCTACATAACCATCGGGATGTTTTTCTACAATAATTTTGTATTGTCTCATAGAAAAACCCTCCTATCAGATTCCTCAATAATAATACCATATTCATTAATTTTACAGACTCAACTTAAATCAGAGCCTGTTTCCAAAAAGGGAATGGGCTTTTTTGTTTGTGCTCGAAGAAATGAGGGATGTTTTTGGGGATAGAGGTGGTCGCAATTTGTGACCACCTGCTGGATAAAAGTATCGCAATTTGCGATAGCCGATAGGAGGGTATTGAGATTCCAAATTGGAATATCAAATTTTGAAGTCACAATTTGTGACCTCAAAAAAGGTTTAAGGTGCCAGATTGGCACTTCAAGGCTGATTCAAGGTCACAAATCGTGATCTTAAACAGGGAGGAGTAGTGGATTCTCTTGTTCCCGTAGAACTGATAGAAAAAAGAATTTATCTGATCCGTGGACATAAAGTCATGATTGATAGAGAATTGGCAGAGCTTTATGGTGTAGAGACAAGGGTATTGAATCAGGCAGTTCGAAGAAATATGAAGCGGTTTCCTTCCGACTTCATGTTTTCCCTGACGCGTGAAGAGATCATGAACTTATCACAAATTGTGATAAGTTCCCGCATCAAGCATGCACCGAATGTTTTTGTCTTTACCGAACAAGGTGTCGCTATGCTTTCCAGTGTCCTGAACAGCGAAAGGGCTGTGCAGGTCAATATTGCCATCATGAGAGCCTTTGTCAAACTTCGTGAAATACTCTCAACCAATAAGGAACTTGCCCACAAGCTGGCCCAGCTTGAGCGAAAAATTGAGAAACATGACGAGGAGATCAAGTTGATTTTTGATGCAATACGAGAGCTAATGAAACCACCGGAGGCGAAAACAAAGAAAATCGGCTTCAGAAGAGAACATGACTGAAAATCAGAGCCTGTTTCCAAAAAGGGAATGGGCTTTGTTTTTAGAATAAATGAACGAATTAAGAGGGTAGATAAAATATGTCAATACGCAAGTCTGACTTTGGCTCTATAGATACATTTTTTTATTTTACAAAGCTATACTTCCCTTCCCCTTCTTGTGCGCCTGAGGCGTATAAATTCCAGTCTACGACTCGTAGAGAATTCCCTTGTCCCTTAGAATATGTAATTGCTGTCGGATTTTAGGGCGGAGAGGGTTATTGTTATTAGGGGGAGATGTTTTATTTCACAGATTGAGACTATTTTCTATACTCGTAATTTCATATGTTTTTGTATGCCAATCTGACAACTGAATATAGCTCATAAATTTTGTCCTCTTTTGAATTGGTACAAAAGCATTTAGAGACAATTTTGTTTCAAATTCTATCTTTCTTACTTCATCAGCCACAATATAGAATTTCATATAAAAATCTTGTAGCTCTATAAATTTCAAAAGAGAATTTTGAATAGCGGTTGAGTGTTCGATCTCAAATACCATTTGGGGCATTTTTCTTATATTAAACCAGCTAACATCAAGTGTTTTGGCCTTTTGAATTATGTTGTCATATGTGAATTTATAGAACTCGCTAATTGTAGTTATTTCGCCAAGTCTTTTACCTAAATAAATTTTATTTTTATCTTGATTCGGCACAAAAGTTTTAAATTTTTTAAAATTCCCAATTTCAACGAGCAAACCCTGATAATAAGTATGGTTAAATTCTTCCTGTTTTGATTTCGGAACATCTCTTGTGGGCAAAATATTTGAAGGCAACTTGTCTTTGTAAGATTTTAAAGCCCACAATCCTGGTCTTATTTTAAAGAAAAATCTATCATTTTGGACAATGCGGCGGATACTTGCAAAAGGGGTTTTTGTTTTCCATTCACATCCCTCAATTTTTAATGTCTCTTGATATAAAAAGCCAAGAGTTGCATACCCTCCATTTTTCTCCATTACTCTTATGACAGCTTCGTACTGTTTCATAGAAAGTATTTTATCAAATAAACTTATCTTTTTGCTTGAAGCTCTCAATTATTAGTTCTTTTAACTGCCACTTATAGTCTGTTGACTTTTTGATCTGTTTCGATCAACGATCGATCGCAAACGATATCTCTAACGTTTTTTGATTATTACATATAGTCTCTTTACTTCTATTCACAATTCGATCAAAGATCGTCTTTGAGAGTTCCTGAAACGATTTCAGGACGACACCTTAAGAAGGCGGCTTTGGGTTTAAAGAGGTTTCAACCCGAAAACTTTGACCTCGAATGCACCACAGTTTGGTCCTTTCCGAAAAGAGGCAACTGGGCAACCCACCGATCCGATTACCGAGGAAACTGGTCACCGCAAGTTGTAAGAAATCTTATTCTGCGATATTCAAACGAAGGCGATACTGTTCTTGACCCGATGGTTGGTGGAGGCACAACTTTGATTGAATGCAAGCTTACTGGAAGAAAAGGTATTGGAATTGACATAAATCCAGAAGCAATAAAAATTACTAAAGAGAGACTGAATTTCGATTATCTCTACTCTCAACCACAGAAATGTTTTATCGGAGATGCAAGAAAACTTGAAGCCATTCCAGATGATTCAGTCGATTTGATACTAACCCATCCACCTTATGCAGATATTATCAAATATTCAGAGGGAAAGATTACTGACGACATTTCAAATATACATTCAATAGATGTTTATTGTAATGAGATGGAAAATGTGGCAAAAAAATGTTTTAGGGTTTTAAAGCCGGATAAATACTGCGCTATTCTAATCGGCGATACGCGAAGAAACAAGTTCTACATTCCATTGGCATATAAAGTCATGGAACGCTTTATAAAGGTTGGATTTATGTTGAAGGAAGACATCATTAAAATTCAGCATAGATGTAAGGCAACTGGTTTCTGGATAAAGAAATCAAAATTGTATAACTTTCTTTTAATAATGCATGAGCATATTTTTGTGTTTTACAAACCATGATTTTTAATATTTGGGGAAGGAGTAAAAAATATTTCAAGATTCTGAAGGGAGTTTGCCAATGGAGGATAGTTAAGCAATTCCTTTGGAGTGTCCCGGGAAAAAAAGTTGGCGATTCTTGCTGGTGCTTTGTTATTAAATTCTTTTTAGATTTGTATTTAGGTATTTGCTATTATACAAAAACATTGATTTGAGAGGTCTTAATATGGAAGGAACAATTCAACTGAAAAGAATAGACTTATATGAACAAGTCTGGTCGATCCCTATGACTAAGTTAGCTAAGCAGTATCAAATATCAGATGTAGGGCTTGCGAAGATATGCAAGAAGCTGAAAATCCCTGTGCCGGGTAGGGGGTACTGGGCAAAGAAAGGAAAAGGGAAAAGACCATCTTTGCTTTCGATAAAAGGAATCCCTGAATTTGTAGTTCACAAAATCACTCATGATATTCCTAATCTTGAAAATGAAGAAAATGATCAGATCCATGCTCTTATTTCTTTTGAAGAAAAACTAGAGAATTATATACAAGTCCCTGAAAAACTCTATTCCCCTCATCCCCTTGTGGCGTTTACAAAACAATGCTTGAAAATGGAGAATTCTGATACATATGGTCATCTAAGAGTATCTCATAAAAAATGTCTCGATGTAAGAATCAGTAAAGATAATATTGATAGGACCATGCGTATATATGATGCCCTTATAAAAGCACTCGAGAGGAGAGGTTTTGGTGTTTCAATAAATGAATCTAATGGCACTACAACGGTTTCTGTTTTAGGGGAGATTCTGGAGATAAAACTCGAAGAGCCAACCACTAAAGTTGAGCGAGAGTTGACTCAAGAAGAAAAGAAAAAGCTCTTTCAGAATGGCTGGATATATGACAGATATAGGTATGTTCCATCTGGACAGCTGGTTTTTAGGATCAATGAATATATTGATGGAATTCGAAAGAGTTGGTCTGATGGAAAAAGGCATCGGTTGGAATACTGTCTTAATTCATTTATTGTTGGATTGATCAGGGCTGCAGAGAAAGAGAAAATAAAAAGATTAGAAAGAGAACAAAAAGAGCGAGAGTGGAGAGAACAGGAGGAGGCGAGAAGGAAAAAAGCCGAAGAAATCCAACAAGAAAAAGAGAGGGTTGAACAATTATTAAAAGAAACCGAAGCTTGGCAGAAGGCCCAGCAAGTTCGCATATATATTGAGGCGGTTAAACAGGCAGCTATTCAAAAAAATGGTTCTATCAATACATGCAGCGATCTCGATAATTGGTTAAAGTGGGCTACTCAACAGGCAGATCGTCTGGATCCGCTGGCTAAAAGCTCGCCTTCAATTCTTGATGATTAAGAAAGAACGAATGTAAGAGCGTTTAAGGGACTTCTATTTATTAAATTGAATTAATAAAAAAGTACTTTATGGATATTGAGTTTCATTATTACATGACATATATCATAGCTTTAAGGGCTGGATTTAAAGCTGATAATGCTTATACCATTGCTTATTCAAGTCAATATACAGACGATAATGATACCCCTTATGAAATTTTGGGTGAGGATGTCCCCTATAAAAACTACATCAGCCAGACAATGGATATTACTAAGCCAAAAAAGGAGCTTCTCAGAATCCATCCTTATTTTCATTTCTTCCCTGGCACGAAAAGAGAAATAGTGAACGAGTCTTATCCTCGCAAGGATGGGAAATTACATCTTCTTAATACAATTCCCAATAATGTTAATGTTAGAAGACTATTTACCAAATCATTGAAATTACCAGACCTCTATAGGATCGGGATAGCAACTCATACTTATGCTGACACTTTCTGCCATCAGAATTTTGTGGGCTTCAAGGAATCTTTTAATAGCATGGAAGGGTTTATTGAGAAGATAATACCCAGTGTAGGGCATGCTGATGCAGATTACCAGCCTGATATCCCGGGATTAGTGTGGTTCGACAGAAGACACGTTTCAAGCCATGTTGAAGTAAGAAATAAAGATCGTATCCTTGAAGCAGCAGACAATATCTTCCTTTCATATTGTGAACATTGTACTCAATTGAAAAATGCTGCGAAAAATAAAGAAGCTTTGAAATCTGAGCTTGATGAAGCTATGGGTAAAACATCAGATAGAGACAGTCGTACTCGTAAAAAGGAGAGAAAAAAGAACTATATAAGCATCTTAAAATCTATTGTTAAAGATACTTTCAGAGATTATGACGAGGATGCTTGGTTCGATGAAGCAGTATCTTTTAGCCCTAAAGCAGAAACAATCGGAACATCCAAAGTCGAAAATGAATACTTTTGGAAACCAGAATTCGAGAAAAGTCATTGGTTTAAATTTCAGGAAGCAGTGAAATTCAATCAGAAATTGGCTGAGTCAATCCTTTACCCTTTAATCTCAAAACTCGAGATTTCTGCAGAGATCTGGTAAAGAATGTACATATAGTATGATGAGCAGAATATTGCTTCAATGCTCTTTCAAGAACATTTTGGTCCGGAGGACATAGGATGAAGAAATCAGGCCGTTATCGCACTGCACATTTGATTGAAGATCAGTCCGAGCCTGGCTTTCATGGAAGGGCGCTAAATGACAAGCTTAGCATTACGAGCGCGCGGGAGATGAAAAAGCTTTCGTTCCCAATCATTCACATAATCGGCCTGCCGGGAGCAGGAAAGACAACTCTTGGCAAGAAGCTGTCAAAAAAATATGGCCTGCCAGTGTTTAATATAGGAACATATCGTTCCAAGTTCCCTGCGACTGAGGAAGGCGAAGCCGATGCATGGGTAGACCTTTTTCGTGGCCTTTCGAGGCGGAAGTGGTGGGACTGTATCCTTGAAACAACCGGCCTGAACTGCCGGGAACGGTTTCTTAGAAACGCCTTCCCCTTCGGACGAATCGTTACCGTCAAGCTGACAGCCCAGAGAAATGTCCTGTACGAGCGGATCAGAAAGAAAAAGGATAGAGAGCAGGGCGATGAGTGGCTGTTCAGTGATGATTACAAAGATAAATACGAATTTACAAGAAAAATGTTCAAATATTTTAAGGAAATATCTGCTGAAATTGTGATTGATACAACAAATAGAAGCGTTCAAGAAGTATTCAAAAAAGTGGTTTCTGATTTGAGAGTCTGGATACGATAAGGAAATGAATGATTATCTATCTTATGGGGAAATAGAGACAGCTACTATTTTCTGAACATAAATGTCCTGCATTCATTTTTTAGGACAGAGTAAACCAACATGGATTATAATGAAAAGGCCTTATAAAAACTATGAAGACTTATGTACTCATAACTGTTATGTTCTTTCTGTGCGGGTGTGTTAGTGTTTTTAATTCATCTTCAGGATGGTTCGGTAAAGACAGTTCACTTGTAAAGGACGTTTTGGAGCCGATTAATGCGGCACGCTCAAAAGGTATGATGTGCGGCAGTAGATACTATAAGCCAGCTCAGACTGTTGTCTGGAACGATAAACTTGGACATGCAGCATTACAGCATTCTTTGGATATGGCTGAAAACGGTTTTCTCAGTCACAAAGGTTCTGACGAGAGCGATCCAGGGAAAAGACTTTCTAAAGCCGGTTACAGATGGGTTTCCTATGGAGAGAATGTAAGTCAGGGATATCGAACTGCTAATGATGCAGTAAAAGCATGGCTCAATAGCGAGATGCATTGTAAAAAAATCATGAATCCTGAATTTAAAGAAGTAGGGGCTT
>Ga0209324_10001241_pt1 | contig 17441 bp, 15 predicted proteins | sample Rifsed19ft3_FD_184015 | JGI IMG/M metagenome (GOLD analysis project Ga0209324, IMG submission 184015) | Soil microbial communities from Rifle, Colorado, USA - sediment 19ft 3 (version 2) | ecosystem: Environmental > Terrestrial > Deep subsurface > Rock core/Sediment | place: Rifle, Colorado...
ACGAGGAAATGGAGAGAGTAAACTTAGAGCGCAACAAGTTTCATGGCGATTGGAATTACATCATTCGACCCAATTCAATACATTGAGTTGATACCTTTATTTATTACCGCCGCCTAACAGAAGGGTTACTAAAATTCGCAGAAACGGAAGACGAGGTGGCAGGTATCATTGGTCATGAGGTTGCACACGCATCCCTGAGACACGCATCAAAATTGTATCGCGAGTTTATAGGAATCCTTTCACAACGCGACAAAGGAACCTATTCCGCTGCGACATTATTACTCTTTAACTGTCACCTTGAAGAATTTGAGCAGGAAGCCGACACCACGGGCGTTTTCTTTGCACATAAAGCGGGATTTGATCCCAATGGCCTGCCGGACTTTTTGGAGCGACACCTCAATCTGTTGATACAGAATAGAGTTTTTGGTTTCCTGAGATTTGGCTCTATTACAACAATCTACTCAAGAATCGACCACCTGAGAGAATACATCTCCTCCCTGACGTTTAAAGAATAAATTTCTTTTTTGCGTAAACACCATCCTCTGAAAAAGTCCTTGAATTTGGAATATTTTGTCATTACTATAGTTTTTGTTCACGCCAATTCAAATTTAAGAATTTCTGCTTTCGAAAAGAGGGTATAGAGAATTTCACGTACGATTGAACTAACAATCAGCATCTCATTAATAAATAATGGTACGTTGTAAGATATGTGTTCGTCAGGAAGGTGAACGTTTATGCATAGAACTGGGGGACTGGCTCTGTCCTGAGTGTTGCGGCCAGCACCGAATTGTGAATATCAATTGCTGGCCATACTGCCCATTCTTTTTTGGAGAGCGAGTTTCTCTCAACCCGAAAGAGAATGAAAAAAAGTAGATGTTCGGCTTTACTCCATAATAATTATAGAAAATAATTCTTGCGGGAGACCTCATGACCGTCCGTCAACCACGTGTAATTACACTCCTGACAGACTTTGGCAACCAGGACGCATACGTGGGCGTCATGAAGGGAGTGATAGCGGGAATTAATCCTTTTGCAAATATCGTCGACATCTGTCACAGTGTCCCTCCGCAAGACATATTCAACGGTGCCTATCTTCTGTACTCCTCTTATAAATACTTTCCCAGGAAAACTGTCCATGTAGCAGTTGTTGACCCCGGAGTGGGAAGCAGGAGAGACATCGTCTGTGTTGAAACAAAAGATTATTTCTTCCTTGTGCCTGATAACGGTATTCTGAGTTTTATTATTCAGGATGAAAAGCCAAAAAGTATCTTTCGCATAACGAATAGCAAATATTTCTTACCATTACCATCTAGTACTTTCCACGGTAGGGACGTCTTTGCGCCCGTCGCAGCGCATCTGTCGTTAGGGGTAAAACCGCAGCAACTAGGCAACAAGATCAATCAACTGGAGCAACTGGATATACCCAAACCAGTCCATAGAAAAACAGGGCAGGTGGAAGGCCAGATCATCTATATCGACCGATTTGGGAATCTTATTACCAATATCGCGCAGGAATATCTGGTAAAAGGGGTTGGAGGTCAGAAGTCAGAGGTCAGAATGCAGAAGTCAGAAGACAGAATAAACCAAAGAACGACTACGTTGAAAGAGTTGTTCTCATTGTGTAATACTATAGAAACTGTTATTGGGAAAAAGAAAATAATGGGGTTGAGCAAGACCTATACGGATGTAAATGCGGGGGAACCACTCGTCCTCTATGGAAGCGCAGGTTTCCTGGAGGTCTCCATCAATCAGGGAAATGCCCAAAAATATTTTAGGGTGGATAGAGGTAACAAAATAAGGGTCGAAATGGGGTCATACTGATGCGAATCGAGTCGTGTCGTGTTTCTTGATACATATAAGGAATTTGTAATGTCGGGTATCGGAAATGGGTCAATCTGGAAAAGAGATTAAGGGACAGTGTTTTCCTGGAGGAGAAGATTTTGCAAAAGAAGTTGCCGATTATCTTGGACTGCCTTACTCAACGATAAGTAGATTGATAAAAAAGATGCTTTAAATAGCAAGAAACAAGACTTGACCCCCATGCGCTGCACTTCTTGGGTTTCGTTATCAATAAACATACCCCCGGTTCTCAGCGTTCTCAGCGTTCTCTGCGGTGGGCTGATTAACCTTGACAAACATCAAGAATTTATGTATCTTCTTTGTAGATACATAGAAAGGAGGTGTTTCGATGAAAACTCGTATACAAAAATGGGGAAATAGCCTTGCATTGCGCATTCCAAAATCGTTCGCTAATGAGGTAGGGCTGGAACAGGATTCACCAGTTGAAGTGTCGCTGGAAGATGGAAAGCTTGTTATAAAGTCCGCTCCTAAATCCAAGTTGACTCTCAAGCGACTCCTTGCGCAAGTCACCAAAGACAATCGACATGCTGAATTTGATACAGGGCCTGCCATAGGAAGCGAAGTATGGTAAAGAAGGGTTACGTCCCGCAACGCGGCGATGTCGTGTGGATTACTTTAAATCCGCAATCAGGTCATGAACAGGCAGGGCGTCGCCCGGCGGTGGTACTTTCACCAGGGATATATAATGAAAAAGTTGAACTTGCCATTCTCAGTCCTATTACAAATCAAATCAAGGGTTATCCTTTTGAAGTGCTCATGCCTGATGGCTTGCCTGTGAGCGGGGTAATTTTGGCTGATCAGATTAAGAGTTTAGACGGGCGTGTTCGGGATGCAGAATGGATATGTACCTTACCGACTCGAGTAGTGGTAGAGGTATTGCAGAAACTTGGTACATTGCTATCATCATGATAAAGACGTGTAATAAAAGTAATCCTTTTGAAAAAATCGAAAAACTCCTGGCTATGTAAACTTGAAAACATAAAAGAATTCTGATAATTGATAAATGAAGGTTTGGCCTCACGCACTCTCACCCCCTTCATCCCCTCCTTGCGAAGGATGGGAAAGAGGGGTGGTTAAATTGGTCGCGGCTACGCCGTGCCAAGGTATGTATAGTTTGGAAGTAACAGTTTAGTTTTTTTAAAAATTCCAGAAAAACGTAGCGCGGGTGGTTTATCCCCAGCCAAATGCCGACCACAAGGGATCGGCGCTACGTTATTTGCTAAAAATGTCAAAACATTTTATTAAGCGCCTAAGACCTTAAATTTCCCGGCAAAAATGATTCATAAAACTTATAAAGAACAATTACAAACCTGGGACAAGCAGTACCTCTGGCATCCTTTTACCCAGATGCAGGATTACGTCAAAGAAACGCCCCTGATTATTGAAGAAGGAAGCGGTGTTTTCCTTAAGGACGTCAATGGCAAAGAATACATTGATGGGATTTCATCAATGTGGTGCAATCTGCATGGCCACCGCAAGAAGGAGATTGACGATGCAATAAAAAGACAACTCGATAAGATTGCACACACCACACTCCTGGGTCCATCAAATATACCAGCCATCGAATTAGCTAAATCACTTGTCGAGATTGCACCGGAAGGATTGAAGAAGGTCTTTTATTCAGATAACGGCTCTACGGCGAATGAAGTTGCCCTCAAAATGGCGCTTCAATACTGGCAGCACAAGGGGTTTAAGGACAAGACGGAGTTTGTGGCCTTACAATACGGTTACCACGGTGATACCATTGGGACGATGAGTGTCGGCGGAATAGAAATATTTCACGGCGCTTTTCGTCCGCTGTATTTTAAAACATACCTTGCCCCTTCGCCGTATTGCTATCGCTGTCCACTGGGAAAACAGCCCCAAAATTGCTCTCTGGCGTGTCTTGATAAATTGGAAGATATTCTAAAGGAAAATTCTGGACGTATTGCCGCTATGATTATGGAACCCCTGGTACAAGGGGCAGGGGGGATGATTATCCATCCTGCAGGATATCTGTCAGGTGTCCATGTCTTGTGCAAGAAATATAACGTCCTGCTTATTTTGGACGAGGTGCTTACCGGTTTCGGACGCACGGGCAGAATGTTCGCCTGTTTACATGAAAACATCGTTCCTGATATCATGTCCCTCTCAAAAGGTATTAATGGAGGCTGTATGCCCTTGGCCGCCACACTTGCCACGGAAGAAATTTATAATGCCTTTTTAGGAGAATACTCTCAGTTAAAAACATTCTTCCACGGACACACCTACACGGGAAACCCTTTAGGCTGTGCGGCAGCGCTGGCAAGTATGGAGCTATTTGAGAAGGAACATATCCTGGAAAATTTAGAACCTAAAATTAATCATTTGAGGGCCAAACTTAAGTCCTTTGAATCACTGGAACACGTTGGGGATGTCAGACAGTGTGGACTTATCGCCGCCATTGAACTGGTAAGGGACAAAACCACAAAGGAACCATATCCCTGGGAAGAACGGGTGGGGATTCAGGTATGCCTTGAGGCCAGGAAGCGTGGTTTGCTTATAAGACCGCTCGGACATATCATCGTCATCATGCCGCCGTTAATCATCAAAATTCCTGAAATCGACAGAATGCTCGATATTATCCATGAATCTATACAAATTGCTACTTCATCTAAGCCCCGTTAGGAGACAGTGTAAGTTGGGTTGGAGCGGAGTGTAACCCAACAGTTCTAGTTGTTTTGTTGGATATCGTATCATTCCTCAACCCAATCCACTCGGCTGAGGACAATGTGAAATACAGGAATAGAGGCTTTTGGAGGGAATTTATTGCATAATGTGTAGGGGTATAGTGCAATATGCCCTCCATATAGGTTATGTGAGATATTATTAGACAACTCTTTCGATCTCATGTTTTCCTCTTGAATTAGTATTTTGTTGTGTTATTTTTAGGTGTGTACTAATATTCTGTAAAAGCTTGATATTATGGTAATAGGCAGAATAGTGTCTGTATATTTAATAGTTTGGTTTCTACAGAAAGGTATTACTTATTAACACAGAATATTACTTGCGTAAAGTTAAAAAAAGAATCTGGATACAGAAGTTCAGGTTTCAGAACTGGAACAAAAAGAAGTTTACTTGTCCTATATGTAGATATAGCGGCCCATTTGAAGAGGTCAACCCGCCAACCGGTCTAAGAAAACACGCCAAATGTCCATACTGTGGTTCCTTAGAAAGGCATCGACTTCAATATTTAGTGCTTCAGGTAGTTTTGAAAGGTTTAAATACAACAAAAATGAGTATGCTTCACTTTGCCCCGGAACCACTTTTCCACAATTTCTTTTCGAGACGATTTGGCAAATACGAAACTGCTGATTTGGAAATGGAAGGTGTCCATTATAAAGTCGATCTCCAGAGTCTTCCATTTGCCGACGCAACGTATGATTTTGTTTTTGCTTCTCACGTATTGGAGCATATTCCTAATGACATAAAAGCTATAGAAGAAATTCGAAGAATATTAAAGTCTAATGGTATGGCAATTCTTCATGTTCCTTTGGTTGCAAAAAAAACAATCGAGTACCCGGAACCAAACCCACACGAAGCCTGCCATGTTCGTGCTCCAGGATACGACTATTTCGATAGATATGTAAAATATTTCTTTAGAATAGAAAGGTATACTTCTGATTCGTTTTCAGGAGAGTATCAGTTATTCGAATATGAAGATAGAAGTACTTGGCCAACGGATAAATGCCCGTTATTACCCCCTATGGATGGAGAAAGACACATTGATATCGTTCCTGTATGTTATGTATGAGTGGCATTAAAAGTCGCCGAAGGCAGAATTCTAAATCATTTTGAGTGGAGAAATTGTCATGGCAAAGGGATACTTTGTAACAGGCACGGATACAGGTGTGGGAAAGACCCTTGTCGCCGGTGGATTAGCAGCCCTTTACAAAAATAAAGGGCTGAACGTTGGAGTTATGAAACCGGTCGCTACGGGCTGTAAACGAGTCAATAATATGCTGGTATCTGACGACGCCGTCTTTTTAAAATTTCTGGCGGAAGTAGAAGACGAATACGAACTCATTAACCCCGTCAGCTTTGAACAACCCCTTGCCCCCACGGTAGCGGCACGATTAAGCAATACAAAAATAGACACGGATAAAATAAATACGGCCTACGATACATTATGCGAAAGACACGAATATATGATTGTCGAGGGTATCGGAGGATTACTGGTTCCTATAGACGAATATTATTTTGTCGTGGATATAGCCGAAGAAATGGAACTGCCCTTAATAGTTGTTTGCCGGCCTACCCTGGGCACCATAAACCACACCCTGCTAACCGTGTCCTATGCCCGCCAACATGGACTGGAAGTCAAAGGAATCATTATCAACGAATCTGCAGAAAACTGTGATACCATTGTCAAAGATACAAACACCGATGAAATCAAGAGGCTCACAGGTCTTCCGATATTAGGCACAATCCCTTTTCATAAAAAACTCGATACAAAAGACTACAACAAGGAGTTATTAGTAAAAATTTTTAGTGATAATATTGACAAAGATATTATAATATGAAAACAATTAGGAAAAATAGTAATGAAAATTGAATAGGATAAAGAAGTCGATTCCCTTTATATTAGAATACAGGAAAAAGAGGTATCGCACACAAAAGAAGTAGAAGAGGGAATAAATTTAGATATGGACGACGAGGGTAAAATTATTGGCTTAGAAATTATTGGCGCAACAGAAAAGTACAATTTGAAGCAGCATTGTCCGGTTAGATTTTTGCGCGTTTTATTCCATTGCTCTAAAGCTGTCATTCCCGCATGTTTTTAGCGGGAATCTAGGATGGACGAACCTCTGGATACCCGACAGAAGCATTCGGGTATGACAAATGCCGGTACAGGCAAATTATTAGGGTTCAGGTTGCAAACCTGAACCCGCAGTTTTTGAAGGTCTAATTAATTTGGAGTAAAAGTACATGAAAACTCAGTTAGAACTCGCACGCGAAGGTATTATAACAGAGGCTATGAAAGAGGCCGCTGTATACGATGACGTTACCCCGGAATTTATCCGTGAAGGTATCGCAAAAGGGCAGATCGTTATCTATGGAAACCCAAATAGAAAGGCGCGTGTGGTCGGCATTGGTAAAGGACTCAAGACAAAGGTAAATGCCAGCATTGGAACCTCCCCCGATATTATCGATATTGAGATGGAGGTCAAAAAGGCGCAAACTGCCGAAAAATATGGCGCTGACACCCTGATGGAACTTTCAACCGGAGGAGACTTAACCAAAATCAGAAAACGGGTGCTGGACTCCATTTCCCTCACCGTAGGTACCGTACCCCTCTATCAGGCGGCAATTGAAACCAATAAGAAAAAAGGTTCTGTCGTACACATGGAGGCAGATTTTCTCTTTGACGTTATAGAACAACAGGCAGAAGAGGGCATTGGTTTTATGGCCATCCATTGCGGCATCAACCTCATAACCCTTGAACGGCTCAGGAAACAGGGATACCGGTATGGAGGACTCGTCAGCCGCGGCGGTTCGTTCCTGACCGCATGGATGAATCATAACAAGAAAGAAAACCCACTCTACGAACAGATCGATCGCCTCATCGACATCATGAAGAAACACGACGTCATCCTCAGCCTTGGAAACGGTCTCAGGGCCGGAGCCATCCATGATAGTACGGATCGTGCTCAAATACAGGAACTCATTATCAACTCTGAAATAGCCGAATATGCTCAAAGTAAAGGTGTTCAGATTATTGTAGAGGGTCCTGGACACATCCCCATTGATGAGATTGAGGCCAACGTGCTTATACAAAAACGCCTTAGCAACAATGCCCCATTCTATATGCTCGGACCCATTACCACAGACATTGCCCCTGGATATGATCACATCACATCGGCCATCGGCGCGGCCTTATCGTCGTCTTACGGTGCCGATTTTATTTGCTATGTCACGCCGCCTGAACACCTGGCACTGCCTGGCCCTGACGATGTCCGCGAAGGCGTCATGGCGGCCCGTATTGCTGCTCATGTGGGCGATATGGTAAAGCTCAAGGACAAGGCAAAGAATTTAGACCTCAAGATGGGCATAGCACGGAGAGACCTTGACTGGAAGACCCAGTACGAAACAGCCATCACCAAAGAACGCGCCCAGGAAATTCGTAATAGCCGCCCACCCATGGACGAGGATACCTGCACCATGTGCGGCAGCCTATGTTCACTGAAAGGCGTGATGAAATATTACGAACAAGACCTCAAGAAAAGCCGCAAGAAGAGCGCAACTCCGGTTGCTTTTTAGTCTTGTTGTTTACTATGTTTTGTATGTAAAGTCCAATCTCCCGGTGATTGTCTAAAATCAGGTCTGCCTCCTTGAGGCATTCCTGGTCAAGGTAAGAGGTGACGGCTATACATCTCAAACCCGCGTTTTTTGCTGAACGTATGCCAAGCGGTGCATTTTCTATAACAAGACAACGGTCCTTTGATACACCAAGCCTCTCAACAGCTTTCAGATAAGGTTCTGGAGAAGGTTTGCATAGTTTGGTCTCTTCTCCATCAACAACGACGTGAAAGGTATCTGGAAAGAAGGTGTTTAGCGTCTCATGAACGGTGCTCCGATTCGAGCCTGAAACGACTGCAAGTTTGTACTTTGGTTTGAGTGTTTCAAGGAGTTCCTTTATGCCGTCAAATGGCTTCACACGTGCTATCTGCCCAAAGATCGTTAATTTTTTACTGCCAATATCTTGTACATCCTCTTCCGTTGGAATGCGACCGAATTGCCTGAGTATGATATCAATCACCTGCCGGTAATTTGCACCTTCAAGTTCGTAGATAATTTTCTTGTCGATAGTGATACCCACCGTCTTCAGTGCAACCTCCCATGCTTCTGCGTGGTAATGCATGGAATCTACAAGTACGCCGTCCATATCAAATATTATTGCCTGCATAAGTGCTGAATATTCCTTCCTAACAGAATTAACTCTATTTAGTAATTTCAAATAGCCACTAAGGCACGAAATTTTTCTTTGTGACTTGGTGTTTTCGTGGCATAAACGAAGTAAGAAACTCTTATATCTGACCTCTCAACTTTGCCCAGAGGAGACCTAAATATTCGTAGATAACACCTTCAGTCCTGCGTAATCCATCGGAACCTGGGAAAAAGTCACCGGGACTAATACCCTGTTTTTCTTTGACCATATAACCAGTAGGAGCCGGGATTGGTTGCATCCCCAATTTCTTAAACATGCCCATTGAGCGCGGCATGTGTGAGGCGGAAGTAACCAGAATAAATTTGTCGTTTCCAACAATTGATTTAATGATTCGGGCCTCATCTATGGTATCTTTTGATTCTGATTCCAAAATCAAATCTTCCTGCTTTACACCAATGGCTTTAGCGACATCTGCCATGATTTCTGCCCCGGAAACTGGATCAAAAACCTTTCCCTCTGATAAAATTAGCTTGCTTCCTGGTATCTGATTATGGAGTCGAATTGCTTCTATAAGCCGAACTAAGGATGCACCTGAGAGTTGACTGGTAATGGGAATTTTTGGGTCAGATAAGTGCCCTCCACCTAAAACGACAATCCACCTGACCTGTGGTACCACCTCATCAGGCACAAAATCGGATGTTGCGGTTGTGATAAGCGGTGGATACTGATGTTCCAATCGCCTGAGGAATGTATTCGAAAGAGCAGGATAGCTCAGGAGTGTAAACAAAATTACTCCAATTGTAATAATAATCTTTCCTGCCTTTTGTTTCCTGGTAAACAGAAGCAGCAGCAATCCCACGATCAATATTTCCAAACATAACGGTACGGGAAAAAATAATTGACCAATAATTTTTTTTAGGATAAACATCTTTTACTCCATTGCTATTTTTTGCCAATAAATACGGCTGAACCGGATTCAAGGTCAATCTTTCTTATCTGTTTAAAACCTGCACCTCCAAGCCATTTTCTATATTCAGATTCGCTGTAAGACGCCCCTTCCTGTGTGCCGATGAGCATATTTAAGCTGAAAAGGGCGGCAAATTGTGGCCGTGTCTTGGTCTCATCCAACACAAATTCGTGGATAACGACCTGACCGCCTTCTCTCAAGGCATCCCGGCATTTCCTCAGTATTTTCAGGTTGTTCGCAGGATTATAAATATGCAGGATGTTTGAAACAAGGACAGCATCATACTCATTCGTTCCGAAAGAATCTTCTAAACAATTACCTGCCTGGACAGAGACTCGCTTTCCCATGCGGGAAGCCTTAATAAATTCCTGGGTAAGCCTGGTTACATGTTCCAGATCAAATACAACGGCATGAAGCTGCGGATTGGCCTTTGCAAATGCAATGGCGTACGTACCAGGACCGCCTGCCAGGTCTAATAATCTTCTTGCTCCCTTTAAATCAATTATGCTGCACAGCTCATCTGCCTTTACAGAGGCGATATTGTGCATGGCCGTGATGAAATCTCTTGCATCGTGAGGGTCTACTTCTTCAGGTAAATCCTTCAATGAAACGGCATTGCCTGTTTCAATGGTCTCCCGCAGCATTGTCCAGTTGTCCATTATGTTGTGGGCGTGATGGACAGCATCTCCCAAATAAAGCGGTTTCCCCTTGATTAAATGAAGGTTTGAAACAGGAGAATTTTTGTAATGGTTTTTTTGCCTGGTAAGTAATTTAAGAGAAACGAGGGCATTCAGGAGCATCTCCGTGGCGCGTACATTGGCGTGCATGGACTTTGAAATACCTCTGGCAGTAACTTTGCCTTTGCCAATACGGGTAAATATGTCAAATTCTACTGCCGTAAACAGGATACATGATTTCCAGTATCCAAAACCGAGTTGGAATATGTAGTCAGCGTTTGCCGTGTGCGTGTTGGCCATAAATATTAGTACCTCAAGTCAATGAAAGCCTGTTATTATCAGGAGAAGCATTTTAACAACAGCCTGCCCCTCTGTAAAATAATATTATACATGATCATCAATACGTTCAGGAATGGTTACCGGTAGCTGATTGTTTGCAAAAATTATCTCCACTTCATGCGCAAGCTTCTGGCTGGTATCTCTAATTGCGTCAGGATTATCAAGGATTCTCTTCGCTTCAAAGCCGCAGAGGGTTTTCTCAAATATGGTCGCCAGGGCAGTATTTATCGTATTTAAACTTGATTCATTGCCCGCATTGGACGCATTGTTTTCACAGGTAAAGGTTTTTGGGAGCAGAGATAAGGCAGTCCTGCAAATATGAGAAATAACTGTTGAAAAAGCCTCTGCTTTCGGGTCTTTTATTTTGTAAAATATTTCATAATTTGTAAAAGCAGCGCCCTGGCAGGCTGAATCATGTATCATTGACTGATAGTCAGGCGTCCCCTCAAAAATGGTCTGACGGTGATGCAGCAGGTGCGCGGTCACGGCAGGGTTGGTCATGATACCCATCTCCTGTAAAAACACGAAATTATTTCGGACACTTTCCAGTGTGGAATTGGGTTCGAACATAATAAAACCGAAGGTAGGTTCGATCCCATAATCACGCAGCAATTGAATAGCCTGTTTATTTTCGTCAACGGTAGTGTGTTTTTTGAATCGATTCAACGATGCGGGATCTCCGCTCTCTAAACCAATGAAGACGTTGGTAAGACCTGCTATAACAAGCCTTGAGATTGAATATTCTTCGATATCGTTTGCGCGGCACTCAAAACCAAAACGGATGTTCAAGTCGTGTGCAAGAATAAGCTCTGCCAGGGTAACAGCCCGTTCTTTACCAGATTTTCCAGGACCAAAGAAATTTGCGTCTGAAAAGTAGAAGTTCCCGATAGAATGCTCCGTGTGTAATTTGAGAATCTCGTCAAATATATTCTTTGCGCTTCTGCCGCGCCATAAGTTCGTTTGCATATAAAAGGGATTCAGGTAGCAAAAGGTACAATGCCCATAACATCCACGGCTTCCCTGTATATACGTTGCAATTCCCTTTTTCTTGTAAAGATCAATATCTTGTCGGTCAGGATAAGGAAGTTGATCCATATTCTGGATAGGTGAGCGGGGATTAAAAACAATATTTCCCTGTGCATCCTTAAAAGCAAGTCCTGTGATATTCGTTTCCCCTGAAATGCCCTTTCTTGACAGGATATGCTTTGCAAGGTCAAGCGTAGTAAATTCGGGTTCACCGACAGTCACAGAATTAATGAATGGAAAACTCTCAAGAATTTTTTTATAGGCAAAGGTTGGATAATATCCATAGAGGTTAATATGTGCTGTTGAATTCATCGAGCTGAGAATCGAAAGCATATCAAAAATATCCTGTGTTTTCTCCCATGAATAAACGGTATGAACACATAAGAGCTGAAAAGATTTTTGTGAGAAGTGTGTGATTGTCTGCTCTATTGACCAGTCATGAAGATGCGCATTAACGATCTCTGTTTTTATTTTATGCTCGCGCAATACGGAAGCTATATAACCAGTAAATAGACATGCAGAGAGCGGGGCATTGACAACGTCCTCAAAACGGTTGTGATTTTGAGGGCGTGGGGGTTCAAGTAGTACGATAGACAAGGTAATTAACTCTTATAAGGTTTACGATAATTTCTGCAGTTTTTTCGATTCTATTTAATGAATAATGATTCAATATAATAATTCAGCCGTCTATTTAAAAGAAAAATAATCAAATTAATGCTGAGTTGATACGGAATAAAAAACTGAGCAATGAGACAAGATGTGAGTATTATTACTCCTTCCGGGCAATCCACAACGGTGGGTTATTTTCTGATATTATTTATATGCAACCTTGAGTTTCATTGCTGCTGATTTCAATTTCGTGTCAAAAGTCCACAAATCGCTGTCTTTATTTTCGGTTGTGTTTTTGTCCCTTCTTGTGGTATATTCTTCATCGAAAAGGTAAACTTCCTTTAAGCTGTTCTATAATCTCAACACCATGGAGATTCTACCTTTTTTCTCTAAATCCTGCAGCGAGGCTTTGCCTGGTTTGCAGGATTTAGGTTACCTATTGTCAATTTGTTAAAAACTGGAATACGAAAAGGCATTTTATGGAAATCAGGAAATTTAAAAAACTTCTTGTTGCCAACCGTAGTGAAATTGCGATACGGGTCTGTCGGGCAGCGCATGAAGTTGGTATAAGAACTGTGGCTATATATTCCCATGAAGACCGCTTTGCGCTTCATAGATTTAAAGCAGACGAAGCTTATCAGATTGGTAAGGGTAAAGACCCCGTCAAAGCTTATTTGGATATAGAGGGAATCATTCAACTTGCAAAAGATAAGGAAATTGATGCCATTCACCCGGGTTACGGGTTTCTCTCTGAGAATGCCAACTTTGCCCGTGCCTGTGAAAAGGCAGGCATTACCTTTGTAGGTCCCCGTCCGGAAATTCTTGACATGCTCGGCAATAAAACCTCGGCCAGAGAAATTGCCGGGAAAGCCCAGGTTCCTATACTTTCCGGATCTAATCACGCCATAAAAAGCCTGGATGAGGCCAAGTCTCTTTGCAGCAAACTGGGATATCCGGTTATCATCAAGGCTGCCCATGGCGGTGGAGGTCGGGGTATGCGTGTGGTCCGCAGTGAGTTAGAATTGAGCCATCGCCTGAATGAAGCGCAGCGCGAATCCTTGACAGCCTTCGGTTCTGATGAGTGTTTTATAGAAAAATATGTCGAAAAAGCACGCCATATTGAGGTACAGATTCTCGGTGACCGGTACAATAATATTGTACACCTGTTTGAACGCGACTGTTCACTCCAGAGGCGTCACCAGAAAATCGTCGAGATTGCCCCAGCACAGAATCTTGAAAAAAGCCTCAGACAGCGCATCTGTGATGCAGCCGTAAAAATATGTAAATCTGTGAATTATGATAATGCCGGCACGGTAGAATTTCTTATTGATACAGAAACCAATAAGTATTATTTCATAGAGATCAACCCCAGAATTCAGGTTGAACACACCGTCACCGAGACAATTACCGGTTTCGATTTGGTGAAGAGACAGATATTAATCAGTGAAGGATTCCCCCTCAATTCGCCGGAAATCCGCATACCGAACCAGGAAGCGATTCTCATTAATAGCATTGCCTTCCAATGCCGGATTACGACAGAAGATCCTTCCAACAAGTTTATTCCCGACTACGGCCGTATCCAGCATTACCGTTCTGCCGGCGGCATGGGCATCCGTCTTGACGCCGGGACTGCCTTCTCCGGCGCAATCGTTACCCCCTACTACGACTCTCTGCTCGTGAAAGTTACGGCTTTTGGGACATGCTTCGAAGAAACGGCGCACCGTATGGACAGGGCATTGGATGAGTTCCGGATCCGCGGCGTGAAAACCAATATTCCCTTTCTCATTAATCTAATCAACCACAAAGATTTCCTGAAAGGAAAATGTACTACGCGTTTTATTGATGAAAATCACAATCTCTACCAATTTCCACGCCGGAGGGACCGTGCTACCTGCATCATGCGTTTTATGGCAGACGTTATGGTCAACGGTCACCCGCTTATTAAGGAAACGCCGAAATCCGTATGCCGCCGCAAAGCGCCGGTACCGACTATTGATCGTAAAAATCCCAGACCTAAAGGCAGCCGTGACCTTCTTCTTGAAATGGGACCGAAAAAATTCGCCCAGTACATCCTCAAAGAGAAAAAACTGCTGCTGACGGACACGACATTCCGCGATGCACACCAGTCCCTGCTGGCTACCCGCATGAGAACTGCAGATATGCTGAAAATAGCCGATGCCTATTCCAGAAATCATGCCGATTTCTTCTCCCTTGAAATGTGGGGTGGAGCGACCTTTGATACCGCAATGAGATTTCTCGCGGAGTGTCCCTGGGAACGCCTGCACTCCATGCGCAAACTTGCGCCCAATATCCTCTTCCAGATGCTGCTCAGGGCGTCTAATGGCGTGGGTTACACCAACTACCCGGACAACGTCGTCAAGGCATTCATAAAACAGGCCGCAGAAAGCGGTATAGACATATTCCGTGTCTTCGACTCTCTTAACTGGGTCACAAACATGAAAGTAGCAATGGATGCCGTTCTGGAAACCAATGCCCTGTGTGAAGCAGCCATATGTTACACCGGTGATATTCTGGATCCGAAACGGACCAAGTACACGCTGGACTATTACGTGAAAATGGCAAAAGAGCTGGAACACCATGGAGCACACATCCTGGCAATCAAGGACATGGCCGGACTTTTAAAACCTTATGCTGCCTATAAACTGGTGAGCGCCTTGAAGTCAGAATTGAAGATACCCATTCACCTTCATAGCCACGATACGTCAGGCGGACAGATTGCCACCCTCGTCAAGGCCGCAGAAGCCGGTGTGGATATTGTTGATGCCGCCATGGGACCTCTTTCTGGTCTGACATCACAACCCAATCTTAACACCCTGGTGGAAATGTTGCGTTTCCACGAACGCGACACGGGTATGGATTTCAAGGCCCTGGGGTTACTCTCGGACTACTGGGAAGTGGTCAGAGAGTATTATGCGCCATTTGAGTCCATTCAAAAATCAAGCACTGCCGAGGTGTACCACCATGAAATACCCGGCGGCCAGTTTACCAACCTTTTCCAGCAGGCACACTCTATGGGCCTGGCACACCGCTGGCATGAAATCACCGATGTCTATGCGGACGTCAACCAGCTTTTCGGAGACATTGTGAAAGTCACTCCGTCTTCGAAGGTCGTCGGGGATCTGACACTTTTCCTGGTGACAAATAACATTACGGCTCAGGATGTCGTTAACAGTAACAGGGACATATCGTTCCCCACCTCTGTTGTGGAATTCTTTGAAGGCCGCCTTGGTCAGCCGACCGGAGGTTTTCCCAAAGACGTGCAGGATAAACTATTGCGTGGGGCGCCTGCTTTCGCGGAAAGACCCGGCGCCAATCTGTCGCCTGTGGACATTGATAAAGCTAAATTAAAAGTTGAGGAACGTATTTCAAGACCCATCACCAACGAAGAACTCATGTCCTCTTTGATGTATCCGGACGTCTTTATTCAATATGCGGAGCATAGAAAGAAATACGACGACGTTTCCGTCATTCCCACGGATGTATTCTTTTACGGCCTGCCCATGAACGAAGAAGTCACCCTTGATATCGAAGAAGGAAAGACCCTGATTTTGAAACTGGTAGCCATAAGCCCGGTAAATGCGGAAGGAAACTGTACCGTCTTCCTTGAGCTAAACGGACAGCCGCGTGAAGTAGTTACTCCCAATCGAAAGGTTGCCGCTTCGGTAATCAAACGTCCTCAGGCAGAAGAAGGGAACATCAAACACGTCGGCGCACCCATGCCAGGCATGATTGTCAATGTGAAAGTGGCAGTTGGTGATAAAGTCGCCAAAAATGATCCGCTTATGATCATGGAGGCCATGAAGATGGAGGCGACCATTTATGCAGAACATGACGGTGAAATCAGTCAGGTTCCGGTTAAGGCAAAAGATTGTGTCGAGGCCGGAGATCTCCTGATCGTCTATAAGTAGTCATACCTTGAAAGGTGGTCTGGTTTGGAGGGGAATCTACGCAGATTACGAGGCAGACAGAAATGCCTGCTTTGGCCCAGATGCCAGTCACTCCTCCAATTGATTTCTAGGAATCAGTTTCCAAAGAAATCGAAGAATTTCAGGGAAAAGTCGAAAGACTGGGGAATGTGAATCTCGAAGCAATCAAAGAACATGATGAACTCGAAATCCGTGAGACATTTCTTGTGAATCAGAGGGATGACCTCGAAAAATCAAAGGATGCCCTGCAAAATCTAATTCAAAAAATCAATCATACCAGCCGGGAATTATTCGAGAAAACCTTTAACGACATCCGCCAGAATTTCCAGGCAATGTTCAGGAAGCTGTTTGGCGGGGGCAAGGCCGATATAATTCTAGAGGAAAATGTGGACATGTTGGAGGCAGGAATTGAGATAGTGGCACAACCCCCCAACAAAGAACTTCGATCAATTACGCTCCTATCGGGTGGTGAAAAGGTAATGATCGTCGTGGCGTTGCTTTTTGCCGTGTTCCAGTCCAAGCCCAGCCCATTCTGTATCCTGGACGAGGTTGACGCCGCCCTGGATGAAAGTAACATCAACAGATTCACCCATATCTTAAAGGAATTCACCAGCGACACGCAATTCCTCGTCATCACCCACAACAAGGTCACCATGAGCGTTGCCAACGTCCTTTATGGGATTACCATGCAGGAGCCAGGCGTCTCCAAGAGGGTTGCCGTTAAGTTCGAAGATATCGAGCGGAAGGTTGCCTGAAAAACCTTTGTTGGCGATTTATTTTCACAAATCTGCTTTTAGGAAAATCCATGTTAATTCCATCCTTCTAAGGTAATTGCTTCCCACGGGTCGACAAATTTATAGATTGGGGAAAAATAAAGAGTGTTTGACTCAATTGCCTGCTTAAAATACTCGAGTCTGAAATATCTCCAAATTACGGTTTCATCGGGTGGGGTTACGATTTCGTTTCTTTGTATGTATGGCATTGTTATCTCATTAGGCGGAGTTAATAAATAAAGGTAGCAACTCGGAGAAGTATTGGCTATGATGTCATGGTATGAAAATCATTGCTCCGCTACAGCAGAAATTTGCAACCGTCTGGCCTCTTCTGGA